>Ga0075421_100006645_pt1 | contig 14130 bp, 9 predicted proteins | sample SoiMetdeltSBSDD5_FD_75292 | JGI IMG/M metagenome (GOLD analysis project Ga0075421, IMG submission 75292) | Bulk soil microbial communities from a Populus tree surrounding site in Tennessee, USA - Soil MetaG P. deltoides SBSDD5 | ecosystem: Environmental > Terrestrial > Soil > Tree plantation...
GAACTCTCGGGCGCCGAAGTCGAAGTGCTCGCGCCGGAGCCGGCAAGCAGCGGCGGCAAGACGGACAACAACGACTCGCTCATTCTGCGCGCGCGTTTTGGCAGGCATGCGTTTCTCCTGACGGGCGATGCCGAGCGGAAGGCGGAATACAATCTCACCTCCTCGCCCGAATTGCTTCGCGCAGACGTATTGAAGCTGGGCCATCATGGCAGCAGGACTTCGACTACGGAAGTCTTTCTCGACGCCGTTCATCCAACATTTGCCGTGATATCAGCGGGACAGGACAATCAGTTCCAGCACCCGCATGAGGAGGTCCTCAAACGGTTGGCCGAGCGCGGCGTGCGCGTACTGCGGACCGACCAGCAGGGGCTGGTCACTGTGAGGAGTGACGGCAACCGTATCAGCGCCGAGACGAGACGTTGGCCGGTGCGTGAGCAGCCGCTGTTCAGCAGACAGATGCCGTTTTAGCCGCCCTGCGCGGCATCAGCCGCCGCGGGTCCGGAGGCCTTCGCCTCTTCGAGTATCGCGAGCGCCCGCTCCATGTCACGTTGAGGGACCAGTACGACGAAGGGAAGCGTAGGAATCTCCGAGGCGCCTTGCAGCACGCACGGAATACCGTTGGCCTTCAACACGGCCTCGATGGAAAGTGCTTCGATCTCAGCCGTTGTGCCTTGTCCTTCGTAGATCTCCTTCAAATCCATGGCGGCCGAAGGGTCACCGGCCTCGGCTGGCTCCGACTCGGCCTCGGCCTCGGCCCGGCGCAGTACATCGAGCGCCGCCGCTTCGCGCGCGGCAGGTACGCGAACCGCGTAGCTTCCTGGAGGCGCGCCGGCTTCAGAGTCGTCGATCATCTCGGCAGTGATTCCGGCTTCCGAAAGAAGGGCCTGCGCATCGGTAGCATCTTCCTGCGCGGACGAATCCATGGAGCGGAAGACCACAACCCACTCAGGATGTTCACTCATGTCTTCACCATATCCTATTCGCGGGCACTACAATTGAATTGAGAACAGGAGGTTCCAAGTTATGACAACGGATAACTCAAAAGTTATTTGGTTTACAGCAGGTGTGGCGTTGGGCGCGACCATCTCGCTGCTGTTCGCTCCGGCATCGGGCGAAGAGACGCGCCGCATGATTCGCGACAAGGCGAACGAGGGCCGCGGCAAGCTCGCCGACAAAGGCAAGGATCTGATGGATACGGGCCGCCACCTCTACGACAAGGGCCGCCAGATCGCCGATGAAGCCGCCGACCTGTTCGATCGCGGCCGCAAAATGGTGGAGGGCTAAACATCACGGCCGTGAATCTCTCCGCTCTTCCCCCGTTCCAAAACGAGCCCTACACGGACTTCACGCAACCAGCCGCACGGAAGGCCATGCAGGACGCGCTGGCGATGGTGCGCTCGCAATTCGGACGCACCTATTGGCCGTTGATCGGCGGTAAGCGACGCGAGTTATCGGGCACGTTTGCCTCGGTGAATCCTTCAAACCCTTCCGAGGTTGTGGGGGTGCACGGAAAGGGCACGGCAGAAGACGCGCAAGATGCCGTGGAGGCGGCGTTTGCCGCTTTTCCCGGATGGTCGCGCACGCCTGCGGAAGATCGTGTGCGAATGCTGTTTCGCGTGGTGGAGATTCTGAAGCGCCGCAAGCTGGAGTTCAATGCCTGGCTGGTTCTCGAAGCGGGCAAGAGTTGGAATGAGGCCGAGGCCGAGACGAGCGAAGCGATCGACTTCTGCGACTATTACGCCCGGCTTATGCTGCGGTACGCTTCGCCCGAACCGCTGGTGCAGATGCCCGGCGAGCGCGGCCACTTGCGCTATGTCCCGCTGGGGGTGGGCGTCGTGATTCCGCCGTGGAATTTTTCGCTGGCGATCTTGGCCGGGATGACGGTGGCGGCGCTGGTAGCGGGCAATACAGTGGTAATCAAGCCGAGCTCGGACACGCCGACCGTTGCAGCGAAATTCGTGGAGGTGCTCGGCGAAGCGGGCTTTCCAGACGGCAGCCATCAATTCCTAACGGGCTCGGGCGCGGCGGTGGGCGATACGTTGGTAGCGCACCCGAGGACGCGCTTTGTCGCATTCACGGGTTCGAAGGCCGTCGGCCTGCACATCAATCAGCTCGCGGCGCAAACGCAGCCGGGGCAACTCTGGATCAAACGGGTGATTGCGGAGATGGGCGGTAAGGACGCAATCGTCGTCGCCGACGATGCGGATCTCGACGCCGCGGCGGCGGGGATTCTGGCTTCGGCATTTGGCTTCCAGGGACAGAAGTGCTCGGCTTGCTCGCGCGCCATCATCGACGCGAAGGTATATGACGCAGTCGTCGAACGGCTTAAGGCGGGCGCGGCGAAGCTAACAGTCGGCCCGGCCGACGATCCGGCGAATTACATGGGCCCGGTAATCAACGAAGGTGCGAAGAAGTCGATTCTCGGGTACATCGAACAGGGCAAGAAAGAAGGGCGGTTGATTGCGGGCGGCGATGCCGTGCCGGGCCTCGGCGGCCACTTCATTCAACCGACGATCATCGCCGATATCGAAAGCAGCGACACCATTTTCCGTGAAGAGATTTTCGGTCCTGTGCTCGCGGTGACGAAGGCGCGCGATTTTGATCATGCGCTGGCGCTGGCGAACGAGTCCGAATACGGACTCACCGGCGCGCTCTATTCGGCCAATCCCGACCGCTTGCGCCGAGGCGAGGATGAGTTTTTTGTGGGCAACCTTTACTTGAACCGCAAGTGCACGGGCGCGATGGTGGGCTGCCATCCGTTCGGCGGCTTCAACATGTCAGGCACGGATTCGAAGGCCGGGGGGCCGGACTATCTGTTGCAGTTCCTACAAGGGAAGTCGATTGCCGAGCGCGTTCTGTAGGCAGGACATCTGCTAGGCTAGAAGCTGACCCCGACGAGAAGGGGACCAAGAAGTAACAACCACAGGGTCAAACCTGAGTGACACGGCAAAGGGGGCGTTTCAAAGCCCCCTTTCCTTTTGTGTTTGGATTTACTATGGCGCTTCCGCGAGGCGGGCCTTGTATTGTTCGCGCGCGAAGTCGTAAGCGCGGGTCATCTCGCCTTGCTCAGGCAGGCGGATGCGATTGATCTTCTGCTTGAAGCAGCGGTCCACACCGTCGAGCGCCCATTCGATGCTCTTGCGCTCGCGCACCGGCTTGCCTCCTACGGTCACCCATACCGGGTTCGTGTGCGAGCTGGGCAGAATGCGCAGCGCCACCCATGAGCTGCGGTCGATCATCACGTCGAAGCTGAGGTCGCGCAGCTTGCCGTCGGCGTCGATTTCGCGGCGCGCCACCGGCTCGCCGTTGACGATCACCTCGACCGGAACCTTGCGCGAACTGCCTAGCCGCGCACGCTCGATGTGCCAGTAGGGCTTCTGGTCCACGCGAAGTCCGCGAATGGCGGAGTCGGGAGTCTCATCCAAGCGCGCCGCCACCTTCGCCGATACACGTACGTTGCCCGGGGTGCTCATCTTCAGTTCGCTCTCGCCGCTTCCCATCACGGCGTCGTTGACCTTGAAGTCGATGAGGTGGCTCTTGCCGTCGCTCACATAATTGCGGCCTTCGCGGATGCCTTGCACCCAGTCGGCATAGTCGAGCTCCTTTTGCTTCACATAGCTGCGGCCGAGGCCGACGCGCTCGCCATAGATGCAAGGGAAATCCGTCTCGCCGCTGATACGCGCGCGATAGCCGGCGTTCAAGGTGTGATACCAGATGGTGAGTTCATAGGGCCAAGGGGTATCGACGGTTGAGATGAAATCGGTGGCGCCGTGCGTCACGCTGACAACGTACTCATTGGCGCCAATTCCATCGAACGGCATCGGCGCGTAGCTGAGCCGCTTCACTTCGCCGGGCGGCTCGGGAATTGCCAGGCCCCAACCTGAGTGCGCATAACCGGTGACGGCCTTTTGCCCTTTAGCCCAGCGCAGAATCGGGATGCCCCACGTCGGCCAGTCTTCAATGCGCTGCGTGCCTGGAAAGTCCTGCTCCTTTAGTCCGAGTAACACGATGTGTCCTGTGTGGCTGGACGGATGGCCGCTCACTTCGACGTCATAGCGGATCTTGTAGTCCTTTGTTGAAACAGCGTGGTCCTTGCCTTCGAAGAAAGTCTTCTGGAAGTACCAGCCGGGTCCCCAGGTAAGCACGCTGCCGATCTTCAGATCCTCACCCAGGGTGTGCCGCATCATGTCCTGCGGGTACACGCCTTCAGTGGGCCGTTCGTAGTGCGCGCAGCCGGCGGCGTGGATGTGATGGTCACCGGAATACCAGCCCATGGTCGCCGGATCGATCCAGCGTTCGAGGCGGAATACGGCTTCCACCGGCTGTTCGCCGACAGTGAGCTTCTGGGTTTTGCCGATGTATTCCGGACCGCGCGAGTACTTGATCGTGTAATCGCCCGCGGGCAGGTTTACCTTCTCGCCGTTCGCACGGTAGACCTGCGGATGGAAGAAGAAATCGCCCCCCAGACGCTTGGCTTGCGACGGATAGACGCGGCCCTTGGCATCGCGAATTTCGAACGCGGCGGTAGTGGGCTGGTCGTTCCAGTCGAGCACACGGAAGCTCACGCTCGCCGCTGCTTTCGCCGTGAACAGGATGTCGACTTCGCTGCGGAAGCCGAGGTCCTGCGTGCCTTGGCCAGCATCGAAGGAGAGCTTGGCCTCACGCTTGCCCGCGTCCTTCGAATAGATCTGCAGAATGCGGTATTCCACTTCGAGGCCCGACAAACGGCCCGTGAGCGGTTGCCGATTGAACATTTGAAGGTCGATCCAGCGGCGGCCAACCATGCCCGCGCCAGTGTTGGCTAACTGGCCGGCGTTGGGAGAATCGACGGTGAGCACGGCCGTAATACCCGCTTCGTTGTGGACCTTCACCAGGAACGTGCGCCAACCCTGTTCCATCAGCTCCGGGCGCGCTTCGCCCTGCTGCGCTTTGACCCGCGATTCGGGGTTGATATTGACGCCGACAAGGCAATGTTTGTCGAGTATGTCCTGAATTGCTCCGACGGTTTTCGCCGCCCGCAGGGCTGTGCGGTCCGCGGCGGGCAGAGGATCGCCCAACAATTCAAGCGCTGTCGCCACGCGCTCGGCCTGCGCGGCCAGCGGCTGCAATTCCACGTTGGCCACGGTCGGCAGCTTCTCCGCGCGCGCCAGTAGCGCGGCGGCTATTGCAAGAGCAAATCGAGGGGTGAGTCCCAGTCGCATGCTGTGTCTCCTATCGGCTGGCCCGGTGGCGGTTCAGGTGCCGGCCGGGGAGCGAAGTCCTTGGGATTTTCTCGAAATTTCGCGATGAGATCAATGCCATAGGCGAATTCGGAGCGGCGGGAGAGATCCTGGGTCACTTTCGACTTCCAGCTTCGGACCAGATCGTCAAGTGCGACGCGGGCCACGGCGCGGACGTGCGCGGTGGTGGTGTCGTCGGCCGCGAGCGTCATCAGATGTTGCAGCGCCACGTAGTCCACTACATTCTGTACCTGGCCCTTCCATCCCATTTGGCGGGGCGCTCCCCATGTGGCCTTGAACACAGTTTCAATCAGCTCATTGAGGCTGGGGCTGCCGGCCATGCGTGCGTTGTGTTCCACGAGGCGGGCCGCCCGTTGGCCATTGAACACGAGAGACAGCGTCAGGTTCGCGGCCGCTTCGACAGGGCTTAGCCCATCGAAGGTGACGCCCGTGCGCGCGCGGAAGTTCTCGCGTGTACGCGGATAACCAGGCGGCCGTGGCGGAATCTGCCTCAGAAGCGCCTCGGGCAGGGTGAGCGCATCGACCGACAAGGTCTTTATCAGGGCATCCAACGCGCGCCGTTGCTCGGCGGCGGCAATCGGTTTCGTGGGCTCCTGACCATCGCCGCGTACTGCGTAGGTGTACTCCATCCCGCCGACCACTTTCGCCGCGGCTTCCAACTGATAGCGATGCATCAGATATGCCGGTACGAGGACGTCCTCGATGGCCGTCATCGGTTGGCCCTCCCGGATGTTGCGTTCGCCGAATCGTTCGAGAACCTTGGCGCGCACCTGCATCAGGCGGTTCAGTTCATCCACGGCGCTCGCGCCGTTGTCCCAGAGATGGTTCCTGGGGTGGGCGCTACCGGGGGGCCGGGCGTCGGCATCGGTGAGGAAATGCAGGCCGCGCCTCCGCGCATCGGCGAGAATGCGCTCGCCTTCGCCCGCGTCGTGCTCGCCGTAGCCCCATCGAATAGCAACCTTGTCCCATTCGCCGATTCCGTTGGTGTAGGCGTCGTCGAGCGTGATGACACCATCGGACTTCATGGCAATCATCGGATGCGGGTAGTCCATCACGCTCGCGCGATTGACAGTCGAGGAGATGTAGTTGTGCTGAAGCCCAAGCGTGTGCCCGACCTCGTGCGCGGACAACTGCCGCAGACGCGCCAGCGCCATCCTCTCCATCGCGGGGTTGGCGGGCTTACCGTTCTCGTAAGGCGCGAGCAGACCCTCGGCGATCAGGTAATCCTGGCGCACGCGAAGGGAGCCGAGCGTTACGTGGCCTTTAAGAATCTCGCCTGTTCGCGGATCAGTCACCGAGCTGCCATAGCTCCAACCCCGCGTGGAGCGATGAACCCATTGAATGACGTTGTAGCGAACATCCATCGGGTCGGCGCCTTCGGGCATCATCTCGACGCGAAAGCCGTCTGGGAAGCCGGCGGCGGCGAATGCCTGCGCCCACCAGCGTGCGCCGTCGAGCAGCGCCGTCCGAATAGGCTCGGGCGTGCCGCGATCGAGGTAATAAACGATGGGCTTGTTCGCCGTGAGCCGGTGGCGCGTGATCCAGCGCTTGCGGATGGGTTCACTGATCGGCGTGGCGAAATCCATGTACGAAATATTGATAAAGCCGGACCGCGGGTCGAAGGCGCGGCGTTGATAGCTGGAGTCCGGCAATGCAACGAAGCTGTGATGCTCGCGCAGAGTAATCGAGTTCGGCGATGGTGTGACCTCGCGCACGAAGGCGCCGGCCGGATCGCCGGCGAGGGTGATGGTTGCCTCGATTTCGGTATTGCGCGGGAAGTTCTTTGTGCGCGGCAGGAAGATTGCGGAGCGGTCGGGATCGAAGCGGTATGTCCCCTGCTTCGTGGCTCTCAACGCACCGATCGCATCGAATCCGTCGCGTAGAAAGAGGCTTGTTGCGTCCAGCAGAACCCGATCGCCTTCTTCGACTTCGACCTTGCCGCCCCATAGAATGCTGCGTGCGAAGGCTTGTTCGACAGCAGCCCGCTCGGCGGGATTGTCGGTCGTGGCGCGGAAGCCGTAGTTCGATTGAACAAGAAGAACGCGTGGCCCGACGCGTTCCCAACGAACAATCTTCTCGTCACCGAGCTTGCCACGGTCGAGGCCGATATCGTTCGACCCAACGCCCGCGGGCAGCGAAACGACATACAGGAATTCCTCATCGAAACGAGGAATTTCGATCCAAATTTTGCCGGCGTTTGGGTCCCAATAGTAGGGGAAGAAGCCATCCGAGCGGGTCATGCCCGTGGTTTTCTCAGCAATACTCGCAGCCGAAGCGGCAGCGACGCACAGAAAGAGCCCTGAAGCGAAACGGAGCATGCTCCATTTTAGGCCCAATTAAGCCGCAATCTTGCCCAGGTGCTGCAGCGCCCGGGCGACCATCTTCGCTGCCGAGTCTCGCGCCAGGTAGCTGGACTTGGCGCGCCACGTCTCATAACCGCCCACCTGAAACGCTTCTTCCGTGGGGATGTAGCCGTGGTAGCCATTGGCGAGCTCGACGAGGAACGTCGTCTCGAACGGGCTCTTCTTCTTCACTTCGAGTCCCAATTCGGTGAAGGCTTCGCCGGGAAGTGTCGCGATGCCGAGCCTGCCGATGCGCAAGGCTTGCATGGGGACCTGCACCGTGGGGCCGTAGCCGTTGTGCAACTGTATCGTTTCGAGCGCATAGATGTGCGAGCGATCCGTGTAGGGGCCGGGCCCTGCTTGTGAAAGAATCCCTTGCGCCGTGGCGACGTCACTGCCGGAGGGCAGCCGCACCCCTAACTCAAGCGTGTCGAGCACGGCACTGAGCTCCACCCACTCCTGAAATTCGATGCCGCGCCAGACGCGATAACTTTCGGCGGCGAGAATCGCCGCGACCTCATCCATGCGCCGGTATGGTGGCGGAGGTTTCGGCGGTGGATTCATTACATCGACGTTATTCAGGTTGCCCGAGCAGGCATTGGCGATCGCCGTCATGCAAGGTGTGGTCACACCGCCCAGGCGCAGCAGATGCTTGCCCCATAGCGGAAAATAGTCGGCGCTGATGTGCGCGCGCGGGACGCCGCCGACGTAGTGCAGCGAGTAGGTGCCGTAGAGCGCGAGGGGATTGCCATCGAGGGTATGCACGGCGAGCAAACCAACGGCGGGATCGATGGGTCCAGCCGGTCTGATGATATTCTGGCTCGCCGCCGGCGGAATCATCATCGCCTGGTCAGTTGTCCGGCCGAACGGGTCCGGCGGAATCGTTCCCGGCTTCATCAAGTAGCGCCGGTTGAAGAGCAGGCTTGGCTCGTTACCCATGCCCCAACCGATTTTGGCCGGCTGCAAACGGCCCGCCGCCATCCGTACGCAGTCGACAATGCGCATGCCCATCCAGCGCTGGTAGAACGCGTCGGGCTTACTCTGAAACAGAAACGCGCCGGGTGGCGCCGAATGGGTGTGGGTTGCGGAGAGTAGCAGGTGGGATGGTGGAATTTTGGTCTCTGCCGCAATCTGCTTTTTCGCGTCGTCGAGCACTTCGGTGGCAACGGCACAGGAATCGATTGTTGCCAGCGCGATCCTTGCGTTGCCGTTGTCGAGTACCAGGGCGCGCACGTGAAGTTCGTCATGGATTTCCGTGCCGATGTGATCGGTCATCGAACCGGCTTGCGAGCAACCGAGCAGGGGAGTGATGTTGGCCGTTGCGGCGCCGGCGTGAAACCTGGGCATAGCAGAACTATCCTCCGCTACGATTTGATCGCCGACAGGATAACGCGGGTCGACAGGCTCTTGTTCAGCGTGTAGAAATGAAGCCCGGGCGCCCCGCGGTCGAGCAGCTCGCGACACTGCGTGATGGCGTGTTCGAGGCCGATGGCCATCACGGCGGCGCCATCTTCACGATGGCGGTCCAGCCGTGCGTACAGCGCTTGGGGGATGCGGGCTCCACACATTTTGGTGAATCGTTCGATTTGCGCCACGTTGGTGATGGGCATGATGCCGGGTACGATGGGAGTGCCCACGCCCGCCGCCCGCGCCCGCGATACGAAGGCGAAGTAGTCGTTGTTGTCGAAGAAGAGTTGCGTGATGAGGAAGCGCGCCCCCAATTCGGTTTTGCGCAATGCCCAGCGCAGATCGTCGTCCGGATTTGTTGCCTGTGGATGCATTTCCGGGTAGCACGCCGCGCCGAGGCCGACATCAAACCGTTCGCGCAAGAACTCGATCAACTCGGATGCATAGTGGAACTCGCCGTTTGAGGACAAGCCTTCCCTGGGAACATCGCCGCGCAGGGCGAGAATGTTGACGATGCCGTCCGAGACAAGACCAGCGACGATATCCGCAATCTCGGCGCGCGTATGCCCAAGGCACGCCAGGTGCGCCATCGTGGGAATCTTCAGCGACTTCTGAATGCGCGACACCAAATCGAGCGTGCGTGCGCGCGTACTACCGCCCGCCCCGTAGGTTACCGATATGAAATCGGGCGCATGGAGCTGCTTGAGTTCCGCGGCTGTGGTGAGTAAATCATCGGCCGCGGCCTCCGTCTTCGGCGGGAAAAACTCAAAGCTGAAGACGGGAGTTCCGCGGCCGTATAGATCACCAATGATCACAAACGCTATGTTAGCGTGATTGGGCGCTTAAGCCGCGATCTTGCGCACGGTGCCGTGCGGGTCGAGCACGAACTTTTTCGCCGCGCCCTTGTCGAAATCCCGGTAGCCAGTCGGCGCGTCTTCGAGACCGATCAAGGTAACGTTCACCGCCTTGGCGATTTGAATCTTCTCGTGGAGAATCGCCATCATCAGGTTGCGATTGTAGGTCATCACAGGGCACTGGCCGGTGTGGAAGTGATGTGATTTCGCCCAGCCGAGGCCGATGCGGATGCCAAGGTTGCCGATCTTTGCATTGGCATCGACGCCGCCCGGATCGCCGGTCACATAGAGGCCGGGAATGCCCAGGCCGCCGCCCGCGCGCGTGATTTCCATCAACGAGTTCAGCACGGTGGCGGGACGCTCGACCGCGGCGTCGGAACCATGGCCGCGCGCTTCGAAGCCGACGCAATCGACGCCGCAATCCACTTCGGGTTCGCCCAGGATCTGCGCGATCTGCTCGCCGATGTTGGCGCTCTTGCCGACGTCGATGGTTTCGCAGCCGAAGCTGCGGGCCTGCGCGAGCCGCTCTGGAATCAAGTCGCCGACGATGACGACAGCGGCGCCGAGCAACTGGCACGAAGCCGCGCAAGCGAGGCCCACGGGACCGCCGCCCGCGACGTAAACAGTTGCGCCGGGCTTCACTCCCGCCGTCACCGCGCCGTGATAGCCGGTGGGGAAAATGTCGCTCAGCAAGGTGAGGTCTTTGATCTTCGCTAGCGCTTGGTCCCGGTCGCGGAACTTGAGCAGGTTCCAATCGGCGTAGGGAACCATGACGTAGTCGGCCTGCCCGCCAACCCAGCCTCCCATATCGACGTAGCCGTAAGCCGCGCCGGGCCGCGCCGGATTCACGTTCAGGCAAATGCCCGTCTTGCCCTCCTTGCAGTTGCGGCAACGTCCGCACGCAATGTTGAACGGTACGGAGCAGATGTCGCCGACCTTGATGAACTCGACATCGTGTCCGGCTTCGATCACTTCGCCGGTGATCTCGTGTCCGAGAACAAGGCCGGCCGGCGCGGTGGTGCGTCCGCGCACCATGTGCTGGTCGCTGCCGCAAATGTTGGTGGCGACGATTTTCAAAATCACGCCGTGATCACATTTCCGGTTGCCCAATGCCAACTTCGGATAATCGATTGATAAGACTTCGACCTTTCCAGGTCCCATGTATGCAACGCCGCGGTTAGATGCCATGACGAGGGTCTCCTTTTCGCCCAGACTCGACCCTGATCGGGCGAGCACGCGTCAGTTCATCACAAATCGGGCCGAACTGCAATAGACTGCACTCATGCACCGTCGCGAATTCCTCGCCGCCGCTGGGGCCGCACCCCTGGTTGGCCAGACTTCAGCTGCCGCGCGCCCCAATGTCATCCTCATTCTCACGGACGATCAGGGCTATGGCGACCTCTCTTGTCACGGCAATCCGCGGCTGAAAACTCCGAACATCGACAAGCTGCACCACGAGTCGGTGCGCCTGACGGACTTCCACGTGACGCCCATGTGCACGCCCACGCGCGGGCAGTTAATGACGGGCCGCGATGCATTGATGAACGGTGCCATGAACGTATCGAGCGGACGCACACTCTTGCGGCGCGATATGCCGACGATGGCGAATATCTTTGCCATTTCCGGCTATGGCACCGGCATTTTCGGAAAATGGCACCTGGGCGATTCGTATCCCTACCGTCCGGAAGACCGCGGCTTCGAGGAGGCGCTGTGGTTCCCGTCGTCGCATATCGGCGCGACGCCTGACGCGTGGGATAACGACTATTTCAACGACCGCTATCATCACAATGGCAAGTTGGAGCAGTACAGCGGATATTGCACCGATGTGTTCTTCGAGAATGCGCTCAGGTGGATGCGCGCGAAACATGCGGCGGGCCAGCCGTTCTTTACCTATTTGCCGCTGAACGCCGCGCATGGGCCGCTGTATGTGCCAGAGAAGTATCGCGAGCCGTATCGCGACCTGCCCAGGCCGCTGGCAAGCTTCTTTGGCATGATCGCCAACATTGATGAGAACGTTGCGCGGGTCGAGTCGTTTCTCAAGGAGACGGGACTTCGCGACAACACCATCGTCATCTTCATGACCGACAACGGCGGCACGGCGGGCGTGGATTTTTACAACGCCGGCATGCGCGGGCGCAAGATCACTCTCTGGGAGGGCGGCCACCGTGTGCCTTTCTTCCTGCGGTGGCCGAAGGGCAATGTTGGCGGCTCGGCGGAGAAGGCGAAAGACGTGAACGAACTCACAACGGTGCAGGACGTATTGCCGACGCTGATCAATCTGTGCGGACTCAAGAAGCCGGTGGCCAAATTCGACGGTATTGATTTCGCACCGCTGTTGCGCGGACAAACGAATGAGATGCTGGATCGTAAGGTCGTCGTCCAGTTCGGCCGCATGAACGTGGGGCGACCGCAATGGGGCGACGCCTGCGTCATGTGGAAGAAGTGGCGTCTTGTTTTGCTTACTGAGCTTTACGATATCTCGAAGGACCCGGCGCAGAAGAAGAACGTGGCCGACGATCATCCCGAGATCGCCGCTCAAATGCGCGATCACTATGAAAGCTGGTGGAAGGAGGTTGGACCGCGCCTGGACAACTATTTGCCCATCCATATCGGTTCGGTCAAAGAGAATCCTACCCTGGCCTCGCCCACGGAATGGGCCGACGTCTTTCTCGATCAAGGAAATCAGATTCGCCGCGGCGACCGGCGCAATGGCTTCTGGCACGTGATTGTGGAGCACTCGGGACAGTACGAGTTCACATTGCGCCGCTGGCCGAAGGATCTTGATGTTTCCATGCGCGAAGCGATTCGGCCGCACAAGAACGAAGACGGCGCTTCGTATCTGGCGGGTGCGGCGTTGCCGATCGCCAAGGCGCGGCTGACCATCGGCGCGGCCGATCTTTCGAAGCCCGTGTACGCCGACACGAAAGAGGTCGTCTTCACCGTGCAGTTGATGGAAGGTTGGACGAAGATGCAGAGTTGGTTCTACGACGATGAGGGCCACGAGATCGGCGGCGCTTACTTCGTCTATTGCGAACGCAAGACTCCAGTTCCAGGCTCCGGCATTCCCGCGGCCGCCGGCAAGGTTTGATTCATGCGGATTTGGGAGTGGTCCCTCATGGCCGTGCTCGTGGGGATCACGCGTTTGGCGCATGCGGGCATTCTTTGGGTGGAGGAAGCCTATCCCGCCGCGGCCGCGATTCAGATGAAGCATGGCCTGTGGCCCTATCGCGATTTCTTCTTCGACAAACCGCCTCTGCCGGCGCTGCTTTATCGTGCGACGGGCATTACGCAGGGAGTGGAGCTCCGCATACTCGGGGCGCTCTTCGTGATGTGGTGCGCGTGGCTGATGGCGGACTTCGCGCGCGAGTACTGGGGTGAGTCCGAGGCGCGCGCAGCAGCGTGGTTGACGGCCTTCTTCCTTACGTTCGACGTGCCGAGCGCGGTGATGGCGCTCGCGCCGGACCTGCTGATGTTCGTGCCGCACGTCGCCGCGGTGTGGCTTGCGTGGCGTAAGAGGCCGCTTGCGTCGGGCATTGTCTGCGGAGTGGCGTTGCTCACGAACGCGAAGGCCGCGCTGCTGATTCCGGTGTGCATGGCGTTCGCGGGAGGATTCGCATGGCCGGTCGCGGTGGTCGCGCTCGTTTTCGCAACGCTGCCGATGTGGATCGCCGGCTACGGACAACAGGTGTGGGAATTCGGCTCGCTCTACGCGAAGGATACCTTCGTGACCACGCCGTGGAGCGAGGGGGCGCAGCGAACCGCGGGCTGGGCCGGTTTCCATGCGGCGCTTGTAATTCCCGCCGCGTGGGCCTTTTGGCGAGAACGCGATTGGCGATGGGCTTTGTGGATCGTGATGTCATTTGCGAGCGTCGTGATGGGACTGCGATTCTTTCCGCGCTACTATTTCGCGCTCTTGCCGGTAACGATCTTGCTGGCCGCGCGTGGACTGCAACTGCTCCCGAGGAGCGCTCGTGTGGTGGTCCTTGCGCTGCTGCTCATCCCCGCCGTTCGTTTCGGTCCGCGCTTTCTGACGCTCTATGGCGCGGGCGATGCCCAGTGGAGCGACACGGCCATGAATCGCGATAGCCGCAAAGTTCGCGATGGATTCGCGCCACTCTCTCTCTTTGAAGAAACCATTTTCGTGTGGGGATACCGGCCTGACATACTCGTCTATCTCGGCCAACCCATCGGCGCGCCATTTCTCGATTCGCAGCCGCTCACGGGCGTTCTCGCCGACCGGCACCTTACGGGCACGCACATCACCGCCCGTGAACTCGCGCAAGCGAA
>Ga0075421_100006647_pt1 | contig 14130 bp, 10 predicted proteins | sample SoiMetdeltSBSDD5_FD_75292 | JGI IMG/M metagenome (GOLD analysis project Ga0075421, IMG submission 75292) | Bulk soil microbial communities from a Populus tree surrounding site in Tennessee, USA - Soil MetaG P. deltoides SBSDD5 | ecosystem: Environmental > Terrestrial > Soil > Tree plantation...
TCAATTGCGACGAGCCTTTCGCCGGTCTCGGGGCAACGCAGAAGATCAAGCGGAAGCGCCGCCAAACCGGTTTTCGCAGATAGCACGACCACTCAACTCCGTAGAGGATGCCCGACCCGAATGTGGGCCACTTCAATTGGGGACGGCGAACTGGACAGTGCAACCGCCTGACACGCGTGCCGATGCAGACGACATTGACACTGCTTATCGTGCCGATTGCGACTTCTGTACCCAGAAGCGTATGACCGGGCCGTTGTTTCGTTCGAGAATCGCCAACGGCGCAGTCAACAACATCCACAGCATATACCCGAAAACGCGCACGTTCGTGATCTCATCTGGCGACTTGTTTCTGCGCATGACGTTTTGCAAGGATAGGACAATGACGGAGGGATCCCACACGCTGCTGAGCGTAGGATTCTTGAGTGAAGATGCATTGAACGTGCCTCTGAGTGTGCCCGGCGAAAAGAAATACAGATGAAAAGGCACATGACAAAGCGACCAATAGCGTCCAAAGAGCCTGGCACTTGGACAAGTTATGTTTTCAGTTTCCCCGATTAGCCAGCCGCCAGGTTTGAGGGCATCCGAAATTGCATTGAGCAGTTGGACGGGTTCCGGCACATGCTCAATCACATGATTGAAGTAGATGAAATCAAACGACTTCGGTTGGATCGCTTTGGTGGGAAAGAAGTCGTTGATGGTGTCGACCTTGAAAACAGTGCGCGAGCGCTCAGCGGCGGCAGAATTCGGCTCGAGCCCTGTCACGTCGAGCTTTAGTCGATCCCGGAGAAATGCAGCCTTCTCACCGCAGCCGCACCCTAGGTCGAGAAGTCTGTGGGACCGCCTAGCGCCTAGCTTGTGGAACAGTCCGATCAAGTCGCGGAAGAATAGGCGCATCAGCATGGTGCGAAGCCGACTCGGCTCGAAGTTATAGTGCGTGTAGTTCTCCGGATATAATGCGAGAGCCTCTTCCCTTGTCGGCATGGGTGCCTGCTGCAGCAATCCACATGCATTGCATCCCATGATCGAACCGGTCCAGTCGATGCCCCCGAACTGATAATCTCTGACATTGTCGAGGTATGGCCTGGTCACTGGAGCGCGGCAGACACCACAGACCGCCGATTTGGTTTCCGCACGCATCAACCCCTTGCACCTCTCAGAAACGCGCCCGGCAGTCCGCCAGCTACAGGTCGTGCCCGCTCGATGCCCGCTGTTATCAGAATACGATGCAGCTTCGCGAGCTGATGGTGTGGAATGGCGGGTACGGCATGGTGCTCCCAATGATATTGAAAGAAAGGAGCACACAGCGCCGACAACACCGCATTCAGGTGGTGGCTCCGAGTATGAAACGACTGGGAATCATCCCGACCCTTGCGGTGCTCGGCAATAGAGCGGATCCCGTCAAAGAATGGAACCAGCGTTATTGTGCTCGCGGTCCAGGCGATCCAAATCCAAAGAACATCAAAATAGAATGCCGCTGCAATGATGGGTGCATGAAAGAGAACAAGCGCAACGAGCCGGATACGCTCGACGCGGGCTACCTTTTCTTCGCCTCCGGTTTTGATCGATGCCTCTGCACGCCTTCCGCTCCAGGTCCGAACGAAGAGATCCCAAACAACCCGGCCGCACAACAACGACAACAATATCCATAAGACGCGCTTCTGCGACAGCTCCGGGTTCGTCAGAAAGAACGAGGTGTCTTGGTAAGTATTGACGTGCCGGTGGTGGGGCGCATGGGTAACCGCATAGCTTCCGACTGTTTGCCCAATCGGCAGCGCAAAGAAGAGATTGCCGAACCAGTAGTTTGCGGCGCGGTGTGGCAGCAGGCTTAGATGGCTCGCCTCATGCGTCAATAGGAGCATTGCGTGTTGAGTAAAAGCAAAAATGACAATGGTCAGAAGCGGGCTTAGAGTCCACGCCAAGCTGCCGAGTACAACGAATGTCCAGCATGTCAGCACATACCGAGCCATGTGCCAGATGCTTGGTCGAGCGAAATCGCGTAAGGACAAGCCTTGCGCAGCCAGGGTTGAGACGATTAGCGCGCGATCCCCGGCGACGAGTGACGGTAACGCGTGATATATTCGGGACACGGTCATACCAGCTTCGTGAACAGCAAGGGGTCGCGGGGTGATCGAGCCCGCCGTGGTCTACCTCAACAAGAATAAGGCGCACTCACCCGTCGGACAAGTTTCGCCACGTAGCCGGGGCGGAGCGGCGACGCCGACCGCGGGGGACGGCGAACTGGACAGTGCAACCGCCTGAGGCGAGAATGGCGGGCATCCGGACGACCCTCAAGAGGCAAAATGACGGCCACGAACCCGGCGAAGCTCCTTTTCAAGGATCGGGAGGAGTTTCGATCCTTCCATGCCGGCGAAGAGCGATCATTCGTGGTGATCGCTCTCCTCTATGCGGTGGCGCTCGCCGCGCTGACTCTGGTGTGGGCGGCAACGCGGATGCCGCTGGCCGCGGCAATTCCAGCCTACGTCGCCGCTTTCGTTGTCATCGGCTGGGCGCAATATTCCCTGGGCAATGGGCTCCACGAGGCGGTGCACCACAACCTCCGAAACGAGACAAGTGATCGGTGGGCCGCATTATTGACCGCTTATCCAGTAGGTCTGACGATGACCTATCGAGAGGTCCATCTCAAGCATCACCAGCATCTTGGCACCGGAAGCGACCCGGAGTTTTCGGCCTACACGTCGTTTCCACCGACCAAACGCGCCCTGATGTCGAGATTCCTGTGGTTCGTTTCCGGTATTCCCGCCGCTCGGCAGTTTGTGGAGCTCCAGTGGAATGCGGCAACCCGCCAAAAGCGATCGTATGCTGACTTCATTTGTTTCATCAGCGTGCAACTTGGCCTGATCTGGCTGTTTTGGTGGGTCTACGGGAATCCGCTGTACTACATTGCTTTTTGGGCGCTGCCGATCGCAACGGTTGGCAAGTTGCTTTCGACAACACGGGTGCTTTGTGAGCATGGCAGCCCAACGCGCGATTGGGTCGTCAGGACGATCGACGGCAGTCGCTGGCAAACCTGGGTGATGGGCGCCTTCGATTTCAACTATCACGGAGAGCATCATCTCTGGCCGTCCGTCCCGCAGGCTCAACTCTGCCGTCTTCACCATTTGCATCGCGCCTATTTTGAACAACATCCGGAATATCAGCCGTTCGAAGGACGGTTTGAGTTCTTTTCCGGAGGTTATCTCGCGCTCCTGGCCCATTGGTTTCGTGTTCTCCCATGGCGGGAGAGTGTGCAAGTTCGATCAGCTAGCTAGGAATGCCGTCGTCGTCGCAAATCGAGGTCGAACCGACGGTCTGCACGCTCTGTCAGTCGGACCGAGCAGCCCTCGAAGCCCGCGGAAAAGACTATTTGTACCGAACGAGCGACCAGGAATATCAATTTTGGCGGTGCCTGAGCTGCGGTCACCTCTATCTCAATCCGCGGCCCACGATTGCGGAAATCGGGCGCATCTATCCACCGGAGTACCCTACCTTTACGAAGCGCTTTGGACGCTCCGACAGCTTGCTTGCTCGGATCAAGGATAGAGTTCTGCTCGGACGCTTCGATGCTCTTTCTGCGGCGCTCCCGCCATCGATGCGCCTGCTTGACGTCGGATGTGGCGATGGCCGTTTTCTGCTGGCCCTGCGAAGGCGATTCCCCAAGGCCCAGCTGACGGGACTCGATTGGTTCTTCGGTCCCGCCGTCGCCGGCGAGCTTGCCAGGGCGAATGTCGAGACAATCACCGGAGCGGTCGAAACGACCTCGCTTCCGGACGAGAGATTCGACGTCATCACGATGAACCAGCTCATCGAGCACACATGGGACGTGAGGTTGCTAGTCGAGCGGTGCAAAAATGCCCTGAAGGTTGGCGGGCTTCTGGCCATTGAAACTCCGAATCCGGATGGATGGGACCGACGCTTTTTCAGAGCCGGCGGATGGGGAGGCTATTACTGGCCGCGTCATCTCAATCTCTTCACACGCGACCACTTAACACGCATCATCACAGAATCGGGTATGGAGGTCGTATTTTCTCAATCGCTGCTGGCGGCGCCGGCATGGATTTATTCATGCCAGTTTTCGGCCCGCCGCGCAGGCTTGGGCGACTGGTTCAACAAGCTGTTCTCGGATACGAGCATACCGCTCTTGGCCGCATTCGCCATGGTCGACTGGATCGCGCTGCTGTTGGGAGCCGAAACGTCCAATCAGAAGCTGATCGCAAGGAGACGGAGTTGAACTGCGTCACCAAAGCCTTTTCGTCGATCCCGAACGCCTCGTCGACCTGTCTTGCCGATACCTCAGCGGGCGGTGCCGATGGGCAGGCACGCGGACCGCAATGGCTTCGTCTCGCCAATCCTGTCCTGTCATCAAGTGCGCTTGGCGTGCTCGGCTTCGCCTATTCAGCCGTCCTGCTTTCAGTAGCGGGAATTGATGGCGAGAAGCGGGATCTCGCGCTTTTCATCGTGGGAGCTTTGCTGCTCCCGTTTCTTTGCGCTGCCGAGCAGCTATTTGTCGTTCGTCCGGATCTCTCCGAACGGACCTCTGGGCCGGTCGAATCCATCAACTGCTGGGCCGCGGTAGCAGTGCTGATTGCCCTGTCGGCACTACCGCTCGTCATCTACGTCTCCGGGGGAGCGAGCAATTTCTGGCTGCAAAACGTCAAGCTGGTCGTTCTGGCGGTGGCGGCGCTACACGCAGCCGGGCTTCTCGCCGCCCTGAGGTGGTCCGCCATGCCGCGGCGCGCCCACCCGCTTGCAACGTGGGCACGCGAACGAGCCGTCCAGGCTGCTGCTCTCACAGTAAGCCTTTTTGTCGCGAGCTTCATGCTGTTCTGGATTGATCCATCCGATCGTCACCTCAACCTTTTCATTCGCCTGTTCGTCACACCGCCGTTCTCGGAATCGGCGGCTCCGTTCGGACTCAGTCCGGCCTTGTTGCTGGCAGCCCTGTTGCTGGCGGCCGTCGCTGCACTGGGATGGCTCGAGGACAGGCTGCTCCGACAGCATTCGGCCGCGCTGCAGAAGGTTCGGACATCCGCACTCTGTCTGGCAGTGATTTTGATCCTCGTCTGCTATTTTGATTTTTCGCTGAACATCGACGTCTTCCACTACCTGTCCAATCTCGGCCCTGCCCTGCATAGCCTGCACGGGGGCACGCCGATGGCGGACACATTTTCCGTCTATGGACCGGGCCCCATTGTCCTGACCCTCATCGGATTGAAGCTCGGGCCTGCCACGTTCGGTACTGCTCAAATCGTGGTGCAGTTTTCCAATCTCTCATTCTACACGCTGTGGCTCGCTTGCCTGTACCGCATGACCCGTTGGAAGCTGCCCGCGTTGCTCCTCGGCGTCTTCTCGGTCGCGGTCTTTCTCGCGCTCTACGCTGGCGGCTACCAGAATGCGAACAATGCGCCTTCGGTCCTCGGCCTTCGCTATCTGCCGCCATTGGGAATGGTGCTGGCCCTGTCGTGCTTGCGCCCACCACGGCGATTTTCGATCTTCACCGCGCTGAGCACCTGCGTCGCCGGCCTGTGGAGCTTCGAAGCTCTGGTCGGGACCCTGGGCATTCACGTCGCATTTCTCGGGCTGCTTGCGCTGCGCGATCGCGCGCCCTTTCGCCTGCTTGGCGACGGCGTAAAGGCGCTGCTCCCGGCGGTGGCGGGCGTCGTCCTCATGACGCTCGGGACGTTATTGCGCGCGGGAACTCTGCCGGATTTCGGTCCGAACCTGCAGATTTTCTCGGCCGACAACACGGATTTGAAGGCGTGGTACGTCGAGGCCAACCCGATGTTCCTGGGATGGATCGCCATCTTACTGGCCATCTTCGTGGTCTTGAACGATGCATGGACGCGCGTTCTCGCGCCGACGGCGCACGCAGCAGGCATCGATGACGAGGCGCTCTTCTATCGCTTCGTTCCAATGACCATGCTGCTGATGCTGCAGGCGTCATACTTTGTCGGACGTTCGATCGAAGCCACGCTGGATCTGGCGATATTTCCGTTCTGTGCCCTCGCGATCCCGGCCGCTCTCGCCGCCATCGCCACGACTGCCGCGGAGAAGGGTCCGGCAAGGCTGTTGGTGCTGATTCCCGTCGCGATCGGGCTGTGGGTTCTGACCTTCACGTCGCTTTCGCTGCTTCGGCAGAACTATTCAACGCTGGTCCGACCGTGCGAAAACACGGGGCGTTGTGCCAGCGCGCCCTATTCGCTGCTCCTGCACGAATGTCGTGACCATGGTCGCTGCTCGCCAGCCGCGGTCGCGCGCGGGTTGAACCAGATGCTCCATAAGCGTCCGGTGATGGAGCGGGTGGGCCAGCCGGCGGCCGACTGGGGCTACGATACGCGCGGTGTGGTGCGCGACGCCGTGTCGATGATCGAAACCTGGGCCAGAGGAGAACCCGCCGTCACGGTATTGATCGGACACGTGCTCAGTGCCGCCGCAGACGATGAAATGGCGAGCGACTTCGCCCTGATGTATACCGGCAAGTGGCATCGCTGGCCGCGCTCATCCATGATGAGCGATCGCTTGCGCTTCGGGACCTCGCTGGCGAAGCGGCTGATGGAAGCACAAGTGCAATTGCGGGAAGGTGAGCTGGTGCTGGTGCGCCGGTCGGCGGATTCCATGGGTCCGGTTGAGACCGGTATTCTCGAACGCATCAAGGCGGAGGCGACCTTGTGCCAGCTCCCTCACCCGTCCACGGAGGTGATTGCGTATCGTGTTGCCGGCCCGGCCGGCTGTCAGCCCGGATGAAATGACCCTTGCCCCGATGCTTTCGCTCGAATTCACGATCGCCGGAGCAGTGATCGCTGCACTCGTCGTCTCGACGGCGCTGCCGCTCTGCCTGCTCGTCGTCGCCCGCCTACCGCTGCTCGCCGGTCGCAACGCGGTTCAGTTTCTCGTCAGTGTCTTGATTGCGATAGTCGCCTGGGCGGGTGTGCTCCTGCTGGTTCCGGCCGCGCGGCCGACGGATGCCGTCGAGGTCGCCATTGGGGCCATGCTCATCGGCTCGGCGGTGCTGGTCTATCTCGAGATATGGGGCCTGCTGTCCCGCGGCTACACGCTGAGCCTCATCGTCACGATCCATCGGGCTGGCAGCCCGCTCCCGGCAGACGAGCTCGCCCGGCGTTACCGGGGCGGGGAGGGACTGGAATGGATCATGCGTCATCGCATGGCCGGTCTCGAAGCGGCCGGGCTGGTCCAACGCACGGGCGATCAACTCGTGCTGACGTCGCGATTAGGGCGCGCGGCGGCATGGAGCTATCGCGCCGCCATAGCCTTGCTTGGCTTGAGGATGACAGGCTGACGATGAGCGAGACCGTTTGCGCCGACGTTTCATTCGGCATCGGCGGCTTTGCATTCTATCTTGCAATGGTCGCGATCGTCCTGCGGCTGCCTTGGGCCTTTTCGCCGGCCCGCGCCGTGATCGGGGTTGCCCTGCTCGCCTATGCGGCGGTTGTTGCGGCCGCCGCGGTCTTCGGCAGCGGCGGCAATTTCTGGACCGTGTCGATCGTCTTCTGGTTCACGACGCTGCTATTTCTGATGGCGTTCGGGGCCGTGTACAAATCGGTCTCCTTGCGCATCCTGCTCGACCTCCTCGGCCGGCCGGGGCATGCCGGGCTTTACTCCGCGATACTGGCTCGCTACGTCGTGGCTGAAAGCTTCGAAAACAGACTGATAGTGATGCAGGAAAATGGTTTCGCGGTCCCCACGTCAGCCGGCTACGCATTGACGGACAAAGGACGCCGTCTTGCCGGGGCGGTCGGCGCCTTGCATCACCTTTTCGCGATCGATCGGAGTGGGTAACGACGGGGAATGGCGACGGTCGAGATCGATATCTCGTTTTTCATTCCATGCTACAACGAAGAGAGCAATGTTCTCGGCGCCATCGATGCACGACAGCATATCCGGGTACTCGCGAAGGACCGCTTGTCCTTGCTGCGGGGCGCCGATTTCGGCGGCCGGCCGCCGGATAAGTTCTTCCCCTCGCGCCGAGGATGTTCCCTTCGATAGGCACGGAGAATTCCTCTCCGGCTATGTGCCCCATCGCATCTTTTTCACATACCAGAGATGCGAGCAATGCGACGCATGCTATTGCCCGCTCTACTACAGCGCCGAGCAGTTGCGGCAGCTTTATGAGCGGCAGCCCGAGAACATGGCCGATGTTCCGCTCGGCTCACGCGAGCGCACGCAGGCGGGCTATCTGCAAATCCTTCGCCGGCACAGCCGCATGGCGGGCGGCCTGCTCGAGATCGGCGCCGATATCGGGCTGTTCGCGGAGGCTTGCGCTGATGCCGGACAATTCGATCGCCTCTGGTTGGCCGAACCCAACACCGGCGTTCATGCGCAGCTCGAGAGACGATTCGCGGGGCGCAATGCCAGTATCCTCGCCACGATGTCGCCGGCCGCGGCGGTGCCCCCTGGCACGGCCTCGACCGCGGTGATGATCCACGTCCTGGATCATCTGCCGGAACCCGCAGCGGCGTTGCGGGACGTGTTTCGCACGCTCGAGCCCGGCGGAGTACTGATGATCGTCACGCACAATGTCGGCTCCCGGCTGGCGCGGCTGCTCGGCCGCCGCTGGCCTCCCTTTACGTTGCAGCATCCGCATCTCTTCTCGCCGCGAGCCATGCGCAGCCTCGTGAGCGCGTGCGGTTTCGAGGAGGTGGACATCGTTCGCACCACCAACTATTTCCCCGCGAGCTTCCTGATGCGCGCAGGCCTTACGGTATTCGGGCTGCCGGCCAAATGGGTCCCCGAGCGATCGGGACCCGACGTCGGCGTCAAGCTCGGAAACATCTGCACGCTTGCGCGGCGGCCCATCGGTCGGATGGGAGGCGGCGAGAACTAGGCGCCTTGCAGGAGCACCCACTCAGGACGCTCCAACCTCATGGAGGGCATCCGGTCGAGGTCTTTCTCCGCAAGGCAGCCGCGCCATTCGGAAACTCCGCGACAACGTCGTAGTCGCGCAACAGAGCCTGCTCGAGCGGCTTGAGCGTGTTCAGGTCCGGACGGTTGGCGCCGACCGAGAACAGCCGGCTTCGGTGCCAAATGCCGACCGCCGGGCATTTGGTAGCGAGTCGTTGTATCGCATCGGCAATCTGAGCATTCGAGCTGAAACCCATGTCGAACAGCTTCGGATAGGGTGTTGCACTGCGCGTGCGGCTGAGAAAATAGAAGCCCGCCTTGTCCGGAAACAGAAAGATCGGCTGATTCTCGACCGTATTCGCTTCCAGCCAGGTCAGCTCTTCCAGGTGGCCGAATGGCCCGTAAGTCCACATCGTGCCCGCACGATGTGTTTCGAGGAGCAGCGGGAAGGTGAACTGAGTCCTGACCGGACGGGAAACCGCGACCCCCGCAATAAGCGTCCCCAGCGTAACCAATGCCACCAGCGGCCAGGGGTGGGCTGTGCGTCGGTCCACCAAACGCTGCAGAAGATATACGCCGATGATCGACAGCGGCACCGCACGTACGCCGAAAAGGCTCGGCTCGATCGGGTGCGCGACGCCCCCGATCACCAGCAGTCCCGCGCCGGCCAACGCGGTAATCACCAGCGACGGTGGATCGCTGCGCCAGAACCGCCGTGCGATCCCGATCGCAGCATAGGCAAGTCCGAGGCCACCCAATCCGAACGACGTGAACCAAAGCGGCAGGTTGCTCCATCCGCTCAAGCCGACGGCAAGCATGTGCGAGGTGCCGTATTGATCGAACAGGAAGCCGGCAACGTCGTACCAGACCGTCGCAAATCCCGCTGCGACCGCGAATCCTCCCAGCGTGACGGCAACCGTCGCGCCGCAAGCAATCACGAAGACCACAGAATCGGAACCGTCCTTCCTGGCGCGTAGCAGCCAGAGGGCAGCGGCCATTCCGGATGCAGCCCCGACACCGAAATCCTGGGTGCACAGCATTGCACCACCATGGGCAATTCCGCTGATGGCGCATCGCACGCGCGACCGTGTCTTGACCACGGCCAGGATGCCGGCAAGACAAAGAATGATCGTGGGCCATTTGTGGTTGCCGAGGCTGTACGACGGATAGGTCATGCCGACGAAGATCACCGGCGGAACGTAACGCCAGTAGCCCGAAAGGATCACCGCGGAAAGCGCGTAGACCGCGAGCGCGCAGACCGCCCCGAGGATTATGATGATGATGCCGACGCTGGTCGTCGTCGGACCCAACAGCCACAGAAAAAAGGTATTCACATAGACGATGCCCGGGGTCATTTGCTCGAAAAAGTCCCGGTAGATCAGCTCACCCTGCAAGGTGAAGAATGCCTCGTCGAACCAGGTTCCCTCCTGCTGGCTGATCCGCCAAAAAAAGATGCCCGCGCGGAAATGGAGCAGGTACAAGAACAGCACTGCCAAAACGAAGACAACCGCATAGCCGCGCCAGGCGACACCGCCAACAGGCGCTCGCGCGTCGGAACCAACCTGCGATGCGATCGTGTTGCTCACGGGCGATGGCGACCTTCGCTGACAGTTCCTTCGTACCTTGCCCACCTGCAAGCGGGCAGGCAAGCGGACCACTGGCGAGCGCCAAGTCGGTGAAAGCGACCCGCCTTATGGTACGTTCGACGCGCGAAAAGGCGGCTGCTTCCGGCGCATTTTCCCATGACTATTGACAAGCCGACTGTCGCTCGCTGAAAGATGCAGACCGCCGCAAGGGTCGATGTCGACGTATGAAATCGCGCACATTCGAGATCGTGAGACTTTTGGTCATCAACGTACTGATGGTCTTCGTTCTATTGAATCTGGTCTATTGGTCACTGCCCGTTATGCAACTCGTGATCGGTCGCTCTGGGGTCAGCACTGCGATCCCGGATCCCAGTAGTCGCTTGCCGAACTATGCAAACATCGCCTGGGCTGAGCAGCATTATCGTGAGATGGAACAAGCCCAGTTGACACGTGGCCGGACCGATTTCAAGAGCTTCATCGGCTGGCGACGAAAGCCCTTCAGCGGCGAGACCATCAATGTCGACGGACCGTATCGACAGCGGCGCACGATCAACACTGGGACTGACCGCGCCAAGAAAGCATATTTCTTCGGCGGCTCCACAATGTGGGGTACGGGCGCCAACGACGAGGGCACGATCCCATCGCACTTTGCCGCGTTGACCGGGGTGCACTCGGACAACTTTGGCGAGGCAGGATATACCGCGCACCAAAGCCTCATGCTGCTGATCCAGCTTCTGCAAGAGGGGCACCGACCGGACCTCGTGGTTTTCTACGACGGGGTGAATGAAGCCGCCATCAAATGCGTAACGGAACTGACGCCGGACGCGCATATGCTCGAAGCCAGGATCGACAACTTGCTGAAGGAGGCGGGTACGTCTCCCGCCTCCTTTGCACACTATTTTGCGCCGGTCTGGCATGTCATGGGACGCGCCAAGAGTGCGCTGGCCCGTACTGCAGATATCGCAGTGGAGGGCTTCAACTGCCACTCCGATGCCTCCAAGGCAGCAAGAATCGCCGACAACGTGTTGCGCGATTGGCAGATGGCGAAGCGAGTCGTCGAATCGTATGGCACCAAATTCATCGGAATTCTGCAGCCGGCGATCTATTTCAGCCGCACCCGGCGCGATCATTTGGAAGACGTTCCCATTCTCATGCAAGCCCAGTTCCGGACGCTCTATCCACTGATAAAGCAGCGGATGGCGGAGGCCGGCGGCTTCTACGATCTCACGTCCGCCCTTGACGTCGACGAGTACATTTATCTCGACTTTTGCCATCTCTCGCCCAATGGCAACCGCCTGGTCGCCGAGCGCATTGCCGGCATAGCAGGATCTTTGGGTATCACGAGGTGAGCCGCGGCACGCCACGACCGTGGCATACGCCAGGCCTGTGTCGATGCCAAAGGCAGGAACCCGGCCGACTCATTGTTGTCAGTTGGTCGTCATCGGCAAATGTACTAACGGTCACCTGGAGGACATCCGGATGAGACGGCCACGCGATATGCTGCGACCTCCCTCGAAGGGTGGGCAATAGGACACAAGGTGACTTCCGCCCGTATTCGCTTGAGAATCCCAGCCTCGATGAAGCCGAGGGCGGCTTCGTCGCGGCGCACGAGCACCAGCTCGCCTTCACGCAATCGCACCGGCGCGGCAATGATCCGTTGCGCCAACGGCAGGACGAGCTCATCGGTGGGCGTAAAGGACCGCGGCCAACGATCCCACTTTCCCGCGTACATCAAGGCGAGCTCGCTTGCCGTGAGCTCGAGCTGAGGCAGCAGACGGCCGAGCAGCACGGTTACGGTCGGTTCGTTGCCGGCCCATTTGGTCATCATCGACACGGCATCGCGCACGATGCCGTTGACATCGAACAAACCGTCGTCGAGCGGTCGCCGCACTTTCTCGAGAGTGGGGCGCAACCGAAGCGTTTCATCGAAGCCTCGCGCAATGGCGGCGGGCGAGCAGCGGCCCAGATCGCGGCATTCGTGCAGAACGAGCGAATAGGGCGAGTTCTGCCGAAAGAGCGAAAGGAACGTGAAGGTGAGCACCCACAGCCCGATGGCGATGGGAATAAGCGCCAACAAGCGGGCCAGCCCTCTTGCCACCATGACAGCGGCCGTGAAGGCGAGCGCGGCCGGAATCGCAACCGCGCAGAACGGCAGAGCTGCCAGGCTCAAAGCGGAAGGATACGAGCGCCCCACGAAGTACGTCGCCTGAATCATCAATAGTGCCGCCATGGGCACGAAGCGGTAAAAGACGGCTGCGTCGTCCATGGCGGTCAGGCGGCCGGCTCGACTGAAAACACGCGCCCACGCATCAGCCTGGACCAAGAAGATGGCCAACAGCATCGCAAGCCATCCGAAGAACATCGGATTGGCAACGGCCGCCCAGTAGGTGGCGCCCGGATTGTATGACGAAAGATACTGCAGATAGATACCGAGATCGGGCCATGTGCCGGCTCGCAGCATGATCGCAAGCGTCATCACGATCATTGCAACAACGGCGGGGACAATTGCCGTCATACCGTCGACAAGGAGCCGGCCGATCGCGCGGTCACGCAACCCGAGCAGACCAAGGAAGGCCAAGTGCACCCCCAAGGCCCCGATGAGCGTTTCAATGCTCCAGGCGCCGGCGACAAAAGTGGTGAGCGCGGTGAATACGGAATGACGTTGCGGGGGACGCAAGCACGACAGTGCCAGCACCATCAGCAATGCCGGAAGGTAGCGTAAGGCGAGGATGGAAGGCGCTTCGTTGACGTTACCGTAGCCACGAATATAGCCGGCAAGGAAGAACGCGATCGAGAAAATGCCGAGCAGGAGCGCGGCGAGCTTCCACCGGGTCATACGCTGAAGGCAAACGAGCCAGATCCCGTAGAATGCAAGATTGAGGATCTGTACCGTGACCTGCGCGGTACCGAACGTGGCGGGGCCGATTTGCAATCCGACCAGCGTGATCAGCACTGGACCCGGTCCGTATTGCGAGAAAGTGTCCACCAGTAGCGTGCCGCCGTGGAGAAGATGCAGCGCGGGGCCGACATTGGTCAGGTAGTGGGCTACATCGCCGGCGAGCGAGAAGTCGAAAAAGACCACGGCGGTCACCGTTACCCCGACGCAGAGCGCAATGATCCGAGCCGCCGCCAGCATTCTTGAGCCGCGCCGAATCAAAAAAACCTCGAGCCACCCTAACGCGGCGACCGCCGCGATTCCGACGATTGCGAGCATCGACGCCCGGCCAAGCCCGAGTGTGCCGGGCTCCGCGGAGAATGGCGGCGCAAAGAAGAGGCGGAAAAACGCGTTCAAGTAACGGTCGGATGGATCGACCCAAAACAACGCCAGGCCCGCAACAAAGAGGGCGAGCACCAGCATGACGACTTGAGCCGCCCGCAAGCTGAGGGATTCAGGAAGCGGAAGCCAATTCTCGCGCGGCCGGACTGCGGCAATGGTCAATCCGGCCAACTGCAATCCGGCAACGGTGACAATGACCCGCATGGCGTTCCGAGACCAGAAATCGCCGCCCTCGCCGGCGGCGTAAATGACGATCGGGATGGACGACAACGCCAACAGAAGAGTGATTGCGCTCCAGCAGTTGACCGTTTCCGCAAAGTTCGACCGCGGGCTCTGGTAGTCGGGACGAACCAGAAACACTTGCGCCGCGGCGCAAGCCGGCGCCAGCAGCAACGCACCGACGGCGAAAAG
>Ga0075421_100006648_pt1 | contig 14127 bp, 9 predicted proteins | sample SoiMetdeltSBSDD5_FD_75292 | JGI IMG/M metagenome (GOLD analysis project Ga0075421, IMG submission 75292) | Bulk soil microbial communities from a Populus tree surrounding site in Tennessee, USA - Soil MetaG P. deltoides SBSDD5 | ecosystem: Environmental > Terrestrial > Soil > Tree plantation...
AACGGGCGCACCATTTGCAGCGCAAGCGGATAAGCCGGAGTCCAGTTCATGGGGAGGCGACTGGGCAAATCAAGGAGTGTCGGAGCGCGGCTGACGTAGACTGACCACAGCTCATCGAACCACAATGGGGCTTTATGCAGATGATGCAGCCGCAGCGCCGTGCCCAACCACAGAATGCCAAGCATCACGAAAGAGGGCGTAGACCGGATTTTGGCATGGTGCACTGCCTGTGATTGGCGAATTACATGCCAACCTATCATGACCGCAGCACCAAGCACTAAGCAATAGCCAAGCACGGTCAGACTTATTCCAATCGAGGGCGATACCCAACCTTCGTACTCGGCTTGCTGTGTCACAATGAGCAGGAGGATTCCAAATACCAGGAGGGAAGGGATAACCCACCGGACTGACCACAGGGAGGTGAGTGGTCGGGGCATAGCGCGGAAGCCTTCCAGCGTTACCGCTAGCAGCACTAGACCATAGGCCAGCCCCACCAATCCGATTCCCACTAACGAGGGAATCCACCCTCTGAACTGTGCATAGCGGGTGGTAATCAACAAGAGGACACCGACCCCGCCGGGAACCCATCGCGAAAATGCGCGCCAATATTCTTTCACACTGTACCTTTGAACTTTGTAAATGGTTAGCCGTTTAGGACAGATTTTCCGAGGAAGTGATTCAAACTTTTGAGCGAATTGGTTGGAGATGCCAGAAAAAGGGCGAGATTCCGCAGGACATAGCGCTGGTCATCGCTCAGTACACACGGAGCTATCAGCGCTTCGGCAGTCAGCGTGATACCGCGTGTGGGGTTGCGCCAGATGAGTTCCTTATCTTCCATCAACCAACGGGCGAAGCTACTCAGGGCCGCTTTAGTCAGATGGCTGGAACTGATGCTGTACCCCTCTGCTTCCAGATGAGACAGGTAGCTTTCCACAGCGGTGCGGGTGAAGTGTTCTGGCATGAAGTGGCCTGTGATCCAGATGACCCCGATTGCAAGAAGCGCAGAAATGACATATCGTTAGGGTATCAAAAAGTGCCAAATGGAGACGACTCGGAATATCTTAATAGATTCACACAACGCTTAAATGCTAAGCTGAATCCACAAAACATCTGGGTATATGCGTTTGGTAATCGGAAACTGGCGGGCTTAACATCTACCTATGCGAATACTATGACAACTTTGATCTTCGAAGAAGCTACAAGAAATGCTGGGCACATACACTTTAATTTCGAAGGTGTAGATGTTAATCAAGCTAAAACAAAAAAGGCTCCGGGACGTTTCCTGTACCCACCTTATACTTTGGATGAGTTGTATATCATAATGAATGATCCTACGAAGACACTATGCAATAAAACCAGTTTCTATCCTGATGGTGGAACTGAGCCTAGCCAAGCATTACATATGGAGGTGTGTGGATCATAAAACTCTTTAGGAGCAAACAACAGTCGTTACAGATTTCCTAGGAGCTAGAACATTCAGTCTAGGAGACTTAGTATGAGCAGAGAAGACGGCAATGTACTAGGATTATCAACCCCCGAAAAATATCATTGTGCAGTGATTAACTACAGGCAAAGTCATGGTACGATGATAATAGAGTTACTTGATAGTAGCTCACCGGATAAATCGAATTGGCAATATCTATATCTAAGTTTATTGAGCGTCCGCTATTATGAAGGGCCACTTGCTTGGCATGGGGCAGGTGTATCTCTTGGTACAAGAAGCGAACGCAGAGATTGCTATTTGAAAGCAACACATCATCAAAACTCTGAACAGGTCGTTATAGATGAACTGCTCGATGAATATGGTCTCCTAAAGATTAAAGACTCCGATGTTGATGTAAAAATTCTTGCCCATAGAAATTTCGAAATAACAACAGAAAATCCATATGAAGCTTGGATGGATTATGTTATCAGCTCTGGAGCAGAAAATCACAGCAATCAATATGTTCCATGAGTGCAAGCTCTGTCTAACTTTGCAGTATTCAGCTAGTTTCAAGTCACAAAACCTGCTATTGCCCATTTCAAGCCATCTGCCCTGCGCCCTCCATAAATGGTGCAATTCCCCGCCTGCCTCTCACACTTGCGCTTTTTCCGCGTCACATTAATCGCCGCTTTCTTGCCATTCGTCCCTCTCGTTCGCCATCATCAGCACAGCCACCCCTCCGGTATCGCCGCCTCCCCTGACATTTCCCTCACGCATCACTTGAACTACCCTCACAAAATTCCTCATTTGTACACAAGGGCGTGTTCTTGCATTACGTTTCCCTCGAAACTCGTGCTGGGCACAGACGAAAAAAGTTACCCGAAGAATCGTCGCACTGCTCTAGGCCAGCTCAAGCGGTGGATCCGCCTGCATCCCGAATATAAGACCTGCTTGGTGGGCTTGAAGATTATGTGCCTGAGCAGCCCGAACTTGAGTTCAATCCCAAGCAGGTGGCGGACATTATGGCTTTGCCTGCGATCATTATCTTGGACAAATGAGAATTACCTAGCCATTAACTCCGAATTCTGTTAGCAATACATCTTCTCATCGAAAATCAAAGTCTGATCCTTGTTGTTGCAAATTGGATCAAACGGAATTATAGTAAATGCACTGAGGGAGAAGTTCCCGTAATCTACGCCATAATTCAGGTGTTTTGAGTACAAGCGGTTCGGAACACGTCCGGTTCCCACTATTTCAGTACAAACGCTCCCTAATGGAGCGTTTTTGATTCTAGTTTTGTACTCAAATTTGCGCTGTTTTGGTTCGAGTCCTGTTTGAAGGTAGTCCTAAACTTAGGTCTTACTGCGCCGCATTCTTGCAATTGACATAATTAGTCCCTACGTTTCATTATAGTTGTTGATGATCTGGGTATTGATAAACACATGTTCGATATACTCCGCTGGTGGGACAGGTTCGTTATTCAGCAGCTTTTTCGCGAGTTCGATTGAGCTCTCACCTATCAAGCGTACTTTTTCGGATCATTCTAGGCTATTCGTGACAATTCGCCTTCACTTGAGTAATCTCTGGGTTACCGTTATGAACAGTGCAACCTTGTCGCTGCCTGCGCTTTTGGATGTTTGCATTGCAGCGTATTTGATCCATATATTCCAGTTGTGTCGTAAACTAAGGGAGAGCTATTCGGAGGCGCGTATTTTGAGTCGCGCAAGCCACTTGTACCAATCGATGAATACATAGCAAAGGAGATGCTTATAGCCGCATAGATCACCAGTTTTTCGACCGCATTTCTGATCAAGCTCAATTGACCTAGAGCATTATTAACGACCGATCAGGCACGGAGGAGGAATTGATGACCAACACCAGATGGCACACGTGGTCGAGAATCTTTGCAGGTCTCGTATTGATGATTCTCGCCATTTTCCTCGCAGGCGCTGCATCTTCCGCACCCAATTCACCCGGCAAGCCTTCAACTGATAAGCTAATCCTGTTTGCTTCGGATGGCATGCGCCCGGACTTAATGGAAAACTATGCAGCCCAGGGCATCATGCCGACCTACGCCGACTTGATGGCTCAAGGCGTCAGGGGCGATAATGGGCTCACCCAGGGATTCCCGCCGAATACAGGCGTGGGTTGGTACACGCTGGCAACTGGGACATGGCCGGGTGAGCATGGTTCCACCAACAATACCTTCCACCGCATGGGAGAAGGGAACTTCAATAACCGGACAAGCTTCTCTGCGACGGGTATCTTGCAAGCTGATACAATCCTGCAGGCCGCCGAGCGGGCGGGTAAGACCGTCGTGTCAGTGGAATGGGTTGGCGGGCGCGCACTGGTCCCTGCTCTTCAAGGGCCAGTGGTCGACTTCCGCACGTTCTTCTCTAATCGAGGTATCCTGCTCAACTACGATCTGCCGGGACAGCCTGCTGGGGCCAATGCCTTTGGCGTCTCTTACCAGCGCGTTGATCTTGACCCAGCGGCAGGTTGGACGAACGTCCCAAGTTCTTTCAGCCCAGCGATGCAGGAACAGCTTAAGGTAACCAACACGGCTTTCCCAGCCTCTGATAACGTGAATCGTTTCTACGATCTCTACATCTACGATTCGACCGACGACGCGACAACTAACTATGACCGGGTTCTCGTAGTCTCGTCAACAGCATCAAAGGATGGAGCGCAGGCAGTAGCAAATCTCGCGCAGGGTAGCTGGGCGGATGTGAAAGTCACGCTCGCTGGCGCGCGCGCTGGGCAGACTGCCGGATTCTATCTGAAGCTGATTGACTTAGCTCCCGATCTATCCCAGTTCCGCCTGTACTTCGCTTCGATTGCCCGCGCAAATGCCAGCTATAATGCGCTGGGTGCGGCTGGCTCGGCTGCATTTGAGGAAACACTGAACCATGACTTCCCAAGTTCGACGGCGGCAGACTTCGCACCGCTTGAATCAGGCATTGTGGATGAGGACACCTACGTTGAGCAGGGCTTAAAGTGGGAAGATGCCCACTGGGCTTACTTGGAGTACATAATCAATGATCTGGGGGTCCAGCCCGACCTGTTGATGCTCGGCTATCCGGGTACAGACGAGTTTAGCCATCAGTTTATGGGTTTGGTTACGCCTACAGATATGAATGGCAATCCGAATCCGTACTATGATGATGTGACTGGTGATGGCATCCCCGATGGCCGAGTGGCCGTTCGTGAAGGGTACATCCAGGCCGCTTACGAGAAAGCAGACGAGACGCTTGCGCTCGCCCGCTCGCTGATGGGAGCGGATACGACGGTCTTCGCCTCCTCGGATCATGGTTTTGCACCGCAGTGGTACGCAGTCAATGCGGGAACAGTCCTCAAGGATGCCGGGCTGCAAGGGACAGAACAGCCCTCAAACTGCCGAGTAGGTGGGGCCCCCACCAAGGCCAAAGCCTGCTATGCGGGGGGCACGGCCCAGATCTATATCAGTCTGGTCGGGCGCGATCCAGGTGGCGTCGTCCCTGCGGCGAATTATGAGATAGTTCGCAACCAGATCATCGCCGCCTTCCAGAATTTGACCGATCCTGCCAATCCGGGCGCGCAGGTGGTCGAAACAGTCCTAAAGAAAGAAGACCTGCGTAATGTAGACGGAAGCGACTCGCTGCATCCCAGCCGCAGCGGGGATGTCGTGGTGGTGCTTCGTCCACCTTACCAGTTTGATGCCGCCACGCCGGGCCAGCGGATTGCCTTCTCGCAGTTCTTCGGCCAGCACGGCTATCTCCCGGAGTTGGTTGACATTGCGCACAATGTCAATATGCACGGCGTATTCGTGGCCTCCGGGCCTGGCATCCGCAGCCAGGACCCGATTGCTGGCATCCGCGCCATCGATGTTGCGCCGACGGTCGCTTTCCTGATGGGCATACCTGGCCCGCAGAACGCACGCGGGAGAATCCTCTACGAGTTGTTCCCGCATCCGGGGCAACTGAAGGAGATCACGATTCTCGACATCAGTGACTACCATGGTCAGCTTGTGCCGCTAAGCGAAGCTGCCGATAACGTGACGGGCGGCGGGGCCAGCAACCCCACCTTCGCAATCGGTGGTGCGGCCTTCCTCAAGCCCTGGTTTGATGCATACCGGGTCGAAGCCCCCGGCGGCTCAATCACGGTAACGGCAGGCGACGCGGTCGGAGCTACGCCGCCTATCTCCAGTTTCTTCGGCGATACACCCACAATCGAGATGATGAATCTGATGGGCTTCAGCGCCGATGGCTTGGGAAATCACAACTTCGATAAGAACGAAGCCTACCTGCGCGGCACGCTGATCCCTCTGGCAAACTTCCCGTATTTGTCTGCGAATATCGTAGGCAGCAATGGGCAGACACCAGCGGAATGGCTGCCGTCCTATATCTTCGAATTCGATGGGGGCAAGCTGGCTTTGATTGGCTTCTCCAATGAAGACATCCCTGAGCTGACCTTCCCTGGCGCGCTGGGTCCTTTCCATGTCACGAGTGCGACAAATGCCGTAAATGCCGAGGCTGCACGCCTGGCTGGTCGCCGGGGAGTGGTCGCCGTGGTAGCCATGGGCCATCTCGGCGCGACGGCAGGCACGTTGACAAATCCCAGTGGTCCGTTGGTTACCTTGGCGGATGGGACGGTGAACGTCGATGCGGTCATCGGCGATCATACTGACTTCCAGGTCGTATCGACGCGCCCCAACGGTGTGCTGGTGGTCGAGAACCGAAGCAAAGGTATCCGTTTCACACGGATACGCTTGGTGTTCGATACGGGAAGCAAGAGAGTGGTCTACAAGACCGCCGACTTCCACCGGCCCTGGGATATCGGCGTTACGCCTGATGCCACCATGCAGGGGCAGATCGATGCCCTCAATGCCCAGCTTGCCCCGATTCTCAACACGGTGACCGGGAACTCGACTGTCTTCATTCCCCGTACAGATAGCTGCGGGAATGGTCAAGGTCGCACGTGCGAATCGAAGGTGGGTAATACCGTAGCCGATTCGATGCGTTTGACCTATGGGACGGACTTCGCGATCACCAATTCGGGCGGGCTAAGGGCTGATTTGACTTGCCCGACGACCGACAATCCAAGCGACTTCTGCCCGCCATATACACCGCCACCCTTCCCCATCACACGCGGTCAAGTGCTCACGGTTCTGCCGTTCGGGAATGTAGTGGTGACTCTCTCGGTCAATGGCGCGGAATTAAAGACCATGCTGGAGAACGGCATTTCAGCGATGCCAGCAGTGAATGGGCGATTCCCTCAAGTTTCGGGGCTGTGCTTCACGTATGACATCTCTGCGCCCGCTGGAAGCCGCGTGACTGGCGCAGTACGCCAGGCTGTAGATGGAACGTGTACTGGCGCACCGGTTGATCTGACGGCAGCGACTTCGTATACCATCGCCATCAACGACTTCATGGTATCCGGTGGGGATGGCTATCCGAATTTTGCCAGCCGCGCCACCACACGGGACATCATGGATCAAGTGCTTGCAGACTACATCACGTCCCATACGCCGATCAGCCCATCGATCCAGGGACGGATTGTATGCACTACGAGTGGCGCTCCTGCCTGCCCGGTCGTAACACCATAGTATGTCGTTCGTAAGACGACATGAATCACCCCCAATTCTCCCAGTGAATGGTGGAGAAGGGGGATAGACTAAATAACGAAAACATAAGTGAGTCAGCCCGAATTTTGAGATGGCTCTGAAAGAACAAAGGCCCTTTGGAGTAAACTGAGTTTGCCCAAACCAGTCCCAAGGGGCTTTTGCATGTCTAATTGTCATGATCCCGCCTGCCAGCCCGACCATTATGATGCCAATCAGGACATCTAATGAAGTATTGCCTACGGTACGACCAAGACCAAACCGGGCAACAAATCCAAGAAGATGGGCCAGTCCGATCACCGCCACCTTGAAGTAAGGGCTGAGAATGCGCCGGTGCAACATCGCAACGTATATCCTGACCAGGAACAGGCTAATCTGCGCACTGCGCATAATATAGATTGCTTACCTTAAAGGGCGACGGTACTAGATATCATCCGGAACCCGGTACTCGTTGCCGTGGCCCTAGAAGGCTAGTACAAGGTAAAAATAGGAGGGCGGCTCAAAGCCCCTCCTGACTTGATCTAGAGCCCGATCCAGACCAGTAAGCGTGTCTGGTCTTGATTAGGCGTGACGCGGCTCGCTACCTGCGACCGAACGGACTACAACTGCCGGCTTAGATTGTACTGAGTGGGCAGTCCAGCACCTCGCACAGGGTCTGCACACGATAGCGGGTTTTCATCTGCTCAATCATCGCCCGTTTTTGCTCCACTCCGACCCTGGCAAGCTGCTGGCCTTTTTTGGAATCTCAATCTCCAGTTCTTTCCGCCCCATCAGGCGTTCCAACTCTGCCACCCGCTGCTCACTGCTGCTGGCGGCTTTCCAGTTCGGCTTCTCGAAGATCTCCGCTCCGCGTTCCACAAACTCTGTCTTCCATCGCGATAGCAGGTTCTCACTGATTTCTTGCTCACGGCAGATCCGCGCCGAGGTCTTCTCGCCCCGCAGTGCTTCCATCAGCGTCTCAAACTTGAACTCCGCGTTGAATGTCCGTCTCTTGCGTCTTGCCATTTCAGCTTCTCCCAGTTTCTCATGGTATCTTACTTCTTATCTCACGTTACGCAGACAGCCGGACGGGCTGAAACTGGTGAAGGATGTCAAAGGCAACTCGGATGGCTTGTAAATACAACTTGGACTTCAGAGCGAAGTGGTTGAGCTTGGTGGAACGCTTGAGCAATTCGAGTTTGATATAGCCGCACAGCGAAGCAAATAGATGATTAGTCTGAGGGGTGAGAGGGCGAGTAGGAGCGTTTTGCAAGGAAGCATTCTGCTTGAGATAGGGTTACGTTCCACCGTTTTTGATAGAGCGCCACCCTCTGGTCGTAGGGGAGGCTGGTATCGCTGGAGACCAGATAGAGCACGCCGACGCTGCCATCCTCGTTTACGAAGACTTGCTTGATCAGCAGCAGCGCAAAGTCCACCCCTTCAAGGTAGACTTCCAAGGTGGCGTGCCCTTCAAGTTCCAGCCTGTCCACTGATACGAAACGACCCTGCTGCTTATCAGCTAAACTCAGAGCCACTTTGCGGTTGCTCTTGAAGGGCATCCCGAAATCTTTAGGGAGGTCAGGCTGGATGAACTTCATGTTGTTGGCCGAGGCATACCAGACATCGTTCAGCCCATACCGGAAGGGAATCTGGTTGTGCACCGCTTGACGCAGCAACTCCTGATAGTGCTCGTTCTTGGTTTTAGGCGAGCGCCGTTTCTGCTTGCCATCCTTCTTGTCAAGGTAGAATCCGGTTTTGGCTATCAGGCTAAAGCCAACGGGCAAGGACAACCCACTGGCATGCTACAGAGCACTGACAAAGTTGATCCCTTTGATATTTCGCCCTTTGGCATGGTCGTAATGCCAGCAGATGATCTTGTTCTCGTCGGTATAGGGTTTTCCGCGATGCTGTCATCAATGATGATCACCCCATCCTCTGGCTGGATGGCTCGCCCATGCGGCTTGACCCTCTGCCACAAGTCGGCGGCGGTCAGCACTGGCCCGGCTAAGAACCGTTGTACCTGATCGTGACTCAGGCTGCCGTTGAGCAGTTCCGAAAGTCCGGTTCCCGTTGTTGGCCCGAACGCACTGACCAGATAATCGCTGTAGATGTCGAGCAGTTCTTTCTGGTTCATGCCTTTAGTTTACATCCTGTTTCATATCAACTGCCTAACCTGAGTAATCAAGATAATGCTCCGGGAGCAACCGTGACTGAGCGTACTTTGCAGGAAGCAGACGACTATGAACAAACCTAGGCGGCACTCACACCCAGCCGACGACCCGCCTATGTACGGGATATGGCAGCGGCAGTGCTGTTCTTAGCCTCTGTCGAAGCGCGCCAGATCAATGGGCAAGCCTTGATCATCGACGGCGGCTGGACTATTTCTAGTCCTATGCCGGGTTATGTAAATCACTGATCCTCAGCCAGGCTTGAGGAGGACGAGGAGAAAGCAGGTCCATTAGTCTTGAGTGGTGAAGTGATAGTCCCCTGATATAAGCTGGTAAGCTGCCACATCTGCCTCGCGGCGGAGCGCTGTCACCCCGACTGCATCCCCAGCGGCGATCTCACCTTCGAGCACCTTACAGTTATCCCGCACCGGAATAAAAATCGTCGCGGTCGAATTGGCGGGGATCGTAATTTGCCACTCGAAGCGTCCGTTGTCCAGCGTCCATGCACTGCGAATCAACCCATATATTGATTTCAATTCTGCTTTTGCGCAGCTTAGATCGCTGCCAGGCTGCGGCTTCATAATGATATGTTTGTAGCCGGGAGATTCTGGATCGAGGTCAATGCCGCCGACCGCAGCATACAGCCATGCGCCGATTGCGCCGTAAGCGTAATGGTTGAATGAGTTCATGCTCGGATCCTGAAATCCCTTGTCATGAGTCCAGCCGTCCCATCGCTCCCAGATGGTTGTCGCACCCTGTGTGACGGAGTACAGCCACGAAGGCCAGGTTGTCTGCTTCAGTAATGCATAAGCAGTATCGAAATAGCCTGCCTCACTCAAGACCCAGTTGATGTAAGGCGTACCGATAAATCCCGTACTTAAGTGATTGTCGCGCTGCTGGATGTTCCGAACTAATTCCGCCGCCGCCGCTGGACGTAACTCCTCAGGCAGCAGGTCGAAGTGGAGCGCCAGAACATACGAAGTCTGCGTGTCGCCAATAATCGTTCCATCTGAATTGACATAGTTCCTGAGGAACGCTTCGCGCACAGCATTCGATAATGTCTCGAAACGCTCAGCATCGCTCGTCTTGCCCAACAGTCTTGCTATCTTTGCAATCAGCCCCGTACTGTAGGCAAAGAATGCGGTCCCGAGGAGTTCCTTGGACGTTCCACCTTCACGCCCATCGCTCCCATCCAGCGCCAGCCAGTCTCCAAACCCGTGCCAACCCTCATATTCCTCGTAGCAGCGCAGATTATCCCGGCTGGTGGCAATTAAGAAGTCCACAAAGCGAGACATCGAGGCATAGTGCGTCTCAAGAATACGAGTGTCACGATAATGCTGGTAGACCGTCCAAGGGATGATCATCCCGGCATCGGCCCATGCTGGCCCGCCCTCCGGAATCGACCATGCCGCTGGATTAGGCGCGACTGCCGGATAGGCACCGTTCTCGTATTGAGCATCTTCAAGGTCTTTAACCCACTTCGTGAAGAAGCCTGCCACATCCTTGTTAAACACAGCGGTGCTGATAAATACCTGCGCATCACCCAGCCAGCCGAGACGCTCATCGCGCTGCGGGCAGTCGGTTGGGACATCGACGAAGTTGCCCTTCTGCCCCCAGACAATATTACTTTGCAACTGGTTGATCATTGGATCAGAGCACTCGAATGTTCCCGTGGTGGGGGTATCGGAATGAACCACAATCCCTGTTACAGTGTCATCGGTTGGTTCGCTGGGGAAGCCGTGAATCTCCACATATCGAAACCCATGAAAGGTGAAACGCGGCTCCCAGATTTCCTCCCCTTCCCCTTTTAAGGTGTAATAATCTGTGTTTCGGGCAGTGCGGAGATTTGCAGTATAAAGTGTGCCATCCGGATTCAGGGTTTCGGAATGACGGATACTTACCGTCGTCCCGGCAGGCCCATTCACGCGCAGCCGCACCCATCCGACCATGTTCTGGCCGAAGTCGAAGATCCAGCGTGGATTTACAAAGTCAGGCACCAAATGGATCTTGACCGCGCGCAATTCCTCCTGGCGCTGTACCGTTGGCCCGTTGGTAGCCACAAGATTGGCATTTGTGCCAGCCAACATCTCGACCGGATGCCATTGCGAGTCATCATAGGCAGGCAAGTCCCAGCCAGCTAACTCGCGGCGAGCATCGTAACTCTCGCCCATCAACATATCAGACTCCAGGATTGGCCCGGTTGTGACCTTCCAACTGCTGCTTGTCGCAAACGTCTGTTTGCTGCCATCTGTATAGGTGATTGCAATTTGCGCTAAAAAGCGCGGTCGATCAACGTAGCGCTGGCGACCAACCCATGCGAGATGCCCGACAGCCCAGCCATCGCCGAGGATTGCACCAATCGCATTGCTGCCTTGGTTAATAAGCTCTGTGATGTCATATACCTGATACTGGACGCGCTTGTTATAGTCCGTCCAGCCGGGTGTCAACACATCCTCACCGATGCACACCCCGTTCAGGTGACACTCGTAAAGGCCAACAGCAGTGGCATAGAGTCGAGCTTTCGCAACTGGTTTGACGACCATGAACTCGCGGCGAAGATAGGGGGCAGGGCTGGTCGTGCGTGGCCCGCCAAAGAATGGCGCGCCAACCCACTCCCCTTGCCAATCCGCCCGATCAAGCAGCCCCATCTCCCACCAAGCTGGCTGACTCTCCGCTTGATTTCCGCTTTCGTCCCAGACGATCACCTTCCAGTAGACCCGCTGCCCTGAGACGAGTGCTGGACCACCATAGGGTACATGAACCGATTCATCCGTGTCCACGCGCCCGCTGTCCCACAAAAGTTGGGATTGGTCTTGGAGTACCGCTTCAGCCAAAGCAGCTATGATCCGGTAGGCGGCCTGTCGTACTCCCCGGCGATTGCTCTGAAGCTGCCAACTGAGTCGCGGCTGGACTACATCAATGCCGAGGGGATTATTGCGATATTCGCAAGTTAAATTGACCACAGTTAAAGAACTCATGTTATGTTTCAACCGCACCGTTGGTTAGTCCAAGGACAAAATACCTCTGAGCGTAGTGGTCATTAATCTCATCCATGGACTGCACCAGCCGTCATTCCCGAAACGATTTGGCGCTGGAACAAAATGAACATAATCAGTGGTGGGATCGTAATGACGACCACATCCGCGAAAAGCAGGTTCCACTGCGAGCTAAATTGGCTGGTGAAGCTATATAGAGTTAACTGTGCCGTGACGTTCTCCGAGCCGGGGAGAAAGTAGAGCGGCCCTGTGAAATCGTTGTAGATGCCAACTGCCGACACGACAACCACCGTAATGATAGCAGGCTGCAACAGGGGCAGAATGATTGAGAAAAAGACTTGCAAAGGAGAAGCGCCGTCGATGATAGCGGCTTCGTCAATCTCACGCGGGATGGACGAAAGGAAGGCACGGAATACCAGGATCGCGAACGGCATGGTATAAGCCACTTCGACAAACGTGAGTCCGATGATCGTCTTGTAAAGCCCCAGCCATTGCAGGACAAAGATCGTCGGTACGACGGTAGGCGGGATAATCAGCCCCGCTAGCATGACGGAGCTTGCCAGTGATGCCATCCGATCCCGCCGACGTTCCATCACGAACGCAACCAATGCAGAGAGTAGAACCAGCAGTGCCACCGAGCCAACCGTCAGCAGGGTGCTGTTCCATAGGGCAAGCCACATACGGTTGTCGCCAAACTGCATTACCTCTCGCAGATTCTCAAGCAGCAGAAACTCGCTTGGCCAACTGAACTTGAAGAGGGCAGCTTCCTGCCGTGTCTTCGCCGCAGTCAGGAAGATGAAGACGAACGGCACGACAAATATAATCCCGACAGCGACCAATGCGGCGAGGTCTAGCCCAATACTGGCGATGAACTTGCGGACTCTCATAGCTGAATCTCCATCCGGTTGAAGAACCGCATCATCGGATACACGATGATGGTGACGAGAACGAACAGGATGACATTGCCCGCCGTAGACAGGCCATAGAATCCGGCCTGATATTCCTTGTAAATCACCGATGTCAGAACGTCTGAGGCAAAGCCGGGGCCGCCTCGCGTCATCGTCCAGATCAGGTCAAAAGTGCGCAGTCCCCCAATAAATGACAGCAGGATGACAGTGAAGGTCGAATTGCGGGAAAGGGGCAGAATCACGTGGCGAAACCTCACCCAGTTTCCTCCCTCAAGCCGTGCGGCTTCGAAGTAGTCAAGCGGGATCGACAGGATAGCTGCGATGAAGATCACCGTCGCAATGCCAACACCCTTCCACACATCAACGAGCACCACCGAGTACAGGGCAAGATCGGGATTTCCCAACCAGTCGGGGGTAGGGAGGCCAAGAGTTCCAAGTACCGTGTTGATCAACCCGGTAGACGGCTGCATCAGTGTGGCAAATGTGATCCCAACCGCGACAGTGCTGACAATCGCCGGGAAGAAGACGATGCTCCGCAGCAACCGCTTGAGCCTAAGCCTCGATGTAAGCAGGACAGCAAGCGGCAGCGAGATAATCACCTTGAGACCGCTCGTCAGCACTGCATAGATAATCGTGTTGCGCAGCCCCAAGGTGAGATGTGGATCGCTGAGGAACCTGACATAGTTATCGAATCCGATGAAGGTTGCGTCGAACAGCGACCAGCGAGTCAGACTGAAGTAGAAGGCGAGCACCGTTGGCACGACAAAGAACACGCCGAATACGAGGGCTGCCGGAATATAAAACCAGTGAGGATACGTGCGCAGACTCGCCCGCCCCCGCGTATTACTGTTCATAGAATCCTGGGGAGATGTCCGCAGGGCTGCCTGCGGCTGCGCATTGCTTCTCATAGAACCTCTCAGATATGGGTTACTTTCAGGCTCCTGTGGACTATGAGGGCCGGAGTAGTCGCCCGGCCCTCACAATTACAGACGTGACGAACGTCAGAACAGGCTTTTTACCAGCCCGGCAGACCGAGCTGCTGCGCCTGATTCTC
>Ga0075421_100006650_pt1 | contig 14127 bp, 9 predicted proteins | sample SoiMetdeltSBSDD5_FD_75292 | JGI IMG/M metagenome (GOLD analysis project Ga0075421, IMG submission 75292) | Bulk soil microbial communities from a Populus tree surrounding site in Tennessee, USA - Soil MetaG P. deltoides SBSDD5 | ecosystem: Environmental > Terrestrial > Soil > Tree plantation...
CCGTTCGTTGGTGACCGTGAAGCTGCCGTCGGTGCGAGCGGACAGCTTGATGTAGTGCCCCTCGTGGCCGGGCGTTGATTCAAGGTTGGAGATGAACTGCTCGGGCGGGTTCGTTTGCTTGTTCACGTCCTCCGAGTAATGCAGCGGCCACACGTCCAAGAAACCTGGTGAGGTACGGAGAATCTGGAACGTGCTCGACGTACCGCCTTTCCTTGCGCCATTGTTCATCACGGCAACCCTCGGACGGACGGCATGCACCATGACCGGGTTTCCCGCCCAATCGGTGCCGTGCCGCGACGTATGGTAGACGTCGACAGCTCCAAGCAAGTTGTTCGGACACACCAGCTCCTTCTCCATGTTCCAGATCAGGTCCGAAAGATCGAGGAGCGTGAAGTTCCCGTACTTGATGACTGCTCCGATCGCCTCGGCATTCTCAGGCGTGGCGTCTTGAACTCGCGGCACGAACTCACGGCAGAGTGGATTAGGTACGCCCGCTCCGGGCATCCCCGCGACCGGCGCAGTCACGAGCTCGCCCGCGTTGGCGACGATGGTGAAGTCGAAGCCGGTGATGGGAATCTTGCTGCCAGGCTTTGGTGTCGTGACGTGAGCGGTCGGTCGCACCGCAAGGTAACTATCGAAAGCCGCTCTTCTGTTTGGCTGTCCTTCCACCGTATAGCCGCCGTGATCGTAGAAGTGTCTGATCGGGAGCCTCTTTGACAGCTCCGCCGCGTTGCCCACGTGATCGCCGTGGTAGTGCGAGACGATGACGTGATCGAGCTGCGGCTCGACGGCCACTTGCCGTAGGAGGTTGGTGATGCGATCGGCGTCGCGGTCGTTGTCGCCACCCGTGCCGGTGTCGAACAACAGCGTCTGACCCGTGGGCGACACAAACAACGTTGCCTTCCCGCCTTCGGTGTCGATCGAGTAGATATCGAGAGTTGAAGGTGGGACTCTCTGCGCTGGAACGATGGCGCCGTTGACGACTTGTGTGGCTTGTCCCTGCCCTTCAGATTGAAGAGCCGCGATCGGTATCCCCACAACGATCGCCACGAGGACGAGCGACCGCATGCAGGGCACCTAGTTCAGCCTCATCAGCCACACGCTGGGGCACATGAAGACGAAGCAGCCACGATCAGGGAACGCGATTCCCCAGGTTCAGGTCCCCGCTGCGCTGCAGAACCACCACCACACCGGTCTTGTCGAGCGTCCCGGCACCCAGTTTGAGGAGAAGCTCGGCTGTCTCCTGCCGGTATCTGCGGGGGATCTGAAGGCGGCGGGCCCCAATGTCCTTGGTGAGCACGGACAGCGAAATGCTCAACGCCGTCTGCCCGAACTCGTCCTTCTGATCGATGTTTGCGCCCTTGCTGACCAGGTATTCGATGACGTCGTTCATACCTTGATACGCGGCCGCGTGCAGTGCGGTCCAGCCGTACTGCCCGGCGGCGTTCACGTCGGCGCCGTGTTCGACCAGGAACTTCACCGTCTCGATCGCCGTGGCACGTTCCTCGGGCGCTCTTTCTCTCTGCACGTCCGTGCCGCCGCCAGTCGCCATGATCAGCGGCGTCGTGCCTCGATCGCTGGCAAGAAGCGGATCCGCGCCAGCTTCCACCAAGACCTTGATCACGTCAAAGTTGTTGACTTCCGCAGCCAGGAAGAGCGGCGTGGCACCTTGCAGAATGATTTCGTTGACGGTGACGGCGCTCCGCTTTCCTTCGATTTGGACGTTGCCGTTCTTGATTTCCTCGGCAGCCTTTTCCTTGTCCTGGACGAGGCGGATATTCGGATTCGCGCCGTGCTTGAGAAGCGACTTGACGATGGTGAAGACCGCATCTCTGGAGCCCGGGTTGATTCCGTAATCCGAATCGCGGACGACGCGGTGCAAAGAGCTGTACCCGCTCGCATCCACGAGGTTGGGATTGGCGCCCTGGTCGAGCAGCAGGTCTACGGCCCCCGCGTGAGCCATCGCGCTGGCGATCATCAAAGGCGTCAACCCCGTTTTCGGCTGGGCGTCATTCGGTTTTGCGCCGGCGCGGAGCAGAATGCGGGTGGTGTCTGCATCGCCTGTCTGGGCGGCGAACATCAGCGGCGTGAAGCCGGTTTTCGAACCGGCGTGGACGTCGGCGCCTCCCTCGAGCAGTGCTTCGGCAACCGCGGCCTGACGCTGCGACACCGCCCACATCAAAGCGGTCTGTCCGCCGTTGGACTCCCGCACGTTGGGGTTGGCTTTCTTCGCGAGCAGCACACGCACCGTCGCCAGGTTGCCGCGGCGCGCCGCCTCCATGAGCGGCGTCTCACCCGACATCAGCGGGGTATTGGCATCGGCGCCTGCGGCGAGCAGCTTGGCGGCCATCGCCGGATCCGTGTGCGCCGCTGCGGCATACAACGGCGTGGCGCCAAGTTCGTTGGCCGCCTTCACGTCCGCGCCTGCGCGCAAGAGAAGATCGGCCATCGCGAGGTCGTTGCGGGTGGCCGCCCAGACCAACGCGGCCGTCCCTTCGGCCCCCGCGACATCGTGCTTCGCGCGACCGTTCAAGAGGGACTGCAAGGCTGCGCGGTCCCCTTGCTTCGCGGCAACCACCAGCGACGAATCGATCGCGGCGGCGGCCAATACGGCAGTCGCGCACATCGCAGCGCCCATCAGTGCCGCAACAATTGTTGCTCTGGTCTTCATCGCCATTCTCCCGCGTAGACCGCGAAGAATTTCCGGTCGTTCTCACTCCAGCGAGCGGTCCCCGCCTTCGCGGGGACCGTGACGAATGCCGCGGCTAGGTCGTCGGCAATTCCAACCGTCCGGTGCCATCGCCCAGCGACTCCACGTGCGGAACATTGGCCTTGTCCAGCATCGTGAGGAGCAGATTGGCCATCGGCGTGCGGTTGGGATAACGGACATGATGTCCGCCCTTGATCCCGGCAACACCGCCGGCGACCAGCAGAAGCGACAGATCCGTATAGAGGTGCAGATTGGCATCGCTTAGGCCGGCGCCGTAGAGGATCATCGAGTGATCGAGCAGCGAGCCGTCGCCGTCCGAGGTGGCGCGCAGCCGGCCAAGGTAATACGACAACATCGTCGTGTGAAGGCCGTTGATCTGCGTGGTCTTCTCCTGCTTCTCCTTGTCGCCCTGGTGATGCGTACAGGGATGATGGGCATCACCAAATCCCAGCTCGGGATAGGCGCGGCCGCTCATTTCATGGCCCATCTGGAACGTGATGACGCGCGTCATGTCGGTCTGCCACGCCAGCACCATGAGATCGGCCATCAACTTGAAGTAGTCGGAGAACACTTCCGGGACGCCGACGGGGCTTCCGATGGTCACCTCTTGTTCGCCCTGTCTCTCTGCCAGTTGAATGCGCCGCTCGACATCGCGGACCGCCTCCAGATACTGATCGATCTTGTCGCGATCCGTTCCACCGACCTTGATGCGCAACTGCTTGACCTCAGCGCTGATCGCGTCGAGGATGCTGCGGTCTTCCTGTCTGAAGGCTGAACGCACTTTCGGATCAGTGCCCGCGTCGCCGAAGAGACGCTCGAATATCGCGCGTGGGCGGTTTTCCATCGGAAGCGGCGTGTTCTCGTTGCGCCATGAGATCGTGTTGTAGTAGGCGCAGCCATACGCGGACTCGCAGGCGCCCACGACTTCGGACGCCTCCAGGCCGACTTCAAGCGAGGCGAGCTGGGTGTACTTGCCGAACTCCTTCGCGGCGATCTGGTCGGCGGAGATTCCGGCGCGGAGATCTGCACCGGAGGTCATCTTGGCGTGTGTGCCCGTCAGCCAGGCAGTGCACGCGCGCGGATGGTCGCCGCCCACTTCGCCAGTGAGGCCCGCGGCCTGTTGATTATCGAGCCCGGATATCACCACCATGCGGTCCTTGAAGGCCGCGAGCGGCTCGAGCGTCCGGGTCAACTCCCAGTTGGTGCCCACGCTCTTGGGCGTCCACTCGCCGTTCAAGTTGAAGATCCCGTTCGGGGTCTGCATGAACGCGATGCGGGTCGGCCGTGTCGTGGCGGCGCTGAACGCGGGCGTCATGGCATCGAGCATGGGTAAGGCGAGGGTGGCGCCCACCCCGCGCAAGAAAGTGCGCCGGGGAATCGATTGCTTAAAGATCACCATCGCTCACTCTCCTCATCTGAAATGGTGTGCTCTTGACGATGCCAAGAATGATTGCTGACCATTTCTGATTGTCTGCCGCAGCGTCGCGTGTGATCTTGCGAAGAGCAGCGTTGTCGTACTCTTCCAAGCCACGACCCAGCGCATAGGTCAGCAGCCGCTCGGTGAAGGTTTCGACGAAGAGGTCCCGTTTTCTCATCAGGACTTCGCGCAAGCCCGTCGGACCGTTGAACTTGGTGCCGTCGGGCAGCGCACCCGAGGAATCGATCGGTCCCGACCCGTTTGCGATGGAGTCGCGCCAGCCGCCAAGACCATCGAAGTTCTCCAGCGCGAAACCGAGTGGATCCATCATGCGGTGGCACGCAGCGCAGGTTGGATTGGCCCGGTGCTGTTCCATGCGTTGGCGCATGGTCAGCTTCTGTGCGGTCCCATCATCTTTCAACGACGGAACATTGGGCGGCGGAGGTGGTGGCGGAGTACCCAGGAGCTGCTCCAACACCCACTTTCCGCGGATGGTCGGCGCTGTGCGGTTGGGATAGGAGGTCACCGCCAGGATGCTGGCTTGTCCGAGCAGTCCGTAACGATTCGGATCTTCGAGTTTGACGCGGCGGAACTCATTGCCGTAGATGCCCTTGATCCCATAGTGCTCGGCCAAGCGCTGATTGACGAACGTGTAGTCCGTGCTCAGCAGGTCGGCGACATTGTGATCCTCCCGCACCTGACTTTCGATCAGGAGCTCGGTTTCCTTCGCAAGGGCCTGGCGCAGGTTCTCGTCGAAATACGGATAGGTCGTCGTATCCGGCGCGATCCTTGCGATGTTGCGCAAGAACAGCCATTGGCCGGAGAAGTTCTTCACCAGTGCCTGCGAGCGGGGATCGGCCAGCATGCGCTTGACCTGAGCCTGCAGGACCGATGGATCGGAGAGGCGCCCACCCTCGGCAACGGCGCGCAGTTGGTCGTCGGGGATGCTGCTCCACAGGAAAAAGGAGAGGCGCGACGCAAGCTCGATGTCGCTGATCCTGTAGACGCTCCCGCGAGCCGCGCCCGGCGGATCGACTTCCGCTCGGAAGAGGAAATCGGGCGACACCAGAATCTTCTGCAACGCCAGCCTCACGCCCACCTCGAAGCCGCCGTTCTGTGCGCCCGCTCTGTAGAGCGAGAGCAGTTGCGTGACATCGCCGGCAGTGACCGGACGCCGATAGGCGCGATGGGCGAGGTTGGAGAGGATTTTTGCCGCGCAGGCCTCTTGTTCGGCGGCCGCGGACGGATGGCAGACGAAAATCCGGTCGCGGGTGACTGTCTCGCCCGGCCCTTGCACATTGAACGGACCGGCGACGGTAATGCTGGCCACACCTTCAAAGTACGTCGTCACCTCGTCGTCGCGGACCCGCTCGATGATGCCTTCCTTGAGCACCGTATCTTTCAAGAATGTCGCTGCAAGCTCTCTTGTGCCGGCCTTCACCGGCACGCGGATCTTGAGATGCGCGTCGGGAGGGGTTCCAGCGCCGAGCACGACCTTTTTCGAATTAGCCGCGATGGCGAACAGTTGGAGCCTTCGATCATCGAGCCTGAGATCGAGCTTGCGTTCCCGCGCGAGGCCGAGATACTCGTCGTCTCTGTTGCGTGCCAACGTGACCGAAATCTCGTACTCGCCATCCACCGGGAACAAGTGGCGCACGATCGTGCCGCCGCGCGAGCCCACAGGCGCGGCTTCGCTCAAACGATCGACCTGGACGAGCCCATGCGGAACGCCATAGGTCTGATACGACACGGGCACCGTGGGATCGCCCACCGCGACGCGGCTGATCTTGCGTGCCGCAGAGAGGTACCGTTCCAGCAATACGGGCGATACCTGCAACACATCTGCGATGTTGTCGAAGCCGTAACCGATGTCGTCGGCCGGCAACAATTCCGCGACGTCAATCTCCAGCGCCAGCAAATCTCGAACGGCATTTCCGTACTCCGTTCGGTTCAGACGATGGAGCGTAGGACGTCCGGGATTGGGTTTCGCCTGCGCCAGGCGATCACGACCGGCTTCGATGTACTGGACGAGTGCGTCGTAAGTGGCCGCATCGGGCCGCGGCACGCCGACAGGCGGCATCTCGCGGTTGCGCAGCTTGCGCGCCAGCTTCTCCCACGTCGCGCCGTCGGTCTCGAAATTCGCCGTGTCCAGGGTGTCCAGTCGCAGTCCGGCAACCGGCGTGGGGGCTTTATGACAACTGACGCAGTATTTATCCAGTGTCGCGCGATGGGCGGTCGCCGTCGCGGAGGAGGAAGCGGCAAAGGAATTTTGCGCGGGCGGAGTTGCCGCCGCAAGAAAAGCCCCGCCCGCAAGGACCATGGTTGCTGACGCCAGTGCTCGGGTTCGAATCATTACTCGCTCCCTCCCACCGCACACGGTCACGTATTGAGCGGAGGTTACACCAATGTGTCCTTTGTTCCAACAGATTTTCCTTGATTTCCTGGTACGGTCCGACCGCTCAATCCCTCGGCCTCGCTCTGTCCTCAGCCTGCATTCAAACCACAGATGCGGGCAATTCTGACCCGGTTTACCCTGGAGTAGCGCCTTTAGCGCTTTCGTTTGCGAGCAAAGCTGATAGTGGTAGCAGTTGCCGCGCCAACAACAGCGGCCGCGACCCTTGCCCGTTTACGCTTGCGTGCACGGCCGATGACCTTGTCCGCCACTTTGCTGACCAGTGCTGCGGCCTCGCCTCGCACTCGAGCGACCTTCTTTCGGGCTTGCCTGACGGCCGACTTCTTGGCGAGCTGCGCTGCGAGCTCTTCGCCCTTTCGTTTGGCTCAACGAGAGGATACAAAGGGCTGTGGATATCGGACACCAATTGCCTATACCCTGATCGGCGACCATGCATGAGTGCGACGAGTCTCCACCGCCCCGACTGTTAGAGGGGATCGCGCAATTCAACCGCGGTGAGTACTTCGAGCAGCATGAAACGTTGGAGCTGCTGTGGAGGGCTGAACCACGCGACGTACGCCGCCTCTATCAAGGCATTCTGCAGATTGGCGTCGCTCTCTACCATCTTCGGCGGCGGAATCACCACGGGACGATATACATGTTGACGCGCGGCACGCGCTACTTGGCGCCGTTCTCGCCGCGCTGCCAGGGCATTGATGTCGAACGGCTCCTGACCGACGCCACCAGTGTGCTGAGAACCGTGGAACGGCTTGGACCGGATCGACTCGCGGACTTCGACTGGCAACTCGTGCCGATCGTCCGCCTCTGCCAGGGATACGCTGTCTAACAACGTACGGAGCAGCCGCTCCGTGCATAAGGCTCTACCGCTTCAACCACGCCGGCCAATTCAACACGACGGTGAACTGTTCCGGCGCGCTATCGACGACGGGCATCGCGATCAGGAAACGTTTGCCGTCAGCTGTGACATCTGCCAGCGTCCCAGGAGTACCAACGGAGGACGAACTGAGGAACACTTTCGACAGTCGGAAGAGCAGCTGGGACGGGCCGGATTTGAAGGTTGGGCTTGTCGTTGTCTCGACCGACATGATTCCGCCATCGGACGCCAGATAGAACAACTCCCTCCCATCGCTCCGCCATCGCGGCATGCCGATCGCGCCTTGAGAAACCATCCATTGGCCGCCAGTAGAGGAGGCCTCACCGGGCGAAGATGGATTGAACGGCCGGACCCAGATTTCGTTTCTGCCGGACATGTTCGATATATAGACGATCCATCTCCCGTCCGGCGAGAAACGGCCGCCAACTTCGGCGAACGGACTTTCGATGAATGGAATCGGTTTGCGTTCGCCAGTGAGCGGCAGGACCCAAAGATCCTGCCCCCCTGCGGTGAGTGGGCTGACGGTGAGAAAGCGTCCGTCCCGGGAAAAGTTGCTGACATCGGGTCTTCCTTTCGGCCCCAGCTTGAACAGCTCTTCTTCGCTCCCTTCGAGTGTCGCAGCCTTCCTGAAGATCGCGTTCACGCCGCCAGCGCGCGTGAATGCCACATAGGCGCCGTCGGGGGACCACGCGGGGTTGTTCTCATTCGCGGGATCGAAGGTGAATCTGGTACGGCCGCCCGTGGCGAGATCGACCAGCCAGATGTCCGTGTTCCCCTGCTCGGTCATGTACACGGCCGCGCGGGTGGCGTCCGGCGACAGCGTGAGAAACTGGAAGGGTGCTGGTTTTCCCACTGTACCCATAGCGTTTCCCTGTCGGTCGTACCACGTGAGTTGCAGGTCACGGCCAGGGCCGAGATTGCGGTAGGCAAGCACTCCGGTTTGCGAGACGGAAAACTGGCTCACCTGTTCCACTATCGGCACCGGTTCTCCAACCATTTCGAATCTTCCGGTATCGAACGCCTGCGCAAGCAGCGTTCCCTGGCGAACGAATACGAGGCGTCCACCGGGTGCGTCCGTCGCGGGGACGTACACGCTCGGCGGCAGATTCGCAATCCGTTGCGAAGGTTGCCCGCCTGGCGCGCCATCCAGCGATCCCAGGTAAAGCCCGCCGTTCTCCGCCGGGTTGGCGTTGCGCCTGTATACAAAATGGCGTCCGTCGGGAAGAAACGAAGGAGCGACGTGAGACAGCTCTTTTCGCGAGGCGTCGATGGCGGTCAGCGACACGGGATCGCCGCCAGCGGCCGGAACCTGCATCAGACCCTGAGGGCTGCCGAAAACGATCACACCGTCACGGTTCCACGCGCCCCCGAGAAACAGGCCTTGCAAAGCGCAGATCGTCTCCGGAGGGCCACCAGTCGCACTGACCTTCCTGAGTTGGCCGGCTGCCTGGAACGCGATGAACCGGCTGTCTGGAGACCATACGGATATATTGCCGCCAGCGATGCTGTCGACACTGGCGAGCAGCCGCCACTCCGACTCACCGAGATCACGGACGAGAAGGCTCATGCCCGCACTCTCTGTTGTCAGGCCGTAGTACGCGAGCCGACGGCCGTCTGGCGACACCGTCAGCGTCCCGCTTTGATTTCCTGGCAGCGGAGCCTGGAAGCGTGTGGAAGGCTCGTTGGGCGTCGATGTGCTTTGCCACGGAGCTCGCCACGCCACGGCCGCGACCGCCGCGAGGGTCGCGCACGCTGCTAGGCTCGCCCAGAGCCACCGCCGTCTGTCTCCGGACTTTGCCTGTCCAGCCGCGGCCGGCGCGCCATCATCCACCAAATCCATTGCATCGCCGATGTGCCGCAGTCGTCTCTCTGGATCTTTCTCCAGGCACCGTCGCAGCAGTCGCTGTACTTGCGAAGGAACCCGATTCCAATCCGGCTGCTCCTTCAGCACGGACGCCAGGACCTCCGTCGTCGTCTCGCCTGGAAAGAGTCGCCGGCCTGTGACCATCTCGTACAAGACCACACCGAAGGACCAGACATCAGCCCGCCTGTCGGCCGCCTTGCCCTTCGCCTGCTCCGGGGCCATATACGAGGCGGTGCCAACGATCATGCCGGCCTCGGTTGCGCTCGCGCTGAACGTCGGCGAATCGTCCGTGCTTCTCGCGCCAACGCCTGCGTCAGCCTTCGCAAGGCCGAAGTCCAGCACCTTCACCACGCCGCCCGGCTTGATCTTGATGTTCTCGGGTTTGAGATCGCGATGAACGATTCCCTTCTCGTGAGCCGCTTCGAGGGCATCGGCAATTTGCCGGGCGATGGCGAGCGCTTCGTCCAGCGGCAGCGCGCCTTCTCGAATGCGCTCGCCGAGCGTTGGACCCTCCACCAATTCCATGACGAGATAGTTCGTGCCGACGTCGTGCAGCGTGCAGATGTTCGGATGGTTCAAGGTAGCGACGGCGTGCACTTCCCTCGAGAATCGATCGCTGAAACGCTCGGAGGACACCTTGATCGCGACGTCTCGGCCCATGCGGGGGTCGTGCGCCCGATACACCTCGCCCATTCCTCCCTTGCCGATGAGTCCGAGGACTTCATATGGACCGAGAACGTCACCTCTGGAGAGCGACATGCGGCGTCAAAGGATACTACCGCAGCAGCGAGAGCGTGTCTTAATGCGTCATCGCGTGGAGAACACTTTTGATCTGACGAGCGTTGGCGCCATCGACGTCCGAGACGAATACCGGATCCCGTGGCGGCATGATTCGCATCCTCTTGGACGGGTCACCGCGCCGAGCCAGATTTGCGAGCTGTCGCCAGAGAAGCCGCCACTTCTGATGCTGGCAGCAGCAGTCGTTGCCTTCGGTACGGTTCCGAAACACACGGCTTCCGACTTGTGTCATCCAGAGATCGAACGGACCATCGCGGTCCGATACAAACATCACGAACCTTCCGTCGGGTGGACGGCGCACCACTCGGGAACGTTATCAGAGACGAGCTGAACGATAGAAAGCATTAGCGCGTCTACTCGAAATCCGTCGGTTGCATGACGCGAGAAGCTCTGGTCGGCGACGCAGTTCAAGAAGACGTGGGAGCACGACCACTCGAGGCTGTGAATGTCGTTTCGATCAGCGCTCGCAGCTCGGGAGTGACCTCGGGTGCGATCCCAAACCACGCCTGCCAGGCAGGTCGCGCTTGGTGTAGCAGCATCCCGAGACCGTCGACTATAGGATTGCCGCGTCCGCGCGCTGCTGCCAGGAGTGGCGTTTCGAGCGGCACGTAGACGATGTCGCAGACGAGTGCCAGGGCGGGTAGCGTGTCTAGCCTGAGGTCGAGCGGTGATTCACCGACCATCCCCTGGTTGGTCGTGTTGACCAACATCGTCGCGCCCGTAAGCGCACGATGGCGGTCCTCCCAGCGAATCGCGGTGAGCGGCGGGCCAAATGCGGACACCAGCGCCTGGGCACGCTCGAACGTTCGGTTGACGACGCGGATTTCGGGAGCCCCTCGATCGGCAAGACTATAGGCGACGGCACGCGCGCCGCCTCCGGCGCCGATGAGCACTGCCGGCCCCGCGTCGGCTCGCCACTGCGGCCGTTCATGCATGATGTTGTGCACGAAGCCATAGCTGTCGTTGTTGGTGCCGGTGAGCGAGCCGTCCGGGCGGACAATGACGCAACTGATGGCGCCGATCCGCTTCGCGACGGGATCGACCTCATCCACCATCGTGATCGCGCGCTGCTTGTGGGGTATCGTCAGGTTGCACCCGGCGAATCCAAGTGGCGCCAGCGCACGCAGTGCTGCTTCCAAGCCCTGCGGCTCGATGGCCAGCGGCACGTACGTCCCTTGCAGTCCGTACCGCCGGAACCAATAGTTGTGAAGCACGGGCGAGCGCGAGTGCATCACGGGCCAGCCCATGACACCCGCCAGCCGGAATCGATCCATTAGCCTGTTATGCGGGCTCGAACGCCGATATTGTGCTCGTTGTTGTACCGCATAATGGGCTGGGCGCGCGAAGCGCGCCGAGAAGACACTGTGAACTAGCCGAGGCTTCGCGGGGATATCAAGGGCGGAGCCCTCGGCTAGTTGGCGTCGGAGGTAGGATACCCACAGGATGCTCAGCCAGGAGCAGAACGATCGGCTGACGCGGACCGGCCCTGGTACACCGCTCGGCCGCCTGTTTCGCAGCTACTGGATTCCCGCCCTGCTTTCCGAGGAGCTGCCGGAGCCAGATTGCCCGCCGGTGCGCGTGAAGCTGCTGTCGGAACGGATGATTGCGTTCCGCGACACCGACGGTCGACTCGGCCTGCTCGACGAGTTCTGCGCGCATCGCGGTGTGTCGCTGTGGTTCGGCCGCAACGAGGAATGTGGCCTGCGCTGCCCGTATCACGGGTGGAAGTACGACGTCGACGGGCAGTGTGTCGACATGCCGAACGAGCCAGAGCATTCAGCCTTCGCGAAAAAGGTCAGGCTCAAGTCGTATCCGCTCGTACAGCGCGGCGGCGTGTTGTGGACTTACATGGGCCCGCCGAGCAGCCAGCCGCCGCTGCCGGAATACGAGTTCGCCACCGTGCCGGCCCCGCACTCGTTCGTATCGAAGCGCCTGCAGGAGAGCAACTGGCTTCAAGCGATGGAAGGCGGCATCGACTCGAGCCACGTCTCGTTCCTTCATCGCGGCGACCTCAAGACCGATCCGCTCTTCAAGGGAACGCGCGGTAACAGGTATAACCTGGCCGACATGCGGCCGGTCTTTGAAGTGGTCGAAAGCGCCGGCGGCCTCTACATCGGTGCGCGCCGGAACGCGGACAACGGTCACTACTACTGGCGGATCACGCAGTGGGTGATGCCCTCCTACACGATGATTCCACCTCGCGGCGGCCACCCGATCCATGGCCACTTGTGGATTCCGATTGACGACGACAACTGCTGGACGTGGAGCTTCGACTACCACCCGACGCGCGCGCTCACCGATAACGAGGTCGCCGCGATGCGTGACGGTAAGGGGATTCACGTCCAGTACGTGCCCGGCACCTATCGCCCGCTTGCCAACAAGGACAACGACTACCTGATGGACCGGGCCGCCCAGCGCGAAGGGCGCACCTTCAGCGGAATCGAAGGCTTCGCGATGCAGGATGCGTCGCTCCAGGAGAGCATGGGCCCGATCGTCGACCGAACGAAGGAGACGCTCGTCTCGACCGACAGCGGCATCATCATGGCGCGGCAACGGCTGTTGCGCGCACTACGGGCGCTCGAGGGATCGGGCACGACGCCGCCCGGCGTGGATCCGGCGCATCAGCGGGTACGATCTGCCTCCCTGGTGCTGCCGCCCGAGCAGTCGTTCGAGGATGCGGCGCGCGAGGCCCTCATCGCGCAGCCCGGTGTCGAGCCGGCCACGGTGTGACGCAGTTCCGCATCGAGGCGCAGCCGCCGACCGGGCGCGTGATCCGGACGATCAATCTCGACACCGCCAATGAGCACGAGATCGCGGATCTGGTTTCCGGCGTGACGGACACGGACCTCGTCTTGATGATCGTCGGCGCCGGCAACAACGCGCATGCAGCAGAGATCATTGGAGAAGCGTGCAGCGCACGGCGAGTGATGACTCACACCGTCATTGTGCGTGCCGCGCAGGTCACTCACGAAGCCCTCTCGAGGACGCTTGCTCAGGTCCGCCCGTGGTCGCTGATGGTCGTCGTGGCGAATGAGGACGACTACGTGGACGATATCCTCAAATCTTTCCGCTAGCGAGCACCTCGAAGTAGAGCGCAGGCTTTAGCCTGCGCGTGATCGTCAACGCGGGGGCTCAAGCCCCCGCTCTACGCGAAGCATTCAACTGCGAGGCATTCCGCATACCATTGGCGACGTGACCGACCGGGTAACGCTGTCCACGCTGCAGCAGATGAAGCGCGATGGTCGCAAGATCGTCGGAATTGTCGTCTACGACTACCAGATGGCGCAGATTGCGGACCGTGGCGGCGTGGACCTCGTCTCGGTTGGCGACTCGGTCGGCGTCACGCTATGGGGGCATGAGAGCGCGACCGAGGTCACGCTCGACCAGATGGTCCTCGCCTGCCGCGGCGTCCGTCGTGGCGTGAGGCGAGCGCTGGTCAGCTGTGATGTTCCGACTCGAGCGATGCGCGATGGGCCGGATGCCATTGTCCGTGCCGCGCGCGTGATCGTCGACGAAGGTGGCGCGGAGATGGTGAAGCTGGACACCGACGCCGCCGGCGTCCGTGCGGTGGTTAGTACCGGCATTCCGGTGTGGGCGCAATTCAGCGCGCACGAGACCGACGCCTGCGTCGCGCAGGCGCGGCTGCTCGAAGACGCTGGTGCAGCAATGCTCGACTTCAGGCATTCCGGTCCCGTCGCCGGCCCTGCCGTGACGCAGGCCGTTTCGATTCCCGTGCTCGGCGGTCTCGGTGGCAGTCCGGGGCTCGATGGCCGCGTTCGCTCGATCGGGAACGCAATCGGCAACGTCGCCCGCGCATTGGAGGATGATGTGGCGCGGTATGCGAACGTCGCGCGCGTCACGCTCGACGCGATCACCGCATACGCGGACGACGTGCGCGGCGGTCGCCCGGTTCGAGGGTTGTAGTGTAGGCGCCAATCGCCATCTGCGACGTCTTTTGTCCCGCGTACCTCTGCTCCTCCGCGCTCCCTGCGTTTTGGTTTTCCCCGCGCCCTCTGCTCCCTTGGCGCGCTAGCGGTCAGTCTGAGACAAA
>Ga0075421_100006651_pt1 | contig 14126 bp, 13 predicted proteins | sample SoiMetdeltSBSDD5_FD_75292 | JGI IMG/M metagenome (GOLD analysis project Ga0075421, IMG submission 75292) | Bulk soil microbial communities from a Populus tree surrounding site in Tennessee, USA - Soil MetaG P. deltoides SBSDD5 | ecosystem: Environmental > Terrestrial > Soil > Tree plantation...
GTGCATCGGGAAGAACGTCAGGTTCATCGCGATGAAGTTCAGCCAGAAGTGCCAGTTGCCCAGGCGCTCGTCCATCATGCGGCCGAACATCTTCGGGAAGTAGTGATAGATCCCGGCGAAGATCCCCATGATGGAGCCGCCAAACAGCACATAGTGGAAGTGTGCGACGACGTAGTACGTGTCCGTCTGCTGCAGGTCGGCTGGCGGCGCGGCGTGCGACACGCCCGAGATGCCGCCGATCGTGAACAGCGCGACGAGTCCGATCGCGAACTTCATTGCTGTCGTGAAGCGGATCGAGCCGCCCCACATGGTGAAGATCCAGTTGAAGATCTTCACACCGGTAGGAATGGCGATCAGCAGCGTCGTCAGACCGAACACGGTGTCGGCGATCGGGCCCATACCGACCGAGAACATGTGATGCGCCCACACGCCGAAGCCGAGGAAGCCGATCAGGATGCCCGAATACACCATGACCGGGTATCCGAAGAGTGGCTTCTTCGAGTTGGTGGGGAGCACCTCCGAGACGAGGCCGAACGCCGGCAGGATGAGGATGTAGACCTCTGGATGCCCGAAGATCCAGAACAGGTGCTGCCAGAGCAGTGGGTCGCCACCGGCGCCGATCGCGTAGAAGTTCGTACCGAAGAAGCGGTCGAACTGCAGGAACACGAGCGCGATCGTGATGACCGGGAATGCGAGGATCAACAGGAACTGCACCACGAACGACATCCACGTGAACATCGGCATGCGCATCAGGTTCATGCCTGGTGCGCGCAGGTTGATGATCGTCGTTATGAAGTTGAACGCCGCCGCGAGCGACGAGATGCCGAGGATCTGAAGACCCAGCACCCAGAAGTCGATGTTCACGCCCTGCGAGAACTGCCGCGTGGTGAGTGGCGTGTAACCGAACCATCCGCCATCGGGGGCCGCGGCGAAGAAGATCGGCAGCGTGATGAAGAGACCGCCGAACAGGTACACCCAGTAGCTGAACGCGTTGAGCCGCGGGAAGGCGACGTCACGCGCCCCGATCTGAAGCGGAATCAGGAAGTTGAAGAACGCCGCCGACAACGGCATGATGGCGAGGAACACCATCGTCGTGCCGTGCATCGTGAACAGCTGATTGAACATCTCGGCTGACACGACCGTGTTGTTCGGCTTCATGAGCTGTGCGCGGATGACCACCGCCTCGAGGCCGCCGAACAAGAAAAAGAAGAGCGAGGTGTAGAGGTACAGCACCCCGATCCGCTTGTGGTCGACCGTGGTCAGCCAGCTCCAGAGCCCGGTCTGCTCCCCGGGTTTCGCGCCAGCGTAGGTCGGTGATGCGGCAACAGTGGCCATGGCGTCTTCGGTTGCTACGAGGTGAAAGTCGGTCGTCGGCGTTAGGTGCGGGTCCGTCGATCCGGCTGTGCGACACGTGCGGTTGCGACCGCTCGCGCGCCACCGGCTCGGATCCTACCGGAGTGCCTGGAGGTAGGCGACGAGGTCGGCGATCTGCTGGTCGGAGAGTCCACCCAGCGACTGCGTAACCGTAGCACCCGTGATCGGATCACGCTGGCCAAGGCCGAGTGTCGGCATGGCCGATCCGGGCTTCATGCGCCGAGCATTCTTGATCCACAACGCGAGGTGCCGCGCGTCGTTGGGATAGAGACCGGCCCCGATGGTGGAGCGCGTGGCGATGTGTGTCAGGTTCGGCCCGATGGGCGACGCGGCGACCGTACCACGAATCGCGTGACAGCCGAGGCATGCACTGCGTCCGAACAGGTCGCGGCCGCGCTGCGCATCACCCGTGAGCCCCTCGGGGAACGTCACATCCGCGGGCGTCGGCGTGCTCGGCTTGGCGTGCGCCGGCAGTGCCTCGATCGGGAACGTGTATCCGGCGGGCTGCTGCGCGACCGCGGCCGCTGGCGGCGGCGGAGCGGCCGCCGGCGCAGCGGCTTGCGTTGCAGGTGTGCCGCCGCGCTGCGCGGTGTCGACTGCCGGCGTCGTCGTTGGCGCGGGCGCAGGTGCGCTGAGCGCGGCGGGCGTTAGCTGATGGGCGACCCATCCGTCGAATTCCGCGGGCGTCACGACGAACGTTCGGAACTTCATGTTCGCGTGGGACGCGCCGCAGTACTCGTTGCAGCTGCCGTTGAACACCGTCGTCCGCAGCGACGAATCGGGCGTGAACCACAGATAGTTCGTGTGGTTCGAGACGAGATCGCGTTTTCCTCCGAGCTGCGGAATCCAGAACGAGTGGATGACGTCCTTCGTCTTCAGCGAGAAGTTGACCGTGCGTCCGATGGGCAGGTACAGATCGTTGGCAGTCACCAACGTATCGACACGACCCGTCGCGGTCCGCGTCGTGTACTGCGGGTAGCGGAACTCCCACCACCACTGGTGACCCACGACCTCCACCTGCAGTGCATTCGGGACGGCGCGGGCCTGCGTCCGGAAGATCGTGCGCACCGTCGGAATGGCAATGAAGACGAGGATCACCGCCGGCGCGATGGTCCACGCAATCTCGAGCGTAGCGTTGCCGTGCACGTGCTTCGGCTCGTCTGCGTCGCTGCGGCGGCGGAACCGGATGATGGTGTAGAGGAGAATCCCTTCAACGAGCACGAAGACGACGGTGCCCCACAAGAGGAGCTTGTCCCACAGCGAGTCGATCGCTGCGTTGAATTCCGTCGTGTGGTTGAAAGTGGAGTTAGGGTAGTCCGAGCCGTATGACGTGCACGCCGCGAGTGCCAGCGCGAGTCCCGTAAAGAGAGCGACCGAAGCGAGCTGCCGCAGGTGAGTCTTCCGGTGCATTCCGTGTCCCGTGAACCGGCGTTGTGAAGAGGCGCGGCGAGCGACGGTCGGTGCCGCGACGACGTTCAACGATCAGCCAACGTGTCGTCGGCCAACGTTTTTCCCCATCAGCAAAGCAAAGGTATTGGGCCCCTACAGTCGAATCAAGCTCGCGCGCACTCGCGAATTGCGACCTCGTTGTGAGAAAATCACTCATGTGCCGCTGTCACCCTCGGGCGCGTCGGGCACGGTGTGCTTCTCCTTCGTTTTCGCGATCGCGATCTCGAGTTGTATCCGCAGTTGAGCCACCGATTCACGCAATGCACGAACCTTGTTCGCCTCGCCGCCGCTGCGTGTGGCGATGAGAAGCATCGCCGACACGTGGTCGGCAATCATACCGAACTGCCCCTTTAGCAGGCCGACGAGTGGGGAGCCAGCGCGACGGATCTGCGCGCCGAACTGCGCCGTGTCCTGTTGCGTGCGAACGGCGACGGCCATTCGTTCGACGAGGCCGTGAAGCCGCTGGACCTGTGTGGTCGCGTCTTCGAGCGTTTCCATCTTCGCGTGCCCCGCACCGTCGAGCTTCGGACCAGTAGCCATGTTAGAGTCGTAAGTCGGAGTCGCGGGTCGTTTGCTCGAGAAGTCGGGCGTCGACCGCGAAGGTATGACGACTACCGAGTGGTCCTCGCTTCCGACTCGCGACGCCCGACTTGATTCATCTCACGCGCTCCATGCGCGGATTCGGCTTGAGCGAGCGGCCCGCGCGCGAATGGGCCTGCCCGTCAAGCATCACGACGTCGGCGACGAACCCGAACCGGCCGCTCGTCAGTGCCGTCCCCACGGCGTACGCATCGACCGGTACTCCCTCGTCCTCGAACTCCCGGATGCGCGCTACCGTGATGGATCCCGAGACCAGGATCTTGATGTCGCCGAATCCCTCGGCGTCGAGCGCATTGCGGACATTCCACACAAGACGTGGGTTCACACCGGTGGGGACGAAGCCGCCCATCTCTGGTATGATCGAGCGATCAACCAACCGCTCCGACGTCGCGAGCTGCACGCCCCACACCCGACTCTCCTGCGACCGCGCCACGGCGAGCGCAGTCGCGACGCAATCGTTCTCGTAGTCGACGGGCACGACCAGCAACACGCGGTCCGGCGTGTGACCGAGCGCCGAGCGAACGGCGGCGACCGTATCGCCTCCGTACGCCGCGACGAGCGCGTGTGGTATGAGCAGCAACGGTGGCTGCGTCCGCGACGCTTGCGCGCCACCGGTGAGCTGCAACGTGCCGCCAATCTGTGCGGCGAGGGCGTCACCACGAGTAACGAGCCAATGGTCGTTGCGCGCTGGCAGCGTCATCACGGGCTTGGGCCGCGCGGCTTCGACGAGCGCACGCGCATTCGTGCTCACACGGGTCCGCCGAGAGAGCACGCCGATACACAGCGGCGCGAGATGCGCGAACTGCTCGTAATGGCCCTCGACCGTCATCACCGTCTCGTCGGCCTCGATGCGATCGCCGTCGTAGAGCGCGTGCACCGTGAGTTGCGACCAATCATCCACTCCGACCTTGAGCGCCGCGATCGCCTCATCGATGCCGCCGAGCAACCCCGATTGCTCGCCGGCGAACTGCACCGTCACGATGGATGATCGACTGTCCGCGATGAGGACGTCCCGCGCCCACAACGTTGCCGGGTGTGCGTAGCTGCCACGCCGGAGTTCTTCGACGGGCAGGTCGAACGACGCGGCATCGAGGCGCTTACGTCGTCTTGGCATCGGCCCCGGCGCGGGCGTCACCGACCATCACGCGCGGGTCCAGAACACGATCGAGATCGTCTCGCGTCATGAGACCTCGCTCGAGCACGAGATCATACACGCCTCGTCCCGTCGCGAGCGCCTCTTTCGCGATCTCCGTCGCCGTCTCGTACCCGAGCACCGGGACCAGCGCGGTCACGGACCCGATCGAGTGCTCGACGAACCAGCGCATGCGGTCAGGGTTCGCCGTGATGCCCTCCACACAACGTGTGCGGAGCACGACGAACGCGCGCTTCAGCGATTCGAGCCCCTGCAACAGCCGGAACGCGATTATGGGCTCGAACACGTTGAGCTGAAGTTGGCCGGCCTCGGCGGCGAGCGTCACGGTGACGTCGCCGCCGATCACGTCGAAGCACACCTGGTTCACGACCTCCGGAATGACGGGGTTCACTTTCCCCGGCATTATCGACGAGCCCGGCTGCATCGGTGGCAGATTGATCTCGCCGAGCCCGGCTCGCGGGCCCGAGCTCAGGAGTCGGAGGTCGTTGCAGACCTTCGAGACCTTCACCGCACATCGCTTCAGCACGCCAGACAGCTGCACGAACGCGCCCGTGTCTGCTGTCGCTTCGACCAGATCTGGCGCGGTGATGAGCGCGAGGCCCGATACGCGCGAGAGATGACTGCGCACGGCTTCCGCGTAGCCGGGCGGCGCGTTGATGCGCGTACCGATAGCCGTAGCGCCCATGTTGATCTCACGAATCAGCGCCTGCGCTTCCCCGAGTCGATCCACGTCCTCGAGGATCGTGTGCGCGAATGCGCTGAACTCCTGGCCGAGCGTCATCGGGACCGCATCCTGAAGCTGCGTGCGACCCATCTTCAGGAACGATCCGAACTCCTCGCCCTTCGCGAGAAACGCATCGCAGAGCTGTCGCATTGCCGTGCGCAGCTCCTCGATCGCGTTATGCAGGGCAAGCTTGACGGCCGTCGGGTAGACGTCGTTCGTGGACTGGCTGAGGTTGACGTGCGTGTTGGGGCTGATGACGGCGTAATCGCCACGGGGGCGACTCAACAGCTCCAGCGCGCGGTTTGCGATGACCTCGTTCGCGTTCATGTTCGTGGACGTCCCGGCGCCGCCCTGGATCATGTCCACGAGGAAGTGCTCATGGTGCCGACCGACGCGGATCTCACGGGCCGCGCGCACGATCGCGTCCGCGGTCTCAGGGGACAGCAGTCCGAGCTCCGCATTCGCGAGCGCCGCCGCTTCCTTCACGGCCGCCAGCGCCTCGACGAGCTTCGGGAATTCCCGCAGTGGGACGCCCGTGATTGGGAAGTTCTCGAGGGCGCGAAGCGTTTGCACGCCGTAGAGCGCATCGTCAGGCACCTCGCGTTCACCGAGTAGATCACTCTCGATGCGAACGCGATGACCTCCGAAGCCGAGCGTGCGACCTCGTCCGACGATGGTGGCGTCGGTGGCCGCCAGACGCTGCGAGATGGCACGCGCGGCACGCCCGACGAGCGCGGCGTACAGCTGCGGATACTCGCGCAGCATGTCCTGCACCTTCTCGGCGCGCAGCACGAGCGCGTCTGTCGTCTGCAGCGCACGAGCGCTCGTTCCATGCTTCGAGTCGTCGAGCAGAAGGCCTTCGCCCACTGCCTCACCAGCGCCGAACGTGACGAGGCGGACCGGGCGGCCGTTCATCTGCTTCTCGATCGAAACGGCACCGCTGATCACCATCGCCAGGTACCTGCGCGGCGCGCCTTCTTCGAACAGCAGCTCGTCGCATTCGAAGCGAACGGGAGCGACGAGCCTGGCAAGCTGGTGGTAGGCCGAATCGGTCAGGCCATCGAGGAAGGGGATGGCGCGGAGCTGATCACGAATCGCGGTCGTTGACATGCCGTGAACCTAGCAGCCACGGGTGGGACCTAACAGTCGGGCGGCGCTGGCCTGACGTGCGCTAACCGCTCGCGGCTTGCGGGTCCGAGGGGCCGCCAAACAGGTCCCCCTGCGGGTCGTACGCATCGGGCGACGGCGCCCCTTCTTCCTCGTCCTCGTCCGGCGTCCCGAACGGAATGCCGACGCGCGCGCACAACGCTTGGAAGAACCGTCGCAGCCCGTCACGGTAGTGCTGGCCGAGCTGGTGTCCCGTGGCGTACGACGACGCGTAGCGCTCGGCGAGATGCGGAAAGTGCTCGGCGACGAACGGCAGGTACCGCGCGCGTGCTGTACTCCGGAGCCGCAACGCACACGCGTTCACGTGGGTTGCCCCCGCGGCCGCGACCGCGCGCACGAGGTCGGTAAGATCGCTGGGGTTGTCCGTGATTCCCGGCAGCACCGGCATGACGTTGATGCCCACGTCGATGCCCGCCTGCCGCAGGCGCGCGAGTGCACGGAGCCGCGCTTCGGGCGTCGGCGCACGCGGCTCGATCAGCCGCGCGAGATCTCGGCGGAGCGTGATCAACGACAGGTGAATCGTGAGAGCCGACCGATGCGCGATGCGCTGGAGCACGTCGACATCACGTGTGATGAGTGGGCTCTTCGTGATCACGACGATGGAAAGTCCCGCGTGGTCGGCGAGCGTTTCGAGCACGCCGCGCGTGATACGAAAGCGCCGCTCAGCCGGCTGATAGGGGTCGGTTGCCGTACCGACAACGACCACCTCGCCGCCCAGCAGCGCCGCGAGCCGGGCGCCGCCGGGACGAAGCTCCTGACGCAGCAGGGCAGGGGCGCTCTCCTTCACGAGGACGTGGCGCTCGAAGGCCAACCATGGCGGTACGGCCTCGAGCTCGACGCGGAGGGGATGGGTGGCGGAAGAACCCGCGAGCGCCCGATCCAACGCGTATCTGTGGGCGTAGCGGGCGTAGCAGTACGTGCAACCGAACGAGCAGCCGACGTAGGGATTGATCGACCAGTAGCCCATTCCCGTCGCTTCCGGACCGTTCAACACCCCTCGCGCCCGGGCGGCGTGGTAGCGAATGTCCTTCTGCTCGCCTATCGTCGGCAACACAAGCGGTTGCGCGGTCGAGTCTTCGAGCATCAACGGCTGCTGAACGGCAAGCCGCCGGGATAGCTGGCGTCGGCCCACACCGAAATAAACCGAACATTCACCGAATCGGCAAGTCGCGTTGCCTTTCCAGCCGTCGCTGACTCTTCCTGCAAGCGCGGCGACGAGCATACCCGTGGTGTGGAAGGTCAGTCGCCTTGAGAACGGCTCATTCGGGAATCCGCGTGCCTCATTCGGTTGTCGTGGTACCGTGCTTCAACGAAGCGCGGCGGCTTGATCGGCGCGCGTTTACGACCTTCCGATCGAACGGCCACTGGGTCGAGTTCCTGTTCGTCAACGACGGTAGCACCGATGCGACCGGCGAGGTGCTCAAAGAGCTCCGCTGCGCGTCGCCCGACACGATTCGTGTTCACGAGCAGCCGCGGAACCGGGGAAAGGCGGAGGCCGTTCGTGTCGGGATGCTCGCGGCGCTCGCGACGGAGGCGGATTTCGTGGGCTTCTGGGATGCGGACCTGGCCACGCCGCTTTCCGCGCTCTCGCGTTTTCTCGATGTGCTGGAGGAGCGACCGACGATCGACGTGGTCCTCGGATCCCGCGTCAAGCTGCTCGGCCGGAGCATCGAGCGATACGCGTGGCGACACTACCTCGGTCGCGTGTACGCGACGCTCGTGTCGGAGCTGCTTCGGATTCCCGTATACGACACGCAGTGCGGCGCAAAGATGTTCAGGACGAACGACACGCTACGCGGCGTGCTCGCGGAGCCATTTCGGACGGAATGGCTGTTCGACGTCGAGATCCTGGCGCGCATGATCGACGCGAGCCCGACGGGGACGGCCGCGGTCGCGGAGCGGTTGTACGAGTTGCCGCTCGATGAGTGGCGCGACGTGCAGGGATCGAAGCTCACCAACGCCGCCTACATACGAGCGGCGGCGAGCATTGTGTCGCTCTATCGGTACTACGGGGGCATGCTTCGGCGACAGAGCCGCGTGGGCGGCTCAGCCATGAGCCAACAGCCATGAGCCACCAGCTAGAGACAGGAGCAATGGCTCTCGACAGGAACCCGAGGCGGTGGACACCAGTCCACCGCCCGGGGCGACTCAGTTGCTTACCTGTCGCTTTGCCTCGGCGCGCTGCGCCTCGCTGGCGTAGATCGCCACTTCGACGCGGCGGTTCTTGCTCCGCCCCGCGTCGGAGTCGTTAGGCGCCACCGGCTCCGTCTCGCCGAGCCCGCGGGCCGCGATGCGTGACCGGTTGACGCCCTGCCCGGCGAGGTAGCTGGCCGCCGCTTCTGCACGCCGCTCCGACAGGCCAAGGTTGTAGCCATCGGTGCCGACGCTGTCAGTGTGACCGACGATCAACAGCTCCGACCCCGGATACTTGTCCAGGCTGGACGCGAGATTCCGAAGATTCGTGCGCGCCTCGGACCGGACGACGTCGGAGTCGAAGTCGAACAACAGGCCTGAGGCGAATGTCACCTGAATGCCTTCACCGACGCGCTCGACGATCGCGCCGGGGATGTTCTGCTTCAGCTCGGCGGCTTGTTTGTCCATCTGGTGGCCGATGATCATCCCGGCGGCGCCGCCGATGGTGGCGCCAAGGATTGCTCCTTTCGCGGTCGACCCGTTCGCCTTACCGATTGCACCGCCAATGACGGCGCCGCTCGTCGCGCCGATGATGCCGCCTTTCTCCTTGTTGTTGAGTGATGCGCAGGCGCTGGTCGCGAGCGACGCGCCCGCAACGAGTAGCACGACGTTCCGCTGACGAATTGTGTTCATGGGACTGCTCCGTTCTATCGGTGATTCGAGTGACGCGAGGTGCGCTTCAGCTTGCAGCACCTCACTGGATCTACCCGAGATGGGATGTCTGGTGCCGTGTTGCAGCTCACCAAGCGAGCACAGGCATGAACCGCGCCGGTTATCAAGGCACAGTCCGCTTGTGTTGTCGCGGAGCCGCGGTTGAGTTATGCTGGTCGCGCGAGTTTCTGAATCAGGCCCAACTCAGACCCGTGGGCGAACGACTCTCGGACATCGGAATCCAGCGCGAGCTCGGCGGGCTCCCCGGCTGGTCACGTCGCGGTGATGCGCTGACGAAGACCTACCGGTTTGGGAGCTTCCCGGCAGGCATCACATTCGTCACGCGCGTCGCGGATGTGGCGGAGGCGATGGACCATCATCCCGACATCGACATCCGCCACACGCGCCTGACCTTCACGCTCAGCACGCACGACGCCGGCGGGATCACGGCGAACGATCTCAAGCTTGCGCGCGAGATCGAACGGCTGGCCGTCGAATCGGGAATCGGCGTCGGGAATCGGGAATAGGGAATCGGGAATCGACAGCAACCAGCGCTGTTTCCTGTGAGCTGGAACTGGTTGCTGCAGGGTTAAGCCAAACCCCCGGGACGCTTTGCTCGCTGAGAGCGGCATCCCGGGGGCTTTCGATTCCCGATTCCCGATTCCCGACTAAGGCGTTTTCTTCAGCTCCACGCTCCCGTTCACCGTCTCCAGTCGGATACGGCGACCGCCCTTGCCGATCTTCGCGCGCATGCGGCGCGGGTTCATACGACCCTCAACCGTCATCTGGAACTCGGTTGAAAGGCTGCCGTTCACGGTGCGCATGTCGAGGTCCGCATCGAGGTTCGCCGGGACCTCGATCTCGATCGAGCCGTTCACCGTCGAGTACTCGAGGTCGCCGGTGCCGAGCTCGCGCATGCGGACCTCGATGTCGCCGTTCACGGTAGACGCGTTCACCGGGCCGCCCGACGACACCGCAGTCACGCGGCCGTTCACGGTGCTCGCCTGCACTTCACTCGTGGCTCCGTCGACGCGCACGCCGCCGTTGACCGTGCTCACACCTAGTCGGACGCCGGCCGGCAGCTTCACCGTGAACTCGACCGACGTGTCGTTCTCGCGATCGCCGCGATAGTGGTCATTGCCGCGCGAACGATAGCCGTCCTCATCACACGACGCGTTCTCGTGCCAGAACGCACAGATGATCGCGTCGCCATCGTCACCGCCGAGCCTCCGCGCTTCGATGCGAACCTCTTCGGGGTTGCCTCGGCGCCAGCGCTTCACCGCGGTGACTTCGGCGCGATCGCCAGTCGCGCGCTCGACACGGATCGAGCCGTTCAGGTTTCGAACGTACAGCCAGCGTCCGTTCGTGATACGACCATCCCACGAAAAGTCTCGCTGCTGCGCGCCAAGGGCGGGTGCTACGAGGGTCAGGGCCAGAGCGGCGATTTCAATGCGTCGCATGGCAAGGTCTCCGAAGAGCAATCAAGTCCATAGGTATGAGTTACCGCGTCGAGCGAGCGCGGCGCGTGAGCACGATGTCACCACTGAACGACTCGGCCGTCACCCGCGCACTGCCACTGCCGAGCGTGAACTCGAAGCGGCGCGGGCGGCCGGTGGCGCGCTGGCCAGGCTGCAGCGTCAGCGAAAACTCGGTGTCGAGCGAACCGCTGTACGTCTGCACGCTGAACTGCGCACTGGAGTTCTCGGGGATCGCGAGGCGGACGTCGCCCGAGTGTGAGCGAAACTCGTAGCGCCCGCTCGGGTCGATGTTGCCCTCGTACTCGACTTCGCCGCTCACGGTCTCGATGTAGATCGACTTCGAGGTGACGCCCGTGAGCGAGACGTCACCGCTCGTGGTTTCGGCGCGGACGTCGCCGGAGACGTCGCGAGCCTCGATCGTACCACTGACTGACTCGGCGCGCACCGTTCCGCTCAAGCGGGACGCCCGAACGTCACCGGATACGGCCTCGATCACGATGCGGTCGGTCGCGTCCTCGACTTCGACGTCGCCGCTGGTCGACTGCGCCTCGACCGCGCCGCGCGTTCCGCGGACGCTCACGTCGCCCGACGTGCTGCGAGCGATGACGCGCACTCCCACGGGCACGGACACCTCGAATCGCGTGTCGCCGACGCGCCCGCGAATGGGCTCGAGGTCGACGGCGATGCGAGACGACGAAAGGTCCCAGCGCACACGACCACGCTCCGCGTACGCTCGAACGCGTGCTTCTGCGCGATCCCACGCCGTCACCACGACGTCGCCGGAGATTTGAGTGAGATCCACCACGCCATTCCGGTTGAACGCGAACGTCGTGTCGATGCGCGATTGCGCCTCCTGCCACCGCTCGTCGCGCTCACGTTGAGCGTGAGCGACGCGAGGTTGCACGAGAGCGAGCGCGACGAGCGCGCCGAAGATGACGGGCAGTTTCATTTTGGGTTTAAGTGCGTTGCGGCAGCAGTGCCGCAGTGCGCAACAGCTCGAGCTTCTTGTCGAGCGCTTTGTTGAGTTGTTCGTTCAGGAAGCCGCTCGCCGGATCCTGGGCGAGTGCCGCCTTGCTCTGCGCGATCGCTTCATCGATCACCTTGAGATTCGTTTCGATGATCGCGGCCGTGCGTGGGTCCAACTGATTCCGATTGCGCGCGAAGATATCGCGCAGGCGATCGATCTCGCGAGAATACGTCAACTGTCCCGGCGCCGTCTCGTTACGGACGTTCTGCGTCACGGCACCCGGCGCGGGCGTCGTGGCAGCCTGACGCATCGAGTCGGGGTTGGCGGCGGCGACGACGGGCGTTGGCGGCGCATCGACGGTACGCGCACTCCCGGTATCAGAGCTCCTGGTGTTTCCAGCCAGTGGCGCTCCCTTGCCGTCGCGCTGCCCAGCCATCGTGAGCGTGTACGTGACGCCAGCCGTGACTGCCACGAGTGCTGCGGCAACCGCCGCCAGCCGCATCCGACTCAGCGCGCCATGACGGTGCGCCGGCGCAGTGGCAGGCGTTGCCCGCGACGTCGCAAACGCAATGACGGGGGCTTCGATTCGCTCCGCAATGCCCTGCCACAGGTCTCTTGACGGCGTGAGCTCGGGGAGCGCGCTCGCATCGGCGCGAATGCTCTCGAGATCGCGCCGGAGCGCAGTGCAGCGGACGCACGAGGCCACATGCGCCTCGAGGGCGCGCATCTCAAAGGGCGTGAGCTCTCCCTCGAAATAGTCCGCCAGTCGTTCGTCGAAAGCTTCGCAGTTCATCGCGTGCGTCATCATCGATTCAGTGCCTCCCGCAACAGGAGTCGCGCGCGGTGCAGTTGCGCCTTACTCCCTCCAGCGGTGATGCCGAGCATCTCGGCGATCTCCTCGTGCTTGTACCCCTCGACATCGTGAAGGACGAACACCTGCCGCGCTCCCGGAGGTAACCCGGCGATGGCCGCCTCGAGGTCCAGCGACATTCCCGGCGACCAGTTGCTCGACCGTGCGTGCGGAAGCGTGTCCACCTCGTCGGGCTCGGACCCGAATCGCGTGCGGTTTCGTCCGTCGGTTTTCCGAGCGTTCAGGACGACGTTCACCGCGAGTCGGTGCAGCCACGTCGTGAATGCGCTTTCGCCGCGGTACAACTCCAGCTTCGACCACGCGCGCACGAAGACGTCCTGCGTGAGCTCCTCCGCGAGCGCCCGGTCGGCGACCATGCGCGCGCACACCGCGAACACACGATTGACGTGCGCCCGGTAGACGCGCTCGAACGCCACACGATCGCCCTTCGCGGCGAGCGCTACGTCCTCAGCGTCGGATCGGCCGGTGGTTAGACTCGGGTTGTCGACTGTCGCCACCATCATCCGCCGGTCGGTCCTCGTCGCGTCACCGAGTCAGATACCGAGACGGGCAAAATGGTTTGAACGCGGCGGTTACCGATTGGTGACCGCCGTCACGCGCCGAAGGCCCGCTCCAGGAGTCCGGGCAGGTCAGCCATGCACTCGATGAGATGATCCGGCCGCGTGGCGTCGAGAGTTTCACGGTCGAACGCGCCCCAGAGGGCTGCGACCGTGACGACCCCGGCCGCCGCGCCCGCCTTGATGTCGTGGGGGGAGTCCCCGACGAACACCGCGTCCCGGGGCTCCACGCCGAGCCGGGAGAGGGCGGCGAGCACAGGGTCGGGCTCGGGCTTATGCCGGGTGGTATCATCGTAACCGATTATGGTCTCGAAATATCCGTCGAGACCTACGAAGTCGAGGCTCTGGTGCGCAATAGCGCTCGCCTTGCTGGTGACGATGCCCAGGCGGTAGCCCTCCGCGGCGAGCCGGGCGACCACCCCCGGAACATCGGGATAGCAACGGGTCAGCCGGTCGTGGTGTTGTCGTTGATAGTCGCGGTATCGGGTGAGGAGCTGACCGAGCTCCACATCGTCGCCGGTGAAGAGGCGGAGCTGGTCCACGAGCGGAGTCCCGATCCCTTGAATCCATTGTGCGTCCGACGGGGCCCCGCGATGCCAGCCGTCGAACGCGTGCCGCGCGGAGCGCAGGATGAGCTCGATGGTGTCGATCAGCGTGCCGTCGAGGTCGAAGAGAATCGCTTCGGGCCGGCGGGTGCGGGTGCGCTCTCCCATCACCCGAATGCTAAAGGACGCTAGCGGGCGGCCCAACTCGACAACCTTACGCGTCAGCGACGAGGAGGAGAATCGCGGCTACGACCGGTGCCGCATTCTCGTCGGCAGCCCGCGCGGTGCTCGTCGACTGACCGAGCCGAGCGACGCGAGCCAGCCAGTCCTCTGCGTCATCCGTGGCACTGCTCGCCCCCTTGGTGTCGGCAACGAGGCGCGTCAGCGCTCGCTCGAC
>Ga0075421_100006655_pt1 | contig 14122 bp, 11 predicted proteins | sample SoiMetdeltSBSDD5_FD_75292 | JGI IMG/M metagenome (GOLD analysis project Ga0075421, IMG submission 75292) | Bulk soil microbial communities from a Populus tree surrounding site in Tennessee, USA - Soil MetaG P. deltoides SBSDD5 | ecosystem: Environmental > Terrestrial > Soil > Tree plantation...
CCGGTCATGCCCGACAGCTTCTCGTACATGCGGAAGTAGTTCTGGATGGTGATGGTCGCGAGCGTCTGCGTCTCGCCCTTCACCTGAACGCCTTCCTTCGCCTCGACTGCCTGGTGCAACCCTTCGGACCACCGGCGGCCAGGCATCGTACGACCCGTGAACTCGTCGACGATCAGGACCTGCCCCTCCTGGATCACGTAGTTCACGTCGTTCTCGTAGAGCGCGTGCGCGCGGAGCAGCTGATGCACGATGTGCAGCCGCTCGCTCTTCATCGCGTACTCGCGCTCGATCGTCTGACGCGCGTCGATCTTTGCCTGCGGCTCCATTTCCGGATCATGCTCGATCCGATGGATCTCGCTCGAGATGTCGGGAAGCACGAACGAGTCGTGGTCGTTCGGCGACATCTCGTCAACGCCGCGGTCAGTGAGGTGCACCGTGTGTCCGCGCTCGTCGAGGACGAACAGCAGATCGTCCTCGAGGTCGCGGTACTGTTGCTTGTTCGCCGGCAGCTTGCGGTCCGCGATGTGATCCAGCTCCATCTTCTGCACGAGCTGCTTCACGCCGGGCTCCTGCATCGCCTTCATGAGCCGTTTGTTCTTCGGCGCCCCGAGGCGAGCCTTGTAGAGCAGGAGCGCTGCGCGGTCGTTGTCCTCCGCTTCCAGCGCGCGCTCGCCCTCGCCCACGAGCTGATTCGCGAGATCCATTTGCCGCCGCACGAGCCGCGTCACCGCGGGGTTGTGCATGGCGTACTCGGCATCGGTGTCGTTGCCGACCGGGCCGGAGATGATGAGCGGTGTGCGCGCCTCATCGATCAGCACCGAGTCGACTTCGTCGACGATCGCGTAGATGTGGTGGCGCTGTACTCGCTGGTCGAGCGCCACCACCATGTTGTCGCGCAGGTAGTCGAAGCCGAACTCGTTGTTCGTGCCGTAGGTGATGTCGCACTCGTAGGCGGCGCGGCGCCCCGGCGAACCCGGCTCCGTGTCGTCTATGCACCCGACGGTGAGGCCAAGGTAGCTGTACAGGTGCCCCATCCACTGCGAGTCGCGGCGGGCGAGGTACGAGTTGACCGTCACCAGGTGTGCGCCGCGCCCGGGGAGCGCGTTCAGGTACAGCGGGAGCGTCGCGACGAGCGTCTTCCCTTCACCGGTCGCCATCTCCGCGATCCGGCCGAGATGCAGCTCGATACCGCCCATGAGCTGGACGTCGTAGTGGACCATGTTCCACTCGAGCTCATGGCCGGTGACCATGACCTTCGTGCCGACGAGACGACGCGCGCCCTCGCGAACGGTCGCGAACGCCTCGGGCAGGATCTCGTCGAGGACCTCCGCGATCGTCTCGCGCAGCTTGGCCTCGACGCCCCCACGGCCATCCCCGCCACTCAGTTCGTTGTCGAGACCCTCTCGTTCCGCCGGATCGCTCGTGGTTCGCTTAGCCTGCTTGAGCCGCGCGACCTCCGCCTCGAGCTCGTGAGTACGCTCGTGGATGTACGCGCGAAACTTCGCGGTCTGCGCGCGGAGCTCGTCCTCGGACACGCCCTGCAGCCGGGCGTAGTGCTCGTTGATTTCATCGACGATCGGCTGGATGCGTCGCCGCTCGCGCTCGTGGCGGGTCCCGAAGACCTTGCCAAATACGGCTTTCAGCATGCGTTCCTCTATCGATACAGCCCGTGCGAGCTGATATATCCGGCTACGGCGTCTGTGACGAATCCGTGAATCGACCGGTTACACCGCACCCGATCCCGGATCTCGGTGGATGACACGTCGATTCGCCGCGTGGGGACCAGCACCGTCCGACGACGAAGCTCGGTCTGCAACGCGGTTTCCTCGCTGGATTCGTGATGGTCTGAAGGCGCCTTCGGCGCTGGCTCCGGTGTGGCCACTGCCGCCGTCCCTCCCTCGTCGCGCCGCGTGAGCACCGCCAGTGTCGCCAAGGCCAACACGTCGCGGGGCTCTTTCCACTGCGCGAACGTCGCCAGAATATCCGCGCCGACGAGGAAAAACCGCTCCGCCGTCGGGTACTGCGTCGCGAACCCCCGCAACGTCTCGACCGAGTAAGATAATCCCTCTCGCTCCACTTCGACCGGATCCGTCTCAAACCGGTCATCCCCAGCGGTGAGCAACTTCACCATCGCCAGCCGGTGGGCTGCCGGCGTACTCACGCGCCCCGCCTTCAGCGGCTGGACGGCGGCCGGGACGAAGACGAGGCGATCCAACGAGAGGTGCTCGAACGCATCGGACGCGGCGAGCAGGTGACCCACGTGAGGCGGATCGAACGTGCCGCCGAAGATCCCGAGCCGCACAGGGCGTCAGTTCGGCTGCGCTACCGTCGCAGGCGGCGGCCCGCAGAGCGACCGCACTTCGCGATCCCCGGGGTACTTCTGCTGGAGGGTGTTGCAGGTGTCGCGGGCGTCGTCACGGTATTTGATGGACCGGTAGACCTCGACGAGCCGGAGGTATGCGTCCCGCGCCCGCGCCGTCTCAGGATAGTTGGCGACGACGTCCTTGAAGTACAGGATGGCCGAGTCCGGTGCCTTTCGACGGAAGTAGTGCATCCCGGTGAGGTAGTCCTTCGTCGCGAGCCATTCCAGGAGGTGCTGCACCCCCTGCTGAGCCTGAGGCGCGAGAGGCGAGTCAGGATATAGCTCGAGCATCGAGCGGTAGGTCGCGAGGGCGGTCTGCCCGTACTGCGAGTCGAGCGCCGGCTTATGCCACATCTTCGAGTACTCGCGCGCCTCGGCAAGCATGGCGTCGTCGGCGAGCGTGTCATCCGGGAACGTCTGGTTCAGGCGAGAATAGCCCTGGGCGGCAAGAAGGTGCTCACCCTTGCGAGAATGGGCGGTTGCAAGGAACCAGAAGGCGCGTGGCAGCAGCGTGTCGCGAGCCGGCAGGTCGAGCGTCAGCCGCTCGTACGCCTGAATCGCGTTGTCCCATCGCTTGGCGTTGTATTCACGCGTCGCGGCGGCGTACAACGCGTCGTTCGTTCGATATCGCTGCAGCTTGAAGGCGGGCGAGCATGCGCACATCGCGCCAAGCGCAAGCATTACCCAAGCTGTACGTGGCCTACTAAACAGGGGCATAACGGGTTGAGTACCCGGCTAGGTGAATCCGGTTCGCCCGGAACGATCGTCGGCGGGCTGCGCCGATCACTTCATCGCGCCGGACGGCAAGCCCCTAAGATAACCCGCCAAACCCCCGCTACGCGTGGGCCGCGACCGCATCCCTCCCCAATACCGAGCGGAAGTACTCGATCGTTCGGCCCACCCCCTCCCGAAGCGTCACGGACGGCTCCCAGCCAAGCATTTCACGCGCCCGGGTGATGTCCGGACGCCGAACCTTCGGGTCATCGACCGGCAGGTCCCGCTGGACGATCGGGGAGCTTGTGCCGGTCAGCTCGATCACGAGCTCCGCGAGCTGGCGAACGGTGAATTCGTTGGGGTTCCCGATGTTGGTCGGGTGGCTGTCGCCGCGCATGAACAGCCGAAAGATCCCCTCGACCTCGTCGGCGACGTAACAAAAACTGCGCGTCTGCGACCCATCGCCGTAAATCGTCAGCGGCTCACCGCTGAGCGCCTGGACGATGAAGTTGGAGACCACCCGGCCGTCGTTCGGCCGCATGCGCGGGCCGTATGTGTTGAAGATCCGAACGATCCGCGTATCCATTCCGTGGTAGCGGTGATACGCCATCGTCATCGCCTCGGCGAACCGCTTCGCTTCGTCGTACACGCCGCGCGGGCCGATCGGGTTCACGTTCCCCCAGTACTTCTCGGTCTGCGGGTGCTCGAGCGGATCGCCGTACACCTCGGACGTCGACGCAAGGAAGAACCGCGCGCCTTTCGCCTTCGCGAGCCCCAGCGCGTTATGCGTGCCGAGCGCGCCGACCTTGAGGGTCGCGATGGGATACTCGAGATAATCCACCGGGCTCGCCGGCGAGGCGAAGTGGAGAACGCCGTCCACCGCGCCGGACACGTACGTGTAGGTCGAGATGTTGTGCTGGATGAACTCGAACCGCGGCTCGCCCATGAGGTGGGCGATGTTCTGTGGATTCCCGGTGATGAAGTTGTCGAGCCCCACCACGGAGTGGCCGTCGGCGAGGAACCGGTCGCTCAGATGCGACCCGAGGAAGCCAGCGGCGCCGGTGATGAGTACTCTCATGCGCGCACGCCTCCGCGGCCGAACGAGTGATACGAGAAGCCGAGCGTCTGCATCTTCACCGGGTCGTAGAGGTTTCGCCCGTCGACGACGACGGGCTGACGGAGCGCGGACTTCATGCGGGCGAAGTCCGGATGTCGATACTCGTTCCAGTCGGTGACCACGACGAGGGCGTCCGCCCCGGACAGTGCCGCATAGTTCGAGTCCGCGTACTGAATGCGATCGCCGATCCGACGCCGCGCTTCGTGCAACGCCGCCGGATCGTGGGCCGTGACGGTTGCTCCGGCAGCGAGCAGGTCATCGATCAGCGTGAGCGACGGCGCTTCGCGCATGTCGTCGGTCTGCGGTTTGAATGCGAGTCCCCAGACCGCGACGTGCGCACCCTGGAGCGCGTCACCGAGCGCACACTGCAGCTTCTCGAACAGCCGGTGTTTCTGTCGCTCGTTCGCGGCTTCCACGGCCTCGAGCACGCCGAGCGGCGAACCGGCCTCGCCCGCGGTTCGCACGAGTGCCTTTACGTCCTTCGGGAAGCAGGACCCGCCGTAGCCGGGTCCCGGAAACAGAAACGAAGGACCGATGCGGGTGTCGCTTCCGATCCCCTTTCGCACGAGATCGACGTTCGCGCCGACCTTCTCGCACAGGTTCGCGATCTCGTTCATGAACGAGATCCGTGTGGCGAGCATGGCGTTCGCCGCGTACTTCGTCATCTCCGCCGAAGGAATGTCCATGAAGATGATCGGCTTCCCCGTGCGCACGAACGGCGCGTACAACTCCGCCATGACGCTTCGCGCGTGATCGCTGTCGACGCCGAGCACGACACGATCGGGCTTCATGAAGTCGTCGAGTGCGGCGCCTTCCTTCAGGAACTCGGGATTGCTGCACATGTGGAACGGGTAGCGCGCGCGTTTCCCCACGGATGCCGCGACCTTTGCTGCGGTGCCAACGGGGACCGTCGACTTCGTGACGACGACGAGCTCGCGTCGCATATGCTCCCCGATGACGTCGGCGACGGCGAGCACGTGTCGGAGATCGGCAGAGCCGTCCTCGTCGGGCGGCGTCCCGACCGCGATGAACACCACCTCGGCCATGGAGACGGCGGCCGGCACGTCCGTCGTAAAGCGGAGCCGGCCCTGGTTCTGATTGCGCTCGACGAGGGAGTCGAGCCCGGGCTCATAGATCGGCAGGATGTTCTGTTTGAGACCATCGATCTTGTTCTGATCGACGTCGGCACAGGTAACCTCGTTGCCGTTCTCGGCCAGGCACGCGCCGACTACGAGGCCAACGTATCCAGACCCGATGACTGCGATCTTCACGGGTGCTCCGATTCCTTGAAGTTGATAAGCTGCAACAGCTTACAGGCGCGAAAGCTTAGCCTGGCGGCGGCGTTGTCGCAACCGTGCCGCTCGCCACCCGAAGCGGATCCTTCCCGCGAAGTGGCACCGGGACGTTGCCTTTGGTGATTCGACGTTCTCGCGCGCCTGGCGCGGCGTTTCTCAGTCGACCAGCTGATTCCGCCCTGGTCGAACTCGACTGAGGACGATCGAACAGTTGGGTGCGTCGCGACCGCGCGGGGTCAGGTGAACTGCACAGCGTTACACGCGATGGTGCCCGAACTGGGAAGCTTCCCCGGTGCGCAGGCGACGAGCATGTCTTTGGCCGGGTCAACGAACACCTCGACCACCGCGGGCGGCTCGTATGGACGGCGAACGCGCGGGCTCGCGGGGCTCTCGTCAGGGCGATCCGACATCATGACCTCATTCTCGGGCCGCGGCGCACGTTAGGCAGTGCACGCCGCCAGCGGGCGAAGCGACTCGGTGACGCGGTCCCTCGCGGGCGGGAGACCGTGAATCGCGTGCGTAATGTCGCATTGATACGGGTCTTTCGAATAGGGACTGCCAGTGGCCAATCGAGCCCGCGCCGGACAATTGCTGCACCCGCCGCGAAGTGAGCAACCGCTGCAGGGGGCCGTGGCAGGCAGCGGCTGGGTGACCCACCGACCCATCTCCGCCCACACCTCCTCCCATTCCATGTCGAGGATGGGGAATGACGGTTCACGATCGATCACGCAGTGGCTCGCCTTCCCGAGGGCGTCGATGAAGAACGCGATACGCCCGGCGCCACACGTATAGAGCTCCTCCGGCCCATCGTCGTCGCCACGCACGGAGCATTCGGGGAGCGGACCCGCAACCCGCGGCTGCCCGTGTCGCAGTTCGTGGATCTCATCGCGAAGCGCGACGACCTGCCGCGGTGCGATGCGGTAGAGTGTCGGTTGTTGGCCGCCGTCGTGCCGGCGATCGATGACGGGATCAGCTTTGAATGCCAGGCCGCGATCAGTGCACCACTGCACCAGGGCGCGCACATGCCCCGCGGATAGCGTGCTGATGGGACATTTCATGAGCAGCGGCACGCCGGCGGCCCGGAGCCGCTCCACACCGCGCTCGAAGCGCGCGAAGGAGCCCGCGACTCCCGTCGTCGCCTCATAATGTTCGGCGTCGGCACCGTAGATGCTGACCTCCACCGAGAACGGCGGGTATTCCACGAGCAGGCTCGCGACCTCCTCGGTCACCATCGTGGCGTTCGTGTAGAGCGTCACGAGGAAACCCCTGCCTAACGCATGTCGGTAGATTGCGGCGAAGTCGCGGCGCGAGAAGATCTCGCCACCCGTCAGCGTGAGCCACAACACTCCCGCGTGCTCGACGATGTCGAGCACGCGACAGGCCGCGTCGGTCGTCAGGTATGGCCCGCGATACGGATCGAGCGCGACGTAGCAGAAGTGGCAGCGGAGATTACAGCGCGGCGTGATCTCGAACAGGCACGACAACGGCTGCCGCGTGCGGCGCGCGCGTGCCCCCAACCGCTCCTCGAAGCGATCCATCGATATCCGCATCGCGCTCACTCACCATGGTGCCCGGTTGCTTCGCGGACGGCACCGATTTCGCGCAGCGCAACGAGGAATCGCTCCACGTCCGCGCGCGCCGTATCGTCCGCGGCCGCGAACTCGAGGGTCAAGTTCCGCGCCAGATCGCTCACGCTGCAGGGGCGCTCCAGAAGCGACCACAGGAATTCGCCGGTTTCGTTCAGCACGTACAGTCGCGCTCCCTTGAACTCCGGATCCGACGCGCGCGCTTCGAGCGGGACGAGAACGGTCTCGCCGGCCACGCGCCGCGCGATGACCTTCGTGGCGCGTGACCACTTCAGCGGCGTGACGTCACCCTGGTTCGCGGTCATTGGACGCCCGCAGCGACGCGGTTGTCGACCTCGCTCGCAACCCACCGCGCACCGGCTTCGGTAGGTGGATAGGTCAGCTCGATCAGACGCGTCCGAGACACGATCGCATCGACGATCTCGAGCGCTTGGCCGCATCGTGCCGGTTGCCACAACGGCATCGAGAGCGTGTTGACGATCCGACGAAACGCTTCTCGCGCTGAGACGAGACGCCGCTGGAATGCGGCTCCGTGTCGGATGAAGACTACCGTCGTCAGCGACGCCGATGCGGCCCCGGCAATCCCCGCCGCACCGGGCCACGGCGACCCCCACACGCGCACGGCGTCCGCGTCCAGCGTCACGATCGCACGATCGTCGGTGAGTAGGGTGACAGCCGGAGCGGCCGCGCCGAGGAGCCGGGCGAGCGTCGTCTTTCCCGTACCGGAGACGCCAGGACACAGCACGCCGTCGCCCGACGGCGTGACGAACGCGCAGGCATGCGCGATCAGACCGGTTCCCCGCGCGGCCAGTCCGAACGAATACGCCGTCAGCTCCGACTGCAGCGGGATGACGGGCTCGCGCGGCGCTCCTGCATAACGAACGCGGTAGACCGACCCGGCGATCACTGTCGTCAGTAAACGTTCAACCTCGCCCAACACTCCGTGGAAGATCGCGGCCGGCTCGCCGGCGTGGTCGACGTAGAACGTGCACCACGGAGGCACGGTCAACACCGGTTGCATTCCCGTGGATCGTGTGTCGCCGACCTCGTGGCGAATGAGAAGCGGTGGCTCGGTCGCCTCGGTGCCGCTCCACTCCACAGCGTCTCGCTGCTCCAGTTGAATGGGGCCGGCCAACTCGTGCGTGATCGCAACGCCGGCGATCGGCGCCACGCGCGTCACCACGATCTCACCGCGCCCGCCTAACGACCCTGGCAAACCGGCGCCGGAGCCTCAGGGCCGCGACCGAAAGCGAGCGCGGCACGCGACGAGACAACTCCCACTCGGCGCCGTCGTACGCGACGTGCGTCGCGATGCCGATCACCCGGGAGAGCGGGACGGGCGGATCGTCCATCACTGCCGCGTCGCCGCGCAGGCGAAGTACCGGCCCGTCGACTTGGATCACCCGGTGTAGGACCGGCTCCCCATCGGCCGTGAGGGCGAGCACCACGTCACCCGACGTGATTCCAGTCTCGGGGATTCCGCGAATACGCACGAGCGCGCCGCGTGGAATGCTCGGGAGCATGCTGCCGCCTGGTGCGCGCACGCGAAGCGCTCCGCCCTCGCGCGCCACGTCGCGGACCAGTGAGACCAGCTCCTCCCGCTCGACGCGAAGGGGCCGCCCGAACGCATCCTCGGAACGTCTCGCGAGCGGGCTCCCCAACCCGGACGGAGCGGCGTAGGATCGCCACGTGCCTATCAACGACCTTGCCCGCGTCCGCAAGCGCGCCACCGTGTACTGCAGCAGCTCGAGCAGGTTCCCACGAGCGCCCCTCGGCACGACGAACGCGGCAAGCAGCCGCAGGCGGTCACCGGATGATGCCGCGAGTCGGAAATGACGCACGATCGAGTGCACATCCTGGCGCCCCTGCTGGGCGAACCCAAGCGCATCGAGACGCGCCGTGTCGCCAGCCGCGACAGCAAGGATCGACGTGGCACGCTCGCACGCCCACGCCAGGTACGGACCGAGACGCGCCGCGGCGGCGGCGCGCAGCGCCGCTCCTCGCTCATCTTCCGACAGCGAGGTCCACAACGTGGCGAAATCAATGTCCCACAAGAGCGGCGGCATCTGGTGGGTCGCGAGGTGCGCCGCCAAGTAGGCCGGGAGAAACGGGCCATCGAGCGCCGGCACGAGCATTCCCGCGATGTCACGGTACGTGACCACGGGGGTCGGCGTTGGCAAGTGTGTGAGATGATCGGATACAAGCGACGAGTGAAGCTCGAGATGCTCCGTGTCCGCACCCGCCTCTCGCGACCACGCCTCGTGCCACGGTGCGGCCCCCGCCTCGCGAACCCACCCCAGCGCCCGGAGCGCCTCTGCAGCCACCCTGCGTCCGGCCGCCGGCACATAGAGGTCGATGTCGGTCGAGCAGCGGACAAACGGGTCATTGTAGAGCCGTGTGCCTAACGGCATGCCTTTCAGCACCACCGCGTCCACGCCGCGCCCGGTCAGCGTCGCGAGCGTAGCGCGCAGCACGTCGAACTGGCGCTCCCCGCGAAGGTCGACCGCGAGAGCCGCCCGACGCCACGCCATGACCGTGTCGGTGTCGGCATGATCCCGGATGAACGGTCGCGACCGCATCCACGCGAGCGCCGCCAGCATCTCGCGCCGCGTCACCTCCAACACCAGCGGCCAGTCGGCTACGCGGTCATCCTGGCCTGGCGTGCCGAGCGCGAGTCGAACGGCCGTGGCCACCGCCGCCCGAACCGGTGCGTCGGCCGACGCGCGATCAAGGTCGCGCGGCATCGCCCCGAACTCCCCCGCAAACGTCACGTGTCATCGGCGTGGCCGTTCGATCCGCCCCGCCCCACCATCTGCCGGAGCCGCCGAACCGCGGCACGGGGATCACGTCGCTCCGCCGGTCGCTCGCGACCGTAGTACGAGTAGTAGTAATGCCCGTAACTGCCGTAGTAGGCACCACTCCGCATGTCGACGTCGTTGAGCACGGCGCCGAGCAGCCGCCCGCGGACGGAACGCACGTGCCCGATCGCCCGGCGCACCGCGTCGCGTTTCGTCCGTTCGGTGCGGATGACGAGCACGACCCCGTCGACCATCGTGGCGAGCACGGCTGCGTCGGTCACAGCGAGCAGCGGCGGCGAGTCAAGTAGCACGACGTCGAACCGCCCCTTCGCGTCCCGCAGGATTTCCTGCATCCTCGCCGAGCCTAACAGCTCCGCCGGATTCGGCGGGAATCGCCCACTCGCGATGACGAACAGGTTCGCGATCTCGGTCGGGTGAATCGCGTCATCGAGCACGGCTTCGCCGACGATGACCTCGGTCAGTCCAGGCGAGCGCGGCACGTTGAACGCGCGGTCGAGGACGGCCCGACGGAGGTCAGCATCGATCAGCAAGGTCCGTTGCCCCTGCTGGGCGAAGGTGATCGCGAGGTTCGCCACCGTCGTCGACTTGCCGTCCGCCGGGCCGGGGCTCGCGACCACGATGGCTTGCGGCGACTGTTGCGCGCGCGCGAACGCCAGATTCGTTCGCATCGACCGATACGCTTCAGCAACAGGCGACCGCGGGTCCACGTGTGTTATCAGTCGCCCACTCGTCGCGTCCGCCGACCGACGCCCGTTGCGGTCCAGCCGAATGGCCGGAATGAGGCCGAGCATCGGCAGGTCCATGTGATCCCGAAGCTCGTCGGGCGACTTCACCGAGTCGTCGAGCCGGTCGAGCGCGAATGCGAGGACGAACCCCAGCAACAGTCCGACGAGTGCGGAGTAGGTGATCGCCCGCTTCCGGTTAGGCGCCACCGCGAACGTCGGCAACGTCGCCTCGTCGATGGTCTGGACCTGACCCGCATCCACGGATTCCGCGATGCGCGCGAGCTGATACTCCGACTGCAGGTTGTCGAACGTGCGCTGCATCGTTCCCACCGTCGCGGCGAGGTTCGCCTGCTCCGCCTCCAGCTTCGGGTACTTGTCCGTCTGAAGTCGCAGATCGGCGATGGTCTTGTCGAGCGAACCGAGTCGCGACTGCATGGCCTGCAGGTACAGCTGGCTCGCGCTGCGGAGATCCTCCTTCGTGCGGGAGATGAGGCGCTGCACCGCCTTCACATCTTGGTTCGCTTCGGTCAGCCCCCGCGCGTAAAGCGTCTCACGTTCCTTCACGAGGCTGAACCACCGGTCGTACAGGTTCGCGATGTAGCGGTTCTTCTCCACGGCGTCGGTCCCGACGAGCCGGCGCAACTCTTCGTCCGCGGTGTCCGCCGCCGCGAGCTTTCCAACGAGCGTCAGATAGATCTGCTGCTCGACGAGTCCGGACCGCTTCGCCTCCTCCATGCGGTGAATGCTGTTCGCGAGCGCGCTCAGCTCCGTATTCACGTCGCCGATCTGCTGCCGTTCCTTGAAGTCCTTGAGGGCACCCTGTGCGGAATCGAGCCGCGCGCGCTGGTCGCGGAGCGACGATGCGATGAACTGCGTCTTCGCGCGGGCGTTCGTGCGCTGCATTTCACTCGACACCGCGGCGTACTCACGCGCCACGGTGTTCGCGATGTCCTGCACCAGCCTCGGCTCCGTGCCGACGTACGAGATCTCGATGATGTTCGTCTGCGGCAGCACCTTCGTCCCGATCGCACCGCGGACCTCGGACGCGGCAGCGGTCAACGGCATCACCTCGAGCAGCACGCTGCCTTCACCAATCGGCGGCCGCTCGGGAACGACGAACCGTACGCCACCGCCGGCCACGGCCGAACCGTATGCCGCCGTCGCGTAGCGAATCGCGCCGGAGCTGAGCGTGTAGCTGCGCGGCCCGAGGGTGACACGCATGTCACCCGGCGACGCCGTCGAGTCGACGATCGGCGGGACGTCACCAAAGAGCTGCGTCCGCTTCAGGCCTGCCGGCTGGACGATCCGCAGGCGGAGGCCGAGCACCTCCACGACACGCTCCGCTACCATCCGGCTCTTGATGACCTGCTGCTCCGACACCATCGGATCGATCCGATAGTCATACGTCGGCGCGCTCGACGGGACGCCGGCAATCGGCGACGAGGAATGCTCGATGCGCACCGTCGTTGCCGCGCGGTAGATGTGCGGCTCACGCATCGTTCGCCAAACGCCAAGCGCCACGAACAGCACGAACACGATCGGCACCACCCACCATCGCCGCCGAACGGCGAGCATTACCTCCCGTGGGGAGAACGGCTCACCACCGCCGGCGGCGTCGTCGCCGTTGACGACCGGCATGAGGTACGGCGCCCTCATTGGTTCCGTACCAGGTAGGAGATGTTCAGAATCGCGAGGATGAGTGACGCTGCAGTCAGCGTTAGGCCCAGGTTCTCGCCGGTGAGACCTCGCTTTCGCCCCACGACGACGACGTCGTTGGAGTACAGGACGACCCGGCCGGCGGCGCCGCCGTTCAGCCCACTTTCCATGTCGACGCGAAACGCCCGCCCGTCGCGAATCACGCGCGTGTCCTTGAGCTTCGCGCGATCGGTCGGGCCACCAGCCACCGGAAGCAGTTGAATCAAGCTCGTTCCCGGATCGACGCGATACACGTTCGGCGAGCGCACCTCACCGAGCACGGAGACGCGGATGAGCGGTTGCACCGAGATCTCGGGCCGCGCGAAGCCTCGCTCGATGAGGGCGTCCCGGAGCCGGTCCGTCACCGCGGTCGGACTGAGCCCCGCCGCCTGAATGACGCCGAGCCCCGGGATCTGTACGAAGCCGTGGGCGTCGATCGGGTACTCGTTGCTGAGCTCCTTGTCGCGGAACACGACGATCTTCAGCACGTCGCCTGGGCGGAGCGCGCCAAGGCTTCGTTGGGGGATCGTGTCCCTGTTTGGCGGTGGCGGGGTCTGCGCCACGAGCCGCCCGCCAATGACGAACGCGACGAACGCCGCGGCGTAGAGCAGCGTCGCAGGTCGACGTTGCTGCGGGCGCCGTCGGCAGTGCGACGGAAGCCTACGGGTGGACGGAAGCCTACGGGTATCGGAATGCATAGGACGCCGTGAGCGTTGCTCGCACATATAGGGCCGCGGCCGCAGACTCGTTCGCTGCGTTCTCCACGCGGGCCAACTGTACCAACAGCGACACCGGCAGTCGCTGCACTAACCGGTCGGCTCGAACGTCGAAGATCAACGCCGATTGCACCTCGGGCCGCCGCTCGCTCGTGGATGGGTAAGGTTGCCCGGCATTGTCGTTCGGTCCGTCGGCCGGCCGCTGATAGATGCGGAGCGCCCCCTGACGCCAGCGCCCGATCCCGGCCGACAGCTTCGTCTCGCCGCCGAGCCACGTTTCGCCCGACGCGCGCAGCAGATCGGCGTCCGGTCCGAGGACCGTGCCAATGGGCTTGTCGTACGTCTGGTACACGTCAGTGTAGAAATCGCGCATATACGCGTAGCTGTCAGCGCGGCGGTACTCGAGCGCCGCGCTCGACCCGGTCCCGACTGGAATGGCCGCCGACGCGAACACCCGCCATGCGAGCTGATCCGCAGTGCGCTCGCGGTCCGCTTCGTCGATCTGAATATCGTCTACCACCAGTTCGCCACCGAGAATGCTCGGGCCAAGGCGCGCCCTCACGCCGCTGAAGACGACGACATTGTCGCGCGGATCGGCGCCTTCGCGTGCAGTATCGTTCTGCGTCACGATGTACGCCATCAGCGGATTGGCGTACGCGAGATCGAATCCGCCGCTGGTGCGCGAGGCGAGCACCGTCTCGCCCAGCGTGAGCTCCAGGCCGTTGGTCGGCTTGATCGTGAGGAGATGCCCGTAGAGCCACCGCCGGAATCGCGTGTTGGGCGTCCCTGATGCGAGACTGTCGAGCCCGGCGGTCATGAGCACGTCATTCACGGTGCCGACGATGGCGCGTAATTCCGCGACGGTCCAACGCACGCCGAGGTCGAGGCGGTCCATCAGCGGCCCGTTCGCCGACAGTGCCAGCGACTCGTTGCCTTCCCCCAACCACGCAGCCCACCCCCGGCCGAACGACAGGTCGACGCGGCCTAACGCGGCGTTGACGTACGACTCCCCGAAGTCGACCACCCCCGATGTGTTCCGGAGCGCCCGTTGGCGGACCGTCGGGTCGTTGCGACGAGACGTTTGGCCGTACAT
>Ga0075421_100006656_pt1 | contig 14120 bp, 8 predicted proteins | sample SoiMetdeltSBSDD5_FD_75292 | JGI IMG/M metagenome (GOLD analysis project Ga0075421, IMG submission 75292) | Bulk soil microbial communities from a Populus tree surrounding site in Tennessee, USA - Soil MetaG P. deltoides SBSDD5 | ecosystem: Environmental > Terrestrial > Soil > Tree plantation...
CTCCCCGGCGCGAACGCGCGCCGGAGGCGTAATCCTGAATGACGTGGTGACCTGCTCGTCAGCTCGCTCGAACTTCACCGGCGCGGATGCCGGCGTGACCGTCCATCCGGCGGGCGCCTCAATCGACGCCGCGGCGTTCACCGGACCATTGATGTTGTTGGTCACCGCCACCACGACGGTGCGAGCGCGGGCCCTGCTCGCCGCGCGTGAAACTGCCGCTCTCCGCTCCTGCTCCTCTCTCTCTCTCTCTTTCTCCGCTTCGAATTCCAATTCCTCTTGCTCCGCCCGTTCAAGTGCTTCAGCGGACGTCGCAGGGACGACGGCGATGTCGGGGCTCGTCTTGACGGCAAAAGCGGGAACCACCTGAAGCTCCATTCGCTTTTCGCCGGCGACTATGTCGCTGTAGCGAAATTCGATGGTTCGATCGATCGTGACATCCGCGCCGCCGATGGCCAGCGAGAACTGCGCGGTGAATGGGCTCGGCCTGAATGGCAAGCCGAACGGTACATCGCGTTCAAAGTCGTAGCGCGCTGCGTCCCGACGTGGCGTCCAGTACGGCGTCGACAGCGGCACTTGCCCGACGCGAAGTGTCGAATCGCAGGATACCGCTCGGCCGGTTGGAATGGCTCCAGTCGCAGGAGTACAGACCGCGGCAGTCGACGACGAACCGTCAGCGTGTGTGTTAAAGCCGGAAAGATTCACTGACTTGAAGGTCACATCGGCGGCACCATTGTTTCCCGCAACCGTCGACACCTTCACATTCTGTCCAACGACAACGGTCCCGTCATCGGCGAGCGCCTCCAGACGAATGCCGTGCGTCAGCAGAAGCGCCTCTGCAAACTGCGGCTCCTTCTGGGCAAGCCGAAATTCGATCTCGTACCGCGCGTCCGTTGAAAGTTGTAGGGCTGGGTCTGTAGACCCAGCCGACGTCCCGGTCAACGACGCGCGCAAACTTCTCAGCGCGGTCAGGCCCTGAACGAGTGGCGCGGCTGCCGCTGCGGGCCCGCGCGCTTCCGCCGCCTGTCTCGCCTGCTCCACGTTGGTGGCGATCCCTTGCAACGCAATCACGATGTTCGCCGGCGGCTGAGCGCCTGCATACTTCGCAAGCCCCGGCAGAGTGGTATCAATGTCGTCGAAGATGTCTTTCGGAGCCACGCCTGCTTCGCCGACCACGCTGTCTTTCAGTCGATACAGCCGTGCAGGAGACGCACCAGGCAGCAAGAGCAGCTGCGATGTACCCTGACACTTGTGCATGCTGCGACCCTCGAGACCAAGTTCGGAATACGTGCGCCCCAGCAGCGGGTCGAATTGGCTGGTCGCCGTCACGCGGAGAAGATCGGCACCCTGCGCCTGTGCGCCCATTCCCTCGGAGCAAAACACCCGCTTCGCCTGCCAGGGCCGAAGTCCCTCTCGAATCTGTTCCGGGTATCGCGAGGGATCCGCTGCCGCGCGAAACGCCTCGAGCGTCAGTCGCGTCGATGCCTGATGATGCTGGCCTCCGCCGCTGCCGCCGCACAGAAAGCCGACGATGACGTCAGGACGAATGCTGCGAATGTGCCGCACGTAGTCGCCGACGATTTCGTCATGCCCCCATTTCTGAATCGTCTCTTCGATGCTGAACGAATACCCGAAATCGACGGCGCGCGTGAAATACTGCTCCGCGCCGTCAAACCGATGGACCGCCAGCAACTCCTCGGTTCTCAGGACGCCGAGCGCCTGAAAGATCTCGGGCCCGATTTCATTCTGCCCACCATCGCCGCGCGTGGCCGACACTAACGTCGTCCGCATTCCACGACCGTGACTCATGAACGCAAGCAGTGCATTGTCTTCGTCGTCAGGGTGTGCCGTTGTCTCCATGAACGTGCCGGTAGACGCGAGTTTCCGAAGCAGCAATTTCAGCGAGACGTCATCCGGCAACTCGCCGACCGGTCGAACGCGGAGCTGCGCGGGGAGTGTACACGTGAGGACGAGAAGCAAGATCGTGGACACGAGGATTCGAGCAGGACGCATAGGGAATACTAGCTTGAAGCGAGCTGGAGGGCACGAAGGGAACGGAGTTCACAACGGAGGAACGAAGTAAACGAAGACGAACGGAGAAAAAGAGGCTCAAGGCATCCATAACACCCGAGGGGACGATGGATGTCGGGAGCATCTTTCTCCTCGTTTGTCCCCGTTAACCCCGTTTCTCCGTTGTGACCTCCGTTCGCTCCGTCACGTCCGCGACCCACCCTCAGAACAAGAACTTCACCCCTAGCTGCATGACACGCTGGTCATACCCGCTCTTCCCCGCCGTCGGGTATTCGTCGCCGTGGAAGACGAGCGCGTTGACCGGATTGCCCTGAGCGTCGGTCGTCACCACCCGATTGACGCCGGCGATGTTCTCCGTGTTGAACAGATTCTTGGCCTCGAAGAACAACTCCCCCTTCATCGTGTCGCGGAGCGGAATGAACCGCGAATAGCGAAGGTCGAAGTTGAAAACCCGTCCAAGCCGGCCGGCATTGCGTTCGATATTCAGCGGCCGATCGTTGTTGACGCCATCCTGGTTCAAGTCCTGGTTCGATCGGATGTTGAATGGCAAGCCGCTGTTGGACTGGACGATGATCCCGAGTTGATTGTTGTTCATCAGCGCGGCGCCCAGACCGCTTCCGGCCTTGGTCGGCGCCAGCACAGCAGCGAGCCCGAGCGTATGCGTCTGGTTGAACGGCGTTACACCGTTTTCGCGGTCGAGGTTCGTCGGATCGGACACACGATCGTCGCCGCTGCCGACGACGTAGGTGCCGGTGAGCGGCGCGTTGTCGACGCCGCGCGCCAGCGTGTAGGTCACCTGCGTCATCCAGCCATGAGACATCCGCTTGCTCAGCGAGGCGGTCAGGGCGTTGTAAGTGGATTCGCCGATCGACTTGAACATGTTGATTCGATTGAACGTGGGATCAACACGGGCTGTCGACGAAAAGATCGGGCGTCCGTCGCCGAGTGTCTGGGCGGACGGCACCAGGTTGATGTCGATGAGCACCGGCAGATTGCGGCCGATCGAATTCACGTAGCCGACAGTGACGGCGATCTGATCGTTGAGCGCTCGTTCAACCTGTGCGTTGCTCAGCCACGCCGACTGCGTCCTGAATTCGGGGTCGACCGCATTGATGCTCTGTCGCGGCAGCACGAATCCAGGAGGCGGAGATGCCAGGCTTGCCGGAAACGCGGGAGCGCCCGCGGCGGAAGGGAGCAGTGGTCCGATGTTGTAGCTCTTGGGATCGCCGTTGCTCAGGATGGCGTTGTCGTAGAAGTCGAGAAGCGGCGGTTCATACATCAGGCCGATTGACGCGCGGACAACCGTACGAGATTGCTGGTCGACCGACCACGAGACGCCGGCGCGTGGGCCGATGTTGTTTTTGTCAACCGTGAACTCCTGCGAGTACGGATTCGGGCCGAACGGCCGCGCCTGCGGCACGTCGAAGAGATCGTAACGAAGGCCATACAGGAATTTGAGCCGCGACGAGACCTGCCAGTCGTCCTGCACGAAGAACCCATAGAACGCGGAGTTGTACTTCACGCTCAGATCGCCAAGCTGCTGCTGGAAATTCGTGTATGCGCGAGGATCCGCGCCGCTCTGTGCCGACTGGTAAGCGGCAATCGTTGCGAACGTGTACTGAAACAACTCTCCGCGCACGCGTTTGTCGGCAATCCACTGCGCGTCGAACCCACCCTTGAAGGCATGTCGGCCGCGAATCCAGCTGACGTTGTCGATGAACTGCGTGATGCCCTGATTGAAGTCGAATCCAACGGAGTTGCCGTCACCGATGCGCGCGCCGCCAAAGTCCGCCTTTCCGCTGACGGTAATCGCGGGACCATCGACCGATATGCCCGGCGTCCGGAACTGATGCCGCCGCGCATATTGGACGCGAAGCTCATTCAGCGTCGATCCGCCAATCGACGAGACGACCTGACCCGAGGTGGAATCCATCCGATCAGTGAAGTCGGTCGCGCGATCCGTCGTGGTCAGGCCACCAGCGATGTTCGAAGGTGAGTGGTTCTTGAAGCCGAAGTACCTGATCGACAGTTGGCTGCCTTTGGAAAGCTGGTAGTCGGTCTTGCCAAACCAGAAATTCACTTGTTGATGCGCAGGAATCACACCGGCGGCCGGCAGCGTGATACCCAGTGCCTGCGCATCGGCCGGCGCAACGGTGATCACCTGATTGCCGGTAATGAGACTTCGATCGACGAACTCGTAGGCGCCGTAGTAGTGCCACTTATCTCGAGTGATCGGTCCACCCAGCGTCGCGGTAAAGTCGTCGGCTTCGGTGTCCGGCTTCCGCGCGGTTGGCGCCAGAAAGAACGGCTGGGCAGACATTGCGTTTCGCTTGAACCGGTAACTCGCCGATCCGCGCACCGCATTGGTGCCCGACGGGGTGATCGCGTTATAGACCATCCCGGTCGTCTGGCCGAACTCGGGCGCGAAACCGTTGGTGATTACCTTGACCTCTCGCACCAGCACTTCTGACACGGGAAGCAGCCGCAGCCCAGCGCGGTCCTTCTCGGTGTTGGTGTTCCCGTCGATCTGATAGTTCGTGTGCATCTGCGATCCGTTCGCGTTGATGCGCGGCACACCAAACTCGTTGTTCTCGTAGCCGGTCACGTTCGCCTGAAGAAAGGCGAGGTTGTACGGGTTGCGCGACACGAGCGGCAGATTCCGTATCTCCGTCTCGCTAATCGTGCGCCCGAGATCGATCTTTCCGGGCTCCGCGACCGGCGACTCGCTCGTGACCGTGATCGCCTCGGACACGTTACCGACGGTCATATTGATGTTGATGACCGCCGACTGGCCGGCCGAGAGCGTCAGCCCCTGCTGTTCGAACTTACGGAATCCCTGCAGCTCGGCCGAGACGCGATACCGACCGAGCGGCAACAGCGGCGCCCGATAGACACCGGCTTCATTCGAAACGACGACCCGGGTATCGCCTGTGTCGACATTGGTGACCGTGACGCTGACGCCCGGCAGGGCTGCGCCCGATTGATCGGTGATCGTGCCTTCGATCGTGCCGTTGATCGCCTGTGATTGCGCCGCGGGATGCGCGGCGTTCATTGCGACGAGTAGCGCCGCAAAGAAGAACCCGACTACCCGAAACATCAGAAAGCCTCCTGTTACGCGGATCGATCCTTTTAATTATGGTGTGTCGCGCGACGAACTGTTAGACGCGGCCCCGTACCGAAGAGGTCCAGCGATAATTGGTGAATTGGTGAATTGGCGGGTTGAAGTGCGGGATGAGCCTCCGACTCATTCACTAATTCACGACTTCACCAATTCACCAATTCCCAGGATTTCTTTATAGAAATTCTCGTACTGCGGGACGATGAGGTCGCGACAGAAGCGTTTGCGAACCGAACGGCGACTCTCCGCAGCCACTTGCCCGTGCAGTGCCGGATCGGTCAGCAATCTGATTCCGTCCTCGGCCATCCCATCCACATCCGCAGCATCGCGAAGAAACCCCGTCACGCCGTGCTCGATGACTTCGTGCAGTCCCCCCACGCGTGACGCGACGACTGGCACTTCGCACGCCATCGCTTCCAGCGCCGCAAGGCCAAAGCTCTCCTGTGAAGACGTGAGAAGAAAAAGATCCGCAATCGACAGCAGAGGAATGATCTGATCTTGCTCCCCGAGCGCCTCGACGAGACCAGTGATTCCTAGAGCCTTGGCTTCGTCAAGCGCAGGCGCGAGGTCAGGTCCGTCTCCCACCAGCAATAGCCTCGAGGGCACGCGCTCGGCGATTCGTGCGAAGACTTGAACGACGACCGGCACGCGTTTGACGGGGCGAAAGTTCGAGACATGGATGACGAGCTTTTCGCAACCCGGCGGACAATAGCGCGCCCGCAACGGCGCGGCCTGGATGCGCTGATACACATCACAGTCGAGGAAGTTTGGTATCACCGTTATCGGCTTCTGAATCGAGAGCGCAGTATAGGTGTCCTGTTTCAGGCTTCCTGAAACAGCGGTCACCCCATCGGACATGTCGATCGAGAATGCGACCGTCTCCGCGTACGAGTGATCGCTGCCAACGAGCGTGATGTCGGTGCCATGAAGAGTCGTGATGATTCGCGGCACCGCCCCCTTTCCCGGACGGAGAAGAATCTGTTTGGCAAGATACGCCGCCGTGGCATGCGGCACGGCATAGTGCGCGTGGATGATGTCGAGCCCCTGTTCACGCGCGACCTGAACCATGCGGTTGGCCAACGCGATGACGTACTGCGGTTCTCGGAATAACGGATACGCTGGGGTCCGCACGCGATGAAAGGTCAAGCCGGGCTGATAGCTGCCGAGCCGGAATGGTGTATCGGTGCTCAGCACGTGAACCGCGTGGCCGCGCTCGGCGAGCGACTTGGCAAGCTCGGTCGCGACGATCCCGCTGCCCCCGACGGACGCATAACAGACGATGCCGATGTTCATCGTCGGTCTGCCTGCAGGGCGTTCCAGTTCTTCATCAGGTGCGGCCGTAAAAGCGGCTCTCGGACGACCACCGCCTCTGCAAATGCGACACCCAGTAGCGCGCCAAGATGCGCATCGCGGCTTTCGATCAGTTGCTGAAATTGTGGTGCGGTGAGTCGTGTCGGCACGCTTTCCGTGGCTGCAGCGGTGAACTGAGACCGATGGCACGCGAGCGCGCGGCGCTTCGTCTCGTAGTGCGGTGACACATCGATGCCAAACGACTCCGGAGCTGAATCGTTGATGAAGTAGTAGCAGATCCAGTCCGGACGCCACGCCTCCTCGACATCGGATGCGAATCGACGCAGGCCGCTCTTGAACGCGGCACGGGTCAGCACATCGCTGGCCGCGCGATGGTCGGGATGCCGATCGTTCCAGTACGGCAGGGCAACGGTGCGAGGACGTGTCCGGCGAATCAGACCAACGACATCGAGGATTTGCGCGTCGGATCCGATGATGCCTCCATCCGGCCATCGCAGGTTCAGACGCCACGTCGCACCGAGAACTCCGCGTGCCTGCTCAGCCTCCGCTTCGCGCTCCTCCGGCGTGCCGTTCGATCCAAGTTCGCCCCGTGTCAGATCGCAGAGGCCGACGCGGAACCCGAGCGCAGTATGCAGCGCGACGGCGCCGCCGAACCCGATCTCGATGTCGTCGGGGTGAGGGCCGAACACAAGAAGGTCGACTGGTGAATCAGTCATAGTGAGCCAGCAGCGATCATAGTCAACATCAATGGTAGAATTGAGGCGCTGCCCCTGCTCCGAGACATGTGGATTTGAGCCCAACGGGTCCTGCTGTCGCAACGAAACCGCGTGTGCGCCCCCGCCACTGGTTTCGGAACCGCGGTTGGAAATTCTATGCAATCGTGTGCGGCGGCGGAATCTTCCTCGTCCTCTCGCTTGTTTCCATCTATTTCTATATCGCCTTCTCGCGGATGATCGACGCGCGGCTGGCCGGCGAGACACAGCGCTCGGACCCGCGGATCTTTGCGCGTCCCTATGAATTCCGCCGCGGCCAGTCGCTGAGTCCGACGCAGATCGTCGATCGACTGAATGACCTCGGCTACTCCTATCGAGCGAAAGCGGAACAGCCTGGCGAGTTCACGGTCGGGCGCGACGCTGTCGTGCTGATCCCGCGCGCCGGCGATCGAAGAGGACAGCTCGTCCGCCTGGTCTTCGCGGCAAAGCGCGCGAAAGCACCCGAGCCGACGTCGATCGAGCGTCTGGAGATCGTGGGAACCAAAAAGACGGTCGACCGGGTGACGCTCGACACTCCGCTGATCACTGCGCTCGTCACCGAAGCGCGGCAGAAGCGTCGCGATGTCCCGCTGGCCGTGATCCCGCCGGTCATGGTCCAGGCGGTGCTCGCGATCGAGGATCGCCGCTTCTACGATCATCCCGGCATCGATCCCATCGGGATCATGAGCGCGGCGATCGACAACGTCTTCGGGCGGAAGAAGTATCTGCGTAGCGGCAGCACGGTCACACAGCAGCTGGTCAAGAACACGTTCCTCACCCCGGAACAGACGCTCAAACGCAAGGTGTCGGAATGGTTCATGTCGGTCTCCCTCGAGCGGCGTCTGACCAAGGAGCAAATCCTGACGCTCTACCTGAACGACGTCTCGCTCGGACAGCGCGGGTCGTTCGCGATTCACGGTGTTCCGGAAGCCGCGCGGCTGTTCTTTTCCAAGGATGTCACCAATCTGTCGCTCAGCGAAGCGGCGACCATCGCCGGGGTGATCCAATCGCCATCGCGGCTTTCGCCATTCAACAATCCCGATCGCGCGAAAGAGCGTCGCAATGTCGTACTGCAGGCGATGGCCGATTCGGGGTTCATCAGCCAGGACGCCGCCGAGCGCGCGTCGAAGGAGCCGCTGCAGATGGCGGCACGGGCGCTCGATGCCGAAGCGCCGTACTTCGTCGACTACATCGGTCAAGAGCTCCAGGAACACTATGCCAAGGAGACTGGCGCGATCGACGTCTACACCACGCTTGATCTCCACATGCAGCGAATTGCGCAGGATGTCGTCCGCGATGGCCTTGCGCGGGTCGACGAGCTGCTCGCGAAGCGGAAACGTCAACGTGCGCAAGCCGCACTTATTGCGGTCGATCCGCGAACCGGCGACGTCCTCGCGCTCGTTGGTGGACGGAGCTATAACCAGTCGCAGTACAACCGGGCGATCGCCGCGAAGCGCCAGCCCGGATCGTCGTTCAAGCCGTTCGTGTATCTCTCAGCCTTCGAACGCGTGGCCGCGGAGGGGCGAACCGACCTCACGCCGGCGACCGTCGTCATCGACGAGCCGACGTCCTGGGAATTCAATCAGCAGACATGGACGCCCGGCAACTACGACGGCGAGTTCGAAGGGCCAGTCACGCTGCGCCGCGCTCTGGCACTCTCGAGAAACATACCGACGATCAAAGTCGCCGAAACGACTGGCTACGATCAGGTTGCGGCTCTCTGGAAGAGAGTTGGTGCCGCCACACCGCCGCGGCCGTATCCCTCGATCGCACTCGGCGTGTTCGAGGCAACCCCGTTCGAAATCGCGACCGCTTACACGCTGTTCGCCAACGGCGGAACGATCAAACCGCTCCACGCGATCTCTCGCCTGATCAGCAACTCGGGCAAGGACGTCGCGCTGCGGAACGAATCGTCGCGAACGATCGCGCGTCCTGATACGACGTTTCTCGTCACCAACATGATGCGCAGCGTGCTCAACGAGGGAACGGGGGCGGGCGCCCGGGCCGCGGGATTCACCCAGGATGCCGCAGGAAAATCAGGCACGACCAACGATCTGCGTGACGCATGGTTCGTCGGTTTCACGCCCGAAGTCCTGACCGTCGTCTGGGTCGGCCTCGACGATAATCAGCCGCTCGGCCTGAGCGGCACACAGGCGGCCTTACCGCTCTGGACGACCTTCATGATGCGCGCGCTGGGCGGTCGGACGAGCACCGGTTTTGAAGCTCCCGAGGGGATCGTGTTCGTCGATATTGACCGCGATACGGGCAAAGTGGCAGTTCCCGGGTGCCCTCGCGTATTTCACGAATCGTTTCTCGCCGGCACTGCGCCCACCGAACCGTGCACACTGCACAGCTTTTAGGGTGGTTTAGAATACAAAGTTAATCCTGCGCATTCAGGCGGGCCTGAAGAGCCTGCCCTGCAGTCCGATAGCCGTCCATTTAGAAAAGGAACATTGGTTTTGACTCGATTGTTCTCGGTGCTCTTGATTAGTGCTGTTGTGACGGCCAGCCTGGGATGTCGTAAAGCGGCAAGCGATAACGCCGCAACCGGAAATCCCGAAAAGCCCGCCGCCACATCAGGACAGACGCCCGCGCAACCAGCTCCGCCAGCGAAACCGATGCCGGCGGAACTGCCGGATGTGCTGGCGCGGGTGAATGGCGAAGCGGTCACCAAGGTGGATTTCGATCGACTGGTCAAGAACATGGAACTCAGGGCCAACCAGCCGGTCCCCGCGGAGCGTCGCGACGAGGTGTATCGCAAAGCGCTCGATCAACTGGTGACCTATACCGTGTTGTCGCAGGAAACGCGAGCGCGCAAAGTGGCTGTGACGGACGCGGAAGTCGACAGCGGCATCCAACAGATGCGTGGTCAGTTTCAGACCGAAGAAGCGTTCAAGAAGGCACTGGAATCGCGCGGGATGACGCTCGACAAGCTCAAGGCCGACACTCGAATCGATATCAGCATCAATAAGATGGTGGAGGCCGAGGTGTCGACGCAGCCGCCGCCAACAGATGCGCAGGTGCGAGAGTTCTACGACAAGAATCCGGACAAGTTCAAGCAGGATGAGGCCGTGCGCGCAAGTCACATTTTGTTCCGCGTCGAGGAAACGGCTGACGCCGCGACAAAGAAAAAGGCAATGGACGAAGCACAAAGCGTCCTGAAGCAAGCGCGCTCCGGCGCTGATTTCGCGGAACTGGCCAAGAAGCATTCGGCCGATGGGAGCGCCCAACAGGGTGGAGACCTGAATTTCTTCACGAGGGGGCAGATGGTTCCGCCATTCGATCAGGCGGCGTTTGCGATGAAGCCGGGCGAGATCAGCGATATCGTGACGACCCAGTTCGGCTACCACATAATAAAGGTGAGCGAACGACGACCGGCCTCGACTGTGCCATTCGAACAAGTGAGCGGCCGGATAAAAGAGTTTCTCACCGAGCAACAGAAGCAGCAGAAGGCCGACGCGTTCATTCAGTCGTTGAAGCAGAAGGCGAAGATCGAGGTGCTCGTCTGAACGAAGAAGTCCTGTCCGCAGCGGCGGAGGCACTGGCCCGCGGCGACAGCGTCGCGCTCGTAACGGTGGTGCGCTCGCAAGGGTCCACACCGCAACGGGCGGGGGCGAAGATGCTCGTCTGGGCAGACGGCCGCACCTTGGGCACGATCGGGGGCGGCTGCTACGAGAACGATGCCTTCTGGAAGGCGCGCGAGGCACTTTCCTCGGGCCGTCCACTGCTTCTACACTACGAGCTCAACGATGACTTCGCGCAGGAGAACGGATTGATCTGTGGCGGACGTATGGACGTGCATGTCGACCCGTTAACGCCTTCTCCACGACTCTTCATCATTGGCGCCGGACACGTCGGCTTTCATCTCGCGAAAATCGCCGCTGACGTCGGCTTCCGGATCCACGTCGTCGACGATCGCGAGAAGTTCGCGAATACCGATCGGTTCCCCGGCGCCGACGTCGTCGTCGAGCCGATTCCCACCTGGCTCCATCGCGCCGACATCCCGGCATCCTCGTACGTCGTGGTCGTGACGCGCGGACATCAACACGATCTGGACGCGATGCGGGCGCTCGCGGCGCGTGATCTGAAATACCTCGGACTGATTGGCAGCCGCGCCAAAGTGGCGCGTATCTACGACGCCCTGCACGAAGAAGGCATGCCGCCCGAGTGTCTCCAGCGCGTGCATGCGCCGATCGGGCTGGAAATCGGCGCGGTCACGCCCGCAGAGATCGCCGTCAGCATTCTCGCCGAACTCATCGCCATCAGCCGCGGCGTGGACACGTCGTCGATGTCGATGAAGCGCGTGCGGATCAAGGCTGAATGATCGGGGATCCCCCCGATCCGGCGGTGACGCGGTCGTCCTCCAATACTCCCGGCACCATCATCCGGAACGCGACGATCGTCACGATGAACGATCGTCTCGACGTCGTTGATGGCGACATCCTGGTGCGAGCGGGCCGAATCGTTTCGATTGGAGGCACCATCGAGCGGAGCGGCAACGAACGACTCGTTGACGCTGGTGGTGGATATCTCCTACCGGGCTTCATTCAAACTCACATTCATTTGTGTCAGACCTTGTTTCGAGGATCGGCAGATGACATGCCGCTGCTCGAATGGTTGAAGAAACGGGTCTGGCCTATGGAAGCTGCACATACGCCCGGAACACTCCGCGCATCAGTACGACTGGCAGCCGCAGAGCTCCTCCTTTCCGGCACAACGTCGGTTTTGACGATGGAAACCGTGCACGACACCGATGTGGTGTTCGAAACCCTCGTCGAGACGGGGCTGCGCGCGTCTGTTGGCAAGTGCATGATGGACGGGTCGGGCGAAGCGCCGCCGCGACTGCAGGAGGACACCAGACGATCGATTGATGAAAGTCTCGCGCTAAAGAAGCGGTGGGATGGCGCGGCAAACGGCCGCCTTCACACCGTGTTCGCGCCACGGTTCGCCGTTTCATGTTCGCGTGAACTCCTCGAGAGCGTTGCCGATCTCTCGAATCGTGAACGCGCGATCGTGCATACGCACGCGTCTGAGTCGCGGGATGAAGTTGACGAAGTTCGACGCTTGTCCGGTGGATTCTCGAACCTCGAGTATCTCGCCGACACCGGTCTCGCGACATCACGTCTCTGCGTGGCGCATTGCGTGTGGGTGACGGATCGAGAGCAGACGTTGCTGGCAGAGCATGACGTCAAGGTTCTGCACTGCCCTGGCTCGAACCTGAAACTCGGATCCGGGCTGGCACCGATTGCGGAGATGCGCGATCGCGGCATTTCCGTATCCCTTGGGGCCGATGGAGCGGCGTGCAACAACCGTCTGGACATGTTCGAGGAGATTCGTCTCGCCGCCATGATCCAATCGGTGCGCAAAGCGCCTGGCGCGCTCACTGCGCGCGATGCGATTTGGATGGCAACCCGCGAAGGCGCGCGGGCACTTGGGCTCGAAAGCGAAATCGGGTCGATTGAGCCCGGCAAGCGCGCGGACCTCATCGTCATCGATCGCGACCGGCCGCATCTCGCACCGGATCGAGACGTCTGGTCCACCTTGGCGTTCGCGGCGACCGGCAGAGACATCCGAATGACGATGGTGGATGGCGAAGTGGTGGTCGATAACTCTGAACTCACCCAGCTCGACCGTAGCGCGATTACCGCAGAGGCGCGTGCGGCTGCCCGGACGCTGTCCGGCCGGGCTGGGCTGGGGTAGGGCGGGGCTTTAGCCGCCGCCGGCGCGGCTAAAGACCGTGCCGTACAAACCAATGTGCGAAGCACGATTATGACGGCTACCGTGTATAATCTAAATTAGCACTCGACACGATAGACTGCTAAGAACCTATGTTTCGGCATCCTGAGCTAGCGGAACGGGATAAGCGAATCCTCGGGGTCCTGGTTCATGCCTACATTGACCAGGGCGAGCCAGTTTCGTCGCTCTGGCTCGCCAATCGGGGCTTTGGTGTGTCCTCAGCCACGCTGCGGAACATCATGGCTCGACTTGAGGAGCTCGGCTACGTGCGCCAGCCGCACACTTCCGCTGGACGTGTGCCTACGGATCTTGGATACCGGCTGTATGTGGATCAACTACTCGCCGAACGGAAGTCACTCCGTCCTACTCCGCAGGTCGAAGCGCGCCTGAGGCGTGCCGGGACGGTCGAAGATCTTCTTTCTCACGTCTCGCAGGAAGTATCTCGTGCCTCGCATCAGGTCGGGTTCGCGATCGCGCCGGACATGACGACATTCGAGCGTCTCGATTTCGTGCCACTGGCAGGTGGCAAGCTGCTCGTAGTTGTGGTGGCGGCCGGAGGTCATGTGACCCACAAGGTCATCGAGCCAACGGAGGAGTACGAACCCGGAGAATTGCAGCAGGCGGCAAACTATTTGAACCAGCAGTTCAGGGGAAAGTCGCTGGTGGAGGTGCGCCAGGCAGTTGTCGAGCGGTTGCGCGAGGAACGGACGCTCTACGATGAACTGATGGCAAGGGCACTACGGCTCGCGAGCACCACGTTCGAGGGCATCGATCCGGTACCTACTCTGTACATCCAGGGCACGTCGCTGCTGCTCGAAGATGTCCGGACCGAAGATCCGGAAGTGACGCTCACAACGTTGCGAACGTTGTTCCGGATGATTGAAGAGAAGACGCGACTCATTCAGCTTCTCGATGATTACCTCGGCACCACGGGTTTGACCGTCGTGATTGGCAGCGAACATCACGACACGGATCTTCAGTGCTTCAGCCTCGTCGCGTCCACGTATTCCGATGGGCACGGGACCGGCGCGGTCGGCGTGATCGGTCCAACACGCATGCGCTACTCTCGCGCGATCAACGCGGTCGACTCACTGTCGAAGGCAATCAGCCGGATGGTCGCCGGAAGCGAGATGTAGCTTCCACCTTTAGGTGGAAGAACTTAACTTCCGGCTAAA
>Ga0075421_100006660_pt1 | contig 14116 bp, 19 predicted proteins | sample SoiMetdeltSBSDD5_FD_75292 | JGI IMG/M metagenome (GOLD analysis project Ga0075421, IMG submission 75292) | Bulk soil microbial communities from a Populus tree surrounding site in Tennessee, USA - Soil MetaG P. deltoides SBSDD5 | ecosystem: Environmental > Terrestrial > Soil > Tree plantation...
GCGGAAGAGCGTCGACCAGCCGACGAGCACCCCCGCCAGCGACGCCGCCGCCAGCAGGATCGAAGCCCAGCGCGCGCCGACCGGGTCTGACATCGCGGCTCCTGCGGCGGGCTGCGCGCCCGCCCTGTCAGCCCCCGATTACAAGGATTGCGCGGGGCCGTCGCAACCGCGCGCCGCCGCCCCCCGCTTCCCACCCGCGTACTCGCCGTCAGCCGGCAGGCCGTGAGATCCGGGCCAGCTGCCGGGCCACCACCGCGAGCCACGCCAGGAACAGCACCAGGAAGGCGCGCTGCTGCAGGCCCGGCAGCCCCACGGCCAGCAGGTTCGCCAGGAACGCGATGAACATGCCCAGGGCCACGCCGAGCGCAACCGGCTGGATGGACCGCAAGGCGCCAGCGCGTCCAAAACCGAGGGACAAGAGCAGCGTCGCCATGACCAGGCTCGGGATGGCGACGGCGCTGGCCAGGACATGAGGCAGGAAGTCCTTGAAGACTCCGGCGAGGCACACAAACGACCCGCCGACGACCAGCAGCGCGGATCCGAGGCGCGCGTCCCGGGACCTCGCGTGCGACCGCCGCAGTCCCGCCGCGACGACTAAGGTGGCCAGGCCCAGGACGAAGAAGGTCGTCGTCATGAGCCAGCCGTACCGCCCCCAGACGTACTCGCTCATGAACCGGAAGCGCGGGTCGAACTCCGGTTCGAGCACGTGCAGGGCCGCACCCGCCAGCAGGTAGTACGCGACGCAGGCCAGCACGGCGCGCTCGCGGACGAGCGCTCGCCGCGCACGTCGTGCCGGATCACCGGGGCCGGCAACGGCATGCTCGCGGCCCCACCGGGGCACGACGAGCAGGGCCAGCAGGAGCGCAACGCCGGCGCCTCCCAGGGCGGCGAGCCACTGCGTGTGGGCCCTCGGGCAGTGCTGGTTGGCCAGGCGGGCGACGCTGTCGACCAGCTCGCCGCGGTCGCGATCGCGGGACAGCTCGTCCAGGAAGGGCGACCGCGCGTCCGACCGGGACTCGAGCAGGACGGCGTACACCCGCAGCGCACCCTCGACGCCCGCGGTGTATTGCGCCATCTCGTCCCGTGCCTCGTTCGGATGCTCGATGGCGAACGCCCCAGCGGAGAAGATGGCCTGCTCGTTGACTTCGATCAGGTAGGGGTAGTCGTCGCCCAGACCGTGGCCGAGGAGTTCGGCGCAGTACCGGACCGGAATGTCGGGCACCTCGATCGCCCATGCCCGCAGCCAGCGGCGCGTCTCGGCGGCGTCGGCGGCGAACGGCTCCTGCTCGAGCGACCGCGCGAGCTCTACGACCCGCGCCCGCTCCTCGGCGGTCGAGGGGCCTCGGCCGGAGCCGCACTGCACCAGGAGCGAGCCGGCCAGCAGCACCGCTGTGGCGCGGAGCGCGGAGGACGTCATCGTTCGGCCTTTCCGGGCCGGGAGCTCTGACCGCGCGGCCGCCGGAGACGGGCTCCGCGGTGGCGTCAGTCCTCCAGGCTCTGCACGACCGCCAGGATGTTGCCCTCGGTGTCCTTGAACCAGGCGGCCCTCGCGCCGCCGGCGGTGAGGATGTCGCCGTCCATCTTCATGCCCGGCATGTCGTAGTGCTCGAACGTGACGCCGCGGCGCTTGAGCTCCGCGACCTCGCGCTCGATGTCGTCCACCTGCCAGAAGGCCTGGCTCGCCCTGGACGTTCCGGCGTTGGGCGTGGGGTAGAGGAAGGCCGAGGTGTGGTCGCCGAACTCGTAGGCGACGCCGCCGGCGATCTCCTGGCCGGGTTTGAAGCCCAGCTTCTGCTCATAGAAGCTGCGGGCGCGCGCGACGTCCCTGGCGGGAAGGTAGGCGTACAGGGGAGAGGACTGCAGCATGGAGGAACTCCTGCGGGGAACGGGCTGATGAAACCCGTGCGCGGGACCGTGGTCACGACGTGGGCTTCAGCGCGACGCGACCTCGACCGCGGCCGTCGGCTCGCGGCCGTCGTCCGCCGTGCGCCCGCCAACGGGTCAGGCCGGAGCCTTGACACGTGGGTCATCAGCAGTCGAGTGCTCGATCGCTCCCGGCGTGGCCCCGAACTCGATCGTGGCGGCCAAGGCCGTATGGGAGTGCCAGACTCCCGTCGGGACCACGAAGATCGACCCGGCAACCAGCTGCATGCTGACCGGACCGGAATCGAGAAGGAGCGTGACCTCGACGGCTCCCTCGAGGACATGGAGCAGCTCTTCGCCGTCGGGGTGCCGCTCCCACGGGCTTCGCTGTCCGATCACCCCCGCACCGAAACGCGCGAGCCAGAGGCTGTTCGGTCCTTGCTTTCCAATCATCCAGAACGCCACGTCGCCCGCCGACCAGGCGGGTGGCTGCTGGAGGATGCTGTCAGGTCGAATGGGTTCCAGTTGCATGGGCTCCCCAGCGTTCCGGCTTCGTCGCCGTCACAAGGTACGTCGCCCTCCAAGGGCCGCCCCACCACATCCGCCAGCCTAGACTTCGCCGGCCGATCGCCGCCATGCCGAGTTCCACGAGCCGCCTCGAGTAGGCGCCGGTGTTCGCAAGATCGGCGACGAGCAATCGGCCGCCCGGGCGCAGGACGCGGACCGCCTCGTCGATCGCCCTGGCACGACCGTGCTGCCCCTTGATGTTGTGGATCGCGACGCTCGACACGACCACCTCGAAGGTGTCCGAGAAAAATGGCAACGCCATCATGTCGGCCGTCAGCGGCGCGATCCGCTCCGACACCTGCTCAGCTTCCGCATTGCGCCGAGTCGCAGCAACCGAGTTGCCCGATTGGTCTGAGCGACTCCAGATGTCCACGCCAATGCCACGCCCGTTCGTCAGTCGCTTGGCCGCCGCCAGCAGGACGGCCCCGCGACCGCACCCGAGGTCGAGGACCCGTTCGTCGCCCCGCAAGTGAAGTCCGTCCAGGAGTTCCTCCCACACCAGGAACTTTCCCCGGCGAGACGTGTGCAGGGCCGTGGCGAGGATGCACAGTGCGACGGACGCCGCGACCAGTTGGGGCCGCATCCGCAATGCCGCGGAGATGAGCAGGAGGGCGGTGCAGACGATGCCTGCGATCGGGAGGAGATATCCGGCGTCGAAGCCGTAGTCGGCCTTGCGCGCGGCGTTGGCATCGTCCGCCATCAGTCCACCTTTTGCGGCGTCCGGCCGACGTCCGCCAATCACCTGCAGGCCCGCGTTCCGGAACCGTTCAACGTTCTACCACGAAGCATTCGATTCGCGAGTTGCCGACGACTTCGCCGACGAGCAACGTCGACAAGCCGGACGACTTGGAGCGCGCGACGTGTGGAAGCGGCGCGCGTCGAACTCCCGACCGATTCTCCCGAGTCGTCGAAAGCCGCCACCACCGTTCCGCGTGAGCGGCGGGGACGGACACCTCGAGCGGCGAGCACGGTGCGTCGCCGCGCGTCGAGAACCGACGTCCCGAACGCCTTTCAGCAGTCCATGAACTCACTTGGGCCACAGCCACGCGATCGTCCACGATCAATCCCAGCTCCGCCAACGCCTGCGGGAGCTTCACGCCTCCCACGAACAGTCCCTTGCCCGACGCCCGCTTGAGCTGCTGAACGGCCTTCCCCAGATCTCCGCGCACGAGCTCCGCGTTCCAATCGACCCGATCCAGGGTGCTCGACACAACGTACTTCCTTGCCGCGCCAATCGTACAGGCGAAGGGTTCCATCCAATCAGGCCTCGTTCCCGTCCGCGCCGGCGGCCGCCACGCTGCCTCCATCATTTCGTATGTCACTCGGCCAAAGAGGAGGGCATCGGCCTGGTCGAGGTTCTCGACTGCGTGACGATGCAGGTCGACGTCGGCGACCATTTCGCGATGATCGCAGCACCCGTCCAATGTGACGTTGATGGAATACCGAAGGGGTCGCATGACGTGCTCCTGAAGCGGGCTGACGAGCTGCCGCTCAGCGGCCGGCCGCAAACAGTTGCGCCGCGCGTCGCTGCGCGCCTCGTGCGGCCGGTCTGCTGCAAGGGCTGGTTAGGCAACGCGATCATTCAGCTCGCAGTTCCACGGACCGCCCAGGCGCGTGCAGTGAGGGCGATCGTCCCACCGGGCTCTCGCGGGAGAGCCTGTGCGAGCTTTCGAGCCAGAGTCGAGGATCGATCATCGTCAAGCGATGCGACGAAGGAAGGGGCAGGGCCTGTACCTCCGACCAGGGGCCGCCAATAGTCATCGAAGCTGGCGAACTCCGTTGAGATCTCGATCGGCTCGCAGCGTATTTCACTGAGCCCGCATATACGCAACAGGTCTGTGAGTGCGTCGGGGCGACAGAGTGGGAACCGCTCGCCTTCGTCAAGCCTCAGGGCCCTCGAATCCACTTGCGCGGCCGCATCCCAGAAATAGCGCAGGAACTCCATCCTGCCCCCGTAGTCCCACACGCACGCGGAGACCACACCTCGAGCAGCAGTGAGAGACCGCATCTCCTGGACAGCAGCCTCGGGGTCGGGAAAGAAGTTCAGGGCGAGTAGCGAGGTCACACTGCCGTAACCGTCCGCTCGGCCGGGAAGGCCGCCCGCTCCAGCCACGACAAACGAGACATGGGCGTCTGTGGAGTGGGCTCGGGCGTGCTCGATGAGGGGCTCAGCCGGATCGCACCCGAGCACCGAGGCTGGGCAAGCGTGGTCGCAGATCGCGTTCACAAGCGCGCCCGTGCCACACCCTACATCCAGCCAGTGAGCGCTGCCTGGGATCTGCAACCAGGACACGAACTGAGGTGCGAGCTTTCGGCTCCACCGGCCCATGAAGTCCTCGTAGCTCGACCCGGCAGCCCATCGGTCACGAACTTCGGACATGCTCTAGGTCTCTACTCGCTGCCTAACGACTCTGCCGCTCAGCAGTCCGGCCGCGCATGCTTGTGCAACGCGACCGCGCGGGCCGAGCGAGGCCGGCCTGCTGCAGCGGCGAGTTGGGCGGCCGGTTGGCGCGAGGAGGTAGTCCGCTGTGTCACGCGGAGAGCCGCTCGCGCACGGCAGCGATGATCTTGCGCCCCGATGGGAAGATCCCGAGGGCAGCGCGCATGCCACCGTCCACCACAATGTCGCCCTCGACGAGAACCTTGTACTCGCCGTAGTGCCCATGCTCCTCTTCGACCTCGATCTGCAGTTCTCGTCTGAGCTTTGCCGCCACACGGACGGCGTGAAGACCGGAGACTCAGAAAGCGCAGTAGCGAACGACGACCTGAGCCATCCTCTTGAACCTCGTCCGACGGTGATGATCCCAACTTGGCACGGCAGCCGCTTGTCCATACATGAGTCCGCGAGCCGCGGTTTCTGGTCTTGAGGGACGCTTGTCGCACCACGCTGCTTCCTCGGTCGCCTAACGAATCCCGGGCTCACCGGCGCGCCCGCCAACCTAGCCGAGCGATGCGACCCGCGGCGGGGCGGGCGCGTCCGGTGCAGCGAATGGTTAGATGTCGCGGTGGCCGAGCGAGGAGTTCAGCGCACGCGCACTGAACGCTCCCGCGACGGCCCCCATGACCGAGCCCAGAATCAGGAGCATCGCGCCCCAGGTCGCCGCCTGCGCCACGGCGCCCAGGTTTTCCCACGGTGGATTGAACAGGGCGCTCACCGCCGTCTCCAGACCGATGATCGTGCCAACCGCGACACCTACGCCCACGGAGACCCCGACAATCCAGAACGCCAGCCATCGGCCAGCGATCACGCCACGTCGGCGGAGGACGAACCATTGTGCCACGCCGGCCAACGTGCTCCCACCGATGGAGATCATCAATGGCTCGACCGGGCCAGCGTGCGGACCGATGACGACGTGACGTTCCACGATTTCGAAGCCGAGGACGGCGACGATGCCCGTCGCCGTTGCGGCGACCCAAGGCAGAACCGGTACGAACCGACGCAGCACCCGCGACTGGAACCAGCCCACGATTCCGCCGTAAGCCGCGAGAGCGACGACGTGGTAACCCAGATGCAGTCGGTACCAGGCCCTGTACGTCTGAGGATCGAGCCACGCAGGGAGCGCCTGAGGATCGAGCGCTTCCGGCATCGTGGACGGGCCCATGTTCGTGAGGCCCTGCGGCAGGAAGAAGTCCATCACCCACATTCCAGGAATGAACGAAAGAAAAGCGAGCCCGAAGCCGGCCGAGTTGACGGCTGCCCATGAGCGCCAAGTAATTCCTCGATCCACAGCCCTCTGATCGGCCATCGTCCCTCCCATCATCTGCGCGACATCTAACGCTCAGAATCAGCGGCGGCGCGCAGCGCGTCCGCTGCATGCTGTTGTTAGGCCGATGTCTCACCAATGCGATCGACATCCGTTTCACAGCCTGCCAACCTGCTCCGTGTCCGACGGTTCGGCGACTGGACTCGCCGGGGTCGGAAGGAGCCTCTCGCCGCACTCCGGAAACGCGCTCCAACGTGACCTTCGCCTTGCGGCCGACTTCGGGGCTACCGCTTCTTTCCTCCGACCCCGGGCACGGCCGCGACCTGTTTCATCCACGCCGCGATCTGGCGTTCGTCGAGGTCGTCCACGGACTTGAGCTCCACACCCCGAGTAGACTTGCCCATTCCCACCGGCGTCACCGGCGGTACCGGCTTGAGCGCCACACCGTTCACGAACATGAGCTTGACGTGGTTGGCGAAGCCGCCGCAACAGAAGCACCAGCCGTCGCCGACGCCATAGTACGACATGCCCCACTTCACGGAGCGCTGCAGACCAGGAAGCGTTTTGGCCGCCAGGGCATCGACACCCTCGGCGATGCCGCGCTGCGGCTGCGGCAGGGTGGCAATGTAGGCGAAGACCGGCTTGTCGCCGACCGCAGCCTTCGCGGGGCTTGCCCTGCCGGTCATGGCTTCTGGTAGCGTCCTGGTAGCCTTGCCATGCGCCGCCGTGCGCTTGCTCGGTTTCCCGCCTGCACGCTTGGAAGTCTGGTGAGTCTTGCGCGTTGGCATGGTGGTCTCCTGTACCTAGGAAGTGTGTCGGCCTATCGACGTTGCCGCTCTGCAGACGGCCGCGCTCACACGCGCAAAGAGACCACGCGCGCCGGCCGCGGCCGGTCTGCTGCAGCGGCGAGTTAGACGCGCACGTCAACCGCTCTTCTTCGCGCGAACACGAGGCGCCACGTCTGCCAGTGCCCGAAGCGCACGGTTGACGCTCTTGGCGTCGTGGAAGAGTCGCGCCACTTCTGGCTCCAGGACGACCACGTTGCTCCCCTCGGCGCAGCGCCGTGCATACTTCCCGCGGACGCCGCGAGAAAAGTCGTACTGCTTCTTCATTCTCGATCCTCGATCAGTCTTGGACTTTGCCATACTGGTGCCGCTCGTTTCTGGTGGCCTTTCGGGCGCTGATGATCCGGAGATTGTCGCCCCTTTCGGCATGGACGACAACCAACAGCCTGCCCTGAAAAGACAGGCCAAGAAGGACGAAGCGGTCCTCCTCCATCGAGTGCGCCGGGTCCGGCACGGTCAGCGACCGCGGGTCGGCGAAGGCCGTGGCCGCCTCCTCGAACGAGACGCCGTGCTTCCTCTGGTTGAGGGCGGCTTTGGCCTCATCCTATTCGAAGTGAAGGCTCACCTCGACGACCTTGCCCGTCTAACGCTTCTGCCGCTCAGCCGTCCGGCCGCCCCCAGTTGCATGACGAGGCCGCACTCGTCGCGGACGGTCGGGCTGCTGCAGCGGCGAGTTAGGCGGAACCTAGCCACCCTTCTTGAGCTGCCGAATGCGCCGCACCGGGCGGCTCTCTGCGAGGTCGTGGGCAGCCTGCAGGTTGACCCACAATTCAGGGCTCGTGCCAAGCGACTGCGCAAGCAGCCAGGCGGTCTCGGGAGTGATGGCCCTGCGACCTCGAATGATGCCGTTGATGCGCTGAATGGGAACATCAAGATGCGCGGAGAAGTCGAGCTGGCTGATGCCAAGAGGATCGAGGAATTCCTCCTTGAGGATGATGCCAGGATGAGTCGGGATGCGATGCATGGGGATCATGGGCTAACCTCGGTGATAGTCGCGAAGGCTGACGTTCTCGGCATCAGAGCCTCGCCATCGGAAGACAATGCGCCACTGCTCGTTGACCCGGATGCCGTGGAAGCCGCGGAAATCTCCGGCAAGCGCTTCGAGTCGGTTTCCCGGAGGGCTCTTGAGGTCTCCGATCTGGTGAGCTGCGTTGAGCATGTCGAACTTCCTGATCGCCGCTCGGCGAACGTCGGGCGGAAACCGCCGGGTTCGCGCCGTTGACCGGCCTTGGAAGAGGTCTTCGTTCGCTTGATCTCCGAACGAGGTGACCGAGGCAGCTTCACACTTGAACGCCTGCCGTTCAAGCGGGCTTTTCCGCCTGACGTTTTGAGTTCAACGAAGGGTTAGGCCAGGCGATGCAGGGGTCATACGCCAGGCGCGCCTCAGCCGAGCTGCTCGGCAAGCGCGACGATGATGCCCTCAGGCCCACGGAGGTAGGCTAGGCGGGATGTGTCCTCGTACTGCATTTCGCCAATGAGCTCGGCCCCGTGGGCGCGCATTCGCGCAACGATAGCGTCGATGTCATCGACGGCGAACATGACGCGACGGATGCCCAGCGTGTTCACCGGTGCGTCCACAGGGCCAAACCTGATCGCGTTGGGCGTGTGGAACTTGTCCAGCTCAATGCCCTGCCCATCGGGAGTCCGCATCATCGCGAGGGTGGCCCGGACATCCTCGAGCCCGATCAGTCTCCCGACCAAAGGCCCTTCGACTGTCGTCTCACCCTCGAATGTGAGGCCCAGTTCGATGAAGAACGACTTGGCGGCTTCGAGATCGTCGACGACGATGAGGACGTTGTCCATCCGTTTAAGCGTCACAATCTTCCTTTCCTCATGCTGATGCCCGTACGTACCGCACGTGCCGCCTAACGATTGAGTTCACCTGCGTGCGGAAGCGGGCGACGCCCGCCGTAGCACGTCAGGTGAAACGAAGGGCTAGCCCTCGGCTACGCGGGACATAAGGTACTCATCAACGAACGCCCCTTCAACCAGCAGAGAGCACCGACGACGGCCTTCGACCTCGAACCCACAGCGCAAGTAGACAGCAATAGCCGCCGCATTGGTGGTGTGAACTGTTAGCTCCAGCCGCTTGAGCTTGGCCCCGGAAGACCACGCCACGGCCTCGCGCACCATAGCGGTGGCAATGCCTTGGCCCCAGTGGGACTTTGCGACGCCAAGCGCCAGCGATGCGCTGTGACGAAGGCGATTGACCGAGCCACCTACGGCAGTAAGCAGACCTACCGCCTGGAAGTCCGACTCCGCAACGAGCACAAGGCTATTGGGTTGGGCGTGCAGCCTTGCAATGCGCGCGCGTTCGTCGTCTGCAGTGCTGGTGAACTCAGCGGGCTCCCACAGCATGAACTTGGACTCGGCGAACAGCTTGCGCCGGAGCTCAACGAGCGCCGGTGCATCGAGCTCAGTGGCGCGGCGAACCTGATAACTCATGAGACACGAGGGTTAACGGCCCTGCCGCTCAGCAGTCCGGCCGCGCACGCTGACGCAGCGCGACCGAGTGGGCCACGCGCGGCCGGTCTGCTGCAGCGGCGAGTTATGCGGTGCCTACGCCGCGGATGCCGGGTCTCTTGCACCACTGGGCTTCTCCTATTGCTTTGGCGGCTTGGCGTCGAGAAAGTCGTTCACCATCGGGACGATGACGGGCATGCGCTGCATCAGCGTGACATGGGTGGTGTCGGGCAAAATGGCCAATCGCGATGCGGAGCGCGGCTTCATGTCGCCGTGGATCTCGCCGCCCTTCAGGCGAAACATTTCCGCCACGTGCTCGAGCCGCACGCCATCAGCGTCGCCGTGGATGAAGAACATCGGCGCCGTAGTGGCCTTAAGCTGGTCGGCGCCGATGTCGCGCCCTTTCGAAGACGCGGCAACGAGCCGCTTTACGAAATTCGGAAAGTCGTCCGGAGTCGGGCTCAGCTTCTTGTACTCGGCTTCAATGGGCGAGCCTTTGAAGGCGGCCGCCGTGAGTTTCGGGATCGCGTCGAGCGCTTCCTTGACCATGCCGTCACGGCGGAACATGGACGAAATGACGACCACGTTTCGCACTTTGTCCGGATGGCGGATCGCACACTGCATCGCCACGGCGCCGCCCATGCTGTAACCGATGAGGTCCGCGCGTGGGATCTTGAGGTGATCGAGCAGCGCCGCCACATCGTCGGCGAGGTTTTCGTCGGTGATGTCGCGTGGGACGTCCGCCGTGCGCCCATGGCCCTGCAATTCGACGGCAATCACTTTCCGTGTTTTGGAGAACTCGCCGATCCACTCAGTCCAATTGTTGGTGATGGTCATGAATGCGCCGTGGAGCAGCACCACGGGATCGCCGCTTCCGTGGACTTCGTAGTACATTTTGAGCCCGTTGACCGGCGCGTAGCCAGTCGTTGGTTCTTGCTGCCCCAATGCGGCAGCCGGCAGGAGCATCGTCAGGAGAAATGCGGTTGTCTTCATGTTTTACCTTTTATCTTGGCGAGGTTGACGGTGCCGCGCTGCATAACGTACCTGGCCTTCAGCCGCGGGCCGCAGCCCGGGACGCTCCCAGCGTGGACGATGCCGCGCCGCGGCCCGTCGGCTGCAAGGGCTGGTTAGGCGGTCAGGCATGACGGCCTACGAGTCGAAGAGTGGAGAGAGTGAGAACATGGCTCCCAGCGTGCAGAAGCAGACGATGCCCGTGAACATGACGAAGACGGCGAGCGACTAGGGACCCTCCGGCGCAACCCACTGACCCAGCCTCGCGGCTCCAGGCGCTCGATCGAAGGGCCGCGGCACGGGCGCCCAGATCTTTTCGCTCACGTGCTGATGCATGACGAAATACTCCCGCCGGTCGAGGTCGAGCAGCAGCGTCGTGTCGAGCACCCGGCCGGTGATCGCCAACCGCCGGCCGTCCGGCGACCACACCGGCTCGATCCACGTGCCCAGGCCCCAGTCCTCGGCCCCGCCCTCGATCAGCGGCGTGATCGTCCGGTCGCGCAACGAGCGCACGGTGACGGCCCAGTCGTCGACGGTCACGATGCGATCGCTGTCGGGCGCCCAGCGCGATTCCTGCCCGCGCTCCGGGCCGTCCAGACACTCGCCGGTCTCCAGATCGAGCACGACCCACCCGCCGTCGTCGTTGTCGACCAGCGATCGGACCTGCTCGCGGCTCATCTCCTGGATGTCGCCGGGCGGGATCGCGAAGCCCGGCCGATAGCTGCGCTCGATGAGCAGACGCCGCTGGTCGGGCGAGAGCTGGATGGCCGCCGCCCCGCCGTCAGGCTCGGCGAAGACGCGAACGATCGAGCCGTTGAGGCTGCGCTCTTCCAGTCGGCGCGGGCGCGCCGGCACGTAAGCCGTGATGTCGAGAGGCAGAGCGAGCGCATAGAGCCGGCCGCGCTTCGGCGAGAGGTCCCAGCTCACCACGGTCTCGCGCATGGCGGACTTCGTGAAGAGCGGCTCGAGCGGGCCGCCCTCCGGATCGACCGTCACGAGCCAGCTCCCGCCCCGGCCGTCGTGGCGCTGCCAGAACGCGACTTCGGCGTTTGACTCCTCGTCCAGCAGAAAAAACAGCCGGCGGTGGGCGGCATCCTCGAGCACTCCGGTCGTGCGGAACCGCGGCTGGGGGTCGAAGTGCTCCATGCCCTTGTAGTGCCAGACATGGCTGTCGAGCGTGGCGAGCGGGCGGATCTCTGCGGTGTGAGCGTCGAGCGCGCACAGCCCCAGGTCAAGGTTCATCCAGAGGTAGAGCGCCGTCCCGTCGGCCGACCAGGCGGGACTGCACAGCAGCGCGCCGCGGTCCTCGGGATGCGTCCAGATGTGCCGCGGCCCCGATGCGCCTCCGTCGAGCACGCACAGCTCGTGACCATCGGCCGCGTAGAAGAGGGCGGCATCCTCCCACAACGTGTCGCGCTCGCGCCAGCTACCCGACAGCACGACGGACTTGTCTCGGGGCAGGGCGAGTTCCGTCTGCCGCCCTGGCGACGACGCCATGTGCCAGGTCTGCGCGATGGGAACGAGCGGGATGGGTTCGGCATCGGACTGCGTGGACGCCTTGAACACTTCGGCGGCCTGCTGAGGTGGTGCAGTGCTGGCCAAGTGTTCCGGCGACGAGGTGCCAGCTTCGCCGGACGCGCAGCCCATCAAGGCCGGCGAGGTCAGCAAGCCCAGGATGATCCAACTGAGCTGCATGCCGAGATCCTCGCGAGCGGCTTGGACAACGACCTCATAAGGAGACGGACGGTGGCGGAGGGTTCGGCCGGTGCTCACGCAACGTCACTCGAGCCAGCCGCTCGTCGGCTGCAAGGGCTGGTTAGGCGACCGCAAAGTTGCCGATGCGATGGCATCTCTGACTCCCGAGAGCAGCACACCGATGCCCATGATACCGAGAACCCACGCAGTGGGGCTGACCGGCTGCACCACCGCGAAGGAGGTAGGCGCACGCATCCACTGCCAGATCTCTGGCAGCAGATGGGCCAGGAATGCCCCGTAGGACGGTTCGACTGTGCGCCTCGACGTGGAAGTCGGCGAGCGTGATCGCAACCTCGCACGCAAGCAAGGCCAAGAGGACCCAAGCCAGCGCACCTGCCACGCCAACCACCCGAGAGTGCCGAGCAGCATGGCATAGATAGCGTCGCGGCTGGCATGCAGCCGCAGTTCGCGTCTCGCGGAGGGCTGGTTGGGAAGCCGAGCGCGGAACTCGTGATACCAGAGCGTGTCGAACGCGCCGACCATGCCCTGCATCAGCAGCAGTAGATGAACCGTGCGCATCGGCACCAGCTTCCTGCTTCAGAGCCATTCATGTCGCCTAACGACCATGGCGCTCAGCAGCCGGCCGCGCCCACCGACGCCGGGCGCCGGCGCGCGTCGCGCGCGGGCGGTCTGAAGCAGCGGCTAGTTAGGCGGCCTTTTTGAGTGTGACACATGCCTGCTGCCGACTCCTCGACTGCAATGAGTACTCAAGCGGGACGTTCATTGACGACACTCTTTCGCGCGAACACCCAAAAGGAAAGACCCGAGACCAGGCAGAGAGCGCCGAATAGGCCAAGCTTCTGGGACGAAGCACCCATCGCGCCTGCGATGCCGACTGGGACGAGCGCTGTGATTACGCATGCGTAGACATTTGCAAGCCGCAGCCGGCGCAGGATCAGGAACATCGGCAGGCCATAGAGAAACAGGGCGAGCATCGCGTAGGGCAAGGGCATGAGTGAAGCGTCCACTCGTCTTGTCAGCGACCATTCTGCTCTGCCATCGTCGCTACCGCCAGTTAGAACCTGCCAGGCATTGATGATAAAGACGAGGGCACTGGGTGCCACGATCCCGGCTGCGACGCCAGCAGTCAAGTGCCTGTTCATCGTAGCCCCCGCCTAACGACCCTGCCGCTCAGCAGTCCGGCCGCGCACAGTTGCGCGGCGAGGCCGTGCGCGTCACCTGCGGCCGGTCTGCTGCAGCGGCGAGTTAGGTGGCTGCTCACCACGCTAGGGCCCACGTATGTATGACAGTAGTGGCATGTAGCTGAACTGCTGCTCATGTCCAACCCCCTGAGCTGGTGCTGGTTGAGTCGCGAAGGCGACGCTCATCCCTTCGCGCTCCGAGCCGCCAACGATTCTCCCGTCTTGAGCACTTCCACCAACAATGGTGGGGCGCCAAGTGAACGTCCAGCGGGTTGCAACTTCGGTCTGTGGCGCCACCTCCAAGGTGTACACGGGTCTGCCAGCTTTGGGAGGGTTGGAGTCGGACTCTGAAGCCGAGTACCACTGGCCCGATCGCGCTGACACCGCGGTAACTTGCTGCGACTGCCCGCAAAAGGAAACCGTTACGGTCCCGAAGGGCCCGTCCGGCGAGAATCCGGAAGGCGCGTGGTCGGCGACATTGAACGTGAGACTGATGGTGTCGATGCAGGCTGGCGCACCAGGGACCGTGGGAGCGTTGCCAGGTGCCAATTGCCAAGTGCCTGACAAGTGCTCTGCCGCAGCTTTGTAATCTGACCAGACTTCCTCTGGGTCTCGCGTGCGCGGCGCGCACGCGAGGCTGACGGATGTGGCTAGAAGCGGTTTCATAAGGGTGTAGCCGATGCGTGAGGGCACCGATGGACGGGACATGGGAGGCTTTCACCATGTCACGACCGTCGATGCTGACCGACGCGCAGTGGGCGAAGAT
>Ga0075421_100006662_pt1 | contig 14115 bp, 8 predicted proteins | sample SoiMetdeltSBSDD5_FD_75292 | JGI IMG/M metagenome (GOLD analysis project Ga0075421, IMG submission 75292) | Bulk soil microbial communities from a Populus tree surrounding site in Tennessee, USA - Soil MetaG P. deltoides SBSDD5 | ecosystem: Environmental > Terrestrial > Soil > Tree plantation...
CTCTTCGGCCTGTTACCGGCATTTCGCGCCACACGCGCGGAGCTTTCATCCGCGCTAGGACAGCATTCGCGAACCATAAGCGCTGCGCGATCCAGACTGACAAAGTCGCTTCTGGTCGTGCAAGTCGGCATGGCGTTGGTCCTTTTGGTGGGAGCAGGTTTTTTCGTTCAGACATTGTGGAAGTTGAAACACGTCGACGTCGGGTTCAAGACCGCGAATCTCATGCTGTTCAAAGTCGATCCTTCTCTAAACCGGTATCCGCAGGCGCAATTCGTCAATACGGTCGAGCAGATAGTGGAACGACTGCAAAAAATCGACGGAGTCGAATCCGCGACGGCTTCCTCCAATGCGTTGATCGCGGACGGCGGCAACGCAGGAAGTCTCAACGGTTCGGAGATTTCCGCGTCGATGTTATCGACACGTTGGAATTTCTTCGACGCGATGGGAGTGCCGGTCGTCGCCGGACGGAGCTTTACGTCACACGACGATCCTCTGGCGCCGAAGGTCGTTATGGTTAACGAGGCGCTTGCACGTCGATACTTTCCGAACACGGATCCGATCGGCAAGACCGTATGGGACATGGAAATCGTCGGAGTCGTCCGTAATACGAAAGTCACTTCCGTCCGGCGAGAGACTCCTCCCGCGGTCTTTTCCCTGTATGTGCAGGAGCGTCCGAGACGCATGACTTTTCAGGTTCGCTTCAAGGGCGACCCAGCTTCGTTGATTTCGAAGATCCGTGAAGTTGTTCGGCAGGTCGATTCCAACGTCCCCATTTTCGAGATGCGGACGATGAACGATCAAATCAATCGCGTGCTCAGCCAGTCCAGGCTGTTCGCGAACTTCGGCGCCGCTTTTGGCACGCTTGCCCTGTTCCTGGTGTGCGTTGGTTTGTACGGAACAATGTCGTATACCGTAGTTCGACGAACGCACGAAATCGGCGTTCGACTAGCCCTCGGAGCCAATCGCTTCGACGTGCGCCTGATGGTTATGCGCGAGACCCTTATTTTGATTGCTTGCGGAATTGGCCTCGGCTTGGCCGGAACATTCGCGCTGACTCAACAAATCCAAAGTATGCTTTTCGGTCTCGAACCGAATGATCCGACGACCATAGCTGTAGCGATCGGCGTAATGACACTGATCGCCGCCCTGGCGGGTTATCTTCCAGCGCGACGTGCATCAAAGGTCGATCCTGTGATTGCGCTGCGATACGAATAGCGATTCGACTCCTTGCAACGACCTCTCGCCGGTAATACCATGAGGGCGCTGTGAAAAGTTCAATCGTGCTCGGGACGTTTCTCGTTCTCCTTGCCGCAGCATTCAGTAATGCCGCGCTCCAGGAACACCGAATCCAACTAAAAACCGTTGCGGGTGAGAAGACAGTCGTCCGCAACGGTACCGCGGTGCGTAAGGTCCCGGCTGCGAGCGCTGATGCGCAGATTCGTTCGAATGAGTATGTCGTTGCGCGATGGGCGGAGAAGGAAGAGAAAATTGCTCCGATCGCGACAAAGGATGGGACTGCGTGGTCCGTGGGATTCGGCTTCATCGCAGTGAAACCCGATGGTCAGGAGATGCGCTTCAGACCGATCATCGAATCTGTAGGTGGGCTGTCATTGTCGGGAGATACGAACCGATTTCAGGGAAGGATCTACGTCGGTCTTCGTGACAACAAAAATCCGGATGCAGCGTATGCGCTTCCACAGCCGGTCTCGCTTCTTGTCGGTGGACAGGCCGAAGAGTTGCAGCCACGACAACTAACGATTGACCACACGAACCTGCCATTTGCAGAAGTCACCATCGCATCACAAGATCCTCCGGATCCGATTGGCTTCAGCCTGATTGCTGCCGGCACGTCGGAACGCGCAATCGTCAGTCTGCCGATCGTCCGACCGCGTCTTACAGTGCTGCCTGGACGTGCGCGAATTCAAGGTCTTGGCCTCGAAACCGCAGTGATCAGCGTGCGAGCCGTTGGATTGACGAATCCTGGAGGAAGAATTGTTACTGTGACTTCAGACGTTGCGAGCGTCGATCCCGTGGAAGTGCGCCTGGATCAACAGGGCGTCGGAACCACTTCCGTCCGATCGGTTTCCGTAGGTCAGGCTACGATCAACGCGGTCAGTCCGCCACTTGCGCCAGGCAAAGAGACGATCCGTTTTTCCTGGCCTGTCGCTTATTTCCTGGCGTCGGTTGTCGGCGGACTGGCAGGCGCCTCCCTTGCCTGGGCACAGAAGAAAGGAAAGAAAAAGAAATTTCAAACCGTAGTCATACGCGGGACTCTGACAGGCATTATCGTTGTTGCACTTTACGCAGTCGGCGTGAATGTGCTTCCGATCCAACCTACAGCAACTGCCGGAGAAGTTCTCGCGTTCGCTGTGGCTGCCGCTGGCGGTTTTGTTGGTTTGAAAATCTAGAAGTTCATTTCCGTCAATTTCGTGGAAATTTGTCAACAAGTTGATTTCCCCGAAGTCTTGGGGACCCAGTAAGTCGTTGAAACTCTGAATGCGACCTAACGGCCTTCAACGTGCCAATGGCACGACTTCGATTTATCAGCGGAACACTTACAGGAGACGGATCTCTGTTGGACCTCATGACGTCGAAGCAGACGGCAATCAGATTAACCGGTCTGCTCATCCTTTATCTATGGTGCACTACCGGGATAGCACAATCGGTAGTCGTTGATTCAATCACTCCCGCGTCAGGCACGCAGGGTTCTACGTTAAATCTGACATTGGCCGGGCGGGGTTTTACATCAACTTCCACCGTAACGTTCTCGACCGCAGACGCTGTCGTTAAATCAGTTAAGTTTGTTTCCTCGAGCTCAATTGAAGCAGTCGTGACATTGAGTGCGCTTGCAGGTGACTACGCGGTTTCGGTTCGCGGCGCCAGCGGCAGTGTGTCATTTTCCATCTTTCAATCACCGCCATCCGCTGCGTCGGATCTCGAAGTCAGTGATTTCGCCGGTAGTGCTAAACAGAATGGCAGCAACGACGGTTCGGCAAAGGACGCGCGCTTCTACGCTCCTTTTGGCGGATGGGTGGATTCGGGCTACTTGTATGTGGCCGACTATGTTAATTCCACGGTAAGGCGAATTTCACTTAATTACGGATTCGTCACAACACTCGCGGGTCAAGCTGGAGCTTTTGGTGCGGTAGACGCTGCCGGCATTGGCGCTCGATTTGGCGAACCAGTTGGGATTTGGGCCCACGGTGATAGTGTCTTCGTTACCGACGCTTACTACGACACCATTCGACGGGTTTCTGTCTCCAGCGGCAACGTTACGACACTTGCCGGTTCTGCTTCGGAAGCCTCTGGTTCGGCAGACGGTGCTGGATCTTCTGCCCGGTTTCGCTCCCCCGCCGGAATTTGGGGAGATGGGAAAACTCTTTACGTCTGCGACAGCTTGAACTTCACGATACGTAAAATCACGATCGCGACGGGTGACGTGACGACGCTGGCGGGCGCACCGCAGGTTCGTGGCGACGTGGACGGCAATGGCTCGACGGCACGTTTTTTTGCGCCGACAGAAATTTGGGGAAACGGCGTCTACTTATACGTAGCCGATGGCAACGCGATTCGCCGAGTCACTATAGCTACGGGCGATGTGCAGACACTTGCCGGCAGTGTCGGGACAATCGGGTACGCCGATGGCGCTGCAGATGCTGCCCGATTCAGTTTCATCGGCGGAATTTGGGGTGACGGAGGCAGTCTTTTCATTGCGGATTCCGGTAACCAGGTGATTCGCAAAATGACCTTGAATTCGGGCGACGTGACAACGGTTGCGGGACTTGTCGCATTGTCAGGAAGTGAGAACGGCCGGGGCAATACGGCGCGATTTGAGACTCCCGCAGGAATCGCCGGCGACGGTAATGCGCTGTACGTTATCGATTCGTTGAACTCAACCATCCGAAAAGCGGTTGCGCCAACCTCAACAGAGTTGGATGGGTCGACACTGTTCGACATATCAGAGCGGTCCGGGATTTCCCGCGTGACGTCGGGCAATGCGCCAACCGTTCAAGTCGGTCACGGCCGCATGCACCGCGTTTCAGGCAGCGGCATGCCTTCCGGTGTTTCGATCCTGAGTCTGCGGCAAAACGGGATCCTTGTTTCCGAAGCTGCTTTTACAACATCGTCTTTGATTCGTTCCGGACGCATACCGGTGGAAATCTCGGCGACGGTGAATACAGGAGTTGCCGTCGCTAACCCGAATTCCGAATCCGTCGTGATAAGTTTTTACGTGACTGATTCACTGGGTGTGGAGCTCTATTCAGGCCAGGCTTCGATTCCGGCGAACGGACAGACAGTCGCATTTCTGGATCAGCCTCCGTTTAGTCCTCCACAGGGATCAGGAATTAATCTTGATCGGGCACGCACCTTGACGTTTACCGCTACGGCGGATATCGGCATTGCCGGTGTTCGCGGCCTGACGAATGAACGCGGTGAGTTTTTGATGACGGCGCTGCCGGTGTCCCCGGTCAATTCAGCGAATACTCAGCCGGTATTGCTGCCGCTTTACGCCGACGGCGGAGGTTGGAAATCGCAAGCCGTGTTGGTTAACCCTACGGATTCGCCGATCATCGGCAAACTCGAGTTCTTTTCGCCGGGCACCGGTACAAGTGCGGGAACGCCGGCGACCGTGCGCATTGGCGCTCTTTTGAATTCCAACTTCAACTACGTCATTCCACCTCGTTCTTCAGTTCGATTTCAAACCTCAGGCGAAGGTGGATCCACTCAGGTGGGATCGGTCCGGTTGCAGCCGTTGTCCGGATCGATCAGTCCAACAGCTTTTCTTGTTGTTTCTTTCAGATCTAACGATATTACTGTATCGGAGGCAGGTGTGCCGGGACTGTCGCCGAACTCGTCGTTCCGGCTGTACGTTGAACGGTCCGGTGATTTTGATGGAGGAGCGACGGATTCGATCCAGAGCGCTTTCGCGGTCAGCAACCCTTCACCCGTCTCCAAGAAGGTCACCATCGAATTAACAAACCTCGATGGCACTCCTACGGGGCTCGGTACGACGATCACCGTTCCTGGAAATGGACAGGTCCAGATGTTTTTGAGTCAGCTTCCCGGTTTTGCAAGCCTGCCGAATCCGTTCAAAGGCATTTTCCGCATCAGCGGAGATTCGATTTCGGTTGTCGGATTGCGGGCGAGATACAACAGCCGGCATGATTTTCTACTGACGACAACATCACCTGTTGTTGAATCGGCGCTCTCATCCGATGATTCTCTCTTCCCGCTTGTGGTCAACGGACAGGGATACACAACACAGCTTGTCGTGTTTGATGCGGTGGGTCAGTCGCGGGTTACATTAAACGTGATCAACCAGGCAGGTCAGGCACAGGGATTTGGCTTCCATTGAGGTCTGTGGCGTGCGGCACATTTTAAAAACATCGCTCTACATCGTGCTCGTATTGTTGCTTCGGCACGCGCCGGCATTCGCCCAGTCTCTCTCCAACTATGGCACGCTTAGCGATGAGAAAGCGGCGTATCAGAAGTGGGGATGGACCTGGAGTTCGAGCCAGGAGCCGTCCATACCTACAGGCCTGCGAGCGATCAGCCGCGTTGACGTTCACAACGAACTGGAAGCTGACGATCTGTGGCAAAACATCGTGATGTGGAAGCGCACCGGGAACCAGGGATATTACGATCTGGCGGCGTCGTGGGCGCAATACTACAAGAATTCTTACGCCACCGATTACAAGACGGATCTAAATGGTTTCTTTGGCGATCACACCTTCGGTTGGGGTTTGGTCGAATGGTCTAAAATCACCAACGACAACAGCTATCTGGCGGCTGCCAACAAAATTGGTGACGATCTTCAGGCTGCCTGGTACGCCGACTTCGCGACTAGCGTCAAAGCAGGCTTCTATGGTCTTCGCGGACCCGGACGCCATTTGAAACTCGCCGTGGCTCTCGGCCGGCGGCAGTGGGCCGACGACATTTGGACGCAACTTCGCAATTCTTTCCGGTGGGAAGAACGGACCATCAACTCCGCCACAGTGGGATTCTGGAAGGAGGACGCGTCCGCCTTTTCCTGGGCGACTGGGGCAACCGGTGCAATCAGCTCGTTCGAATTTGCAGTGTTGAACGAAGGCATTAGCGACTATTACGAATTAACTGGAGATGCCGAAGCAAAACGCCGGCTGATCCTGATGGCGCGATTTGCCCAACAGTACGGAATGGATTCAGCAGTCAATCACACGGGCCATTGGATCCTTGTGGACTTCCCCTCAAAGGACTCATTTTTTCATACCGGTCTCGCTGCAGGCGTGCCTCTGGATCCGTTCTACACGTCAACTTTGGTGAATGTCTTAGTTAGGGGCTACCTGCTCTCCGGCGACGTGGCGCTGCTCAATCGAGCAAAGTTCGTATGGGATCGAAGCTCGAAGGCGAAATCGGACGATGCTTACCCGTACACGAATCGCACACCCGACAATCAAGTCGGGCATTTCATGAACAGCCAGATGCTCAGCGGCGGCCTTTTCTACATCAGCGATGGCGAGCTGCCCTACGTCGGATTGCTGTTTACTTCAGCCGGTGCGACGACATCCACGTCGACGACCGGCACAGGCACGTCGTCCGGCACCGGCACAACCTCCGGCACCGGTACGGGTGCAACCGGAAGCGGCACAGCGGCCGCGAGCATAACGGAAAGTTGGAAACTACTTCCCAATTCGTCGCTGCGAACCGTCCTCTCGAATACGAGCTACATTTCCTCGCCCGGTCCGGATGGTTGGTCTTATCCACTCGACAATATCGTTAAGGATTGGAACGGTGGAATCATCGATACCAAGCGCAAGATGTTGATCGTGCCGGCCGCAGGCGGTCATAACAGTTGGTTTTACAACGACGTCTGGGGATACGATGCGGTCAATTTTCAGTGGGTCAATCTTCGAAAATCGTACATGCCATATATGACCCAAGCCGAGGCTGATCGGACGCGCAAGGTCATTTATGATGACGGCTCTCCAGCAACGGTTCACACCTACGACGGTATCGCCTATCTCGATCAACTGGATGAGGTCTTCATGATAGGTGGACCCGGTTGGAACAGTACCGGCCAGGGGCCGCCGCCGCGGCGCTTCTCGATGAGTACTGCAACGTGGAGTTACGGTACATCTCAAAACATTTATCCCGAGAACGGCACGTCTTCCGCTGTTAATCCTGCGGATGGGACGGTCTGGTTCCGCACTTTTACTCGTCTGTATTCGTACGACGTTAAAGCAGACCGATACAAAATGCTCAGCGAGAATCTGCCGTCGCCGCAGACGTACTACACCGCACAGGTTATTAACGGGGTGTACTACATGGTCGGTGGAGGGGAAGTGATCCGGATTGCACCCGGCGGGCAGGCGACAAAATTGAGTTTATCAGGAGATCCGTTGCCTGCGGTTCCGGCACCGGGCGTCGCGTGGGAGCCGGCAATTCAAAGGCTGGTCGTGTGGGGAGGCGGTACCGATGTCTACTTCGTTAACCTTTCAACATCGAATGTATCGTTAAAGCGAATATCTGGAGACAACCCCGGACCTCCACAGGGATTAGGTACGTACAAACGTTTCGGCCGCGTGTCACAGGGCCAGTACCTGCTGCTGAACTCTATCCATGGAGTCTATTCTCTGACCCTCGATACTGGTCAAGCACCGCCGGCGTCCTCGACCTCCAGCGGCACATCTTCGACAGGTGGCTCTACGGGTGGGACGTCTACAGGTTCGGGGAGTGGGTCTAGTGGTGGTTCGACTGGCACTCCAGCTGGTGGTTCGACGGGTAGTTCGTCCGGTGGTTCAACGGGTGCTCCAGCCGGTGGAACAGCTACGGTTCCTGTGACGATTGAAGCTGAAGTCATGCCGACACGGACGACGGGCGGTGGGACAAGCGACGGATGGAATATCTGGTCGAATGGATATATCGAGACCGATGTGAGTTTTCCCAATACCGGCCGTTACCGGTTTACGATATATGCTCGAGGACAGGTGGCCGCAGGAGTGCCGCCCGATATGGAATTGCGAATCGATCAGCAGGCTGTGAAGAAAATCGCAGTACCGGCCTCAACCTACACGCAGTACGTGATCGATACTGACGTCACTCGAGGAACCCACAAGGTAGCAATCGCCTTCACGAACGATTACTACAATGATCCGGAAGATCGAAATCTCTACGTGGACAAAATGACCATCAGCGCAATTGCAGGATTCGCTATCGGCAACCGCGCGCCGGTCGTCGACGTGGGCCCGGATCGAACGATTCAACTTCCGACTTCGCAAATCGATCTTAGCGCGGTTGTCACTGACGATGGACTGCCCAAAAACACTGTGACGTTGCTTTGGACTGTGGTTGCGGGAACGGGCGTGCGGCTGGACAGAGAAACAACGCAAACTCCAACAGCGTCATTTCCAGGAGTAGGCAATTTCGTTCTCAGGCTCACTGCAAGCGACGGCGATCTCTCGAGCAGCGATGACCTGACAGTGAACGTGTTGCCAAGAAGTGGGTCTACGGGGCAGGCGCAGGCACAGGATCATACTGCGATCATCGGTCCCAAGGACGGCGAAGTTCTGCAGGGACGACTGACACCGATTATCGCTTCGACCCGGCTGGACAAAGTGACGAAGCTCGAAGTTCGCATTGACGGAGAGTTGAAAGCAACCTCCGCTTCGAACTCGATCAAATTCGTCTGGGATCCGAAAGACCTTGGAACCCACACAGTCGAAATCTTTGCTATGGATTCGACAACGGTCCTCGGTTATTGGGTTCACACCGTCGTCGTCAAATAATCCGTCCGCTTCGTTGACAGAATGGTCGTGCCCGGAGTGGCAAGATGGCCTAGAAACCGAAGCGGAGGAACATTTCGAATAGATTTCACAATGCCCCGCGCGACGATTCCCTTCTGTCGAGTGTTGATAAGATCAAATCGATCCAGTGAATCAAAACCACGCCTGGCGAGCTGGCGTTTCAGCTGGTAGAAAGAAAACCAGTGAATCGCCGGGTACTTCGCATAGTTGGCTAGTTGTGGGTGCGTGGTTACCGCCAAACGTTCGCAGTACCTCTTGATCGGTGATGGATACCAACTGTACAGGGGAAGATTGAACTCCTGTTGAAGCGGGCACAATCTGCTCGACGTTGTCATGAAAAGAACACCGCCAGGCCGGAGTATCCGCGTAAATTCCCGTACACACGCCTGCCAATCCTGTACGTGCTCCAACAACTCGATCGCAAGGCAAATATCCATCGATTTATCGTCCCACGGCAGCGCAACGGCAGATCCGATCCTGAATTCGATCGAACAACGAGCGTCATTCGCTCGTTGCCGGGCCAATTCGAGCAATGGTTGATTGATGTCCAGACCGTGCACGCGATGTCCCAGTTCTGCCCACAATAAACTTTGCGTGCCCGCGCCACATCCGATATCAGCCACATCGAAGACGCGATTCCCCGCCGGCGAACTTACGCGTAAAACAGTGTCTCGAATCGCGCGAAAGCGCTCTCGCGCCGCGGCAGTGAGACTCTGCTTCGCGTAGTAGTCGTAGAACTCGGTGTGACTGCTGTGATCGAGGGCCTGCGCCGGATTGACCTCAGTCATGTACCCCTCCGGGGACGAACTCGTACGCACCGATGTCGATAACGTCGATCGCTTTTCTGGATTCCTGGCCCAAGGGATGGACGTATTGATACTTTGGCGTCAGGTCGAATCCCTGAGCACTTCCGGGGTCAGCTCCGGCGTCGATCGCTGCTGAACCCGCAGGCAGGTGATAATCGAATCGCGCTGAATCGACAACGACGGATTTCTTTGTCGTCAGGTTGTGAGACTGAGTCACCGTCCCGTTCACCACCTGTCCGCCCCCTGCAAATATGTTGTTAATCACCAGCGATGCGGGCCGGCCTTGAATCTGCAGAAAGCTGCCTTCCGCCAATTCGCTGACCATGGTGTTATTGACAACGTAGAGTTCCTGCCACTGATTCGTGGCGCCCTCCGCAGCATACGCAATGACGCTCGGATTGTCCGCATTGACACCCTTTTGAATCAGATTGCCGATGATGTATGACCGGCCGCCATTAGGCAGGTCGATCTCGTAACTGGCCGTGCCCGTCCTTTCGTCCATGATTCGGTTATAGAGGACGTAGTTTGTTTGGGCGCGGCTCTTGACGTTATGTCCGACCTTTGCGTGGTGCACGTAGCTGTTCTGTAAAGTGAAAGATCGGACACCACCGACATAGATGTTGTGACTTCGGCCATCTCCCGCACCGTTATTCGCAAATTCGGAACCTTCGATGCGGATGTCGCTTGTGCCGTTATTGCCGGTGAGAATGCCGTTTTCATTATCGTGAAAGTAGCAGTTTCGTATCGTTAACCCTGAACCTTCCAGGCGAATACCCGCGCCGTTTTCATCAGGAACCCGCGCACCCGAGAATTCAATGTTCTCAACAACGGTGCCATTGCCGGCTATAACCCATGTCCCTTTACCTTGGGCATTTTGACCGGCTACTTTCAAATGTGCGCGACCTCCGATACCTCTCAAAACAAGACGGTTTGCCGACCAGACGGCCACATCGCCGTTGTAGAGTCCGGCGTCGATTTCGACAACGTCGCCGTCCTTGGCAGCAGCTGCTGCCTGGCTGGGAACTTTGTACGTTTTACCAGGTCCTACCTTGAGTATTCGGCCGGATTGAGCCGTCTGCGCTGAGGTTCCGAGCAGAACAGAACTCAGACAACAGATCCAGGATAGTTGGTGCAAAGTCATCTATCGTGCTCCTTTACCGGTCAGCATGACTTTGATGGTCTTGAAAACGATCAGAAGGTCGAGTTTGAGAGAAATGTTTTTCGAATAATAAAGGTCGTACTGGAGTTTTCGATGGGCATCTTCGATCGACGCTCCGTACTGGTACATAACCTGCGCCCAACCTGAGATGCCGGGCTTAACGTAGTGCCGAAGGTCGTAATGGGGGACACTGTCTCTCAGGATATTCACGAAGTATGGGCGTTCCGGTCGAGGACCGATGAAGCTCATTTCACCGCGAAGGACGTTAACCATTTGTGGGAGTTCGTCGAGTCTCCACTTGCGAAGGAACGAACCGATCGGTGTCGCGCGATCATCTTCGCTCCTGGCCCAAATTGGCCCGGTGGTTGTTTCGGCGTCGTGAACCATGGAGCGGAATTTGTAGAGTATAAATGCACTCCCGCGATAACCGACGCGTTCCTGCTTAAAGATGACCGGCCCCGCAGAATTCAGTTTGATGATCGCGGCAACAACGATCATCAGTGGTGCGGTCAGAATGAGCAGTATGATGGCGAAAACAACGTCCATGCCTCGCTTGAGTTTCAGATAGAACATGGACGGCGGGAAACCATCCGCAAAGATGAACCAATCGGACGACAGCCCATCCGTCCAGATCCTGCCGCTCATCTTTTCGAAGGATTCGACAGCGCTTTCGATTTTCACTCCGCTCAGTTTCAAAGTGAGAAGCGCGCGGGCCGCCTCACCGTCTTCAGGGATGTTTCGGTCGACAAGCACAATCTTGGAGAAGCTACGCTGTTGTGGAAGCTTTCCGATTTCATCGTACTGCACAGCGTGGCACATCGCTTCGGATTGATCGGTAAATTCATGAAGCAGTTTCCGCGCCATCAAGCCGGAGCCGACGATCGCCATTTCCTCCACACGCCGATGCGTTCGCATTTGCGCGATAGGTTTGATGACCAGCAGTGCCACGACGCCGAGCAGGAAGAACGATAGGACAATTGAGAGAATTGTGATCATGATGACATCGCTAGGGCGTAAGATCTTGCGTCTTGGATGTGTAGTGCCTTTTTCAGAACCTTGAGGTAACCTCTCCCGAATCTCAAATCCGGTTCGAGATGATTCCCCTCGGCCCATTCATTCCACGATTTGACGAAAACGATTCGATAGTCCACGGCCTTATTTCGGACTGCGCTGATCGCTTTCTCGACTTGTCGTGCAAACAACTCTGGAGTCGAATCCTGTAGGACGAGGCCATTTGCCCCGCTGCGAGGAGTGTTGTCCCAATTAGGAATAAGACATGGATAGTTATGACCGCTATCCACAGTGTGAACCAGTTCGGACCAGATGTCCGCGTACGAGTATGTGGTCGGCATGCCGCGACGCACCTCACGATCCTGGCGCATTCTCGATATTGGCTGCCGCCAGGAGATCCACTGCCGCAGTGGAGGAAGCCGAGGAGTCACCGACGCATCGAAGCCATATTGCTGCGGAGACCATTCGGGATTTTCGTGAATACCGACCAGGTGCAGTCCTTTCAGTCCGGTCTTCAGCGCCAATTCCCGCCAGAAGTCAGTGAGACGTCGAACCTCAGGTATTTCCATCGGACGGAATATGCAAAACAGCGGTTTGCCTTGCACAGTGAGATAGCGCGGATCTGTGAATGCACGAAGCAACCAGAAGAAGTGGTTGCGATGGTCCTGGTAGTCGGGATATGTCTGCTGGATCAGAACTCTGTCCGGCGCACCATGCCAAATGCCCGTCCACGTTTGGTTCACCCAGCATAGACAAAACGGAAAGCTGGGTGATTTTGAAGCCAGCACTTCGTCGAAAGGTCGTTCCAGCAGGAGCTTTCCGCCAAACCAGTAATGGTAATAGCAGAATGCTTCCACTCCGTGTTCACGGGCCAGCGCGGCCTGCGCCTCACGTGTCTCGGGCAGGCGGAGATCGTAGAAACCCAACTCGGATGGCACATGCGGTTGGTAGTGTCCTGGAAATAGCGGTCTCGCCTTGGCGGTATTTGTCCATTCCGTAAAGCCCGTGCCCCACCAGAAATCGTTTTCGGGAATCGGATGGAATTGTGGAAGGTAGAACGAGATCAATCGAGCGGCTCTGTCCATGAGTTGGCTTTTAAGATGTCGAGCTCGGGTTATGGGTTGGATTTCAGGATGAGACAGACAGCGAGTCGCTGGTTGATCCCGTGTCGGTCCCAACAACGGCTCTAACAACGATGGGCTCGCTTCGCGCCAAAAGAACAGAAGGATCGCCGCTAAACAAGCGCAGTTCCCAGGTGGCGGGTGGCGTCCCAACAGGAACGACGAAGTTCAAAGAACCACTGGCCGGGCCGACTGCCGCGGGATCAAAGGTCTCGGATCCATCGTACGTGAAGGCGTAGCTGGCGTAATTGCCACGTTCGGCCTTTTGGCTCTTTCGATACATTCCAATAAAATCGTGCGCGCCAGGCGTCGGGATTCCCGTCCAGGTCGCGACTAAGGTTTCGCCGGGTGCAATACTGCTCTTGTCTGCTGATACAGTTGCACCCGTTAGCGGAGAAAGCGAAGCGCCCTGGGTCAGTCGATTATAAAGGTCGATAATCTCCCGTGCCGGGCCGTTGCCCTTGATCTGACCGTGCTCCAGAAGCACGACGCGATCGCACAGTTTCTCGACGGCGGGGAGTTGGTGCGAGACAAAAATGATCGTTGTGCCGTTGTCGCGAAGATCCTTTATTCGCTCGAGACACTTTGTCTGAAAACTGGCATCGCCAACGGCGAGCACTTCGTCGAGCAGCAGAATGTCGGGATTCAGGTGAGCGGCGATTGCGAATCCCAGGCGGACATACATTCCCGAGGAATAGCGTTTCACGGGAGTGTCGATGAAGTCCTTGATGCCGGCGAACTCGATAATGCTCTCCAGCTTGGACGCGATCTCCCGCCGCCGCATTCCAAGAATGGATCCGCTCAGATAAACATTTTCTCGCCCCGTGAGCTCGGGATGAAATCCCGAACCCACTTCGATCAACGCCGACAGCCGGCCGTTGATTAAAATTTCTCCCTGCGTGGGAGTGGTGACTCGGGAGAGCAGTTTCAAAATTGTGCTTTTTCCAGCGCCGTTGGAGCCGATGACTCCCAATGCTTCGCCGCGGTGAACTTCGAAGCTAACGTCACTTAGCGCCCAGAATTCCTGCAATCCCGAATATGGAATTATTCCGCCCAGCCTCTTGTGATGCGCAGCGTTGCTGTTGATGCGCTGTTGGATAAAGTACCGCTTGGAGACGTTTCTGAACCTGAGATCGATCATATGCAACTTAGATAATGTCTGCTGCCGTTGCGTCCGCGTGTTTGAAAAAGATGTAGGCAATAGGAAAGAGGATGATGGTGGCCAGCAGCGAAAT
>Ga0075421_100006664_pt1 | contig 14114 bp, 16 predicted proteins | sample SoiMetdeltSBSDD5_FD_75292 | JGI IMG/M metagenome (GOLD analysis project Ga0075421, IMG submission 75292) | Bulk soil microbial communities from a Populus tree surrounding site in Tennessee, USA - Soil MetaG P. deltoides SBSDD5 | ecosystem: Environmental > Terrestrial > Soil > Tree plantation...
GTCGCTCTCGCCGTAGAGCTGGCGACGCTCGGAGTGTCCGACGATCACGTAGCGGCAACCGCAATCGGCGAGCATCGCGGCCGACACCTCGCCGGTGTAGGCACCCTGCGCGTGCTCGCTGACATTTTGAGCGCCGCTGGCCAGCGCCGTTCCCCGCAGCCGGTCTGCCACCTGCACCAGGTACGGATACGGCGCGCATACCGCGCACTCCACATCGCCTAGACCTTCGACCCCGGCGACGACTGCATCGAGCAACGCCGTGTTCGCGGCCCGGTTGCCGTGCATCTTCCAATTGCCGGCGACCAGTCGTTTGCGCATTCCGATTACCCGAAAAACCCAACGATTTTACCGTATTAGCGCAGCTTGTGCGATGCAGAAACGCTGCTACATAGGTGCCTGCATCAATGTTTCGAGCGCTTCCAGGATCTTGCCGCTGCCGACGCGCGCTTCGTCCTCGAGCGGCTTCGAATATCCGACCGGGATGCGCGGGCTGCCGAGCCTCTTGACCCGCACACCGAGTTGCTCGGCGACCTCCGCGGCGATTTCGGCACCGAAGCCCGCAGTGCGGACCGCTTCGTGCGCGACCAGCAGCCGCTTCGTCTTAGCCGCGGAAGCAAGCACGGCCTCGCGGTCCCATGGCCAGATCGTGCGCAGGTCGATGACCTCGACGGAAATGCCGCGCGCGGAGGCTTTCTCCACGGCCTCGAGCGCGGCGTGCGCCGTGCGCGACCAGGTGACGAGCGTGACATCGCTTCCCTCCTGCAATACGCGCGCCTTGCCGAGCTCCACCTGCTGATCCGCATCGACTTCCTGCTGCAATCCCCACAGCTCCTTGTGCTCCATGTAGATCACCGGATCGCCGCACTCGATCGCAGCCGCGAGCAGCGAATAGTTGTCTTGCGGCGTGGCCGGTGCGGCGACGACGAGACCCGGAACATGAGCGAACCAGGCTTCCAGGCTCTGCGAGTGCTGCGCGGCGGACCCCGCCCAGATTCCGATCGGCATCCGCGCCACGAGCGGCACGCGCCCCTGCCCGCCGAACATGAAGCGCGACTTCGCCGCCTGGTTGACGATCTCGTCCATCGCGCAGAGCGCGAAATCGACGACGCGCATCTCGACCACGGGCTTGAGCCCCGCGAGTGCCATGCCCACCGATGCGCCCATGATTGTGGCTTCGCAGATCGGCGTGTCGATGACGCGTGCCGCGCCGAACTTCTGCTGCAGCCCGCGATACTGGCCGAAGATTCCGCCCCGGCCCACGTCCTCTCCGAGCGCGACGACACGCTCGTCACCCTCCATCGCGCGCTCGAGCGCGGCGCACGCGGCTTGCGCGTAGCTCATTCGAGCCATCGTCCGGCCCCCGTGTCCTGGATGTCGGTGTACGCGGCGCCCCGGTCCGGCCACGGCCCCGAGCCCGCCGCCAACACCGCGCCTTCGACCTCGACTTCGGCTTGCGTGCGAATCGCGTCGAGGAGGGCCTTTTCCGCACCGATCGAAAGCAAGCGCCCGAGCGCGGCCGCAATCGGGTCGTCCTCGATCGCGCGATCCACCTGGTACTTCGCCGGGTCGACGGACACGTGGCCTTTCACTCGATAGGTGGTTGCATGCAGCACCCGCGGGCCCGCGCCAGAGCGAACGTATTCGATCTGCCTGTGCGCAGCCGCCGCGACAGCGAATACGTCGTTTCCATCCACCTGCTCGCCCGGCACGCCGATCGCGCAAGCGCGCGCCAGCGCGCCGTCGCCGGCGGTCATCGCATCGGTCGCGGTGGTCGCCGACCAGCGGTTGTCCTCGCACACGAACAGGATGCGCAGGCGGTGAATCGCAGCCCAGTTGAGTCCTTCCAGGAACGGCCCGCGATTGATCGCGCCGTCGCCGAAGAAGCACGCGACGATCGCCTCTTCGCCGCGCACCTTGAGCGCATGCGCTGCGCCGACCGCGATCGGGATGCCTGCCGCCACCACGCCGTTCGCGCCGAGCATGCCGACCGAGAAGTCGGCGATGTGCATGGAGCCGCCCTTGCCGCCGTTGCAGCCGCTCGCGCGGCCGAACAGCTCGCACATCATCGCGTCCAGCGATGCGCCTTTGGCGATCGTGTGCCCGTGGCCGCGATGGGTGGACGTCATCAGGTCGGTCCGGGCGAGATGCGTGCAGACGCCGGCGGCGACCGCTTCTTGGCCAGTCGAGAGGTGCAGCGGGCCGCGAACCTTCGCGTCGCCTAGGTTGGCCCCGAACGCGGCGACGCCGCCCTTCGACGCCTCCTCGGCCGCGTTTTCGAACGCCCGGATGCGCACCATCGTGCGGTACAGCTCGACTGCGCGCTCGAGCGAAATCGGCGATGCGTCTTTCAAGGCGGCGGCAGTGTAGCAGCAGCGCCTGAGCGCCGATGCAGCGCGGCAGCGAGGTCCCGCGCAAGCCGCTCCCCGACCTCGCTCATGATTTCCTGAAGGCGCTCGGCGAGGAGGCTCTGCAGTGGAGCGAGCAGCGCGGGCAGCCGCACCGATTGGCTGAGCGCGTGCGTTTCCCGTGCATAGAGCTCGAGGAGCCCGAGCAGCCTGCGCTCGCATTCCTCCCTGGTGAACGTATCGCGCAGCTTGCGGCCGCGGCGCCACGCGTCCAGAACGCGATAGGCAAGATCGAGGCCGCGCCCGATTCGCTCCAGCCGCAACGGCGCGATCCGCTCGTACGGGATTTCGATGCGGACCGGGAAGGGATCCACGTTGCGCAGGAATTCACGGTCGATCTGCCGCGTCGCCTCGAGGATCTCGCGCGCCGCGGCTGGCCCGGGCGCCACTCCGCTCTTCAAGGCCTCTGCGGCGCGCCGGACGACCAGGCCGTCCTTGCGGATCTCTTTCTCCACGTTCTGCGCGAGAAAAGTGCCGAGATGCGGCAGCACCACGCGCAGCGGCAACGCTTCGCGCAATCGGACGATGGTGCGCCGACTGAAATCCTCCAGCATCCGGCGATCGAGCGCAGCGAGCGCCGCCACCCGATCCATGAATGCGCGAGGCGCTGCTCAGGCCTTCGGCTTCACTGCCCTGTGGAATCCGAGCATGCCGGCGAAGACCGTTTTCGACGAGACGTTGCAATAGCCGAGGTCCTCAAGCACGTCGCTGAGCTCCGCCGGCGTGTAGAACATCTGCAGCGCGTTGATGAAGTATTCGCGGCAGTTGAGCGCTGCTGGGCCGCTGCGGAACAGGAAACCGGTGAAGTTCAGGCAGAAGCGCAGGTAGGCGTAGTAGAGCTGCTCGACCACCGGGTTCGCCGGGCGCAGCATGTCGCAATGATAGAAGCGGCCGCCCGGCTTCAGAACGCGGCGGATCTCGGAAAACACGCGCCGCACGCGCAGATGGCGGGAAGCGAACTGCAGCGTCGCGAGGTCGAAGTGATTGTCCGGATAGGGCAGCGTGTGCACGTCGTCGATCACGCTGCGGATCTGCAGCCCAAGCGCCTTGGCGTTGCGCTGCCCGACTTCCTGCATCGCCGCGCTGCGATCGATGGCGTGCACCTCGAGCGTCGGCTCGCGCTTGAGCAGCGCGATGCCGATCGCGTTCGTTCCGGCGCACACGTCGAGCACGCGCTCGCCCGGGCGCACGTCCACGGTGGACATGAACTCGCGCAGGAACTTGTCCCACATTCCGAGGCTCGCCACGAAGTTCGCGCGGTCGTAATACGGCGCGACGTCGGCGAACACGTCGTTCAGCTCCCTGCTCCAGACATCGTTGAATTGCTGCTCGCGGGCGATTTCGCGCACGGCAACCGGCGGTGGATTCATCTGGCCTCCCTCCCTCGATTCAAATCTGGATCAAGTAAAGCACCGATGCTGCGGTTCCCGCAAGCGCACCGGCATAGACGATCGTCGCGACCAGCGTGTCGGCGCGCACGCCAAGGTCGTAGCACGTGATGCGCAGGCGGTGCGCCGTGCTCCAGAGCGACAGGAATACGACAGCGGCGATCGCAAGCTTGGCGAGCCAATGGCTCGCGAACGCGTGCATCTTCGCATAAGCAAACAGGTCGGGCACATGGCCGAGCGCAGCGAGCAGCGTCAGCAGGATCAGCACCGGGGTGAGGAATGCCGTAATGGTGCCGCCGGCGGCGAACGGGCCCCACACGATCGGCTTGTTCGACTGTGCCATGGTCAGAACGCTCCCGCGAGGACGAGGATCGCTAGCGACAGCAACGCCCACACGGCATAGTGCGCTCCCGAAATCACGCCGTCCGGGATGAAGTCCTCGCCCCTTTGCACCGGAAGCGCCTTTGGCGTCAGGTTGAACCAGGTCACCGAGTGATAGAGCGCAAACATGAGGGCGAGCACGTGAAATACGATGCTCGCCGGGCTTGCCAGGCATTCGAGGAACGCGCGCCAGGCGTCCGGCCCCTGCGAGAGCTCGCGCAGTCCCCAGACCATCAGCAGCGTGTAGGCGCCGATGAACAGGCACGTCACTTCGCGCGTCATGTAGCGCACATAGCGCGGGTGACGGAAGAACCAGCGCACCCTGGGGATCGTCCGGACGTACGGCATGCGGCTCATTCCTTCGCCCACGGCATCAGGTGCTTCTTGTACCAATCCACGGTGCTCTTGATCTTGACTTGCTGCAGCGCCGCGGCCGGGTCGACATGCTCGGGGCACACCTCCGAGCAGGCGCCGGTGAACGAGCATTCCCACACGCCCTCCGTGGCTGCGATCTCCTCCTGCCGCTCCGCGCGCCCGCCGTCGCGCGAATCCTGGTTGTAGCGGTGCGCGAGCGAGATCGCCGCCGGACCGATGAACTGCGGGATCAACCCGTACTCCGGACACGCCGCGTAGCAGAGCATGCAATTGATGCAAAGCGTGAACTGCTTGAATTTCTTCAGCTCGGCCGGCGTCTGACGGTACTCGCTGCCGTCTGCCGGCGCCGGTTCCTTCGGGATCAGGTACGGCTTGACACGCGCGAGCTTGGCCATGAAATCGTCGATCACCGTCACCAGGTCGCGCTCGATCGGAAAGTGCGCCAGGGGCTCGACGCGGATCACGCCCGGGTAGTCGCGCAGGAACGTCTTGCAGGCGAGCTTCGGCTCGCCGTCGATCATCATCCCGCAGCTGCCGCACACCGCCATGTGGCACGACCAGCGGTAGGAGAGCGTCGGGTCGACGTTCTCCTTGACGTGGTTGAGCGCGTCGAGCACCACCCATTCCTCGCGGCAGGTCACCGAATAGCGCTGGAAGCGCGGCTCCTGGTCGGTTTCCGGGTTGTAGCGCAGCACTTCGAGCTCGACCTGGCGCTCGCTCATTCGTGCGCTCCGGAATAGTCGCGCACGCCCGGCTGCGATTTCGTGATCACCACATCGCGGTAGTCGATGCGCGGCGGCTCGGCGCGGCTGTACCAAGCGAGCGAATGCTTGAGGAATTTCGCGTCGTCGCGGGTGGTGAAGTCGAGCCGCTGGTGCGCGCCGCGGGATTCCTCGCGGGCGAGCCCGCTCGCCGTCACCGCTTCTGCGCAATCCAGCATCGAGCCGAGCTCGAGCACTTGCAGCAGGTCCGTGTTGTAGACGTTGGTCTTGTCGGTCAGCACGACCGCGCCATAGCGGCGGCGCAGCTCGCCCAGCTTGCGGCAGGCTTCGACGAGACCTGCGCCGCTGCGGTAGATGCCGGCATGCTGCTCCATCGTCTGCATCATCTCCCTGCGCAATCCCGCGACCGACTCTTTCCCGTCGCTTCTCTGGAACAGCGCGCGAATCCGGGCTTGCGCCGCATCGGCGAGCGCGCCGATCGCTGAATCGTTGCCGGCGCGCGGGTTCGTTTGGAGATGCTCGATCGCGCTCAGCGCCGCCCTGCGCCCGAACACCAGCAGCTCCGTAAGCGAGTTCGAGCCGAGACGGTTGGCGCCGTTGATGCTCACGCAAGCGCATTCGCCCGCCGCGAAGAGTCCCGCGAGCGGTGTCGCAGCGCGAATGTCGGTATGGATGCCGCCCATCATGTAATGCACGACAGGGCGCACGGGTACTGGATCGGTGACCGGGTCGACGCCCATATAGCTGATCGACATATCGCGGACGAGCGGCAGCCGCTCGTTGATCTTCTTCTCTCCCAGGTGGCGCATGTCGAGCAGCATCGCGTCGCCCCACTGCGTCGACACCATCTTGCCCTTCTTCTGCTCCTGCCAGAACGCCTGGCTGACGCGGTCGCGCGGCCCGAGCTCCATCGTCTTCAGCACCGGCTTGCCGATCGGCGTCTCCGGTCCCATGCCGTAGTCCTGCAGAAAGCGCCGGCCGTCCTTGTTCAGCAGCACGCCGCCTTCACCCCGGCAAGCCTCCGTCAGCAGCGTGCCGGTGCTCGGCAACCCGGTCGGATGGTACTGGACGAATTCCATGTCCTTGAGCGGCACGCCGGCGCGGTACGCGAGCGCCATGCCGTCGCCGGTCTTGATCGCGCCGTTGGTCGTGAACGGAAACATGCGGCCGGCGCCGCCGCCCGCAATGATCACCGCGCGCGCCTGGAAGCGGCGCATCTGCCCGCTGCGCATCTCGATCGCGGTCAGCCCCTGGCAGCGGCCCTCGTCGATTAGCAGGTCGGTCGCATAGAACTCGTCGTAGCGCTCGATCGAACGAAACTGCAGCGAGGTCTGAAACAGCGTGTGCAGAATATGAAAGCCGGACTTGTCGGCGGCGAACCAGGTGCGCTGCTTCTTCATTCCGCCGAACGGGCGCACCGCGACCGAGCCATCGGGCTCGCGGCTCCACGGGCAACCCCAGTGCTCGAGCTGGATCAGTTCCTTGGGCGCTTCCTGCACCAGGTAGTCGACCGCGTCCTGATCGCACAGCCAGTCGCCGCCGCCTACGGTATCGTTGAAGTGATGCTCGAGGCTGTCGTCGGGCTTGATCACGCCGGCCGCCCCGCCCTCCGCCGCGCAGGTGTGGCTGCGCATCGGGTACACCTTGGAGATCAGCGCGATCTTGAGCTGCGGATCGGCCTGCGCAAGCGCAATTGCCGCCCGCAACCCGGCGCCCCCGGCGCCCACGATCGCAACGTCCGTCCTTACGGTCTCCATGTCGACATTATGGTGCCCGCGGTGATGGGCGCAGAGTTGATCTGGGTCAACGTTTCCCGGACTTTGGTAGACTTACCAAGATGGAGGTGCGCGACCGGATCCTGGATGCTGCGCTCGACCTGCTCGCGCACGGCGGCGCGCAGGAGCTGACGCAGCCGCGCGTGGCGCGCGCAGCCGGCGTGCGGCAAAGCCATCTGACCTACTACTTCCCGACGCGGGCCGAGCTGCTCCAGGCGGTGGCGTACCGCTCGATCGACGCGCTGGCGGGCTCGTTGCTGCGCGCCGCGCGGCGCGGCAAGCTGGGTCCGGACGCGCTGGCCGGCGCGCTGGCGCGCGCGATTACAGACAAGCGCCGCACACGGACCCTGCTTACGCTGGTGGGCACCGCAGATCGGGATCCCGCGGTGCGGCGGCGATTGGTCCGGTTCATTCGCGAAGTGCGCGGGCGGCTCGCCCTCGTGATCGCCGCCGCGGAAGGGCCCGCGGACCCGGACAGCATTGCCTTTCTACACACTCTGGTCGTCGGCGCGGCGGTACTGCACCTCGCGCGCGACAGCAGCGCGGCGCGTCGCGAGGCGCGCGCCGTGCTGCGCAAGGGCGTGACCACGCTCGCCGCGAGCAAGGGAAACTGACGATGCGTACCGTGTTCACCGCTCTTGCGTGCGCGTGGCTCGCGGCATGCAGCCAACCGGCGAGCGATGCCTACCAGGGCTACATGGAAGGCGAGTTCGTGCTGCTCGCCTCGCCCAACGCCGGGCAGCTGCAGAAGCTGCTGGTGAAGCGCGGGGAGCAGGTCGAAGCGGGCAAGCCGGTATTCGTGCTCGAGCAGGAAAACGAGCGCGCCGCGCGGCTCGAAGCCGAGCAGCGCGTCAAGACCGCGCTTGCGCGCCTGGAGAATCTGCGCGGTGCGCACCGCGTTCCCGAGGTCGATGCGGCGCAGGCGCAGGCGGCGCAGGCACGGGCCGCGCGCCAGCTCGCCGCCTCGCAGCTCGCGCAGCAGGAGAAGCTGTTCAAGGGCGGATTCATCTCGCAGGCCCGCCTCGACGAGGCGCGTTCGACCTACCAGCGCGACACGGCGCGGGTCGCCGAAGCCGACGCACAGGTGCGCAATCTGCGGATGCCGCTCGGGCGCACTGCCGAGCTCGAAGGCGCAGAGACCGAAGTGGGCGCGGCGCGTGCGGCGCTCGCCCAGGCCGAGTGGCGCCTCGCGCAGAAGAGCGTCGTCGCACCGGCCGCGGGAACGGTGCAGGACACGTTCTTCGTGGAAGGCGAATGGGTGCCCGCGGGCCGGCCGGTTGCGTCGATCCTGCCTCCCGGGAACGTCAAGGCGAGGTTCTACGTGCCCGAGGCGGCGCTCGCCACGCTCAAGCTCGGACAGGCGGTGCAGATCTCGTGCGATGGGTGCGCAGCGCCGCTACGCGCAACGCTGAGCTACGTCTCGACGCAGGCCGAATACGCGCCTCCCAACCTCTACAGCAAGGAATCACGCGCCAAGCTGGTGTTCCTCGCCGAAGCGCGTCCCGACGGAGCATCCACGCTGCGGCCCGGCCAGCCCGTCGACGTGAAGCTGGCGAAATGAGCGCAGCGCTGGCGATCGACGTCCGCGGGCTCAACAAGAGCTTCGGCGACAAGCACGTCGTGCGCGATCTGTCGCTGCAGGTCGAATACGGGCAGATCCTCGGCTTCCTCGGGCCGAACGGCAGCGGCAAGACGACGTCGATCCGCATGCTGTGCGGCCTGCTGCGCCCCGACTCGGGCAGCGGGACGTGCCTCGGCTACGACGTGATCCGCGAGACCGCGGCGATCAAGCGCGAAGTCGGCTACATGACGCAGGGCTTCTCGCTGTGGGGCGACCTGACGATTCGCGAGAACCTGGATTTCGTCGCGCGCATGTACGGGATGAAGGACCGCAAGCAGGCGGTCGCAGCGGCGATCGACGGACTCGGCCTCGGCACGCGCCGGGATCAGCTCGCGGGGACGCTCTCGGGCGGATGGAAGCAGCGCCTCGCGCTCGCCGCCTGCATGCTGCACGACCCCAAGCTGCTGCTGCTCGATGAGCCGACCGCCGGCGTCGATCCGAAGGCGCGGCGCGAGTTCTGGGAGGAGATCCATGCGCTCGCCGCGCGCGGCATCTCAGTGCTCGTCTCGACGCACTACATGGACGAGGCCGAGCGCTGCCACCGGCTCGTCTATATCGCGTACGGCAAGCTGCTCGCGACCGGAGCGCCGGATCAGATCCTGCACCAGCGGCCGCTCGCCGCATGGACGGTTTCCGGGCCCGACCTCGCCGCGCTATCGGCGCAGCTGCGCGGGCTCCCGGGCGTTGCGCAGGTGACCGCGTTCGGCAACACGCTGCACGTCACCGGTGACGACGCCGACGCGCTCGAGGCGGCGCTCGCGCCGCTGCGCCAGCAGCCAGGCCTCGCCTGGCGGCGCACCGAGGCAGGGCTCGAAGACGTGTTCATCGACCTGATGCGCGACGCGGAAGAGGCTCGATGACGCGCGAATCGTTTTCGCTGTCGCGCTGGACCGGGATCATCCTGAAGGAGTTCATCCAGTTGAAGCGCGACCGCCTGACGTTCGGCATGATCATCGGCATCCCGGTGATCCAGCTGCTGCTGTTCGGCTTCGCGATCAACACCGATCCCAAGCACCTGCCGACCGCGGTGTTGTCCGCCGATTCCAGCCCGTGGTCGAGAAGCCTGCTCGCGGCGATGCAGAACAGCGGCTACTTCCGCATCGAGCAGCAGCTGCAGAACGAGGCGCAGCTCGAGCGCGCGCTCGCGCTCGGGGATGTGCAGTTCGCGATCACGATCCCGGAGAATTTCGGCCGCAAGCTGGTGCGCGGCGAGCGGCCGGTGCTGCTCGTCGAAGCCGACGCGACCGATCCGGGCGCCGTCGGCAGCGCGCTCGCGGTGCTCGAGCGGATCAGCCAGCAGTCGCTGGCACGCGACCTGAAGGGCGCACTTGCCGATCTCGCGCCGGTTGCGCCCGCGATGGAGATGCGCGTGCACCGCCGCTACAACCCGGAAGCGGTGACGGCCTACAACATCGTCCCGGGCCTGCTCGGCGTGATCCTGACGATGACCATGGTGCTGATGACCGGGCTCGCAATGACCCGCGAGCGCGAGCGCGGCACGTTCGAGAACCTGCTCGCGACGCCGGCGCTGCCGATCGAGGTGATGACCGGCAAGATCGTCCCCTACATCCTGATCGGCCTGATCCAGGTGACGCTGGTGCTGATTGCGGCGTTCACGATCTTCGAGGTTCCGATGCAGGGCAACCTGTTTCTGCTCTACGCGATCGTGCTGATCTTCATCGCGGCGAATCTGACGCTCGGCATCACGTTCTCGTCGATCGCCAGCAACCAGCTGCAGGCGATGCAGATGACGTTCTTCTTTTTCCTGCCGTCGCTGCTGCTGTCCGGCTTCATGTTCCCGTTCCGCGGCATGCCCGAGTGGGCGCAGTGGCTCGGGTCGCTGCTGCCGCTGAAGCATTTCATGGTGCTGGTGCGCGGCGTCGTCCTCAAGGGCAACACCGCGATCGAGCTCTGGCCGGCGATCTGGCCAATCGCGGTCTTCATGCTGGTGGTGATCGTGATCGGCCTGCGCTTCTACAAGCGCACGCTGGACTGACTCACGTACAGCAGGCCGCCTTTGCCTTTTCGGCCGGTGGCGAGCTCGCACGCGTGTCCTCGCCGAAGACCGGCGCGCTATCGAGCGTGTGGAACGACTCCCACGCGATTCCCTGCGGGTCGAGCGTCCAGTACTTGTCGCCCTTCGCGTAGCAGCACGTCACGCCCTTCTGCGCGGTGATTGCGACATCGGCTTGCGCGAGCCGGACGCCAAGCTCCTCGAGCTCGCCGCCGTTCTCGGCCTGGATGCCGAGGTGGTCCACGCCTTTTTTCTGCGCACAGGTCGAGATCGCGAAGTTGACGCGCGGGTCGTCGAGCATCCATTTCGCGTAATCGTCTTTCTTCACGCTCGGTCCCGAGGCGAACAACGTGGAATAGAAGCGGATGCTCTGCTCGAGGTCATGCACGCTTACGTGCACGTGTAGCCTTTTCATCGACATCTCCTTTGGCGGTTGCGGGTGGGCATGCGGCGGGCGAACACGCGGACATCACGCAGCAGTTCTCCGTGAGGTAGGCGACGAGCCCGGTCATGTTCTGGAAATCGGCGCTGTAGAGGATGAAGCGCCCGTCCTGGCGGCCGCGCGCCAGCCCTGCGCGTGTCAGGCCGGCGAGGTGGAACGAGAGCGTCGCCGGCGCGAGATCGAGCTTCTCGCCGATCGCACCGGCCGCAAGCCCCTCCGGCCCGGCCTTGACCAGCAGCCGGAAGATCGCCAGCCGCGTGCTTTGCGCGAGGGCACTGAGCGCCTGGATCGCCTGCGTCGTTTCCATGTTTCCAGAATAATGGAAACGTTAGGCGTGCGTCAAGCCACTTCTTACGGACGGCCTACCCCGAGGCTGCCTTGCGCACGGCGGCGGCGATGGAATTCGCCGCGGATTCAATTACTTCTCGCGGTTCTCCCTCGACCATGACGCGCAGCACCGGCTCGGTCCCCGACGGCCGCAGCAGGACCCGGCCGCGCCCGTTCATCGAGCGCTCGGCGAGCGCCTGCGCGTCCGCGATCGCCCGATGCTTCTCCCAGTCGAAGCCGCGCGGCACCTTCACGTTAACCAGCACCTGCGGAAACATCGTCAGATCGGCAGTCATCTCGGCGAGCGTGAGGCCGGTGGAGCGCAGCGCGGACAGGACCTGCAGCGCGGAAACGATCCCGTCTCCGGTGGTGTGCTTGTCGAGGCAGATGATGTGGCCCGAATTCTCGCCGCCGAAAAGCCACTTCTTCTCCTGCAGCATCTCGAGCACATAGCGATCGCCCACCCGCGCGCGGGCGAACGCAACGCCCATCCGCGCGAGCGCCTTCTCGAGCGCGAGGTTCGTCATCAGCGTACCGGCAACGCCCGCGACCTTTTCCCTGCCCGCGCGCTGCTTGACGATCGCATAGAGCAGCTGGTCGCCGTCGTAGAAGACGCCGTTCGCGTCCACCACGACGAGGCGATCGCCGTCGCCGTCGAGCGCAATCCCGAGGTCCGCGCCTCGCGACTTCACTTCGCGCGCCAGCTTCTGCGGAGCAGTCGCGCCGTGCAGCTCGTTGATGTTCAAGCCGTCCGGAAGAACGCCGATCGACGTCACTTCGGCGCCAAGCTCGTGGAACACGTGCGGCGCAACCTGGTAGGCCGCGCCGTGCGCGCAATCCACGACGAGCTGCATTCCCTTGAGGTCGAGTTCGTTCGGAAACGTCGATTTGCAGAATTCGACGTAACGCCCCTGAGCGTCGTCGATGCGGCGCGCCCGCCCAAGTTGCGCCGCCTCGTTGCAGCCGATCGGCGATTCGAGCGCGCGCTCGATCTCGGCTTCGATCGAATCGGCGAGCTTGAAGCCGTCGCCCGAGAAAAACTTGATGCCGTTGTCGGCGTACGGATTGTGCGAAGCGCTGATCACCACGCCCGCGCTCAGGCGCAGCGCGCGCGTCAGGTACGCGACGCCGGGCGTCGGCAGCGGCCCGCAGAGCAGAACGTCTACGCCGGCGGCCGAGAATCCTGCCTCCAGCGCAGCCTCGATCATGTATCCCGAGATCCGCGTGTCCTTGCCGATCAGCACCGCCGGGTTCTCGACGTGGCCGGCGAGCACCTTGCCGGCCGCGTATCCGAGGCGCAGCACGAAGTCCGGCGTCATCGGGCTCTGCCCGACGGTGCCGCGAATCCCGTCCGTTCCGAAATAGCTCCTGGTCATTGCGCGCGCATCGCCTGCCAGACGGCAAGCGCGTCCCTGGTTTCCGCCACGTCGTGGACGCGCAGTATATGCGCTCCGCGCTGCGCCGCGAGCAACGCGGCACCCAGGCTCGCGGCGAGCCGCTCTCCGACCGGCTTCCCGGTGATCACGCCGAGCGTCGACTTGCGCGACAGACCCGCGACCACGGCGACGCCGAGCGAGCCGAGCTCGTGCAGGCGCCGCAGCAGCTCGAGATTGTGCGCCGGCGTCTTGCCGAAGCCGAAGCCCGGATCGATCGCGATCCGCTCGCGCGCGATCCCTGCGTGCGTCGCGACGATCATGCGCGCCGCGAGATACGCCTTGACCTCGACGACGACGTCGCCGTAGCGGGGATCGCGCTGCATCGTCGGCGGATCGCCTTTCTTGTGCATCAGGCAGACCGCGCAATCGCTCGCCGCCACCGCCTCGAGCGCGCCCGGCGATTCGAGCGCCTCGACATCGTTGATCATCGACGCGCCCGCAGCGAGCGCAGCGCGCATCACCCGCGGGCGGCGCGTGTCGACCGAGAGCGGAATGCCCGCGTCGCGCAACACCTCGACCAGCGGAATCACGCGCGCGAGCTCTTCGTCCTCCGACACCGGAGCCGCACCCGGGCGCGTGGACTCGCCGCCGATATCGATCAGATCCGCGCCCTCCCCGATCAGCTTGCGCGCATGCGCAAGCGCCGCGCCGTGCTCGAGATAGCGGCCGCCGTCGGAGAACGAATCGGGCGTGACGTTCAGGACGCCCATGAGAAGCGGCCGCTCGAGCGCGAGCTCGTAGCGGCCGCAGCGAAGGTTCAAGCGCTCAGGCGTTCGTTGCGGGGGCGGTGGCGCCGTGCGCGTCGTCTTTCGGGGGAGGAGGCGGCGGCGTCTGTTGCGAGACCGCCTTGGGCGGGCGCGGCGGCTTGCCGGCCAGGATGTCGTTAAGCTGATCGGAATCGAGCGTCTCGAGCTCGAGCAGCGCCTTCGCCATCGCCTCGACGATCGGGCGGTTGTCCTCGATCAGTTTGCGTGCCAGCTTGTACTGCGTATCGATGATGCGGCGGATCTCCTGATCCACCTTCTGCAACGTCGCCTCGGACATGTTCTTGTGCGTGGTGATCGAGCGCCCGAGGAAGATCTCGCCCTCGTTCTCGCCGTACACCATTGTGCCGAGCTCTTCCGACATGCCCCATTGCGTGACCATGAGGCGCGCGAGCGCGGTCGCGCGCTCGAAATCGTTCGATGCGCCGGTCGTCATCTGGCCCATGAAGATTTCCTCGGCGATG
>Ga0075421_100006665_pt1 | contig 14114 bp, 13 predicted proteins | sample SoiMetdeltSBSDD5_FD_75292 | JGI IMG/M metagenome (GOLD analysis project Ga0075421, IMG submission 75292) | Bulk soil microbial communities from a Populus tree surrounding site in Tennessee, USA - Soil MetaG P. deltoides SBSDD5 | ecosystem: Environmental > Terrestrial > Soil > Tree plantation...
GCTAACCCCTCGTCGTTCATGGTTGCGGGGGCTGGATTTGAACCAGCGACCTTTGGGTTATGAGCCCAACGAGCTACCGGGCTGCTCCACCCCGCGGTGACCACGTCACCTTACCGCCCGGGTGGGAGCGAGTCAACCCGTTGCGCGGGAAAAATGCGGGGCCGGGCCCGAAGGTCCGGCCCCGCAGAATGGCTACTTCTTCTCGATCTTCTCCGGGGCAGCCGGAGGAGTGGACGGCGAGCCGGACGAGGCCGGCGGGGGCGGCGTCACGCCCGTCGCGGGGGAAGCTGCCGGCGAGGCCGGCGTACCCGGGGCGGAGGCCGTTCCCATCAGGCGCGTGCGGGTGTCACCATCGATCTTTCCGGTGACCGTGAGGCCTTCGGCCTTCTGGAAGTCGCGGATGGCGGCCGTGGTGCGCGGGCCATGGACGCCGTCGATCGGGCCAGGGTTGTAGCCCTTGGCCTGGAGCGCCTGCTGCGCGTTCTTGGTGTCGCCACGATCCATCTTGTTGGCGACCTTGTCCTTCATCTCGTGGGTCTTGGCCTTGGTCTTGTCGACGACGTCGTGGGTCTTGGCCTTGGTCTTGTCGACGGCGCGATCGACCTTCTCGCCGACCGTGTCCTTGCCGTCGGAGGCCTTGTCCTTGGCGCGCTCGGCCTTGTTCTCGATCTTGTCCTTCGCGCGCTCGCTCTTGTCTTCGACCTTGTCCTTGGCGCGCTCGGCCTTGTCCTCGATCTTGTCCTTGGTGCGCTCCGCCTTGTCCTTCGTCGTGTCCTGAGCACCGGCGGGGAGCACGGACCACGCGATACCCAGCGCGGCCGCAACCGCAATGGTAGTGAGCTTGTGCATGGGTTTAGACCCTCCTGTGCCCCCTCACATTGCAATAACGACACCAGTGAGGGGCGGCGGGTCAACTTCGCAATAATTCCTCGGCGATACGCTTCACTTCGCCGGCTTCCACCTGCCCCTTGTGGGTCTTCATGACGTCGCCCACCAGGCGGCCAATCTGCTTGGCGTCCGAGATGCCAAGCGCTTTCAGACGCTCCTGCACCAGGGTGCGCACCGCCGCCTCGTCGAGCCCCCGGGGAAGGAACCGCTCGCAGAAGGCGATCTCGAAGCGTAGCTGGGCGGCCTGGGCGGCTCCGCGCTCGCCGACCTTCTCGAACTCGGCAAGCGCCTTCTGGAGCTGCTTGCGGTAGGCGCCGATGACCTCCGTGACCGCCGCGTCGTCCATGTCGCCGCTGAACCCCTTGGCGGTCCGGCGCTCCGTCAGGCGGGTCTTCAGCATGCGCACGACGTCGGCCGTGCGCGTGTCCTTCTCCCGCATGGCCTTGGTCAGGGTTTCCGTCAGCTGCTGCTCGAGCGCCATCAGTTGATCCGCTTCCCTTTGTCCTTCCACTCGCGGTCGCGGAGCACGAACTTCTGGACCTTGCCCGTCGACGTCTTGGGCAGGTCGCCGAACTCGATGGCGGCGGGACACTTGAAGTGGGCGATGTGCTGGCGGCAGAACTCGATGATCTCGGCCTCGGTCGCGCGCATCCCCGGCTTCAGCGTCACGAACGCTTTCGGCCGCTCCCCCCACTTCTCGTCGGGAATGGCCACCACGGCGCACTCCAAGACCGACGGGTGGCGCGCCACGGCCTGTTCTACCTCGATTGTGGAAATATTTTCCCCACCCGAAATGATAATGTCCTTCTTCCTGTCCCTCAGCTCGATATACCCATCGGGGTGCCACACGGCGAGATCGCCGGAGTGAAACCATCCGCCCCGGAACGCCTCCGCGCTCGCCTCCGGCTGCTCGAAGTACCCCTTCATCACGTTGTTGCCGCGCATGACGACCTCGCCGAGCGTCTCGGCATTCATGGGGACGTCGTTCATCGCGTCGTCCACCACGCGGACCAGGTCGGCCACGACGTAGCCTTGCCCCTGGCGCGCGGCCTTCCTGGCCATCTCGTCCATCGGCAGGCCGTCCCACTCCGCGTTCCACGCGCACACCGTGTGGGGACCGTACGTCTCCGTCAGACCGTAGACGTGGACGGGGCGGAAGCCCAGCTCCTTGAGCTTGCCGAGGAGCGTGGGCGAGGGCGGCGCGCCCGCCACCGTGCACGTCACCGGCCGCGTCAGCTTGTGGGCCTTGGGATCGTTCACGATCCCGATCTGCACGGTGGGGGCGCCGCAGTAGTGCGTGATGCCCTCCTGATCGATCAGGTCCCAGATCCGGCTCGAGTCCACCCGCCGCAGGCACACATGCGTGCCCCCGAGCGCCGTGACCGACCACGTGTAGCACCAGCCGTTGCAGTGGAACATCGGCAGCGTCCACAGATACTTCGCGTCGAACGTCATGGCCGTCTCGAGGATCTCCCCGAGCGCGTTCAGGTAGGCGCCGCGATGATGCACCATGACGCCCTTGGGACGACCGGTGGTGCCGGACGTGTAGTTGATGGAGATGGTCTCGTACTCGTCCTCGAGCCACGGCTCGCCCGGCTCGGGCGAGGCGGCCGCGAGAAAGTCCTCGTAGGGATCGCCGGGCGCTCCGGTGTCGTCGACGCGGATCACCCGGATGCCGGCCAGGTCGAGCGGCTTCACGAGACTCTCGAGCTCGTGGTCGACGAACACGAACTTCGCCCCGGAGTGCTTCAGGATGTAGCCGATCTCGTCGCTGTTGAGCCGCGTGTTCACCGGCACCAGCACGAGGCCGGCGGCCGGCACGCCGTAGTGGGCCTCGAGCATGGCCGGCGTGTTCGGACAGACGAACGCCACCCGGTCCAGATGACGTAGACCGGCGGCCCGCAGGCCGGAGGCCAGGCGATTCGACCGCTCCTCGAGCTGCCGGTAGGTGTAGCGCCGCGTTCCATGGACGACGGCGATCTTGTCCGGAAAGACGTAGGCGCTGCGGCGCAGGAACGCGACCGGCGTGAGCTCGGTCCGGTACGGCTGGGACTCCTTCGAGACGCGCAGGACGCGCTTGCCCGGCTGCGATGCGGCCATGAACTTTCCTCCGTGAGATCGACGCTATCCGGGATTATAGCCGCGGCGTGGGGTTTCCAGACGGCGCGCGAGTCACTGGTCCGGCGCTTGCTGCGCTCTGACGGCATGAACGTCACCAGCCTGCTCGTCGGCGCCGGCGCGGGGGCCGGCCTCATGTACCTGCTCGACCCCGAGCTCGGCACCCGCCGCCGTGCCCGCGTGCGCGACCGGCTGGTCCGCGCCCGTCATCTCACCGGCGACGCGATGGACGCCACCTCGCGCGACGTCCGCAATCGCGCCCGCGGCGTGGTGGCCGAGCTGCGCTCGCGCCTGATCCCCGGCGACGTGAGCGACGAGGTGCTGCAGGAGCGCGTGCGCGCGCGGCTGGGGCAGGTCGTGCGGTATGCGCGCGCCATCCACACGACGGTGGAGAACGGGCGCATCACGCTCAGAGGTCCAGCACTGATGGACGACCTCGCGCGGATCGTGCGCCGGGTCGGCCAGGTGCCGGGCGTGCGCGAAGTCGACAACCGGCTGGAGGGTCACGCCGAGGCCGGCGGCGTACCTGGCCTGGAGGCTGCGCGCGGAGCGTCGACGGGCGGCGAGGTCCTGGAGCTGACGCGGGGCCGGCTGAGACCTTCCCCGCGGCTGGCGGCGGGCATCGGCGGCGCGCTGCTCACGCTCTGGGGCCTGCGGCGCCTCGACGCCGCCGGTGTGCCCGTGGCCACCATCGGCATGGCGCTGCTCGCGCGCGGCACGCGGAATCCCATCCTGGCCGCGCTCGCTCACGACCTGCGGCGGCGCGCTCGACGCTGACACGCTAGCGCTCCGATCGAGCGCGTGGTAGCGTTCGGCCGCCATGACCGCGCGTGCCCGGTTCCTGGGTTCGGCCGTGGCCGCGATGCTCCTGCTCGGCGTCACCCATCCGAGTCTTGCGCAGGCGCCGTCCGGGGAAATCGCGGTCTCGTTTCACGTCACCCTCGCCCCGAGCTGGTTCGATCCCTCGACGGCGCCGCCCCAGATCACGCCGTTCGGCGTGATGTACGCGCTCCACGACGCGCTCGTGCGCCCGCTGCCGAACCAGAAGATGGGTCCGAGCCTCGCGGAGTCGTGGACCGAGAGCAAGGACGGGCTCACGTACGAATTCAAGCTCCGCCGCGGTCTCACCTTCCACAACGGCGATCCGGTGACGGCCGAGGACGCGAAGTTCAGCTTCGAGCGCTACCAGGGCGCGGGTGCGCGTGAATTCAAGGCGCGCGTGCGCCAGGTCGAGGCGGTCGATCCGCTCACCGTGCGCTTCCAGCTCAAGGAGCCGTGGCCGGACTTCATGACGTTCTACGGGACCACGGCCAGCGCGGCCGGCATCGTGCTACCGAAGAAGTACTTCGAGCAGGTCGGTCCCGACGGCTTCAAGCAGCGTCCCGTCGGCGCCGGTCCCTACCGCTTCGTGAGCCAGCGCCCCGGTGTGGACATCGTCTTCGAGGCCTTCCCCGCCTACTGGCGTCACGCGCCGTACATCAAGCGCCTGACCATGAAGAGCGTGCCCGACGGGACCACGCGCCTGGCCATGCTCAAGAGCGGAGAGACCGACTTCGCCTACTTCCTCGACGGGCCGGAGGCGCTGACGCTCAAGGGCGATCCGAAGTACGGGCTGGTGGCCACGCGGCACGCCTCCATCTTCTGGATCGAGTTCCCCGACCAGTGGGATCCGAAATCTCCGTGGAGCGACAAGCGCCTGCGGCAGGCGGTGAACGCTGCGCTGGACCGCAAGGGCACGAGCGAGGCCGCCTGCCTCGGCTACTGTCCGCCCGCCGGCGTCATCGTGCCGCGCGTGATGGACTTTGCCCTCCAGGTGCCGGCGCTCCCGTACGATCCATCGAAGGCGCGACAGCTCCTCGCGGAGGCCGGATATCCCAACGGTCTCGACGCCGGCGACTTCGTGCCCATCCCCGGCTTCCTCACCGTCGGCGAGGCGGCCATGAACAACCTCAACGCCGTCGGCATCCGCGTTCGCATGCGCCAGCTGGAGCGCGCCGCCTTCTACGCCGCCTGGCAGGAGAAGAAGCTCCGTGGGCTCTTCCTGGTCGCTGTCGGCAACTCGGGCAACGCGGCCAGCCGGGTGGAAGCGTTCATCCAGTCGAAGGGCTCGTATGCGTTCGGTGGCTATCCCGACATCGACGAGCTGTTCGTCCAGCAGTCGCGCGAGCGCGACGTCGCGAAGCGGGAGGCCCTGCTGCACCGCATCCAGCAGCTCACCATCGACCGCGTCATGTACGCGCCCCTCATGGACCTGCGGGGGCTGATCGGCATCGGCCCGCGCGTGGCCGACCACACGATCAACCTCATCCCGATGTACCCCTTCCCATCGCACGAGGACATGCGACTGAAGACGCCGTAGCGCCGGGTCGCCGGGTCGCTTGACAGTGGTCCCGGTCGGCACTACGGTGTGGCACTTCTCGGTGGCAGCGCCCGGTTCGGCGCCGACGGCGGTGGCCTCGGCGGGAGCGGTCTCATGCAGCTCAAGACCGTCAACGGGAATGTGGCCAAGCTCGCCGTCTCCGGCGAAGCGCCCCCGCGCCGCCTGACCGACGTCCTCGTCAGCGACACCTCGGTCGCCTACACGTTCGTCGCTCCCGCCTTCCTGCTCCTCCTCTTCCTGGTCGCCTATCCGTTCGTGCTGTCCGTGTGGTTCAGCCTGAGCGACGCGCGCGTGGGAGAGACGGGCAGCTTCGTCGGCCTCGACAACTTCCGGCGGCTCCTCGGCAGTGGCATCTTCCTCCAGGTCCTGCAGAACTCCATCGTCTTCACGGCCGCCGCCCTGACGCTGAAGACGGTCTTCGGGATGGCCCTCGCCCTGCTACTCTTCCGCGTCACGCGCTTCAAGCGGCTCATCCGCGGCGCCGTGCTCCTGCCCTTCATCGTGCCGACGGCGCTCAGCACGCTGGTGTGGTGGTGGATGTTCGAGCCGCTCTACAGCGTCGTGAACTGGACGCTCAAGAGCCTGCACGTGGTGAACCACGACATTCCCTGGCTGCCCGATCCCTACCTCGCCATGCTGACGGTGATCGTGGTCAACACGTGGCGCGGGCTGCCCTTCTTCGCCATTACCCTCTTTGCCGGCCTGGTGGCGATCCCGCGCGAGATGTACGAGGCGGCGGAGTCGGACGGCGCCGGCCCCGCGGGCCGGTTCTGGCACATCACGGTGCCGCTGCTCACGCCGGTGCTGGCGGTCGTCATCCTGTTTTCCGCCATCTTCACGCTGGCCGACTTCAACATCGTGTACGTCCTCACCAAGGGCGGGCCCATGAACATGACGCACCTCTTTGCCACCTACTCGTTCGCGCTCGGACTGCAGAGCGGTCAGATCGGGCAGGGCGCCGCCGTCTCGCTGTTCCTCTTCCCCATCCTGCTCGCCGTCGTCTTCTCGCAGCTGCGGCTCGTGCGCCGCGCCGCCACGTATGAGTAGCCGGTCCGGCTTTCGTCGGCGGCTGCGGCCGGTGTTCACGCTCTACATGCCCATCACGCCGTTCGTCTTCTTCGCGCTGTTCCCGCTCTACTTCATGGTGGTCACGTCGCTGAAGACGAACGCCGAGCTCTACAACGTGGCCTCCGCGCCGTTTCTGATCCGGCGCGGCGTCACTTTCGGCCACTACCAGTTGCTCTCGACGGAGACGCTCTTCTGGAGCTGGTTCGCGAACAGCCTCATCGTCAGTCTCGCGGCCACGCTCATCTCGGTGGCGATCGGCATCCTGGCCGCGTATCCGCTGGCTCGGCTGCGCTTCCTCGGCGCCGAGTCGTTCGGCGTGGCCATCTTCATCACGTACCTCGTGCCACCCTCGCTGCTGTTCTTGCCGCTGACCACTGTGGTGAATCGCCTCGGGCTCTCGGACAGCCTGTGGGCGCTGATCGTCACCTATCCGACCTTTCTCGTTCCGTTCTGCACGTGGCTGCTGATGGGCTACTTCCGGACGGTGCCGCGCGAGATCGAGGAGTGCGCGATGCTGGACGGCTGCAACCGGCTGCAGACGATGATCAGGATCCTGCTGCCGGTGGCCATCCCCGGCGTCATCTGCGCCGCGCTGTTCGCGTTCACGCTGTCGTGGAACGAGTTCCTGTACGCCCTCGTCTTCGTCTCCCCAGCCGAGCTCAAAACCATGACGGTGGGGGTCTTCTCCGAGCTCATCCGGGGCGACATCTATTACTGGGGCGGGCTCATGGCGGGCGCGTGTATCGGCTCGCTCCCGATCGTCGTCGCCTATGTCTTCTTCCTCGACTACTACGTCTCGGGACTGACGGCGGGAGCCGTCAAGTAGGAGGAGCGCCATGGCGCGTGTCAGCGACCGTGTCAGCCGTCGACGTTTCCTGGGAGCCGCCGCTGGCGGCGCCGTGGGGCTCACCGGCATCCTTGCCAGCGGCCGCGCGCCTGCGGTCGCCCAGACGCGCGAGCTGACGTTCCTCACCATCGCGAGCTTCGTGCCCGAGACCGACAAGGAGCTGAAGCGCCAGTTCGAGGAGTGGGGGGCGCGGAACAAGGTCAAGGTCCGGCTCGACAGCATCGCGCACCTGCAGCTGGTGACCAAGAAGGCGTCGGAGGTGCAGGCGCGCTCGGGACACGACATCACCGCGCTCGGGCCCGGCCTCGGCGACGCCGAGCTCTATTTCGACCATCTGGTCGACCTGAACGACGTCGCCGGCGAGGTGGGGTCCAAGAACGGCGGCTGGCTGAACGAGAGCGACTACCTCATCCGCGGCAAGTGGAAGCTGCTGCCGTGGTGGATGGCGCCGTTCCCGATGGCCGTGCGGACCGACCTCCTGGAGCAGATCGGCGAGAAGAACCCCGACACGTGGGAGGACTGGCTGCGCGTCGGCAAGAAGGGCAAGGCCATCGGACACCCGTTCGGCACCGCCATCTCGCACACGGGCGACGCCAACGTGACGCTGCTCTCCATCATGTGGTCGTACGGCGCCTCCTACGTCGGCAAGGACGGCAAGACGCTCACCATCAACTCGTCACAGACGCGGCAGGCGCTGGAGTTCGTCAAGCGCCTGTACACGGAGGCGATGGAGCCGGAAGTGCTCGCCTGGGACGACGCCAGCAACAATCGCTGCCTCAACGCCGGCAAGTGCATCGGCATCCACAATCCGATCAGCGCCTACGAGTCGGCCAAGAAGGACAAGGTGCTGGTGCCGGGGACCCAGCGCGAGATCGCCGACGTCATCGACCACGTGAACACGCCGAAAGGGCCGGTCGACCGCAAGACGACGAGCGGCTACTGGTGCATCGGCATCTGGAACTTCTCGAAGAACGCCGACGTGGCCAAGGACTTTCTGCGCTATCACTTCCAGCCCGACAACCTGAGCCGGTGGGTGGAGGCCGGCCGCGGCTTCAACACGCCGTTCCTCAACACGCTGATGAAGCATCCCGTCTACCAGAGCAGCAAGCAGTACCGGCACATGACGGAGATCGCGCGCGTGTCAGTGCCGCCCTCGTGGCCAGGGCCGACCACGGCCGCCTCTCAGCAGGTGCTCGACCTCTACATCATCCCGGATATGTTCGCGCAGTACGTGAGCGGCAAGATGAGCGCCGACCAGGCTATCGCCTGGGCGGAGAAGGAGATGCAGGAGATCTACGCGGGGCGGAAGCGCAAGCCCTAGCGCGTCACGCGATCGGTCTTCGACGGCTCGAAGCGGCCGGTGGTGCCGAGCGCCCACAGCACGCGCCAGGCACCCCGCGTCGCCAGCAGCCAGTACGTCTGGCAGCGGAAGATGCCCCAGAACTTCTGGCGCAGGGTCCTGCGGCGGACGTCGACGTCGCGGGGAAGAAACGGGCGCAGGCTCTCGATGGCATCCTGCGTCACCATGCCGCCCACCCAGAGGCTCAGGCCGAGCGAGATGGACGGCAACGCGATCCCGAGCACGAACAGCACGGGCCGGTCGCTGAAGCGATAGGCCAGGTGCCAGCCGAGAAACCCCACGAGCGGATAGACGACGGCCGCGATCGGCCACTCCACCACCTTGTTGCCCGCGTGCCGGGCCAGCTGCGCGGCGTTGAAGGCGGTCGGCGCCGCGCGCCAGGCGTCCCAGAGGATCCGCACGTCGTCGAGCACGCCGCGATACCAGCGGGCGTTTTGGCGGATCATCTTCTCCGTGGTCTCCGGGAGGTCGACGAGCTCCAGCAGCGGCATCGGCGCCATCAGGACGCCGCGCGCGCCGAGGACATAGCCGAGCGTGGAGTCCTCGGTGGCCCCGGAGGTCGGGAAGCCGCCGACGGCCTGCAGCGTGTCCAGCCGGACGAACTGGTTGTGGCCGAGGCAGATCTGCGAGCGCCGGAACATGAAGTCGAACACCGGCCGCAGCGCGCGCGCCACGCGCGGCCGCCGGGCGGCGAGGGCGGCGAACCAGCGCACCCGGCGTGCCTCGTTGATGAGGCGGGCGATCGACACGCGGATGAAGATCGAGGACTGCTGGATGGCGCACACGCGGCCGCGCGCGTCGTGCCGCTCGAGGTTCGCCAGCGACAGCGTCACCCCCTGGTAGGCGTGCCGCTCGCGCCCCGCCAGCACCTCGGCCGCGATCCAGCGGTAGACGTTGCGGTCGGGCAGCGAGTCGGCGTCGCTGACGCCCACCCAGACGCGCGCCGGGTCGTAGTCGTCGCCGAGGAGGGTGCGGAGATGCTCTGGCCGCAGCGCCCAGTTGAGCTGATGCGCCTTCCGTCCCTCGCCGGGCAACGCCACGATCGAGAGCATCTTCTGCTGCCACGGCGGTAGCCCGTCGCGGAACCGTCGCACGAGCTCGGCAGTGGAGGCGGCCATGAGGGGATGCGGCGCGCGCTCCTCCTCGGCGCGCGTGGCCACCACCACGTGGAGGCGGCCGTGGGGATAACGCGAGCCGAGCAGCGCCGCCAGCGTCCCCGCGATGGCGGGCTCCTGCCAGGCCGGGACGAGATGCACGAAGATCGGCGCGCCCGGCGCCCGCTCCAGCGCCGCCTCGTCGGGGAGCGCGGGCAGCGCCGCGTAGGCGTCCTCCACGAAGCGACACGTCGTCAGCATCCCCTTCCAGTCGACGAGGAGCTTGAAGGCGGCGCGGCCGTTCACGAGCATGGAGACCACGAAGAGCGTGAACCACGCCCAGCCGGTTCCCCAGAGCCAGTCCATGACCCTAGCGGGCGGGGGCGGTGGTCGGTGCCGCCGGAGCGGCCTTCGGGAACTTCAGTACGGTCTCGCCCTCGCGCACGTAGCCGAGGTCTTCGCGGGCGAGCTTCTCGATGTAGGCCGGATCGGTCCGCAGCCGGTCCACCGTCCTGGTCAGCGTCTCGGCGCGGGCGCGCAGGGTCACGAGGTCACGCTCGAGGGTGTCCATGTCGCGCTGCAGCTGCGACACGCGAATCACCGCGCTGATGCCATAGAGGCTGAGCGCGCCGACCACGACGAACAGCGCGGCGCCGCCGAGCAGGCGGCGATTCAACGGGCCGTGCGGGAATAGAGGCTGCGCCCGGGCCAGGAGGCGGCGTGGCCGAGCTCTTCCTCGATGCGCAGCAGCTGGTTGTACTTGGCGGTGCGCTCGCTGCGCGCCACCGAGCCCGTCTTGATCTGCCCGGCGTTGACGGCCACCGCGAGATCGGCGACGAACGTGTCCTCCGTCTCGCCGGAGCGATGCGAGATGACGGTGCCGTAGCCCGCGCGCTTGGCCAGCTCGACGGCCTCGAGCGTTTCGGTCAGGGTGCCGACCTGGTTGACCTTCACCAGCACGGCGTTGGCGAGCCCCTTCTGGATCCCCTGCTGGATGACGGCCGGATTGGTCACGAAGAGGTCGTCGCCGACGAGCTGGATGCGATTGCCGAGGCGTCGCGTGAGCAGCGCCCAGCCCGCCCAGTCGTCCTCGCCGAGGCCGTCCTCGATCGACACGATCGGATAGCGTTCGACGAGCTTCTCGTAGCGCCCGACGAGCTCGTCGGCGTCGAGGACGACACCCTCGCGCCGCAGCCGATAGCGTCCGTTGTCCTCGGCGAACTCGCTGGCCGCCACGTCGAGGGCCAGCGAGACGTCGTCGCCCGGGCGATAGCCCGCGCGCTCGATGGCCTGCATCAGGAAGTCGAGGGCCGCCGTGTTGGAGCCGAGCGCGGGGGCGAAGCCGCCCTCGTCGCCCAGGCCGGTGCCGAGCTTCTTTTCCTTGAGCCCCTCGCGGAGGGCGTGGAAGATCTCGACGCCCATCCGGATGGCGTTGCTGAACGAATCAGCGCCCGCCGGGACCAGCATGAACTCCTGGAAGTCGAGGCCGTTGTCGGCATGGGCGCCGCCGTTGATGACGTTGATCAGCGGCACCGGCAGCAAGCGGCTGCCCACGCCGCCGAGATAGGCGTAGAGCGGCAGCGCCGCGTCGTCGGCCGCGGCCCGGGCCACCGCGAGGGAGACGGCGAGGATGGCGTTGGCGCCCAGCGCGGACTTGTTCGGGGTGCCGTCGAGCTCCAGCAGCGCCTGGTCGACCCCGGCCTGCTCGCTCGCCTCCATGCCGTCGATCTCGGGCGCGATGGTCTCCTCGACGTTGCGCACGGCCTGCTGGACACCCTTGCCGCGATAGCGCTGGCCGTCGCCGTCGCGCAGCTCCACCGCCTCCCGCTTGCCGGTGGAGGCGCCCGACGGCACCGCCGCCCGGCCCCAGGCTCCGGACTCGAGCTGCACCTCGACCTCGACGGTGGGATTGCCGCGGGAATCGAGGATCTCGCGGGCGTAGACGCCGGTGATGGCCGACATTCAGGACCTCCGCTCGAGCACGAAATCGGCGAGCGCGCGGATCGGCGTGGCGGCCGGGCCGAGAGGGTCGAGAAGCCGCTTGCTCTCGGCGATCAACGTGCGCGCCTGCTGCTTGGAGGCTTCGAGCCCGTGGAAGGCCGGATAGGTGGCCTTCTTCTTCCGCTCGTCGCTCCCGGCCGATTTGCCGAGCTCCGCGAGGCTGCCTTCGACATCGAGGATATCATCCACGATCTGGAAGGCGAGCCCCAGCACCTCCCCCGCCGCCCGCACCACCCCCAGCTGCTCCGGCCTCGCCCCCGCCAGGGTGGCCCCCGCGCAGAGGGAGACGCGGATGAGCGCGGCCGTCTTGTGCCGGTGGATGTACTCGAGCGTCTCGGCGGTGACGTCCTTGCCCTCCGACTCGATGTCGACCACCTGGCCGCCGACCATGCCGTCGGTGCCGGCGGCGTCGGCGACGTCCGCCACCACCCGCGCGATCATCCGCGGATCGCTCATGCGGGAGGCGTTGTCGGCGATGAGCCGGAAAGCCAGCGTGAGCAGGGCGTCGCCGGCGAGGATGGCCATCGCCTCGCCGAACACCTTGTGATTGGTGAGGCGGCCGCGGCGATAGTCGTCGTCGTCCATGGCCGGCAGGTCATCGTGGATCAGCGAGTAGGCGTGGATCAGCTCCAGCGCGCACGCGGCGTCCATGACGGCCGGCGCCGCGCCTCCGACGGCCTCCGCGCCGGCGATGACGAGGATGGGGCGCAGCCGCTTGCCGGGGGCCAGCACGCTGTAGCGCATGGCGCGGTGCAGGTTGGTCGGCGGCGTGTCCTCGGTGGGCAGCGTCTTGTCGAGCGCCGCGTCGACGAGCGCGCGCCGGGCGTCGAGATAGCTCTTCAGGTCGAAGGTCATGGCTCGTCCTCGCCCTGGCCTTGCCACGCGAAGGGTCGCGTGGTGGTGGCGCCCGTCTCGTCCTTGGCGAGGATCTCGATCCGCCGCTCGGCGTCGTCCAGGTAGCGGGAGCACTGACGGGCCAGCGCCACGCCCTCCTCGAAGACCTTCAGCGAGTCCTCCAGGGGCAGGTTCCCGGCCTCGAGCGCGCCGACGATCTGCTCGAGCCGGGCCAGGCAGTCCTCAAACTTGAGGTCGCTCATCATGCTCCTTCGTCGCGGTCACGCGACACCCGAGACTCCCCTCGGACAGCAGCACGCTCACGTCGTCGCCCACCGCGACCTGGCGCGCGCTCCTGACGATCTCGCCGGACGGCAGCCGCGTCAAACTGTATCCGCGCGCCAGCACCGCCAGCGGCGACAGCGAGTCCAGCCGGGCGGCCGCGCCACCCAGCCGATGGCGCGCGCGGTCGAGGTCGCGGGCGAGGCCCCGGTCGAGCCGCGACGAGAGCTCGGTGAGCCGTCGGCGATCGGCCAGCGTCCGCGCGACCGGACTCTGGGCCCGCAGGCCGCGCGCCGCGAGCTCCACCCGGTGCGCCGCCTGCCGCACCGCGGTCGCGATGGCGCGGCGCAGCCGCACCGTCGCGTCGTCGACGCGGCGCTCGAGGTCGCGGAGCGGGCGCCGGGCGTCGGTCAGCACGCGTCGCCGGCGCACCGCCTCCAGCCGCTCGCGCTCGCGGGACAGGCGCCGCTCCATGGCGGCCGCCAGGCGCCGGCCGAGGTCGGACACGCTGTCGGCCACCGCCTGCTTTTCGCGCACGACCAGCTCGGCGGCCGCCGACGGCGTGGGGGCGCGCAGGTCGGCCACGAAGTCGGCGATCGTGAAATCCACCTCGTGGCCGACGGCCGAGATCACGGGGATCTTGGAGGCGGCGATGGTGCGGGCGAGCATCTCGTCGTTGAACGCCCACAGGTCTTCCAGCGAGCCGCCGCCGCGCCCCACGATGATCACGTCGACGCCGCCCAGCCCGTTGAGCTCGCGCACCGCCTGCGCCACCTCCTGCGCGGCGCCCTCGCCCTGCACCTTGGCCGGCGCGATGACGATGTGGATCTCGCCAAAGCGACGGCCGATGACGCGCAGGATGTCGCGGAGGGCGGCGCCGCTGGGCGACGTCACGATCCCGATCTTCTTCGGAAAGCGCGGGAGCGGGCGCTTGCGGCCCGCCTCGAACAGACCCTCGCGCTGGAGCCGCTCCTTCAGCTGCTCGAAGGCCAGCTGCAGCGCGCCGAGCCCGCGCGGCTCCAGGAGCTCCACGACCAGCTGGTACTCGCCGCGCTGCGCGTAGACCTCGACGGAGCCGAAGGCCAGCACGTGCAGACCGTCGGCCGGCTCGAAGCGGATGCGTCGCGTGCGGTTGCGGAAGAGCACGCAGCGGAGCTGCGCCGTCTCGTCCTTCAGCGTGAAGTACGCGTGGCCGGAGGTGTAGACCTTGAAGTTGGAGATCTCGCCCTCGACCCACACCGC
>Ga0075421_100006666_pt1 | contig 14113 bp, 18 predicted proteins | sample SoiMetdeltSBSDD5_FD_75292 | JGI IMG/M metagenome (GOLD analysis project Ga0075421, IMG submission 75292) | Bulk soil microbial communities from a Populus tree surrounding site in Tennessee, USA - Soil MetaG P. deltoides SBSDD5 | ecosystem: Environmental > Terrestrial > Soil > Tree plantation...
GACTCGCCAGCGGGCATCGGGGTGGCGGGCATAGGTGCCGGTACCGGTGCAGGGCGCATCCAGCAGAACGACATCGGCCGTTCGAATCGGTGGCTGTCTTGCATCGGCCACGACCACGTGCTCCCGGCCGCTGCCGGCGCGGGCCAGATTTTCGGACAGCCGGCGAGCCCGATGCCGGTTGATCTCACCCGCCACGACCCGACTAGTCCGACCCAGCGCGATGGCCTTGCCTCCGGGCGCCGCGCAAGCGTCATACAGGACTGCGCCGGCGGGAGGGTCAACAAAGCGAGCCAGCAGCGCCTGGGCCGGATCCTGAATGATGAAGTGGCCTTCGCGATAGCCGGGCAACTCGGCCGGGCGAGTCAGATTGGGCATGATACCAGCCCCGTAGGGAGCGACTACTGTCTCAACTCCGGCGGCCCGCCACTCCTCATTTACCCGTTCGAGGCCCTCCCGTGCCGGCTGAGCCACGAGCGGGGGCGGAGTGTTGTTCCAGCGAAGCAGCGCCTCGGTCTGTTCCCGGCCGAAGCGATTGAGCCAGCGTTCCACCAGCCAGTCCGGATGAGAATACTCGACCGCTAGTGCTGGAACGTCCCCATCCGGCTTCGTCCGTTCGGGCGCCGTCTGGTTAAGCCGCCGAAGGACCGCGTTTACGAATCCGGCTGCCCGTGTTCCCCGCAACCGCCGAGCCAAGGCTACGCTGGTGTCCACCGCCGCATGGGCAGGGACACGCTCCAGCCGGGTGAGCTGGTAGGCTCCCACCCGCAGGATGTCCTGCAGCACCGGGTCGACCAGGGACCAATCTCGAGGAACCAGAGGGGCCAGCTGTTGATCCAGCAGGCTGCGATGGCGCAGCACACCGGCCGCTAGCTCATGGGTCAGCCGCCGGTCACTGCTGGAGAGGCCGCCGGCAACGCGGTCGAGCGCCGCGTCGAACGGTTTCCCCTCGCGCACCTGGGTTAAGATCTTGAGCGCCGCTCGTCGGGACTGGATGCCGGGGGAGCGGGTCATGGGCACCGGAGCCAATGCCGGCTATCCGAGCATGCCGCGCACCGGACTCGAGGGCATGGCAACCTCACGACGCGGCATCCGGCCGGCGAGGAAGGCAAGTCGTCCGGCCTCGACCGCCAGGCGCATGGCCGAAGCCATAGCCACGGGGTCCTCGGCCTCGGCCAGTGCCGTGTTCATGAGGATCCCGTCCACTCCCTGCTCCATGGTCAGACAGGCGTCCGAGGCGGTGCCGACGCCGGCATCGACGATCACGGGGACCGATAGCCGTCGCTTGATGGCGCGAATCCCGTACGGATTCAGGAGTCCGAGGCCGCTGCCGATGGGGGAAGCAAGGGGCATCACGGCGGCACACCCTGCATCCTCCAGCTTGAGGGCGGTGACTAGATCGTCATTGGTGTACGCCAGGACCGCAAATCCATCTCGGACCAATTCTCGGGCCGCGCTCAGAAGACCCTCGGTATCGGGAAGCAGAGTCTCCCGGTCTCCGATGACCTCTAGCTTGATGAACTCGTTGAATCCCGCCTCTCGCGCCAGCCTGGCATACCGGAGTGCCTCGTCAGCGGTGTAACACCCGGCGGTGTTGGCGAGGAGGAAGTACTCGTCGGCGGGCAAGTGATACAGTATGCCCGCTTCCTTCGTCCGGTCCAGATCCACCCGGCGCACCGCAACGGTTACAATCTCCGCTCCCGATGCCTCGATGGCCTGCGCCATTTGGCTGTTGCTACGGTACTTGCCGGTTCCCACCATCAAGCGGGACCGAAAGCGTCGTCCCGCGATGGTTAGCTGGGTGTCGGTAGCTGTCTCAGATTGAATGATGCTCGCCATAGGAATTCCGTCACTCAGTGGCCGCAGGCGTCACAGGTCTGCTGAAAGATAACCGTCCGGGTTAACCGCCTCCCACAAAGTGCACCAGCTCGATAGAGTCCCCTTCCGAGAGGGCGGTCTCTTCCAGACGAGGCCGACGCACAATCTCTCGGTTCAGCTCCACCACGACCGTTCGGGGGTCGAGGTTGAGCTGGCGAAGCAGATCGGCGATAGTCGCGGGGCCCGGCACCAGCCTCGGCTCGCCGTTCACCACTACATGAAGCTCGGTCATTGATTTTCCGTCCAGGCCTCGAGCATCGCCAGCGTCGCTGCGGCCGGATCAGGTGCGTGCCACAGTGCGCGGATAGCCGCCACACCGTAGGCGCCGGCGGACCGGACCTCTCGGGCTCGAGCCGGGGTGATTCCTCCGATTGCGATCACCGGCACCCCCTGCGCGGCGGCTTCGCCGACCAACCCGAGTCCGGCGGCCGGACGATCCGGATGAGACTCGGATTCATAGATCGTTCCAACCACCAGAAAGTCGGCTCCGGCCTGCACCGCATGAACTGCCTCCTCCCGGCTATGAACCGAGCACCCGATCCACCCGTGGGTCAGCACCAGCCGAGCGTCTGCCGGAGTCAGGTCATGCACCCCCAGCTGAACGCCCTGGGCACCGGCCGCCGCCGCAATGTCGCTGCGTTCACTCACGATTACCGCCGCCTCCGGTGGCCGGGCCAGGGCCACCAGCCGAAGCGCTGCGGCGGCAAGCGTGGCAGCACTCTGCCCCCGCGCGCGCGCGTGCAAGGCCACGGCGGGTCCGGCCGCGGCAATGGCGGCGGCCCGGATTCCAAAGTCGGGCTGCTCGAGGATGGCAGGGTCGGTGTACGCGTGAACTCTAGGAAGTGGTCTCATGCCAGTTGCTGGCCCGTCGCGATGCCCCGGCCGCGCACCCACGCGGCAACCGGGATGCGAGTCCGCCCGGCAGGTTGGACCTCTCGCAGAGCCAGTGCACCGCGACCAGCCGCGACGACCAGCCGCTCTCCGGCAGCGAGCACAGATCCTGGCTCCCCTGTGCCCGGGACCTCTGTGGCACCGAAGAGCTTGACCACGCATCCATTCAGCATGGTCCAGGCGCCCGGCGAGGGATCGAAGGCCCGGACCTGCCGCTCGAGCGTACCCGCATCCCGTTCCCAGGCCAGCCGAGCCATGTCCCGATCGATCTTTGGAGCGTAGGTGGCCCGGCTGGGATCCTGGGGTTGGGCTCGCGCGAGACCGCCGGCGATCAACGAGAGCGCCTCGACCAGTGCTGCCCCTCCGAGGTCCGCCAGGCGGGCAGTGAGACTACCTGAGGTCTCGTCGGGAGCCACTGGGGTGGTCAGACGGTGGAGCACCGGCCCGCTGTCCAGACCTTCCTCCATCTGCATGATGCTGATCCCGGTCTCTGGTTCACCTCGCAGAATAGCGTGCTGGATCGGGGCTGCTCCCCGGAAACGGGGCAGCAAGGACGCGTGGACGTTGATCATCCCATGCGGGGGGATGGAAAGGATCTGGGGCCGCAGGATGTGACCGTAGGCTACCACGACGCCGAGGTCCGGTTCCAGGCGGCGAAGACTGGTTGCAAAGACGTCGCCGACCGGGCGGGCCGGCTGAAGAACCGGGATACCTTCCGCCTGGGCAGCGACCTTGACGGGAGGAGGCACCAGCTGGGAGCGGGATCGTCCCTGCGGCTTGTCGGGTTGGGTGACCACCCCACAGACGGTGAAGCGACTTTGGATCAGGGCCCGGAGGGATGCCACGGCAAAATCCGGGGTCCCAAAGAACACGATCCGCATCACTCCGACCGGGCAGAGGCTCCCGACACCTCTTTGGTGAAGCCGGCGTCCTTATGCTCGCGGCGCCACTTGGCCATGAGCATCTGCCGTTTGATCAAACTGAGATGGTCCAGGAACAGAATGCCGTCCAGGTGATCGATCTCGTGCTGAATGGCTCGGGCCTTGAGACCGGTTGCTTCTTTCCGGTACAGCGTCCCGTCCGCGTCCAGCGCTTCCACGACGACCCGTTCGGGCCGGGTGACGTCGGCGTAGATCTCCGGGATAGAGAGGCAGCCCTCCTCGGCGACCGCGCGTCCCTCGGCTTCGATAATCCTGGGGTTCACCATCACGAAGCGGTCTTCATCGGCATCGACGACCGCCACTCGCCGAGCGATGCCCACCTGGTTAGCGGCAAGACCCACGCCTTTCGCGGCGTCCATGGTCTCGAACAGGTCCTCGATCAGACGGCGGACCTCGGCATCAACGGTGGTCACCTCCGCGCTGTGCTGGCGCAGAATCGGCGAGCCAAGGAGATGAAGGGAACGCAGGCTCATGTTGGCGGCGGGCCGGCTACCGCGGCGGAGGCGCCCACCCGGACAATGCGCGATCGCTCGACCACCACGTTCGCCGTTCCGGTCTCGAGCGTCACTCGCACCTCTTTCAGACCTTCGGTATCAACCTCCTTGATATCCTTGACCCTTCCAATCAGACCGCCGCTGGTCATCACCTCGTCACCCTTCTTCAGCCTGGTCAGCAGCTCGGCATGCCGCTTCCGGGCCTGGCCGGAGGGGCGCAGGATGAGGAAATAGAACACCAGCCCGATGGCAGCCATCTGGAGCACGAGAACGGTGAGCCCGCCACCGGAGCCGGTCTGTAACAGCATCATTCTCCTCCAGTGTAGTAGCGGCCGAGCCAGGATCGGCTCCAGCCGTCGAAGGTGCCATCCAGGATGCGCGCACGCGCCTCCTCGCCCAGCCGTACCAGAAACCTGATGTTGTGGATCGATACCAGCCGCAGGCCCAGGATATCCTCGACCACGAACAGATGGCGCAGATAGCCCCGGGGATACGTGGTACAGGTCTCACAGTCGCAGGTGGGATCGAGTGGGTCGGTGGAGTCCTTGAGCGCAGCCCCCCGGACATTGAGTCTGCCGGTGGGAAGCCAGGCCGTACCATGACGTCCATTGCGGGTGGCTGCAACGCAGTCGAACAAATCGATCCCTCGAGCTATGCCCTCCAGTAAGTCGGGAGGAAATCCAACTCCCATAAGATAACGGGGGGTGCTCACCGGCAGCGCCGGCGTCAGGAGCTCGATGACCCCGTGCATAACCGGTTTCGCTTCACCCACCGACAACCCTCCGATCGCGACACCGGTCCAGGGCCCCCGCTCCAGCGTGCCCTCCAGAGACCGCAACCGTAGCTCGTCGTGGACCCCGCCTTGAATGATGGGCCACAGCGTTTGCGGGGCAGTAGGTCCCGCCAGCTCCTCGTGCCTCGCCTTGCATCGGTCCAGCCACCGCAGGGTGCGCTCCATCCCGTCGCAGGCAGCTGCGAGCGAAGCCTGTCCCGGCACCACATGATCGAATGCCATCGCTATGTCGGCCCCGAGCTGCCACTGAATCTCGATGGCGCGCTCGGGGGTCAAGGTGCGGAGTGTCCCGTCGATGTGGCTCTGAAACTGCACCCCGTGCTCCTCGATCCGGCGCAGTCCCTCGAGCGAGAATACCTGAAAGCCGCCTGAGTCGGTCAGCATGGGGAGATCCCAGGTGGTGAACCGGTGGAGCCCCCCCATGGACTGAATGACCGTCTCTCCGGGACGGAGGTGCAGATGATAGGTGTTGCCCAGAATGATCTGCGCACCGGTGCGCCGCATGTCTCCGGCGCTGAGGCCCCGGACGACCGCGTGGGTTCCCACCGGCATGAAGGCCGGCGTTCTAACCGGGCCATGGGGGAGAGTCAGTGTTCCCGCTCGAGCAGCCCCGGCGGTTGCATCCAGAGTAAACTCGAACATCACCGGGCGGATGAGAGAATGCGGTCGATCTGCCGTCGATGTACCAGGTCGTGGGCTCCCATGAGCCGCAGGAGGTGTCCCACACTCTCCGCCCCTCGTTCGGCATGGAGCCCTACCCGGTCCAGTTGCTCCGGCGTGAGCTGCTTCCAGAGATGCAGATTGGCCGCGCGCAGGGCGCGGAGCTGATCCAGAGCATGCGACAGGGGGACCTGATCGTAGCGAAACTCGCCGGCCCAGCGATCCTGATCGTAGCCCGGCAGCGGCGGCCGGTCCGCCGAGAGCATCATCCGGGTGCGGTAGCCGGCGACCAGGTCGCTGTCAGCGAGGTGTTGGATGACTTGAACCACCGACCACTTCCCGGGAGCCTCGGGGCGTCGCAGCACCGGTTCCGCCACACCCCGCAATCTGACCTGGAGCCAGGGCATCAGTTCCGCCATCACCTCCAGCGGATCCCGGGGGCCCAACAGGTCGAGTAGGGCGCGAACGTAACCCGCTGCAGCAGCAGGGGCATTGCCGGCAGGATTGGAGAAGGTCATCGCGGCCTCGGCGTCAGATGATCACCATGGAGTCGCCGTACGAATAGAAGCGGTACCGGGCCGCGACCGCGTGATGGTAGGCGGCCAGTACGAGGTCTCGTCCGGCAAAGGCGCACACCAGCATCAGCAGCGTCGACCGCGGCAGGTGAAAGTTGGTGATCAGACGATCCACGACTCGAAATGTATAACCCGGCAGAATCATGAGCCGGGTCTCGCGCGAACCGGAGGCGATAGCTCCGTCGGATCCTGCGGCGCTTTCGAGCGCGCGCACTACTGTGGTTCCGACGGCCCAGATGCGGCCCCCGGCGGCTCGCGTCTCGGTTATCCGCCGGGCCAGACGGGGTGAGATATGATAGCGCTCGTGATGCATGTCATGCTGGGTAGGATCATCCACCTCGACCGGCTTGAAGGTCCCCGGCCCCACCTGCAGATCGAGACCCTCGACTACGACTTCTTTCGAGCGAAGACTCTCTAGCAGGGCGGGGGTGAAATGAAGCCCGGCCGTCGGGGCAGCCACGCTGCCTTCGGCTTCGGCGTACACCGTCTGATAGCGCAGTTCATCCAGATCGGTGGGATCCCGGTGGATGTAGGGTGGCAGTGGAAGCTTCCCGTACCGGTGCATGGCCTCTTCGGCGGTGGTTCCGATGAACCGGACCAGGCGATAACCACTTTCCAGGATCTCAACCGTTTCCACCCAGGCGCTGTCCCCCAGGTGAACCCGCTTTCCGGGGCGCAGCGCACTTCCCGGTTGCCCCATGGCTATCCAAGTCCCGTCCCGCCCGGGATGGATGAGCAGGACCTCCGCCGGACGGCCCGAGGGCCGGGCAGCCAGCAGCCGCGCGTGACGGACTCGGGTGGTGTTGATGACCACGAGGTCCCCGCCCGACACCAGCTGCGGCAGGTCGGCAAACCAGGCATCTCTCAGTGAGTCTTCGCCGGCAGGAGCGGAGGGGTTGGGTCGGCGTACCACCAGGAGGCGGCTCCCTCCTCGATCCGGTAACGGCTCCTGGGCGATCAGCTCGGTGGGAAGGTCGTAGTCGAAATCAGCGGTGCGATAGTGCTCAGGCGTCAAAGATGGTGGCCTGCACCGCTGGAGGGGTGATCCCGAACCGGCGGTACGCTAATGCGGTGGCGCAGCGGCCCCGGGGCGTGCGCTCCAGAAAACCCTGCTGGATCAGATATGGTTCGTACACATCCTGGAGAGTGCCGGCGTCCTCTCCGACCGCAATGGCCACCGTTCCCAGGCCCACCGGCCCACCGCCGAACTTCTCGATGATCGTTGTCAGGATGCGAGCGTCCATATCGTCCAACCCGAACTCGTCGACATTGAGCCGGGCCAGAGCCGACACCGCCACGTCGGCCGTAATCCGGCCGTCGGCTCGAACCTGCGCGTAGTCGCGAACCCTCCGGAGCAGCCGATTGGCCACCCGAGGAGTGCCGCGGCTTCTCCTCGCAATGGCCTCGGCTCCCGCGTCATCGATGGGAACGGCGAGGATCGCCGCCGAACGGACGACAATCTGGTGCAGCTCGTCGGGAGGATAGAAGCTCAGCCGCTCGACAATCCCGAAGCGGGCCCGCATGGGAGGCGTGAGCAGGCCGAAGCGGGTGGTGGCGCCGACCAGGGTGAACTTCTCCAGCGTCATCGGGATGGTCTGGGCGTGGGGCCCTTCGGCGATGCGCACATCGACCCGGAAATCCTCCATGGCCGCGTAGAGAAACTCTTCCAACGCGGGCCTGAGCCGGTGAATCTCATCGATGAACAGCATGTCTCCGGCAGACAGCGAGGTCAGAAGTCCCACCAGGTCGCCGGGCTTCTCCAGCACGGGGCCCGAGGTGGTCCGAAGCTGCACTCCCATCTCCCTCGCCATCAACATGGCGAGCGTGGTCTTGCCCAATCCGGGAGGCCCGAAAAAGAGGATGTGATCCAGGGGCTCCCCCCGGCCCTGTGCGGCATCGATCGCAATTTGGAGTGAGGTCTTCACCTGACTTTGACCGACGAACTCATCCAGCCGCGAGGGTCGCAGCGCGGCGTCGGCGCTACTCTCCTCGGGAATAGCCTCGGGAGTGGTGATTTGAAGTCGCGTCATAGTTTGAATAGTAAGCTCATTTTCACTGCTCCAGCCTCGCCCTCCACCGGACCGGCCGGAGGTCCTGCTCCACCACGTGCTCAGCGTGACAGGTTACGCAGCGGTCGTTGGTCTGAGTCACCCTGCTCGCCACCAGCTTTCGATTGGTAGCGCCACAGCGGGTACAGATCCATTCGGCGGTGATGGCGGGAGTAACCACGGATCAGATGCCTCCACGAGCGGGGGCGAGTTGCTGCAGTGCCCGCCGGATCAGTTGGGGTGTTTCGACGGGACCTCCGGCCGCGAGCGCAGCCCGAACCGCATCGTCCGCCGCTGCCGTTCCAAAGCCGAGCCCCACCAGGGCGCGGACCGCATCCTCGGAGCCGGCCGGCCGGGCTGTGCCGGTCTCCAGAGGAAGATCGCCGAATCGGTCCTGCAGCTCGAGCACCAGACGTTCTGCCTTTTTCCGTCCGATGCCACTCACCGAGCTGAGCGCCGCAAGGTCACGAGATTGAATGCTGCGCGCCGTTCGCTTCGGGCCGAGCGATGACAGAAGCGCGATGGCCAGCTTGGGACCGAAGCCGCTGGCGGTGAGCAGGAGCCGAAAAATCTGCCGTTCGAGTGAAGTGTCGAATCCGTAGAGCGACCAGCCGTCCTCCTTCACCACCAGTTCAGTAAAGAGGCTGACGCGACCTCCCTTGGCGGGAAGGCGCCCGGCAACCCCAACCGGGACGCTCACGGCATAACCCACGCCGCCATCGGTTTGCACCACCAGGGATTCCCCGTCCCGCTCGGTGATGACTCCGGTGAGGGTGGCGATCACCCCCGACTCACCAGGCGACGAGAGAAGCTGGCCTCGCGGGTCAGGCGCATGAGGTGGGTCAACGCAACGGCGACGCCGTCGGCAGCATCATCGGGCGAAGGCGGTGATTTGAGCCGAAGCAACTGGGCGATCATGTAGCCGACCTGCGGCTTGAGCGCGGCACCCCGTCCGACGATGGTCTTCTTGATGAAGGCGGGAGAGTATTCGGCGATGGCTACACCGCTCATCTCCGCCGCGAGCAGAATGACGCCCCGGGCATGGCTCAGGACCACGGCGGTTCGGACGTTGCGGCCATAGAACGCGCTTTCCACGGCGAGGCTGACCGGCGCATGGCGGGTCAACAGTGCGCCGATGCCGTCATATAGGATGCGAAGCCGGGCCGGAAGCGGATCGCGCGGTCGGGTGGTCAGGGTGCCGCACTCGATGAGTCTGGGTTGCTGACCCGGGCCCCCCTCCACGACACCGTATCCCAGTACCGCCGTTCCCGGGTCGATACCCAGTACCTTCACCCGACTGTCCTCAGGCTTCCGCCTCGGCCAGCTGCGCTGCGTCAATATCGAAGTTGGAAAAGACCTTGGATACGTCATCCAGCTCTTCCAGCACGTCCAGCAGACGCACGATGCGCTCGGCGTCGGGGCCTTCGATCCGCACCGTGCTGCGCGGCACCATGGCCAGCTCCGCCGATTCGATGGTCAAGCCGCGAGACCGGAGCGCATCCTGGATGGCATGGAACTGAGATGGAGACGTGGTGACAACATACTGATCGCCCTCCCGGACGAAGTCTTCCGCCCCGCTTTCCAGTGCGGCCTCGAGGGTGCTGTCTTCGTCGTGCCGGACGATGTCGAGATAGATCTGGCCCTTGCGGTCGAACATCCAGGCCACGGAGTTGGTAGCGCCCAGGTTGCCGCCGTTGCGACTGAATGCGTGGCGGATCTCGGCGACGGTCCGGTTGGGGTTATCGGTGGTTGCCTCGATGAATATGGCAGCGCCTCCCGGGCCGTACCCCTCGTAGGTCAGCTCCTCATAGACGCTGCCTTCCAACTCGCCGGTGCCTTTCTTGATGGCGCGTTCGATGTTGTCGCCCGGCATGTTGACCGCCTTGGCGGCATCGATCGCGGTGCGAAGCCGGGGATTGCCGCCGGGATCGCCGCCGCCACTTCGGGCCGCGACGGTGATCTCCCGGATCACCTTGGTCCAGGAGGAGGCTCGCTTGGCGTCGGTGATCGCCTTTTTGCGTTTGATCTGCTTCCACTTGCTATGGCCGGCCATGGCCGAGCTCCTTCGCCAGGGCGAGGTCTCGAGGGTGTCGGATGAGGCGGTGCGGCGCATGGAAACATAGATGGCACACCCGCTTGCGGCAACGCGGCGACCCCACTAGTGTCACCGCTCTATGGCCCTGCTGAAATACTGCGTGCCGCTCGCTTATGCGTTCCTGCTGGCCTGCGGCTCCGAGTCCCGAGCTCCCGAACCGCCTCCGTTTACGGAGGCGTTTTCCAACCTTCCGCTTCCCCCCAACCCGGAGTTCGTGTCCAAGTCCGGGAGCGCAGATGCACTCCAGATCACCCTTCGCACTCCGATGGAGCAGGCCAAGGTAACGGAGTTCTACCGAGCAGCGCTGACCCGTGGTAAGTGGCGCCTCGTGAGCGACATCAAGAATCGAGACGGCTCCACAGCGCTGTACGCGGAGCAGGACGGCCCTCCGCTCTGGGTTCGGATCTCGAAGCTGACCGATCGTCCGGGCACCATGGTCCAGTTGACCGGCGCCGTGAGCGCGAAGGATTCGCTTCCCCGCCGCAGTTAGTCAGTCCGCATCCAGCATATCGACAAACCGGAGCCACTGCGGATAGAAGTACAGGTCCACGAAGCCGGTCGGCCCATTGCGGTTCTTGGCCACGATGAGCTCGGTGGCTCCCTGGACGCCCTGGTCGGGGCGATACATCTCCTCCCGGTAGAGCATCAGAACCACATCCGCGTTCTGCTTGACCGCTCCGAAGCCGCCGAGATCGTCGAGGACCGGCCGCGGATCAGGCCGGCTGGCGCGGTGGCCGGGAAGCTGGGCCAGCACCAGTACCGCCACGTCGCGCTCGACCGCCAGCGACTTTAAGGCCCTCACCCCCAGCGCCATGCGCTCCTGCAGCCGGGCCGCGGGACGCGGTGGTGCGGTGAGCTGGAGAGAATCCACCACCAGGAGCTGGCGACGGGGCACCATATCCAGACCAGCGCTGACTTCCTCGAAGCTGCTGCCCAGCAGCGGCCGTACCACCAGCGGGTTGTGACGCAGCCGCACTGCCACCGCGCCGACCGCCGCGCGATGCGCGTCGTCGAGCCTTCCCTGGCGGAGATCGTCGATCGACACCCGTCCCTCCAGCGCCAGAGCCCGTTCGAACACCCGGTCTGGACTCATCTCCCCGGAGAAATACAGCGTAGGGATCTCGGCCCCGGCGGCCCGAAGTGCCACGCCGAGCCCCAGGGCCGATTTCCCGCTCCCGACATCGCCGGCAAGGATCACCAGGTCTTTGCGGCGCAATCCTCCGGCGAGCAGGCGATCAAGTGAGGCAAAGCCGGTGGGGACGGTATCGGGTGCCCGCTGGTCGGGTGAACGCTCATCGATGCGGGCAACCAGCGTCTCCAGCACTGAATCGGAGCTTCGAGTGGGACGTCGGGTGGGTCGAGGCATGGATCATTATAGGCAGGTCAACCCCGAACCGCCTGACGCGCCTGCTTGACCGCGAGCGCCAGTGCTTCGGCAGCCTCGCTGCCGCCGGTTTCTCGAGCGGGTGCCACCAGTTGACTGAGCAGCTGGGCCACCGCCTCCGGCTGCACTTCCCGCAGCTGATTCACGGCGGCTGCGAGGGCTCGCCGCAAAGGCGGGGGCATGGTGAGACTGCTCAGCCGCCGCTCTAGCGCCTGGACCCGACGCCGGTGAGCCCGCTCCTGTAATGGGGGATCCAGGAGCACATCCTGGGCTACCCGGAGCGTCAGCCACAAAGCGAACAGTCCGCCCCGTTTAGGGCCCCGGCCCGTTTGGGTGAGCAGCGACAGGAGCGCGGATGCCGCTGGATCCCAGCCGTTCACACGAGGGTCCGGCTGAGCGCCTGGTAGACCGCCTCTGGGCCGATGCTTCGCAGGCACAAGTGATGCCCCAGAGGACATCGGGGTCCTCCCTTGCTGCTACACGGTCGGCAGGGGAGCTCGAGCTCGAGTACCTGAGCTCGGTCAGCGTAAGGAAAGAAGCCGAAGGCACGCACTGTGGGGCCGAAGAGCGCGATCACCGGGGTACCCACCGCTGTCGCCATGTGCATCACACCGGTGTCGCCCGACACGACGGCGGCTGATCGCCGGAGGAGGGCGCCCGTGCTCTGGAGTCCGAAGCGTCCGGCAACGTTGGCCACGCCGCTGCCGCTACCCTGTCCGATGGCCGCAGCGACCGCAGCGTCCTCGCCCGATCCCACGATGACGACTTGCATACCTCGCGTTGCAACCCAATGAACCAGCTGCCGCCAGTGTTCGACCGGCCAGCGTTTAGTCGCGTGAGCGGCGCCGGGGGCAACGGTGATCGTGGGGCGGTCCGGGAGCAGGGTTCCGCCGCTGAACCACTCGGCCACCTCCCGCTCGGCTTCGGGGGCCAGAAAGAAATCCGGCGGCTGTCCGTCCGGCACCACCTCCAGGTGTCTGGCGGCGTCGAAGTAGCGTTCCGCCACCGGACGGGTGTCCCGGTAAAAATTTCGCTTACCATGAATCAGAGCCGCCCGCGCCAGCCGATGCTTGGGGTAGCTGCTCCAGCGTCCCGGCACCAGAATCCGAAGCGCACGGGTACGGACGCTGTCGTGTAGGTCCAGCAAATGGGTATAACGGGCGGAGCGCAGCTCCGCTGCCAATCGGGGAAGACTCTGGTTGGCGGTCGCTGCCAGTACCTGACTGATGTTGGGATTGTGACTCAGGAGCGGAGCGTAGGTCTGCTTGGTGAGTACGGTCAGGCGAGCCGCGGGATGCCGATGCCGGATGGCGCGCAAGAGCGGAGTCGTCAGAAGCACATCGCCAATCGAGCTGAAGCGAACCGCCAAGATGTTGGGCGACTGGAGCACGGCGAGAAGGTATAGCGGTAAGCGATAAGCGGTAAGCCGTAAGCGGGGCAGCCGACTCACTGCTTACTGCTCAGCGCTCACGCCTTTAGTTTGAAGTATGCCCCGCCCCAAAAGCATCCTCTGGGTAGACGATGAGGTAGAGAGCCTCACGTCGCACATCCTGTTCCTCGAAGAGCAGGGGTTTGCGGTAGAGACAAGCACCCATGGCGACGACGCCCTGGTGCTGCTTCAGCGGCAGCCGTACGGCGTGGTCTTGCTCGATGAGCAGATGCCGGGCCGGCGAGGGCTGGATCTGTTCCAGGCCATCCGCGCCATCGACCACGGCATGCCGGTGGTGATGGTCACCAAGAGCGAGGAGCCCGATACCCTCAAGGATGCCATCGGCGCCGAAATCTCCGACTATCTGATCAAGCCGGTCAATCCGCGGCAGATTCTCTCTGTGGTCACCCGGCTGCTGGAGGGAGACCGCATTCGGCAGCAGCGACTCTCCCGCGACTTTGCCACCCGGTTTCGGGAGCTGGAGGCGCGCCGGGGCGGTCCTCTTGCCTGGCGCGAATGGGTGGAGCTGGTGGTAGAGCTGGCTGAGTGGGAGGTGCGTCTAGGACAGGCGGACGAGCCCGGCTTGCAGGATGCGCTACGAACCCTGCAGGACAGCCTGCGCCAGGATTTCGCCCGCTATCTGCAGCGCAACTATGCATCGTGGCTGCACGAGGGAGACAGCGACCGCCCCCCGCTCTCGGTGGACATCGGGGCCGAGTTTCTGCGTCCGGTGCTCGACATGCACGGCAGGGTGATGCTGGTGGTCGTCGACTGCCTCCGGCTGGACCAGTGGGCCATGATTCGGCCGCTGATCAGCGCCCGGTTTGACATCGAGACTGCCCACTACTTTTCGATTCTTCCCACAGCCACCCCGTTCGCGCGGAACGCGATCTTCAGCGGGCTCTTTCCGGCCGAGATCAAGGCGCGC
>Ga0075421_100006669_pt1 | contig 14110 bp, 7 predicted proteins | sample SoiMetdeltSBSDD5_FD_75292 | JGI IMG/M metagenome (GOLD analysis project Ga0075421, IMG submission 75292) | Bulk soil microbial communities from a Populus tree surrounding site in Tennessee, USA - Soil MetaG P. deltoides SBSDD5 | ecosystem: Environmental > Terrestrial > Soil > Tree plantation...
CCCACATCCACCTAGAGCCGGGTGAGGACGAAAGACTCACGCCCGGTTCGGCAGTAGGGGTATGGAGAAACGTATCGGCTGTCAAGGCCGATGGCGCGTTCTGTGCCTACTATAACGCTTACAAGATCAAAGAAGAATGCTTTAACTACTTGTATCAACCCTCTCAAAAAACTCTTGACCAGACACCAAAGACCAATCCCATAAAGAAAGGGTTACCATAATGCACCCACCTTAGCAGCCTTATTCCACATAGGGAGCCTATATGGAGCGTGTATGGAGCTATATCGAAGCCACCCTTATTCCCTAGGAGGACATAATGGCAAAAGTAATCCTTAACCCTGCAATTCAAGTGATCAGCGGCGACATCGGTGGGTTCGTCTATCGCCATCACGCCAATGGCCGTGTCGTCATTGCCAAAGCTGGTGTGCATAGTCCGGATTTTGAACCCTCGCCCGCCCAAGTAGCCCAAATGCAAAAGTTCAAGGAGGCTTCCGCTCGCTATACCCGCTTGATGCAAGAAGCCGGAACCAAAGCCGCCTATGAGCAACTATTGGCCAACGCCGAACCGGGAACCCGCATGCGTGGTTTGGTTATGGGTGACATCCTGAGCGCCCCCAAAATTGACACCCTGGATTTGAGCGGCTATCAAGGCCAGGTGGGGGATGCGATTCGGGTAGTCGCCGAAGATAACGTGGGCGTCACGCGGTTAGAGTTGATCATCCATGACCAGACTGCTCAGGCAGACTTGGAAAGCGCCTCGCAGGACATGACGGCCAACATTCAAAGCACGGTCGAATGGGTCTATCACACCACCATCGCCGCCCCGGCGGATCACGCCGTCGAAGTCCGCATTGCCGCCTTTGATTTGGCGGGCAACCGGGTTGACCAGATCGGCATACGCTAAAGACCACTCCACTATCAAAATAAATGGGCTGTCTGTATAGAAAGGTGTCGGCTGAGACTTGGCCGTGCGCGTCACGCACGGCCAAGTTTTTTAAAGCTGTGCCTTTCTGTGCTAAAACTAGCCTTTCGTGTGCATGATTTATTTCACTTGGAGCAGTAATATCCCCTATGGGTTTGCTCAGTCATACCGGGCTTTTCTGAGTTTGCAAGAACTCACCAAGGAGGCCTCTCATGTCAGGAACTTCTCGTTTTTCCAATTTGTTTGCCAAGCTTGCGGCCATGACTCTCTGGACCACGATCCTTGCCGCAAGCTTGGGATTGCAGGGAGCGCTGCCGGCACTCGCCGCGACGTCCTACTATGTGGATTGTTCGGCCCCCACGAACGGGACTGGCACCCAAGCCAGCCCGTGGAACAACCTTACCACCGTCAACGGCCCGACCTTCGGCGCAGGCGATAGCCTCCTGTTCAAACGCGGGACAACCTGCTCGGGCATGCTCAACCCCAAAGGCTCCGGCACCGCCACCTCGCCCATCACCATCGGGGATTACGGGAGTGGAGCGCTGCCCATCATCAATGGCGGCACGAATGCGGCGGCCATCAAACTCTTCGCCCAAGCCGGTTGGCACATTCAAAACATCGAAACCACGGGCGGCAACACGTATGGCATCTACATCGGCTTTGCCTCCAGCGGGACGTACAGCCATTTTCGGATTACGAACGTGGTCGTTCACGACGTGAGCGGGACGGCCAGCGGTCGAAACAATGGCTTGATCCTGATTGCGGTCACCCCGCGCAAGGCCGCGGTGATAGATGACGTCATCGTTGACGGCGTGACGGTTTACAACACAATGCAGTGGTCGGGCATCCGGGTCCAATGCGGCGGCAATGATGAGCCGGCGGGCAATGCCAATCCCATTATCATCCGCAATTCCATAGCGCACGACACTGGCGGATCGGGCCTGGAGATTTACGAGTGCAACCATGGCTTGATTGAAAATACCACGGCTTACAATACCGGCAAGCTGACGACGACTTCTCCCGGAACACCCAACTCCACCTGGACCTGGGCTTGCGACGACTGCACGGTTCAATTCAATGAAGCGTATCTGGCGGCTTCAGCGGGATTCGACGGCGGCGCTTTCGATATTGATTGGAATAGCGCCAATAACATCGTTCAGTACAACTATGGCCATGATACCGAGGGCTATTGTTTTGCGGTCTTCGGCGCCGAGCATACCGTGACGGCCAATGCGGTGGTGCGCTACAACCTCTGCTCTAAGAACAACCAGGATGGGAGCATTGGCGGGGAAGGGGCGATTGACCTGTTTACCTGGAACGGCGGAAGTATTGATGGCGTCAAAATCTACAACAATACTTTCTACTATAGCCCGGCCCCTGACCAATTCGGCGCTACCTTTGCTGCGCTCTACAACCAGGCCGCTTTTACCGGGACCGGCGTTCGACTTTTCAAGAACAACATTCTGTACTCCGACGTGCCCCAAATGATTGATAGTTTGGCCAACGGGCTGACGCTGAACAACAACCTGTATTGGTATACCGGGGCCGGCTCGCCGCAGTGGAAGTATAACGGCGCAGTCTATACCAGCCTCGGCAGCTATCAGAGCGGAACCGGCCAGGATGCCAACAGCCTGTACACCAATCCGCTGCTTACCAGCCCGACTTATCATGGGAACGGCTTCCCCACCACCCAATTCAATTTGCAAAGTGGCTCACCTGCCATCAACGCCGGTGTGGATGTCGGCAGTATGGGCGCGCGCGATTTCTTCAATAACTCCATTCCGCAAGGTGGCGCGTATGACATTGGCGCGTATGAGAGTGGCGGCAGTGGTGCTCCCACCAACACACCGACTCGCACCAACACACCTGCGCCACCGACGAATACTCCAACGACTGGGCCTAGCCCGACACCGACACGGACCAATACTCCCGCACCGCCGACGAACACTCCCACGGCTGGCCCCAGCCCGACACGCACGAATACGCCTGCGCCCACAGCGACGCCTGGTGGCTCAACCGTGATGCACATCGCGGATGTCATGACGACCGACATCAACGGTAATCCGCAGACGACGTTCGCCCGAGGTGACACCATCTATTGGCGGGTCAAGATTGTGGATCAGGGCAATGCGGCCGTTAGCGGCGCTTCAGTCACGACCCAAATGTTGAAGCCGGATGGCGGTGTGTATGCGACGGCAACCAGCACCACGGGAGCCGATGGCTGGGCGCTCTTCAGCAAGAGCACCAAAGGCCCGGACCCGGCTGGAACCTGGACGATCAACGTCACCAACGTCACCAAGACCGGCGCAACCTATGACCCGGTGGCTAATGTCGAATCTTCGACGACGTTTACGTTGCAGTAGACTGATCTAGACCTGGCTATTAGGTGGTTGCCAGCGGCACCTGACTATCTAACAGTGTCGTCCCATGCTCCCATTGCTATGAACGGGAGCATGGGACGAATCGAGTTTGTAAGTGATACCGGATTCCGACTGAATTTTACAGAATCTGGTCGCTGGCGTGCATGTTTTATTTTGGACACTTTGTTAAGATGGTAATCCAACAAACCTGAATGAGTGAAAAGGAGATAACCCATGAAGACCCACATCCTAAAATTTAGCACCACGCTCGGACTGCTGCTTGTTTTCATCGCGTCCATGAGCCTACAAGCTGCCGCCCCGGCAGCCGGTAAGCCACCGACGGCGACACCCGGCGGAGGCGGGACGACGATTACTGTCTCCGGCACGCAGTGGGGGGTGAGCACTTGTTCCATCGGCGCGAACGAAGGCAGCCATGACTTCAACACCGCCGACATGACCGACTTGGGGATCAACACTTACCGCCTCTATGGCGGCATGTCCCGCTGGGAACCGGTGGATGATGATGGGGTCTATGGCTCGCCGACCAAGGCCCAAATTCAGGCCAACATCAATGTCATTCCTTGGGCGGTTTGGGACAACATCATGACCACTCCACCAAGCGGGTCGGACTACTCTTGGTCAGATGTTCCGCCGCAAGTTTGGACTGGCAATGCGCGCACCATTTTCAGCAACCTGAAAACCGCCGGTATTAAACCAGTAGTCGTCTTGCGCAATAAAGACAATGGCGGCCTGCCCGCTTGGTTCACCGGCAAGCCCTCCACGACCCAGGACTGGGATGAATGGTGGGAACATGTGGCCGCCACCGTCTACTGGTTCAACGTCCGCAATGATTACCGCGTGGATGACTGGGAAGTTCACAATGAACCGGATGCCTTCTCGCAAGGCTGGGCCGGTAAATATACTGGCTATAAACAATTAGTGATTAATACTAACGACGCCATCCAGTGGGTGTACGCCAACTACCTGCCCGGCCGCACGCCGCATGTGTATGCGCCTGTTACCACCACCGGCAACAGTTGGCCGAACAACGTTATCACCGAAGTCCCCAACAACTTCGATACGATGGATGTCCACAATTACGACATGGACGTCACCTCGTTCACCCGCACAGTGCATGGCTGGATGAATGCCGCCGGCTACCCCAACCGCCCCTTGTGGGTTACGGAGTGGGGGGATTATCCCCGGAACGGCAGCGTGCCTTATAGCTCGGTTCCATTCAGTGTGAACAATGTGGTTAGCAACCTGATCCGTAGTTCACGGCCGGGCGACGATTCTTGGGCGGGCAGTCACATCTTTGCCCTCTACGATTGGGGCATCAGTTACTACCCCTCCGGCTTGATCGCTTCGGACGGGACGCATCGCCCCGGTTACTACGCCATGCGCTTAGCGACCCGCGCGTTGCAAGGCTGCCGCCCAACCTATCAGAGCACCAGCAACAACACCAGCCTGGTAGCGATCACGACCAAAGATACGTTGGGCAAGGTTTACTTGTTGGTCGCCAACAATGGAACGAGCTCACTCACCGTGGATGCCAATCTCTCGGCGCTGATCACCAGCGGTACCGGGACGCTGTGGCAGTTCGACGCCACGCACAATGACGTAACCAATGGCAGCCCGGTCTTGAGCGCCGGCCATGTCACCTTCACGATCCCCGGGACAGCGGCGATACTCATTAAATTCTAGAGGGGCGGAGGAATATTGGGAACTAAGGGAACTGAAGGAGCTCAAGCTCCTTCAGTTCCTAAGTTTATTGAGTTGCCGCAGTTCCCTTCAGTTCCCTCAATTCCTTCAGTTCCCGCATTTCCTCCAGTTCCTAAGTTTTTGAGTTCCTTCAATTCCCCAGTTCTTTAGTTTCCCCCAGTTCCCTGAGTTCCTTCATTTCCCTCAGTTCCTTTAATTCCTTCTTCTCGGGGTTTGCTCATTTAAGACGCGTGTAGTAATATTTACCTCCCCGAACAACAATATGATGAAAGACTGTGAATGCCTAAGCCAAGACCCAGCCCTTCTCGCGGTATACCCGGTTTTGACCAGCGCCTAATTTGGCCCCTCGTTGGATTGGGTGTGCTCCTGGCGCTGGTGTTGTTCTATCTTCTGTATGCTAAACAGGGACGGATCTTCCAGCCACCGCTCACGAACCTCAAGATCGGCACGCCGGCGCCGGACTTCACGCTCACCGGGGCGCGGGGTGGCACGTATCGCTTGTCGGACTATAAAGGGCAGGTAGTCTTAGTCTCCTTCCTTAACACCCAATCCGATCCCACTGCGGCCACCTCCGACCCCTCCCGCAGTCAGATCGTTTTCCTCAAGAGTATGCATCAACAGTACAGCCTCAAGGGGCTGCAAGTGCTGATGATTGATGCCACCTACCTCCAGACGCGCCAACATCCCAGCTCAGATGCGCTCATCAACTTCACCTACGACTGGAATTTAGATCCCATTCCCTTTCTCTTAGACGATAGCAACGGCTCCCTCGCCCGGCAGTTTGGCGTCTCCAAGCCTCCGACGACCTTCTTGATTGCCCCGGATGGAACGGTCAGCCAGCGCTGGGAAGGCTTTGCCTCCGCGCCGCAATTGGCCTTGGCCTTGCAAGCGCTCGTGGGTGGACCGGTGTTAGCCACCTCCGATGTCACCTCGCTCACACCCACCCCGACGATTGCCTTCCCCTGCACCGTCACACCGGCGCAAGCCAAGTTTGCCGGCATGACGGCGGCGCGCCGGCTTTCGAGCGATATTTGGGTGGTGGATGAAGGTCAGCCCTGGTCGAGCGGACAACCCAAGCCGTTGACCTGGGTGATTTTGGACGGCGAGGCCGATCTACATCTAACCGTCACTGCCATCAACCAACGAACCGGCGAGGAATTACTCGTCGTGGATGACAAACTGGAACGAATACCCGATGATCAAGCTCAAGGCATGTTGGTCAATGAGCCGGAGCCCTTGCCCAAAGTCTACCTGCTCTTTACCACCGGGTTGGTGAACGACACCGGGTGCTTTTTGGTCCGGGCCGTCGTCACGCGTCAGGGCGGAACCACGCCACTTTATACCGGCCAGGCGATGATTCCGGCAAGATGAGTTCCCGCGGTTTTCCCGCCCCGGCTACGTCATGGGGGCCGGGGTGCGGTTCCTTTAGTTCCTGAAGTTCCTGGAACTCAGGGAACTGAAGGAACTGGACAGGTCTATAGAAGAATCATGTCAGTTAGGTCTCAGTCGTATCGGTATCGTTTCATCCAGGGAGAGGGCTATGCCCGCCTATAAGCACGGACGGCCAACGGTGGGAGTCATAGCCGGGTGGCAATTCTATGAAGGCACACTCCATAGTTTCTTGTCCGGCTTGGCCAGCGGCATGCACGCGGCCGCCCAGGACCAGGATTGCAACCTGCTGCTCGCCTGCGGGGTCAGCTATATGACCCGCGACGGCATGGCGCCCATTCGTCCGGCCTGGCCGGTTCAGGCTTCGGATACGGACTTTGTCCCCGTGGGGCCGTGGAACACGGATGGGCTGCTCGTCGTGCTGCCCTTGCTCTCCGAAGCGCGCTCCCAATACGTTGAACAATTAATCGCCAACCACTATCCGGTGGTCTTTGTGGGAATCGGTGAAGAAGGCCCGACCGTCGTCGCCGATAATGAAGGCGGAACCTGGCAGGCCATCCGGCATTTGGTGGAGCATGGTCATCGCCGCATCGCCTACATCGGCGAGCAGGCCGATTTACGCAGCGATAGCTATTACCGGCTGCGGGCCTATCGCGCCGCCGTTCAAGAGTACGGGTTGGAAGCGGATAACCGGCTGATTGTTTACGGTTTTAACAGCCGGCCCGGGGGCAAGCGGACCATGAAAAATCTCCTGGACTCCGGGATGGAGTTCACCGCCGTGATAACCAGCAATGACGAATCGGCCTTCGGGGCGATGGACGCGCTGCGCGAGGCTGGGCGGCGGATTCCCGAGGACGTAGCTGTCATCGGGTTTGATGATCGGCTGGAGGCGACTGCCCAAAACCCGTCACTTACCAGCGTCCATTACCCGACCTTTGATGTGGGCTATCGCGCGTTGGAGGTGCTGCTGAGGTTCATAGGCGGGGAAGAGATTGATCCCGAGATTGCCCGCATCCCCACCAAGCTGATCACCCGCGAATCGTGCGGCTGTCCCAAAGGCGGCTTCTCGCCGCTGGAGGGCGATTTCGACCGCGAGGACCGGGAACAGTTCAAGATTGCGGCCGCCCCTCTAGGAGTTCACGCCGAAGCGGATACGACCTCCCTGCCGCTCAAATGGCAAGTGCTGCAAGCGATGAAAGCGGCGGCGCTCATTGAGAGCCGGCTCATGGGACCGATGGAAGTGGGGGTGCTGTGCCGGCGCGTGCTCGAAGGCTTTGAACTGAGTCTCAAGGAAAGAAAACTGGTCCACTTCCGTTCGGCGATGGCCGAATTGCTCCAACACGTTGAAGCGGCGAACGAGGATGCCTATGCCTGGCAGGCGGCGATCTCCGTCTTGAGAAGCAAAATGCCGGCGCTGCTCAAAGAGTTCAATTTGCCGGAGGAACTTCAGCGCAGCATGGAAGACTTGCTCCATCAGGCCCGGATTGCTATCAGCGAAAGCACCCGCCGGCATCACACTCAGTACCTTACCAACCAGGTCTACATCACCACTCAAGTGGGGTTGATGACCAGCCGCCTGCAAAACGCGCTGGATGAGAAGCAAATCTTTGAGATTCTCATCGAGGATTTGCCGAAGGTGGGGATTCAACATGCCCAGGTAGGATTCTTTGGGGCCGAGGGCGATGATCCAGCGGCTTGGACCACGCTGCGGATACACTCCAGCCTTGGATCAGAATTAGAACGTTTTCCCAGCCGGGAGTTCCCGCCGCCGGGCTTATATCCCGCCGAAAAACCTTTCCGTTTAGCGTGCTTGCCCTTGATTTTTCAAGACCGGTTGTCCGGCTTCGTTGCCTTTGACGCCGGCAACATGGAATCTTCGGCGACCATCATCCGGCAACTGGCCGCCGCCCTCAAGAGCGCCCGGTTGTACCAGGAAGCTGCCGAGGGCAAACAGTTGGCGGAAGAAGCGAATCGACTCAAGAGCCGTTTTCTCTCCACCGTCAGCCATGAGTTGCGCACGCCCTTGAACTTGATCGCCGGCTTGAGCGAAATGATGTTGCGGGAGCAAGCCCAGCCGGAGCCGCCTCAGCCGGAACAATACCGGGAAGACCTGCAACGCATTCATGCCAGCGCGCAGCACCTCGGCGGCTTGATCCGGGACGTGCTGGATTTGGCCAGCAGCGAGACCGGCCAGTTGAAGCTGGCGCGCGAGTCGCTGGACCTGGGTTTGGTGATCTCCGTCGTTTCGGAAACCGGGGCCCAAATGGCGCGGGATAAGGGGTTGACGTGGGAGCCTCACATCCCGGCGCTGCTGCCCAAGGTTTGGGGAGATCGTACCCGGCTGCGGCAGGTGGCGCTCAATCTGATCACGAATGCCATCAAGTTCACCGCCCGCGGCAAAGTCGCATTCACGGTTGAAGTCGGCTCGGATCAAGTCAAGCTCTCCGTCAGCGACACTGGGCTGGGGATACCCCTCAATGAGCAGCAAGTCATCTTTGATGAATTTCGCCAATCGGAACGGACCACCGCGCGCGGTTACGGTGGCTTGGGGTTGGGGTTAGCTATTTGTAAACGCCTGGTGGAATTGCACGGCGGCCAAATTGGGGTGAAGTCGTCCGGCGATGAAGGCGGCGGCTCCACCTTTTACTTCACCCTGCCAATCCTGGAAAAGCGGGAAGCACCCCCGGCGCCGGTGGATGCCCCAGCGGTCAATCAGCCGCAAACGGTGCTCCTGTTAGCGGAAGAAGTCGGCCATGGCGACCGGATGCGCGAGCACCTCCGCGAGCAGGGATTCGAGGTGGACGTCTGCCTGGTCAACGGGAATACGGATTTGTTCTCCCAGCTTTTAACTGCGCCACCCGGCGCCGTGGTGATGGATGCCGGTCTCGCCTCCGAACGCGGCTGGGAAATTTTGAAGGTCTTAAAGGGCAATCCCGCTACCCAAGATGTTCCCGTGTTGTTCTACTCCCTGACCGAAGAAGGGGATACCGGTTTCATGCTGGAGATGGATTACCTGATGAAACCGGTGGAGACCGGCGCGTTAGCGCAGGCGCTGGCGCGCCAGGGTTTGACGGATAGCAAAGATGAGGAAGAGAAGACGGTTTTGATTGTGGATGATGAGCCGGGCATTCTGGAGATGCACGCCCGGATGGTGCAGGCGCAGTCCAGCGGGTATCGCATCCTCAAGGCGCGGGATGGGCGGGAAGCGCTGACGACGCTGGCGCACGCGCGGGTGGACCTGGTGCTGCTGGACTTGATGATGCCGGAGATAGACGGCTTTGGGGTGCTGGAGGCGATGCGCCGGAGTGAGTTCACCCGCGATGTGCCGGTGATCGTACTCACGGCGCAAGTTTTGAGTGAGACGGACATGGCGCGCTTGAACCAGGGCGTCGCCACCGTGTTGGGGAAGGGCTTGTTCAATGCCCAGGAAACACTGGCGCACATGGAAGCGGCGCTGGCGCGGAACCGGAAGTTAGGGAATGAAGCGCAGCGGCTGGTCCGCAAGGCGATGGCCTACTTACATACGCATTATGCCGAATTGGTGTCGCGTGAGGGTGTGGCGCGCTATGTCGGTGTCAGCGAGAGCTATCTCACGCGCTGTTTCCATCAGGAAACCAGCGTCACGCCCATGGTCTATCTCAATCGGTATCGGGTCAACAAAGCCAAAGAACTGCTAATTAACGGCGAAAAGAGCGTTACTGAGGTGGCGATGGCCGTGGGATTTTCCGACAGCAATTATTTTGGCCGGGTCTTCCGGCGTGAAGTGGGCGTCTCGCCGGGCGCTTTCCGCCGGGGGCGAACAGTAGACTAAAAACGTCCTGACTGAAAAAAGAGCCGTCAAGCCGACCCGCCGGGTCGGCTTGACGGCTCTTTTTTTTCTCAACCAGCCGAAACCTGCCGGTCGGGTTTTCAGTTTGGCTTTTTTCGTCACCCGGTGTCTCGGTACAATTTGAGCGCCAGTTAAGCGGTTGTTAAGCGCTGGGAGGTGGCTCAGGGTGGAAAGCGGATTTTTTTTGTTACTAATTACTCACCCCTTGCTCGAAACTCGTCATTTATGTGCGAGATTTAAAACGCAGATCAGTCATAAACTGAGAAAGTGTTGCTGAGGCTGGGCGACTGGCAGTAAAGATAATTTTTTTTAGAAAGGTTTTCCCCAATCCGCTGGGGCTAGGTTTTCCTCAAGGAGGCTCACATGAAAGCGCATCCGAAGTTCAGTGCCGTTGGAACCCTCTTGCTTATTTTGATCTTGGCGATCAGCGTCGGCGCCGCCGGCCCGGCGCAGTTCTCAGCCAAAGGTAAGCCGCCCACCGCCACGCCGGGGCCGGGTGGGGGAGGCACACCCCTGGCCATTACCGTCTCTGGAACCCAGACCGGGATCACTCAGCAATCCGTCGGAACGGTGGAAGGCAACGGCGGGTTCAACCTCAACGATTTGACCGGCCTGGGCATTACCAACTATCGCATGTACGGTGGCGCCTCCCGCTATGAGCCGGTAGATGATGACGCTGTCTATGGTTCACCCTCGATTGCCCAAATTCAGGCGGACCCGAATGTCATCAACTGGGCGGCGTGGGATACCCAGTTCAATCGCCCGGATGGCTACTTCTGGTCACAATATCCCAACGCGGTTCAAGTTAGCTCGGCCAGCATGCTCGCTCAGCTTCAGACGGCCGGTATCCAGGTCGTCATGACCATCCGGCCTCGCGACAACAACAATACGCCCACCTGGATCAATCCGCTCCCGATCATCGCCGCTGCCGACCGCAATGAGTGGTGGGCGCACGTCTTCGCCACGGTCTACGAGATCAATGTTCGGAATAACTGGGGCGTGGATCGCTGGGAAATCCATAACGAGCCTAATCAAGTTGGCCAGGGCTGGTATGACAATGGTGGATCGCTCACCGACTACTACGAGTTTGTCCGGCTGACCTCGGATGCCATTGACTATGTGTACGCGACTTATCTGGGTAACCGGCCGCACTTCATTCATGCGCCGGTCGTTTCCGGAAATCCCAATCGCTCCAAGTGGGTGCCGGGCGTGCTGGACAATGTGGACAGCTACTTTAATGTCTTTGACTATCACTGGTATGGGGTCCACCAAGATGCCGAGGCGGCAGATTACACGGATACAGTGACGACCCATAATCCGGATGGCGTCGTCGAGCCGTTGTGGAACTCGGAGTGGGGCACGTTCCGCGATCCGTACAACACGCTGCCTCAGGCGTTCGGCTTCACGGATCAGTTAATCCAAATGAATCAGCCGGCCAGCTATGTGAGCGGCAGCGATATTTTTTCGATGTATACCTGGGGCACGGCCGCCGGTTTAGTGGACGACGCGGGGGTTAAAAGCGAAACCTATTTGGCGCTCCAGACGCTTATCCCCGCCATCCAAAACGGCAAGAATAATTTCTCGGTCAGCGGAAATTCCACCTCGGTAAAGATCATGGGCACGGAGGATGCCAGCGGCTTCTACATCGTTGTTCTCAATCAGGGTCGGGGCAGTGTAGCCTACACCCTCACCGCCGATGTTTCCGCGCACCGGACGACCGGGGCCGGGACGCTGACTGAATACTCGGCGGCGAATAAAGCGGTGGTCGTTGCCAACCCGGTTGTCTCCGGTGGGGTCGTGACCTTCAATTCGCCCGCGGATAGCCTGGTCGTGCTGCGGGTGCCGTAGCTATCTTCCGGGAAATATCAAGTCCAGCGCAAGCAGTATCTTCAATCGCTGAAAAAGGAGCCGGGGCAAATCTGATCCGGCTCCTTTTTTTCTTTATCCGCCAAGCCGAAATCTGTCCGGCGACGATCGGTTCGGACTTTTTTCTCAAATTAGTTTCAATCAGTCAGCGCTTAAAGAGCGCTTAAAAAAACTAAGTTCTATCCCATTTGTAATTCTTTTCATTTGAATAGCTTGAATTGATCACATTGCACTAAATGTGCGAGAAGTAGTCACTGTGGTGCGAGATTTAAATCCCTGGTGAGGCATACACTGTCAGTAGTTAAGGGGCTTTTCCTCAAGGAGGTTGAAATGAAAGCTCGACTGAAGTTCACGACCACCAGCACGCTTTTGCTTGTTTTGATCTTAGCTATCAGTTTGAGTGCGGCCGCGCCCTCCGCCGGAACGTCGGCGGGTAAACCTCCCACGGCCACCCCTGGTGGCCCAACCCCCACGCCCGGCGGCGGGGGTGGCGGTACACCACTCTCCATCACCGTTAACGGTACGCAAATTGGCATTACGCAACAGCTTATCGGCGCGAACGAAGGCTCGGGCCGGTACAACATTAGCGAGATTACCGAGTTGGGCTTGAAAAACTATCGAATGTACGGTGGCACCGGGCGCTATGAGCCGGTGGATGATAATGGCGCCTATGGCTCCCCATCTATTGATGAGATCAAGGCCAACGTCAACGCCATCAACTGGGCGGCTTGGGATACGCAATTCAACCGCAGCGATGGCTATTTCTGGGCCCTCTATCCTCCCGAGGTTCAGGTCAGTTCAGCGACGATCTTGGCCGATCTGAAGAACAATGCGGTCCCGGTGGTCATGGTCGTCCGCCCGCGAGACAACCACAATACCGCGAGTTGGATGAATGCGCTGCCGATCACCGCCGCCGCCGACCGCAACGAATGGTGGGAACATGTCTTCGCCATGGTCTACCAGGTGAATGTGCGCAATAACTGGGGCGTGGATCGCTGGGAAGTCCACAACGAGCCAAACCAGAACGGCCAGGGCTGGTCAAATAATGGTGGATCGCAGACCGATTATTATGAATTCGTCCGGCTGACCTCGGATGCGATTAATTACGTCTATGCCACGTACCTCGGCAACCGGGCGCACTATATTCAAGCGCCGGGTGTCTCCGGTAATCCGAACCGCACCAAGTGGGTGCCGGGCGTGTTGGATAACGTGGATAGCTATTTCAACGTCTTTGACTATCACTGGTATGGCAACAATCAGGATGACATCGCCACCGGCTACATTGCCGATCTCCAGGCGCATAACCCGGATGGGGTGATTGAGCCAATGTGGAATTCGGAGTATGGGACTTACAACGAATCTTACAACACCGTCAGCCAGGCGCTTCTCTTCTCCGATCAATTGTGGCTGATGAATCTACCAGCCAGCTATGTCAGCGCCAGCAGCATCTTCTCCATGTATCAATGGGGCGGCGCTGAAGGCTTGGTGGCCGACAACGGGACCAAGAGCGAAACCTTCTGGGCGTTCAAGACTCTCTTGGCGGCCCTCCAGAGTGGTAAGAATAGCTTCCAGGTGACGGGCAATGGCACGTCGTTGAAGATCCTAGGGACAAAGGATGCTAGTGGGTTTTACATCGCTGTGCTCAACCGGGGGACGGGCAGCGTGGCTTACAGCCTGACGGCCAACATCTCGGCGCACCGCACCACCGGCACGGGGACGCTCACCGAATATTCGGCGGCTAATAAAGCGGTGGTCGTCGCCAACCCGACGGTCTCCAGTGGGGTTGTAACCTTCAACTCACCGGCGAATAGCCTGGTCGTTCTCAAAGTACCGTAGGTGTAAATCTGGCGGGGCGGGCTTCTCACGCGGAAGTCCGCCCGGACGCTTCTTGGCTTATTAGTTACTCACCTTACGCAGTTTCGAGTAAACTTGGCGCATGAAAAACGGCAAACTTCTTGACTTGTACAGTGACTATCTGATTAGCGCCTTTGGGCCAACAACGGCGACGGGCCTCGCTTCGCT
>Ga0075421_100006670_pt1 | contig 14110 bp, 13 predicted proteins | sample SoiMetdeltSBSDD5_FD_75292 | JGI IMG/M metagenome (GOLD analysis project Ga0075421, IMG submission 75292) | Bulk soil microbial communities from a Populus tree surrounding site in Tennessee, USA - Soil MetaG P. deltoides SBSDD5 | ecosystem: Environmental > Terrestrial > Soil > Tree plantation...
GCCGCCTTCGACGACCGGCAGCGCGCCGGCGCCCGGCATGATCCGGCCATTACTCGACACCACCAGGCTTTGGAACCAGCTTTGCCCGGCGACCGCAGTCAGTTCCTGGGTCGGTTGCTGAAAGCTCGCCGCCGTGTAGGCTTTGTTCAGCGCTATCTCCACTGTGATCGGTCGCGCTTTGTCCATGCGGCCCAGCGCGATCATGCGGCCGCTCTCATCGACCACGACCGCCGTCACAGCGATATCCAACTGCGCCGCCTGCGTGTGAGCGCTACGAACCATCTGAATCGCTTTGTCTCCGGGGATAGCCATCGTCGTTCGTCTGCCTCCTCACTGTTAAAGTAACTCTTATAGTCTAACAGGGACGGACTGTCAAGCGCCAAGCACATGCTGCGTTGATGGCTTTGTCTCAGGCCGCTGGCATATACTCCGCCACAAGAGCCGGTCTCCGCCTGCGCTTGCGCGCCGTAGCAGGGGCAGTGCCTCGGGCGGGACTGCGGCTTGGGCCCCAGTGAGACGGGCCGTTTAGTGACACCGTCGGTACTTCAACAGGCGTCGGCCCTCCTGATTCTGGTTGAGGTACAGATCGCCGTGCGAGTCCACCCAGACTGCGTGCCCCCCATCCCCCGCGCCCGTGCTGCTCGGGCTCAGCCAGCGCGTCAGCACCTGCCCATCGAGAGTCAGGAGGGTGATCAAACCGTCCAGTTCGGGCACATACACGACCCCGGCATGGTCGATATAGATGTCGCAGGGGCGAGCCAGGTCTTGCCATTGGGTCAGGAAGTCGCCCTCCGGGGAAAAAATTTGGATGCGATTGTTCTCCCGATCAGCCACGAACACGCGGCCATCGGTGTGTATCCAGACCCCATGCGGCACGTGGAACTCGCCTGGGGCACTTTTCCCTGGGGCTCCCCACGACTTTTGTAACGTCCCGTCTGGCGCAAACCGATGGATCCGCGCATTGCCATATCCATCAGAGATATAGATTTCGCCTGTGGGTGCTATGGCGACATCGGACGGACGGTGGAAGGGGCCGGCGGCCTGTTTCACCGGATCCCGGTAATTCCCAGACCAGCCGGTCTCGGACGGGGTATCCCAGGTGCCCAGGGTCATCAACAGATTCCCAGACGAACTATACTTCAGGACAACATGGGAGTTTATCACCGGCAGATAGAGATTCTCCTGCGCATCGATGAACATGCCATGGGCGGACGACAGGATCCCTTCCCCCCATGACGTGAGGAAAGTGCCATCATGTTCGAGGACAATTAAGGGATGCGCACTACGATTGAACAAATACACCCGGTCGCGCGCATCAGTCACGATACCGGTCTGGCCCAAGGTCCAGCCCGCCGGCAATTGTGCCCAGTCGTCTACCAGTTCATAGGTGTAGTCACCCGTTCCTACGGTGGTCATCGTCATTTCTCCTCTTGGTATCCGTATGACTACGGGTACATCTTCCCGTTACCCCAGCCATACGGGACTGTGACCACGCCGGGTTCCAGGTGCTGCACATCGGTCTGGCCGCAGTAGCCCAGCACCTGATCCAGCTCATGGCGCAGTAGTTCCAGCATGCCATGCACCCCTTCGGCGCCATTCACCGCCAGACCCCAGTAGAGGGGCCGCCCCACGCCCACCGCACGCGCCCCCAGCGCCAACGCCTTCAGCACGTCGCTGCCCCGGCGCACACCGGAATCCAGGTATACTTCAGCGTGCCCTTTACAGACCTCCACAATCTCCGGCAAGCTCTCAATGGCACTGAGCGTGGAGTCCATTTGCCGCCCGCCATGCGTCGACACCAGGATGCCATTGACGCCGCATTCTACCGCCACGTGTGCGTCCTCTGCCGTGCGGACACCCTTTAACACCAGGGGCAGAGAGGTCAGCGAACGCAGCCAGTCCAATTCTTTCCAGAGGAGCGCCGGCACCCGCGCTGGCTGCCAGTTGGGAGCTTCGTCTGTGCCGCTCAGCGCCGCCATAGCGTCCGGGGTGACGCGGAAGTTCGCCGGTGGAAAGGGGTTCGCATAGCGATTACGAATATCGCGCTCTTTCGGCGCCGGCAATGGCGTATCTACGGTCAGGACAACGGCCTTGTAGCCGGCTTCTTCGGCGCGCTGCACCAGCATTTGCGTGATCTCATACCCACGGTGGTAGAGCTGGAACCAGAGCGGTCCACTGGCAGACTTTGCCACGTCTTCCATACTGTAGTGCGAAGACGTGCTGAGCATCATCAAGGTATTGGACATCCCGGCCCCCCGCGCCGTGGCACATTCCCCATCCGGGTGCGCGATTTTATGGCCGCCAGCGGGGCAGATCATGACGGGAAAGCTGATGGGGGTCCCCAGCACGGTCGTCGCCAGCTTGCGCTCGGTCACGTCGCGCAAGAAGCGTGGGCGCAGGCTGATGGCGTCGAAGGCCGTGCGGTTGCGCCGGGTGGTCAGTTCGTCCTTCGAGCCACCGGCGATAAAATCCCAGTAATCGTGTGGGAGCACTTGCTGGGCACGCGCCTCGTACTCATACAGATTGATGGGGTCTACATGCATACGGCCCTCCGTTCGCATATGAAGGAATAGGGGAGATTCGCCTCTTTGCGCCAGTATCTGCCATCACCTCACCAAAGAAAAACTCATTATTTTCATTGTTGCAGCAAAAATATTAATGCTGATACTTCGCCCCTCGTCCTGTCACCTTTCCTGGCGTCTCGGATCGTGCTACGCTCACATCAGACCATGAGTTTTACGAATGTCCTGTTACCGACAGGGGACATCGGGAGGTGAGTATGGAGTTCGAGACCGTCTTGGAGCAAACTATTGCTCTGCTGCAGCGCCAGGGACGCATCTCATACGGTGCTTTGAAGCGGCGGTTCCAGGTAGACGATGCTTATCTCGAAGATCTCAAGGTCGAACTGATCGAGGCCCAGCAACTAGCGCGCGACGAGAACGGCAGAATCCTGGTCTGGGTGGGAGAGACTGACTCCCAGCTTTCTGTCCGAGACGACCAAGCCGTACAGGCCGCACTTGCCCACATTGAGCGTCGTACACCTGATGCCGAACGGCGCCAGCTCACGGTGATGTTCTGTGATCTCGTCGATTCGACACTCCTTTCCAGCCAGCTCGATCCGGAAGATTGGCGTGAGGTGGTACGCGTCTATCAGGAGGCTGCAGCCACCGTCATCCAGCGCTTTGACGGCTATGTTGCCCAATATCTTGGGGATGGTCTGTTGGTGTACTTTGGTTATCCCCAGGCACACGAAGACGACGCCCGCCGGGCCGTGCGGACTGGCCTGGACCTAGTGGAAGCCCTGGGAGAGCTCAATATCCGTCTGGCGCAGCATTATGGAGTACGCTTGGCGGTCCGCATTGGTATCCACACCGGGCTGGTAGTCGTAGGCGAAATGGGTGCTGGAAGCCGCCAGGAGCAGCTCGCCCTGGGTGACACCCCCAACATTGCCGCCCGCATTCAGGGGCTTGCCGCGCCTGATACGGTCGTAATCAGTCCCGCTACCTTCCGGCTTGTGCGAGGATATTTTCTCTATCAGGATCTGGGCGCACACGCTCTCAAAGGACTAACTACACCTGTGCAGGTGTATCGTATCCTGGGGGAAAGTGCGGCCCAGAGTCGCCTGGACGTGGTGGGTACCACCGGCCTCACACCTCTTGTTGGCCGGGACTTAGAAGTGGCGCTGCTCCTGGAGCGCTGGACGCAAAGCCAGGACGGGGCTGGGCAGGTCGTGCTCCTGCGCGGCGAGGCTGGCATTGGCAAATCACGCCTGGTGGAGATGCTGCGCGAGCATGTGAGAAGTGAGGGCGCGACGCGCATTGTGTTTCGCTGTTCCCCCTACCACCAGAATAGTGCTCTGTACCCGGTGATCGGCCACCTGCAGCGGTTCCTGCAGTGGCAGCGCGATGAGACCCCTGAGGCAAAGTTCGACAAGCTGGAGCACGCGCTGCAGACGTATCACTTGCCCCTGGAGGAGGTCATGCCGCTTCTTGCAGCGCTGCTCTCTGTGCCCCTGCCGGAGCGGTATCCTCCACTAACCCTAACGCCCCAACGGCAGCGACAAAAAACGCAGGAGGCATTGGTTGCGTGGCTACTAGAGGAGGCAGAGCGACAACCCCTCCTGGCAGTGTGGGAAGACCTCCACTGGGCTGATCCCTCCACGCTCGACGTCCTGAGTCTGATGCTCGACCAGGTCTCCACGGCCCATATGCTCACCCTATTAACGTGTCGCCCAGAGTTTCACCCGCCCTGGGCCACCCACGCATCGATGACCCAGGTTACCCTTAACCGCCTGGGGCGCGCCCAGGTCGAGGCAATGCTTTCCAGCCTCACGGGCGACAAGCCCCTGCCGACCGAGGTGGTCGAGCAGGTGGTCGCCAAGACCGATGGAGTGCCGCTGTTTGTCGAAGAACTCGTCAAGATGATCCTGGAATCCGGGCTGGTGTGGGAGCAGGCAGGCCGCTATGTCCTGACCGGTCCACTCCCTCCCTTAGCCATTCCCTCCACGCTGCACGACTCTCTCATGGCTCGGCTAGACCGGCTCTCGACGGCCAGAGCAATGGTCCAACTTGGCGCCGTCCTGGGGCGAGAGTTTTCGTATGACCTACTGCAGGCCGTCTCGCCTGTAGATGAGATGACGTTACAGCAGGGGCTGGCCTAGTTAGTAGATGCCGAACTGGTCTACCAGCGCGGTCTGCCGCCGCGCAGCCGGTACATCTTTAAGCACGCCCTCATCCAGGATGCCGCCTATCAGTCGCTTCTGAAGAATACGCGACAGCAGTACCATCGGCGTATTGCCCAAGTGCTGGAGGAGCGCTTTCCTAACATCGCCGAGGCCCAGCCCGAGCTGCTGGCGCAGCACTACACCGAGGCGGGTCTGGTCGCGCAGGCTCTGCCCTACTGGCAGCGGGCCGGCGAGCGCGCCACGCAGCGTTCGGCCAACCAGGAAGCGATCCGTCACTTCACGCATGGTCTCGAGCTGCTCGCCGCGCTTCTCGACACGCCTGAGCGCAGTCAACAAGAGCTCACCTTGCAGACTATGCTCGGCACGGCCTTGGTCGCCGTCAAAGGCTATAAGGCTCCAGAAGTTGGGCAGGCATATACACGAGCCTACGAGCTCTGTCAGCAGTTGGGGGAGACCTTCCAAGTCTTCCCGGTGTTGGCGGGGTTGCGCAGGTTTTATACCCTGCAGGGGGCGTTCCCGACCGGACATGAGCTGGCGGAAAGACTCCTTGTCCTGGCCCACCGCGTCCAAAATCCCGTATTCCTCGTCGAGGCCCACTTTGCCATGGGGAATAACGCCCTCTTCTCTGGCGCTGTGGTCCGCGCCCACGCGCATTTCGAGCAGGGGATTGCCCTGTATAATGCCTTGCAGCAGCGCCCCCACACCTCCCTGTATGCGCAGTATGCGCAGGACCCCGGGGTGTCGTGTCTCGCCTATGCCGCATTGACTTCGTGGTTACTCGGCTATCCGCACCAAGCCCTGCAGCGGAGTCAGGAAGCGCTCGCCCTGGCGCAAGAGCTGGCGCACCCCTATACCCTTGCTTTTGCCCTGGGCTGGGCGGGCATCATCCATCAATTCCGCCGAGAGGCCCAGGCAACCTACGAGCAGGCCGAGGCCGTGCTCGCCCTCGCCGACGAGCACGGGTTTCCGGGCTGGTTAGAGCATGGGACTTTTCTGCGGGGCTGGGTGCTCGCCACGCGAGGCCAGCGACAGGAGGGGATCGCCTCTATGCACCAGAGCCGCCTCGCAGGCATGGTAGCTATGGGGCCACACTACTGTGCCCTGCTGGCTGAGGCGTATGGGGCAGGAGGGCAGATAGCAGAAGGACTTGCCATACTCGTAGAAGCGCAGGACCTGGTCGACAAACTTGGGGGGCATTGCTACGAGGCGGGGCTGTATCAGCGCAAGGGGGAGTTGCTGCGGAATGCGGAATGGGGAGGGCGGAGGGCGGAATTGACGGTGGAAGAATGTTTTCGTAAGGCTCTCGACATCGCCTACCGTCAGCAGGCGAAATCCCTGGAACTGCGAACCGTCATGAGCCTCGCTCGCCTATGGCAGCATCAGGGCAGGCAGCACGAAGCCCGCCAATTGCTCGCTGAGATCTACGAGTGGTTCACCGAGGGCTTTGACACTGCCGACCTGCAGGAGGCCAAGGCACTGCTGGAAGAACTGACCTAATCCGGGGAGTCAGAAGCGGTGGTCCAAACACTGCGGATGCCTCATGCGGTCAGAGCAGACGTCGCGACAGTACGGGTCCGGCACCTTACCAGTGTTGGCAATCTATCCAAGATCCAGGAGGGCAATATCCTTCTGGCGGATGATCACGGATGTGTCTTCGCCGTGAGTGTTCGAGGCCAACCACCGAGTCCGAGAGACGGGGAGACAGCCCTCGGGATTTCTCGTGGTAGGGGGAATGCATGCGTCGATTTTGACGCGATTCCGGGAGAGTTCGAGAGCCGAATCAATGCCCTGACAGGAGCGCGAGAATTCGTGTTTCGGGGCGACATTGATCTGACACATCGCCAGGCACATTTCTCCCGTAACAGGTGAGTCTATGAAAGAAAAGGTGGTGATTTCGACGGCAGAGGTCCTGCGTGTGTACCGCCTTCTTGAGGAGCTGAATCGGTTCCTGCATCAGCCGATGCACTATGACGAGCATCCGGCGGTGGTCGACTGGCTCAAAAGTGGTGTCTATGAGGAACTGAGTAGCATGTATTATGAGATCGTTTGGGGATGGCCCCCGAAGAGGAGAAAAGGAGAATTGAGGAGCAGTAGAGTAGCATCGTGGTATCGGGGAAGCGCACCGCCGCCGCCAACTGCTCGCCGAGATCTACGGCTGGTTCCCCAAGGGCTTTGACACTGCTGACTTGCAGGAGGCGAAGGCCCTGCTGGAGGAGTTGGCTTGAAAGGCATTGAAGTATGCACCAGCTTGTCAAAAAGCTCTCCCACACTGAGCTAGATGCTCTGGCTGAGCTAAAAGCACTCCTAGCGCAACAGTACCGTGTGCAGGATATCCGATTGTTTGGCTCCAAGGCCCGTGGAACGGGGCATGTGGAGGCGGATCTCGACCTGTTCATCGTCGTGCCAGACCTGGACTGGGAACGTGCAAAAGCCATTTATACCCTCTGCTTCGAACTCAGTCTGCGTTATGACCTCCTCATTGCCCCAACGCTCTGTTCCCAAGCCGAGCTTGAGATCCCCCTCGTCCAGGCGACGCCGTTCCACCGGACCATCCAGGCAGAGGGACTGTCTGGATGAGAGGCGTCTGGATGAGCTCACATGCATATAGCTCGCAATGAGAGAAGGAGACAGCACATGCCTAGGACATGGGTGTATGACCCCCATTCGGGCGGGGTAAAAATACCAATGGCAGTCCGCGAAAGGACCAAAAATCGCATCCTGGCACATGCCAGCAAGCACTATACCGGCAAGTACACGCGCCTGGATGTGCACTTCCGCGGCCAGTTATGCTACATCGACGCGTACACCGAGCCATCCGTGCCGCCCGGTTTCGATCCAACTGTGTTCGGGGAATCACGTGAGGAATATCTCCAGCGGCTGCGGGATACCCCTATTCACCTCTGTCGTCTCCGCTACTTCGGTGATGAGCAGCGCTGGTCTATGGCGTTCTACACCTATAGCAACGAGAAATATGAGCCATGTTTCTTCAACAATGGCACGTTTCAGGGCACGCCCGAGGAAGCCTTTGATACTGCAGCCGTCTATCTACAAGATTGAGGATGAACCCGAGGAGAGGTTAATATATTTGCCACTCCCACGTACCAAAGCGTTCCGAGCAGACCATGTGGAGTGTTCCCTGGTGGGCTTGATGGAGCTGGTAATACGCCTGGCGGTGCGGATTGCCGTTATAAAACACATACGTGTCACCATCACTCAGGCCCATATTACAGGCCTGGATGTCACGGCTAGAGCGCGCCAACACCGCGTAGACTGTCGCAAGTGCCTGCGGTGGTGGCACGCCTTGGGCGAGCTGTTCCTGCACCAACGACCAAATCTTCTCTGCGCCAATGCCCCCCGGGACGCGTCGCGGCAAGCGCACGCCTTTGAGAAAGCCATTGAACACAAAGGCATACGGCGCACATACATAAGGCTGGCTATAGGCAATGTTGCCCTTGTGGTGCGCAAACGATGCGCTCCGAGCATGTACCAGCAGGTGATGGGTTGGAGGGAGACGCTGGAGGGTGTCTATCTCGGTCCAGATCGGTGCCACGGAGCGCTGCACCTGCCACGCCTCCTGGTTGTCCCGCCATGCCACACCCCAACCATCCCCTTGCCAGCCCTCGCCATGCAGGCCGGTGCTGTACTGACACATCTGCGCAAATTGCACCACGAACGGTCGCATATCGCACGGTGTGGGCGCGGTAAGCAGTAAAAATCGACACATCGTTGTCTTACTCGTAGGCTGCTAGTCCTGTGCATCCAGAACGTTACTGCGCCGTAGTGCCCCCGTCGATCACCAGTTCGGCGCCAGTGACATAGGTCGACTCGTCAGACGCCAGGTAGAGCATGCCGTAGGCAATATCATCGGCAGTGCCTAAGCGGCCCAGAGGAGTCCGGGCAATGGACCACTCGCGGCGCGGCGCGTCGGCGGTAAAGCCCCCGATAGTGAGGGGCGTCTCGCAATACCCTGGATGCACCGAATTGATGCGGATATTCTCCTTGGCGTATTGGATGGCGGCAGCCTTGGTAAAGAGCCGGATGGCCCCTTTGGCGGCGTGGTACGCCGTGGAGGTGGGACTCCCCACCAGGCCATAGATGGACGAGACGTTAATAATCGACCCACCGCCTACCTTACGCATCTCGGGAATGGCGTACTTCGTGCCCAGAAAGACTCCTTTGGCGTGCACGTCCATTTGCGCGTCCCATACGGCCACGCTCGTTTCCTCGACCGTAAATCGGGCGCCGGTTCCGGCGTTGTTCACAAGGACATTGAGCCTGCCAAACGTGGTGAGGGTAGTTTGGATGACCTCTTGCCACTCCTCTTCACTGGTGACATCGTGCCGCACAAACAAGGCCTCCCCACCACTAGCGCGGATCTGCTCGGCGGTCTTGAAGCCCATCTCCTCCTTGATATCGGTCAACACCACCCTGGCACCTTCGCGGGCGAAGAGCCGTGCCGCGGCCCCGCCAAAGCCCATGAGTTGTCCTTCGACACCCGCGGCAGCGCCGGTGATCAGTGCCACTTTCCCTGCCAGTCGCATAGGTTGTCCCCTCGTCGATGGTCCTTGCAGTATCTGCCTCTGCCACCGTCGGTTACTCAGTATACACCACCCTGAGTAGCCGTGTTACAATCGGCTATCCGGATCGGGTACGATTTCCACACGGGCGTATAGTGCTGTGGACATGGATTCTCCAGATGCAGCCAGCGTGCCTGGCCTATCCCGCAGCCATGATCGATAATGCACCCTAAGGAGATATACACATGCAAACAGCAAGGGACGGTGTGGGGCTACGCCACGTGTATGCCTGGCATGCCCCGTACAGGAAAGCGCTTATAGCCTGGTGCAACCTCGTCTTCATCCTGTGGATATGCGCCGGCCATGCGGCGATGCGCAAAATCTCTCTTGCAGACCTCGTCGGGAAGGCGGATACGATTGTCTTAGGCACGGTGACCCAGCAGGTGAGTGCCTGGGATGCCCGGTATACGGCCATCTATACGGATGTCACGCTGGCAGTGGAGCTTGTGCTGACCGGGCACCAAGGGGGAGTGGTGACGTTCCGGGTCCCTGGTGGAGTCGTCAAGGGCATGGGCATGGGGACGTCGAATGATGCGACGTTTCGGGTGGGAGAGCGGGTGATTGTGTGCCTTGATACGAACGCTGTCCCGAATACTGTGGTGGGTATGCAGCAAGGAAAATTCACGGTCGAGGACAACAGGGTCATCAGGGCTAACGAGATCTGGAGCCTGCCCGAATTTATCGCGGCGGTCCATACCGCCGCGCGCTAGAAACGTGCAAGAGAGGGACGTGTGAGCGTGAAATACTCTGCAGTGATGCGAGGATGTGTGGTGTGGTGCGGGGGGTTACTCCTCGCCAGCCAGGTTCTGGCGTTTGTACGTAACAACTCGAATTGGGCCTATATGCCCAACCCTATGGGAGAAAACTGGGTTATTTGCCCTGACCGCATGCCTAGCGATGCTGTCCAGCGTACGAAAGATGGTGCTGCTGCATGGAACTACGAGCATTTCCAGTTCACCTTTGATCCTGAAGCATGTCTATCGAATGGCGCCCTTGGCATCCTCAACAGCGTGAATCAGATTGATTTTGGACCCCTATCAGGGGAGGTGTTGGCCAATACAGTCTTTTTTTTCTTCACTGATGCCCCCAACCAGACAGTGGAATGTGATATGCGCTTCAACAGCACGGTGAATTGGTATACTGGGACAGGCACGCCGGCGGCAGATCAGTTCGACTGGTGGAGTGCCGCGACACACGAGATGGGGCACTGTCTTGGCCTCGGTCATGAAGACCGCATCAATCCCCCGCCGGTGATGCGGTCGACGCTTCCTATGGGGACGGTGATACGGCAGTTAACACCCGATGACGTGGCTGGCCGCGACGCAATCTATGGCGCTTCTCAGCCAGCCTCTGCTGGCTCTCCAGCACCGCCTTCTATAGCCTCAACCGGAAGTGGTGGCGGGGGAGGGGGGTGTAGCTTCGTTCCGGGAAACCCCACAGACACGGCACCCCTGTTAGCAGCCCTGGGGAATATGTTGCTGCCCGTGCTGGTGCTTGTGGTCGTGCGTGTCTGGGGGCGACAGAGACGGCACTCAGAGCTTCAGAATAGCGCTGCACTATCGCGTCGAATCCAGCCGCTGGTGCCATTGTCAAGCTGAATAGCAAGCCAGGAGCCCCGGGCTTCGAGCACGACGAATTCCGTGCCAGCGTGGAGCGGTTGTGGCAACTGCGGCGTATAGCTCTCGCCGTTGCCTTTGCGCACCACGACTTCCTCCACCACAATAACGCCGGCCGGCCTGGTCGTATACTGGGACTGCGTGAGCCAGGTCGAGGTCGCGAAGATCAGACAGAAAAAGGCGGCCCCCCCTAGGCCCCAGAGCAAGGTGGCACGACGCCAGACCAGATGCGCGCAGGCGCAACCCCACGCTAGGCAATATCCCACCAGGGCCAGGGTCCATTGCGTTGAGACACTGAGTTCGTCAGACCAGAAAAAGAGCTGGGGGAAGAACACGTGCTGCTGCTGACCGCTGACGTCAATCTGGTCGATGCGTCGGCTGCGTGCATAGCTTAAATTGGCCTGTAACTGTCGGTTGCCCGGTTCGAGACGCAAACCGCGCCGGTAATGCAAAATGGCGTGTCCAAGATCGTTGAGGCGAAAGTACGCGTTGCCGAGGTTATAATACAGCTTGGCATTGTGGATCCCGGCCGCAATGAGCTGTTCATACCCAGCAAGGGCTTGTTGGTAATAGCCGCGGGCATCCTGGGGCGTCGGGCTGATGAGGGCTTGCTCAAAAGCCCGATTGGCCTGTTCTAACTGCACGAGTTGCTGGGCGTAGGTTAAGGCGTGCACGATGGCAGGGGGTCTGGCCCACAGCGCCACCGTGAGCCATGCTAGCATGTAGCATAAGCGCGTGCTCACAAGCGACCGCTCCCCTCCAGGCGCTGCACGAGCGCTTCCGCATCCTCAAGCAGTCCAGTCAATTGGGCCACAGCGAGTGAGCCAGGGGCGTACCGCGCACAGTCACAGAGGTGGAGCAAGGTCGTCACCTGCTCGAGCAGGGCGGGGTCGAGTTGTCGCGCCTGCAGATGCCGTGTGACGTCGTCGACGGTGAGCCCAGCCCCCACGAGATGCAGCTTGTCACCGAGATAGCCCGTGAGGGCCTGATGCACGCCATCATAGAGCGCTGGGTCACCCTGCATCTGGTATGTTTTGAGGGTACGAAGGGCGGTGAGGGCGCGCTGTCCAGCCTTTCTGGCGCGCTGAGAGTCTGGATGTTGCCGGCGTCGACGTCGGCGCCAGCGCCACAGCAGCGCTGCTCCATAGGCCGCAGGGGGGAGCGCCAGGAGCATAGCGGTGCGCCGGCCAAGGTGCATGTGGAAGTGCTGCGGGATGAGGAGATCTTCACCACTATAGTTCGCCAAAATTCCTTCCGTGAGTTCCTGTCCAAGCACATTTTTAGTACTTTCCCCGGTAGCATCAACAACCTCGGTGATGGCCAGAGTACTGGCAGCCTCGACCCGCAGTGGCACTGGCGCACTCCGCACCACCTGGAACCGCTGGGTGTCTGGATCGAAGGAGGCTATCTCAATGGGAGGTACCGCGCGGATGCCCGTGTGCCGTGGGCGCAGGGTATAGGTAAAGGTTTTGGCATCGCTGTCAGTCTTGACTGCCGGTGGATCAGCCTGCACCTTAAAATCCTGTGCCAGCTGGCCCTGCTGCTCCAGGGCCGGCGGGCGGACCGTTTCCAGCAAGCCTTCTCCCCGGACGGTCAAGGTCACGTTGAGGGGGTCGCCAACGCGGAGGATTTTCGGATTGGCATCCACTTCAAGCTGAAAACGCCCTATGGCGCCACTAAAACTGGCTGGCTGGCCGGCGCTTGGGACAGGACGGATGTCTAGAGTCAGGGGCGCGCTGCTGCTGACGAATTTTTCCGTACGCAGGGCACGACCTTGCGCATCCACCTGTGTTGGCAGCGTCGCCTTGACCAGGACAGGGGGGATGGTCTGCACACCGGCATGGATGGGCCGGAACTGCTTCTGCAGTTGATAGGTAAAATACGCCAGTTTCCCACTGGGTGTGGTGCGCGTCGTCTCGCGGCGCGGCAAGGTGAATGGCAGCAGCGAACTCCGAAACATGCCCTCACGCCGGTAGTCATTGATGTAGAAACCAGCGCGCTGCTGTCCCAGAAAAGGCTGTGCAAACGTCCTCAGATCGGTGGTTTTCCAGTCACCGAGGTTCTCAAACCAGGGAATCTGGAGATGCGGCGGCTGCTCACGGAAAAACGGGTCAGCGTCGAGGACCGCGCCGTTGGCAGTGAGTTTGCGGATGGACAGATTGAGCGTCAGGGTGACGGTCTCCCCCAGTACATAGGATGGCTTGTTCGGAGAGACTTCAACTATCAAAAAATCTTGCGCTGGAGGGCGCTGCACACGCAGGGTGACTGAATTGCTCCGATAGGTCTGCCCTTCATGCACCAGGGTAAGCGGCGGAATCTCCAACGTCCCGGCACGGCGTGGCCACAGGACGTAGCGCGCCACGTACCCGAACTCCTCGGTCTGGCGGATCTGCCCATTGATCATGGTGTAACTCGAATTGTTAAAACTCTGGCCGCCGGCTTTGGTAATGTCGATATCCGGATGGGTCAGGTCCGGCGGTTCAGGATTACGTATGCCGTTGATACGGAGTTCGAGCGAGGTACTTTCGCCGAGATAGATGTCAGCGTCAGCGAGCCGTGCCTGCACCGTAACCGTGACCGCCCCACCCGCATGCGGCACCGCGCAGAGGAGACACAGGCAGCAGGCGATGACGGCTGCGGACTGCGGACTGCGGACTATGGCAAATGCGCTTTCTGCTCTGTGGCGATTCGCTGACATGCCCCACTCCCTTTACCAATCTTTGTCCACTGGCGAGGCTCGCATCTTAGCCCGTCGCTGCCGCTGATTGTCCGCCTCACGGCCCCGCTCCCGGATCGCCTCGAGCAGACGTGCCGCCTCCTCTGGGCGCAATTCCCGTTGCGCTGCCGTCTGTTGTCCGGGAGGTGGCGCGTTCTCCTGCGCGGTGTTCTGAGACTGCTCCGCTTGCTGGCCTTGCGGCTCGGCTGCGGCGGCCTGCTGTTGTTGCCCCTGTTGTGGGTCTGGGGACGGTGGCTGCTGGAGCGCTCCAGCCTGCCGCTGGCTCTGTGGCTGTTGGCCCTGTGGCTGGCCATCTTGCTGGGCCTGCTGGTGCTGGTTTTGCTGCTGCTGATTGTCTTGGGATTGCCCCTGTTGCGGCGGCGGATTTTGCTGTTGCTGCTCCTGTTGCAGTTTGTGCAGTAACAGATGAGAGAGTTCCAGATTGTAACGCGCGTCCTGCTGCTGCGGATCAACGTCCAGGCTATCGCGATAATAGGTCATCGCCGAGCGCAAGTGG
>Ga0075421_100006671_pt1 | contig 14106 bp, 16 predicted proteins | sample SoiMetdeltSBSDD5_FD_75292 | JGI IMG/M metagenome (GOLD analysis project Ga0075421, IMG submission 75292) | Bulk soil microbial communities from a Populus tree surrounding site in Tennessee, USA - Soil MetaG P. deltoides SBSDD5 | ecosystem: Environmental > Terrestrial > Soil > Tree plantation...
GGTCGAGGTCGTCGAGGGTGTCGAGGTGGACCTCGACACCGTTGACACCCTTGACACCCTTGACACCCTCAGTCTCGAAACACGCCCCAATACCGCCGCAAATACAGCCACATCGACCAGAGCGTGAGCACGACGGCGACCATCATTGTCGTCACGCCGGCGAGGCCGTTGAAGTAGGCGTACACGCGCCAGGCGGACGATGTCCACCGCTCGTCGGCGGCAAGCGTGGCTGCGCCGAACCAGAAGAAGGCAATTCCCACCCAGGTCCACTGGAAGCCGGTCTTCACCTTTGCCGGCCCGATGGCGGCAATCACGACATCGCGTCGCGCGGCCGCCTGGCGGAAGAGCGTCATGAAGAGCTCGCGGCCCAGCACGATGGCGAGGATCCACCAGGGGAGGCCGACGGGACCCCAGGGCGTAAGGAAAGGAAAGGCCGCGCCCTGACTCCCTCCCTCTCGCGACATGGGACCGAGCACGCCGTCCACGAGCGGCGTCCGATGCGGCGAGATGAGCGACGCGTCCCACCCATTTCCGGCGAGCATGAACATCGGGACGAACGTCGCCAGCAGGAGCAGCTTGTCGGCGAGCGGGTCGAGCAGTGTGCCGAGTCGCGTGACGAGGTTCCGGCTGCGCGCCAGCCGGCCGTCCCAGTAATCGGTGACGGCGACGACGATGAAGAGAATGAACGCCGCGAAACGGAGCGACCACGATGGCGAAAAGGGCAACAGCGCCACCAGCGGCGAGATGGCGATGCGACCGACCGTCAGGGTGTTCGGGAGGTTCATGTCTTCAGCGCGGAACGTGGACGCTTCTGCTCCTACGAGCCTGCGCGACCGGCCGGCATTACGCCAGCGTCTTCAGCACCAGTTTCGAAACCGCCTTCAGAGTCTCGAACACGCCCTCCCCGGTGACGGCGACCGCTTCGAAATACGGTGCGCGCTCGACCCACTCTCCGCTCTGGATCTGCTCCACGAGATTCTCGCCGGCGTGATAGGGATCCGGGGTGACGCGCCGCCGCTGCGGGTCGGAGATCTCCCATCCCGGGTTCAGGCACGCCTGTAGCTCGGTGATGTTGGCGGCGTTGGGCAAATCCCGCTTGTTGTACTGGACGACGAACGGGATGCGCGTGAGATCGTAGCCGTACTCCTGCATGTTGTCGTACAAGTTCTGCATCGACTCCTGATTCGCTTCCATCCGCTCGACCTGCGAATCGGCGACGAAGACGATGCCGTCGACGCCCTTGAGAATGAGCTTCCGGCTGGCGTTGTAGTAGACCTGCCCGGGAACGGTGTAGAGGTGAAAGCGGGTCTTGAAGCCGCGAATCGTTCCGAGGTCGACCGGGAGGAAGTCGAAGAACAGCGTGCGCTCGGTCTCCGTGGCGAGCGAGATGAGCTTCCCGCGGGTCGACGGATTCACCTTGCCGTACACGTGCTCGAGGTTGGTGGTCTTCCCACCGAGGCCCGGCCCGTAGTAGACGATTTTGCAGTTGATCTCGCGCGACGCGTAGTTGATCATCGACATGCCCGTTCCTCTCCTTACTGGAACAGTTTGTCGATTTCATCCTCGGCGCCGGCCAGGATGTTCGGCTGCTCTTTCTTCTCGCCGCTTTGCGCCCGCTGGAACATCTGGTCGAAGAGTTTGCTCAGCTCATCCACCGTCTGCTTCACTTTCAGCCTGACGAGTCCGAGGGTGGTGCGGTTGTCGAACAGGATGACGAGAATCACGCGGCGCGAAATGTCCGCGAGATACATCGACTCCTGCTCACCCTGGTGAAAGAGCGAGCTGAACTCGGTTTCTCCAATGAGGCGGGCGAGCTGATCGTTGGCGCTGAAGTCAGCGGCGGTCAGCGTCGCGAAGGCGGTGGGGTCGAAGCGTGGCTGCTCGCCGACGGTGGCGACGAGCTGACCGGAGCGATCGACCAACAGCGCGCATCGGGCATTGCTGTCGTAGAGGAACTGCTGAAGCGACCGCTGAATCGCGCCGAAATCATCCTCGGTGAACGACCAGCTTGCTGCACCAACGGGCATTGTCGATGTCTGCCTAGGCGAGAGACGCTTCCATTTGGCGCAGGATGCGCAAACCACGGCGCCGGAGCTTGGCGTGCGTCTCCCAATTCACGTAATCGCGCAGGAGAAGGACGTTTTCCGGCGTATGTTGCCCGCGCAAATACCCCAAGGCCGCGAGCCGCCGCAGCTTGCGGCTGCTGAACAGGTCGCGGCGGTATCTGCGCGTCTGCTGACTCCAGACGATTAAGCCCACCAGGAGGCCACCAGCGAAGCCCCCCGCGAGATAGACGGTCCCGTCGCGGCTGCTCACATGGCCCTCCGGGCACTCAACGCCTGGGCGATGGTCACGCCATCGGCGTACTCGAGATCCCCGCCAATCGGGATGCCGCGGGCGATCCGCGTGACCGTCGCCCCGTGAGGCGCGACTTGCCGCTGGACGTAGAGGGCCGTCGCTTCGCCCTCGAGACTCGGGTTCGTGGCGACGATCACCTCACGAACGCCGCCGGCTTCGATACGATCGATCAATTGGCGAATGGTCAGATCGTCAGGACCGATGCCATCGAGCGGAGACAGGCGTCCACCGAGGACGTGATAGACGCCGCGAAATTCCCCTGCCCGCTCGATTGCCCCAATGTCCGATGCCTCCTCGACGACGCAGATGACCGTGCGGTCTCGCCGCTGGTCGCGGCAAATCGCGCACGGGTCGGCCTCCGTCAGGTTGAAGCAGACCGAGCACCGGTGAATACGGTCCGACAACTCCGAAAGCACCGTTGCAAGGCGCTTGCTCTGCTCCGGAGGTTGCTTCAGGAGGTGATACGTGAGTCGCAGCGCCGTCTTCCGACCGATGCCCGGAAGCTTCGCGAGCTCCGTGGCCAGGTCGTCGATCGCCGACATCGCTAGAACGGCAGCTTGAAGGGAAGTCCGCCGGTGAGCTTGCGCATCTCTTCCTGCGCCAGGTCGGCCGCTTTCTTTTGCGCGTCGGCTACCGCGACGGCGATCAGGTCCTCGAGCATCTCGATGTCGGACGGATTCACGACGCTCGGATCGAGCTTGACCGCGCGTACCTGCCCTTTGCCGTCGGCCGTGACGGACACCATCCCACCGCCGCTGACGCCGGTGACCGTCATGCCCGCCAGCTCATCCTGAATCTGCTGCAGCCGGCCCTGCATCTGCTGCGCCTGCTGCAGAATCTTGGTGATGTCGGCCATAGACTGGGGAAATTATTCGGCGGGGCGGTGTTATACAATGAGGAACGAGGACCGAGGACCGAGGAATTCGATACGGGAACGGCTCGCGCAATCGAATTCCTCGGTCCTCGGTCCTCGTTCCTTCTCGTACCTCATTCCCGTCAGTCAAGCAGCTCCAGATCGAGCTCCTGAATCGCCGCATCGAGCGCCGGATCCTTCCGGCGTAGCATCTCCTCGCGCTCGCGACGCATCTGATCCTCGGTCAGACGCTTCGGGCCCGGAGCCGCCGGGGCGACGGCCGGTTCCTGCCTGCGGATCATCAACCTCGTTGCACCGTCGAACATCGTCGAGACGGCGGTCAGGACGTCGGCCGCGCCGCTTTCGATCACCTTCTCGAAGATCTCGTTCGGCTGCTCGAGCTGCAGCGTGATCGCGCCTTGCGAGGTGACCGCGGTCGGCAGCGCGTGCTCGAGCGCGGTCACCAGCATCGGCCGCCCAGCCGACCGCACGCGGGTCACGACGTCACCCCACCGCTCGCAGAGCGTGTTGAGCTCCAGGGTGGCACGCGCTGCAGCCGTCGGAGAAGGCTGCGCCACATCCGCCAGCGGAGGTGCAACGGGGGCCTCGGCGCGCCGGGACGACGGACGAGGCGCATCCGCCGCACGCTTCGCCGGAGGGGAAGACGCCTCACGAGTGCCACCGCCGTCCCCGAGTCCTCGCAGGACATCCTCGATCTCCACGGTGCGGTCGAGGAGAGCGAAACGGACGAGCAACGTCTCGAGGAGGAGCTGCTGCTGCGAGCTTTTCCGATAGTACGGCTCGAGCTCCGTGATGGCGCCGAGCATGCGCAGCAGGTCAGCCGGGGTGAATCGGTCGCGCCGGGCACGCAGGGCGGCCCGTGTCGTCTCCGACACATCCATCGGCTCTCCGCCGAGCACGACCGCGAGCTGCGCGCGGAGCAGATCGGCGAGCCCGGCGAGGAAAATGGCGAAGTCGACACCGGCATCGGCCAGCCGGCCGACCGCGGGAAAGACGTCCGCGCCGCGGCGCTCGGCAATGACCTCGAGAAGCGACAGGTACTCGTCCTCCGGAAGGAGGCCGAGCGCGTCACGGACGGCGGAAGCCGTGAGGCGGCCGTCGCCCATGGAGAGGACCTGGTCGGTGAGCGAGAGCGCGTCACGCATCGACCCGTCGGCCGCGCGCGCGATCATGGCCAAGGCGTCCTCCTCGGCCTCCACCCCCTCGGCCGCGAGCACCGTCGTCAGGCGGGCGCGCACGTCGGCCGCCCCGATGCGTTTGAAGTCGAAACGCTGAAGCCGGCTCATCACCGGGGCCGCCGCCTGCGTGATCTTCTGCGGATCGGTGGTCGCGAACACGAAGATCACCCGCGGGGGTGGCTCCTCGAGGATCTTCAAGAGCGCGTTCCATGCCTCACGAGTGAGCATGTGCGCTTCGTCCACGATGTACACCTTGAACCGCCCTTCCGCCGTGGGCGCGTACATTGCCCGCTCGCGCAGGTCGCGAGCGTCGTCGACACCGCGGTTGGACGCGGCGTCGATCTCAATGACGTCGAGGCTCGCCGCGCCGCTCCAGATGCGGGCACACGAGTCACACTGCCCGCACGGCTCCCCCTCGGGCGCCCCGCGATCGCAGTTGAGGGCCATGGCCAGCACGCGCGCGAGCGTGGTTTTCCCTACACCCCGCGGGCCGCAGAGCAGATAGCCGTGCGCCACCCGGCCGCGCGCGATCGCGCCCTTGAGCGTATTCGAGACATGCGTCTGGACGGCGACGTCGGCGAATCGCTTCGGACGGTACTTGCGAGCGAGGGCGAGATACATGACCGGACGGAGGCTGCGTGGGTGCGCTGCACGTGGAGCGGCAGCGGAGGCTGGCAGACTCAAGATACGCCACCCAAACGGAAACGCGCGAGGCCGGACGATGTGTCCGGCACCCGCGCGAGTGCCTCAGGTCTTACGGGGCAGCGTTCACCACACGTACCGCTGCTACCTGCGGGGTCCTGACGGGATTAGTGAGCTCCCGCTCCCCGGGACCTGAGGCACCGGGAATCTAGTCGAGGTCGGGGGCCGATTCAATTGGCTAGCCGCGCCGCCCTTTCAACCCCCCTGGCCCTTGGCCCCTGGCCCTTGGCCCGGAGTTCTCGGCCCCTGGCCCTCGCCCGCCATGCGCTCGAGAACCTGCCTAACGACACTCCCCGCCATGCGCACCGCACTCTCCCCGACGTCCAGGTGCGTCACCGCGCGAATGCGCGTCGGCGACCAGACCGTCAGCAGCACGTCACGGCGCGCGGCCTCGGCGACGACGGCAGACGCCTCGAGCGAGCCCGGGAGGTCGAGCATCACGATGTTCGTGTCCGGAGGAACCACACGCGCCCCGGCCACTCCGTCGACCAGCGATGCATAGAGACGCGCGGTCGCGTGATCATCGGAAATGCGCGGCAGGTGCGCATCGAGTGCGTACAACGCGGCGGCCGCGAGAATGCCCGACTGTCGCATTCCGCCGCCGAAGCGCTTTCGAACCGACCACCCTTCCGCGATCACGTCTCGCGAGCCGGCGAGCGCCGCACCAATGGGGCATCCGAGCCCTTTGGAGAACGACACCATCACCGTATCGGCCACTGAGGCGAGAGTCGCGAGGCTCTCGCCGCTCGCCGCCGCGGCGTTCCACAGCCGGGCGCCATCGAGATGCACCGCGAGCGCGTGAGCACGCGCCACGTTCGCGATCGCACGCATCTCCCCGAGCGGCGTGACGAGCCCGCCTGCTCCGTTGTGCGTGTTCTCGAGGCACACCAGCGACGCGGACGGAACGTGCTTCGACGGTGATCGAACCGTCGCGGTCAGCCCGGCCGCATCCATGACCGGTGCGCCAGTCACCGGGCGAACCTGCACACCCGCGAGCGCCGCGGCGCCCGCCATCTCGTAATGGAGAATGTGTGCGCCGGCGTCGAGCAGGACCTCCGTGCCCGGTCGCGACAGGAGCCACACCGCGGTCTGGTTGGCCATCGTCCCACTGGGAAAGAAGAGCGCCGCCTCCTTTCCCAGGAGCTCCGCCACTCGCTGCTCCAGCCGCTTCACCGTCGGGTCGCCGTCGAGCACGTCGTCACCCACGTCGGCGTCCGCGATCGCCCGCCGCATGGCGGGCGTCGGTTTCGTCACGGTATCGCTGCGAAGGTCGATGGGCATGATGGGAAGATGCGCGACCTTCGCGTCACCAGAAACCCGGCGACGACAAAAAAAACCCCGCCGGTTCGCACCGGCGGGGCCACGGGACCCGCGTCCCTAGTCCGGTCTCTTGCGCACCGTCGGCACCTTCATGGTGACGGTGTCTTTCCCCAGCGTAATCGAGCTGTCGGTCACATCCACGTCGGGTACGACGACCCGTTTGCTCTCGGTGCCAATCGTTATTTCGGAATTGGCCGGGTCGGTGACACGAGTGGTGTCGCCCAGGGTGTCGATCGCGCCGCTGTCGGCCTCGTTGCGGACCTCGGCCCGACACGCCGCGAGCATGATCACTGCGAACACCGCGGACGTCAGCATCTGCTTTTTCACGGGTTCCTCCGAGTACTGACCGTCCCCGGAAGGGGCAACCTTTAGGCCACCTGCGCTACGCCACTTCCTCGAACGTCTCCCGTTGGAGCCGCCTGACGCGCCTCAACTCGTAGACCTGCCCCACCTCGCCGCCGAGGATGAAGATCACCGACGTGTAATAGACCCACGTCACGATGATCACGATGACGTAGAGCGTCCCCGTGTACAGGCTTCCGGGATTGAACGACTCGAGAAAGGCGGTGAATCCGTACCTGGCCAGCTCGAACATGGCGCTCGTGAAGCCCGCCGCCAGTAACGCCGCCTGCCAGCGAATCTTCCTGACCGGCAGGAACTTGTAGAGGGCGAAGAACATGAGCACGAGCACCGCGAAGGCGAGCGTCCACCCCACGTAGAACTCGAGCCGCCCCATGACGTCGCGCGCGAGGCCGAAGCGCTCGAGCGCGCCCACGCCCCGAGTGGTGGCGAGCGTCAGGTAGGTGCTCAGCAGCGTGTTGGCGGCGAAGAGCAGCGACGCCAGCACGGTGATCTTGATGTCGAAGATCTTTCCCTGGACAATGCCGCGTTCCTGCTCGATGTCGAAGATCTCGGCCAGGACGGCACGCAACGACCCGAAGAGCCGCGTCGAGAACCATACGAATGCGATGGCCCCGACGAAGCCCACCGCTCCGCGTGTGGCGATGATCTCGTTGATGAGCTTGTGCAGCGGGGAATCGGAGCTCTCGGAATGCGGGGGGAGCAGCCGCTCGATGAACACCCACACGCCTGACGAGGCATCGGCGGTGGTCTGGTCGAGGATGTATCCGAGCGCCGAGAAGAGGAGGAGAACGAACGGCACGGCGGCGAGAAGGAGGTTGAACGACACCCCTCCCGCCAGAAAGAAAATGTTGTCCTCGCCCGCGTTGTCCCAGACACGTTTCGCGTAGTCGCGCAGCGTCCACGCGATCCGCTTGGGGAGCGGCCGGCGCGGCATACGCTAGGTGCGGCGGCGGCCCGGAGGCCGCCGCTCAGCCTTCGGCTTCGTCGAGATCCTCGTCGATGTCCGCGTCGACGGACGCCTCGGCGCGCGCGCGCCGGGACTGGCGCGCCACGTCGGCGCCCGCCTGATACGCGGCCTTGCTCTCGGCGATGCGCCGCTCGAGGTCTTCGCGCGCCTGGTGCGCCGCGGCGCGACCGGCGGCGATCGCCTGCTCCGCCTGGCGACGCTTGAGGTCGATCGCCGAGCGCGCGGCCTCGAGCTTGTCCTCGACGGTGCGGCGCGCATGCTCGTACCGGTCGGTGACGTCGTCGGCCAGCTCCTCCGCCTTCTCGCGCGCGGCGCGCTTCACCTTGCGAGCGCTCCGCCGCAAACGACGTCGTGTCTCGAGCCCCGAATCCGGAGCGAGCAGCAGCGCGACGCCGGCACCCAGCGCGATGCCGAAGAGGAACGAGCCGAAGCTTCCGCTGCTGCGCTCGATCACCACATACGGCTCATCGTCGTAATCGTGTCTCGACATGTGCGATCTCTCCTAACGACGCTTCTTCGCTTTCGGCTCTTCCTTTTTCGCCTTCACGGTCGCGGTGACCGTGCGTTTCTCGGCACGCGCCCCGTTTTCGGTGCCGTTTCCGCTGAGCAGCCGCGTCAGCTCGCCGCGCAACTCGCCCGCACTGACGCCCAGCAGCTTCGCCGATCGTTCGACGTCGCCACCAGTGGACGCGAAGGTCCGAAGCACCAGCTGCCGCCTCGCGTCCGCAAGGGACGAGCCGACGGGAACGCTCACCACCGCCGGGACTTCGCCAGTCGTGCGCAGGTGTCGTGGGACGATGTCCGCCGCGCCAATGATGCCGCTGCGTGACATGATCACCGCGCGCTCGACGGCGTTCTTCAGCTCACGGACGTTGCCCGGCCAATTGTACGACAGGATCCACTCCCAGGCGGCGTCATCGAAGCCGGTCACCTTCTTGTTGTTCTGCCGGGCAAAGCGCAGCAGGAACTCGTTGGCGAGCAGCTTGATGTCACCAACGCGCTCGCGGAGCGGCGGCAGGTAGATGGGCACGACCGCCAGGCGATAGTAGAGATCCTCGCGAAGCTCGTTGTCGGCCAGAGCCTTCTCGAGATCCTTGTTCGTCGCCGCGACCACGCGGATGTCGACGTTGATCTCCTTCTTGCCGCCGAGCCGGCGCACCTGGCGCGACTCCAGTGCGCGAAGGAGCTTGACCTGGATGTCGGTCGGCATCTCCGCGACTTCGTCGAGGAAGATCGTGCCGCCGTGCGCCAGCTCGAACGCTCCCTGCTTCTCGTTGGTCGAGCCGGTGAAGGCGCCCTTCTCGTGGCCGAACAGCTCGTTCTCGAGAATGTCCTTGGGAAGCGCCGCGCAGTTGAGTGCGAAGAACGGACCTTTTGCCCGGTCGCTCTTGGCGTGCAGCGCGCGGGCGACCAGCTCCTTTCCCGTTCCCGATTCGCCGAGAATGATCACGCTCGCCGTCGACGGGGCGACCGCGTCGATGAGCTGATAGACGGACCGCATCTGCTCGGACTGGCCAGTGAGCTCGCCGAAGTGCGTGAGGTTCTCGAGCTCGCTCGTCAGGGCGCGATTCGTCTGCTTCACCACGAACTTGTCGAGCGCCTTCGGAATGAGCGCCTTCAGGCGATTCAGCTTCTCGCTGTTGAGGGGCTTCTCGATGTAGTCGTACGCGCCCTGTCGCATTGCCTGGACGGCGGAGTCTACCGTCGCCTGGCCGGTGATGATGATGCACTCGGTGTGGATCTCGCGCTGCTGCATCTCCTTGAGGAGGGCGAGCCCGTCGAGCTTCGGCATCTTGAGGTCGGCGAGGATGACGCCGTACGCCTCGTTCGACAGACGCTCGAGCGCCTTCTGGCCGTCGACGGCGACATCGACGGTGTAGCCCTCGTCCGAGAGGATGGCGCCCAGGCCGTCGGTGATCGATCGCTCGTCGTCGGCGATCAGAATCTTCGCCTGCTGCTTCGTCGTCATGCGGTTTCGGCACTGCGCGTGAGCGCGGGAAAGAGCAAGGTCAGACCGCTTGGCTCCGACTGGAACTTAATGCCTGCCGGAAGTCTGGGTGTGACGCGAGGTCCCGAGAAGTGCGCGGCGATGCGATCTCCGTTCCGCTCGATGTGTACCCGAATCGCGACCCCCGGGCCAACCATGGCGTCGAGGATGAGGGCGAGCGCGGTACGGGCCTCGTCTGCGGCCATGTCGATACCCGTCGACCCCTCACTGAGGTCCATCGCGACGCTTCCGCCTTCTGCCCTGGCGAGGGCGTCGTACAACGTGATCACCGGACCCGCGAGCACGGCGAGATCCGGGTTGGCCGGACGCGCGAGGGCCAATAACGCTTCGACCAGGCGTGCCACCCGTTCCAGCTCCCCGCTCGCGGCGACCGCGAAAGGGAGCAGCGCCGCCGGGTCGGCGCTTCCGCGCTCACACCGCGAGCGTACCACCTCGAGGTTGACGGTGACCGCGTTGAGCGGGTTCTTGATCTCGTGCGCGATCCGACCGGCCAGACCTTGTAGCGCTCCAAGCCATTGGCTGGACGAAGCGCCGTCCCCCGTCATTCGCCAGCGTCGGGATCATCCGGCGCCGCGACGACCGCGGGGGTCAAAGCGTCCGGCGCGCGCCGATGCTGCTCGGCGGGCGACACCCACTTCTCCACCAGCTCGGCCGTCCCGACTACGCCCAGTTTCTGGAACAGGAACGCGAACTTCTCGTCGTACACGCGCGCCAGCGTCTCGCGAACCCCCTGAGGCAGATCCCACAGCTCGCGCTTGAAGGGACCGAGCGCCTTCTTGCGTGTCTTGTAGTAGAACTGGTCGGCCGAGTCTTTCGGCTTGCGCTCATCGGCGGCGTTCTGATCGAGCCAGCGGTAAATCTTCTCACGCATGTCCGGCGGGAGATGATCGTACAGCAGGTTCTGGAAGTTCGTCGCGAGGTGGATCTCGCAGGCGCCGACCTTCGGGAACGCGTTGAAGGCATCGTCAGGCAGCGTCGACGCTCCGTGCTGGACGGCACCCGCCAACCCATATTCCTTCTGCGCGACGCGTGACAGCTCCTCGAGCGCCTCGAGATCGAGCTTCACCTCGGCGATCTTGCCATCGGGGAGTACTACGCCGCCGTGCGACGTCCCGGTTTGCACGCTGATCTTCGACAGCCCCACCGCCTGCCGGCCGACGCGTTCGCGAAGCGTGCGGTTGTACCCTTCCATGAACGCGCGCAATTCGTGGACATTCGAATTGTGCCCCCCGACCTCTCCGATCTCGCCACCGACCGAGATCGTGACATTGTCGGGCTCGATCTCCCGAATGTAGGACGTAATCTCGACGGCCTGCTCGTAGTTGAGGCGTTGCTGCTCGTCGAGCGTCGGTTTCGAGATGTCCACCAACGTGGAGGTATCGACGTCGACGTTGTAGAACCCGGCGGTGATGGCCTCCATGGCCAGCTGCTTCACCGCCGCCACCTCGCCGCTCGAGTCGACCGCGAACTTCTTGGCGTTGACCTGGAAGTGATCGCCCTGGATGAACACCGGGCCGCGGAACCCCTCACGCAGCGCGGCCGCCAGCATCACGGCGACGTACTCGGATGGGCGCTGATCGGTATAGGCGATCTCGGAACGAGCGATCTCCAGGATGAACGCACCGACCTCGTGGCGGATGGCGGTCCGGAAGATGGACCGTGCCGTGTCGTACGACATCCCGCGGACGTTGATCGCCGGGACGGTCCAGCCGCCGCGCGCCTCACCCCGCCCGCGAGCGAGGTACAGGTCGTTGATCGACGCCGCTCGGACGCCGACCTCCTGTCCGATCTCCCAGATCACCCACCGCGCGTGATCGCGAGTCTGCCCCTGACCGAAGACGGCCTCACGCACCAGGGCATCCATGGCGGACGAGGCCAGGTCGCTCTCGCGGGCAACGACGACGTGGCCGTTATCAACGCGAATCGCTCCCCCGAGCGTCTGCACGGCCCGGGTCGCATTATTGGACATCCAACCTCCGAAAGTATTGCCGTGCCTGACGTACTTTGGCCGTAGCGGGTGCGTTCGGCAAGGGTAATTCTCACACTATCGCGCGGGGATCGGGCTTCGGCAACGCGTCCCATTCCTGGCGCGCATCGCGCGCGTCCGGGCGCCCCAACATCGCATAGGTGTACCGCTTTCCGAGCTCCACCCCGGGCTGGTCGAGCGGATTGACCTCGTACAGCGCCCCGGCGACCACCGTCGCGATCGCGAGCATCATTAGCAACGACCCCACATGCCACGCGTCGCGGGTATCGAGTGTGATCGTCATGTTCGGCCGACCGCGGCGCGCGAGCGCACCCGCCGTCGCCCGGCGCTCGATATCGAGCAGCTCGCCAAGGGAGTGACCCCCGAGATAAGCCAGCTCCGGCACATCGGGGTGCAGGGATGGAATCTGGATGTCGGCTGTCCCGGCGGCGACGGTGATGAACGTGACCGTCTTGTCGAGCGGCCCTTCCATGAAGAGCTGCACCTGCGAGTGCTGGTCGGTTGCGCCGAGCGCGGGAATCGGTGTCGGACCGACGCTCGTGCCGTCAGCCCGGATCTTTCCCAGACTCTCCGCCCACAGCTGCACGAACCAGTCACCGACGTCGCGCAGATTGTCGGTGTACGGCATGATGACGTGGGTTCCGAGCCCATGCCGGGCGTCGGCCATCCATTGCAGAATCGCATACATCGCGGCCGGATTACGGAGCAGCTCGCGTGCGCCGCATCGCTCGGCCATGTCGCCCGCGCCCGCCATGAGCGCCTGGATGTCGATGCCGATGAGCGCCGCCGGCAGCAATCCGACCGCCGACATGACGCTGAACCGGCCGCCGACGTTGGATGGAATGTCGAGCGCCGGGATCGATTCCTCTCGGGCGATGCGCCGCAGCGATCCCTTTTCGGGATCGGTGACGAAAACGAGATGCCGGCGGAAGTTGTCGCCGAGCGCGTCGATGAGCCGGCCGCGAACGACGAGATACTGCGCCATCGTCTCCGCCGTGCCACCGGATTTCGAAACGACGAGAAAGAGCGTTCGCCCCAGCTCGATGCGACCGAGCAACTCGCCGATCGTCACCGGGTCGACATTCTCGAGCACGTGCATGCGCGGGAAATAGTCACGCGCCTCATCGCCGAGCTCGTTCCAGCGGATCGACCGGAGGGCCGAGCGTAACGCGATCGGGCCGAGCGCCGAGCCGCCAATGCCGAGGACGACGATGTCGCTGAAGGCCTGCCCCGCCCCTTCGGCGAACCGAAGGATCTGCTGCGTGCTATCGTGCGCGGCAGGAAGATCGAGAAAGCCGAGCTCCCCTCGCCCGCGGCGCTCGTCGAGCACCGCCATCGCCCGCGCGAACAGGTCGGTTGCACCCTCCAGCGCGGCACGGGGAATCCCTCCCGGCACGTACTCCGCGAGCATGTTCGTGTAATCGAGCCGTAGCGCCATGTCAGTCGATGCGAATGGTGAGGCCGTCGAACGCCGGGGCAATACCGGCGGGCAGCTCCGCCTCGAGGTCCGCATGCCGATTGTCGTGCGTCAGGTGCGTCAGGTACGTGCGTTCCGCGCCGAGGTCACGCGCGACTCGCACGGCTTCGGGGATGCTGAGGTGCGTGGGATGCTCGGTACGAAAGAGCGCGTTGATGACGAGCACGCGCGCGCCTTCCATGCGCGTCATCGCGCGCGGGGGGACGCTCTTCGCATCGGTGATGTACGCGAGCGGACCGATCCGATAGCCGTAGACGACGCATGGCCCGTGCGGGACGGACACGGCGATGACATTCACGCCACCAAGCTCGACGGATTCACCGTCATCGAGTGGACGCGCCTGCCCCTCCGGTTTGGAGGTGCCGGGTAGCGGACGGATCGTGTCGTCGAAAATGTAGGGGAACCGTCGCGCAAGACGGTCCAGCGTTTCGCGCGCGCCGTAGATCGGGAGCGCGGCGCCGCGCCGCACGGAGATCGCTCGAAGGTCGTCGATCCCGTGCGTGTGGTCGGCGTGGTCGTGGGTGTAGAAGACCGCATCGATTCGATCGATGTCGGCCGCGATCAGCTGGGTGCGCAGCTCGGGGGGCGTGTCGATGAGGAGCCGCGTCCCATCATCGGTTTCGACGACGGCGCCGACGCGCGTGCGACGATCGCGAGGATCGGGAGAGCGGCACACGTCGCAGTGACACCCGAGCTGCGGCACGCCGAAGCTCGTGCCGGTGCCGAGGAAGGTCAGCTTCACACGACTTCGACCTTCATCAGGTTGGTGCTGCCCGGCTGGTCGAAGGGAACGCCCGCCGTCACGACGACGCGCTCCCCGGGCATCGCGAGCCCGCGTCGGCGCGCGGCCTCGAGGGCGTGCCCGACCATCT
>Ga0075421_100006672_pt1 | contig 14106 bp, 13 predicted proteins | sample SoiMetdeltSBSDD5_FD_75292 | JGI IMG/M metagenome (GOLD analysis project Ga0075421, IMG submission 75292) | Bulk soil microbial communities from a Populus tree surrounding site in Tennessee, USA - Soil MetaG P. deltoides SBSDD5 | ecosystem: Environmental > Terrestrial > Soil > Tree plantation...
CATTCGTTGCAATGTTGGCGGCCGGGAGCGTTGAGATCGTTCCCGGGATTCTCACTTCCGCAACAGTCCGCTAGTGTGCCATCGGGCAGAACAGTTTGTTCCTGGTCAGAAGTTCCGCAGAGACGCATTCTTCTTTCAAAGTCTGCTCCGGCTGTTGTAATTTCCGCACTCCTGCTTCCGCACACACTGCGCACTCGAAGGAGCGCATTCATAAGATCCCGCACTTCTTGAGGCGGTGAGTCCCAGTTCGTTTGTCCTAAACACAAGGCGTCGATAACTATTTTCTTTGGGCTGTGTTTCAGGCAGGCGTGAGTAATCACCGAACTAAAGGCGCGTGGATATTGGATCGGTAAAGAAATCACTAGTGAGTAAGGTATGAATGCTTGGTCCAACGCAGTGAGAGTTGGCTCAATGGCGGCCACAGTCTCTTCTGCAAAGGTTTCGGCGCCGGTTTGCTTCAGCCGATGCCTGGAGTCACTGATGCGCACCGTGGCCCGGTCCGCATGTTTGGCAACCCAAGCCGCTTGCCCTTCATTAACCTTGTCGAACAGCTCAATTGCTGTGACCAAGTCGAGACCTGCGGCTTGAGCACTCGTTCTTGCATAATCGAGCGATTGCACCATCGTGTTCCATGCACTCGTCTCAGGTTCGCATCCCCGATACGTGATTGCCAGACGACCGACGTTAGTAGTGACAGCACGCTCTATTGCTGACCGAACGGCACTGATTGCAGTCCTCAACCCCATTTTACAGACCACGGAACCGGATTCATGATCTCCCAGGATCCGCCCAGCGCTTTCGTGGTGATTGTCTGATGTGACGACGAGAGTTAGTCCTAACTCGCTCAACGGGGCAGGATTGGACTCAGATTCTGCAGTCGCAGGACCAATTAGATCCAAGCGCCGAAAGAATCTGTTGAGCGTTGCGTCTTGGCCAGAGCGTGCTTGTGCCGTTCCGCAGAGCATATCGGCGAGCAAGTTCACCATGCTGCTGTTACCGACGAAGGCCGATCTCACCGCTGGCGCATAGATCAGATACTGCCCCGGCTCGACACAAATCGAAAATAGCTCTGCGGTTACTGCCACAGCCGTTTCAGTTACCTCCATGGACGACAGCTCCCAAAAGCTTCTGCGTGTCTTACCATGTACACTCAATTCTGCTAAGGTGGCCCGTTCCTCGCTGTACACCGGGCGACCTGATTAACGTACTCATGCTTTGGGTTTTTCTTTCGTCTTCGGATTGTTGAAGCCTTCTTTGAACTCTCTGACCGTTGACCCCAAAGCTCTGGCAACCTTAGGAAGACCATTCGCACCGAATAGTAGGAGAATGATAAAGGCAATCAGAATCAATTCTGGTGTACCAAGACCAAACATGGACATCCCCCATGGTGTGTTTCGTCGAAGACAGACTTCGGCGAAACAGACAGAAGAACTCCGTTCAAGATTCCTACATGATGTTGGGATTTTTCGCGCTGAGATGATCCTACTCGTCGTGTCGTAATGCAAGCAAAAAAACACACAAAATGGCTGGCGACGCGCGGCAATTCAATCTCGTTAGGTTCATTAGAAGTCACGGACAACCCTGTCCAATCCAATGCGCAATAGATCTCATGTGAGCGCGGTAATCGGTCATAGCGCCACCAATTGATGACGAACTAAGAAATGCATTCTTAACGTATGTCCAACATCCGTCGGGCGATGTGCGACTAGGTTGGAGTTCACTACCGTTTGGCAGTCTGATCGCCGAGGAGGAGTGACTGAGGTTTTGGAGAGGTGCCGTGTCAACGGCACTCCACGTCGAGCACTAGAGAACGATATCTGCTGAAACGGGAGGGAGCCATTCACAGAGCTAAATTATTCGCAAGATTGACGGCGATCGCTCACGACTCGGATTGTTCACTTCATGCCGCGTGCGGATATCTTCCATTCCGGAGGGATATCAACGAGGCAGACAGCTGGTGGTTGTGTTGCAGGGCGAAGAATCCCGGCGTCGTCGACGAGTATCAGCGTCTTTCCTTCTTGCCACCACCCAAGGCCCTCCCAGTTGAGACTGCCAAACGCGGAGGGAACTTTCTTGTCTATGTCCAGAGGCAAGCCAATCCGAGCACCGTCTCGACTGAATCGCTGCAGCCACAGCAGTGATTGGCGGGCATCGTCCTCGGGTTTAAGTTTCGGATCTCGGAAGGCTGCCCGCGAATTCAACAATACAATGAGATTAGAATTCTCGGTACCAGACTGTGCCCGCTCCGTTGGATCCTCCCAAACTAAGTCTGGAGCCCTGAATCGCTGAGCCGAAGGTGGATTGCCTGGCGGCTGAGGCACATCTAGCACTCGTGTTGCCTTCGTCCGGCGACTCTTATACTGGGTTATTGGTTTGGCATCACGCTCGATTTCGTGAATCACAATAAAAGGTTTTACCGCCTTCGGGGATTTGTACTCTTGGACCACTGGCGGCACGCGATCTCCTTCCAGATAGCCTCCCTCCCAAAGTACTGCGACTTCGGATCGCCCCCCGCCGAAAGACCGCACCGCAAGGCCTTCCAACCCGGCATTTGCCATCTCGCCCAGAGGATCATCGTAATCGACAACTAGGCCGTCGGAAGTTACCAGCCCCCGCAGTCGCTCGGACAGAAGTACTACGCGGCCATCTGCGAGGATCCCGACACCCTCGGGATCGAGTGACAGAGCTTGACCGAGATCGATTATTGCGAGACGTTCAGGCGTCAGACGGGCACAATTCTCTTCCCAATGTAAGTCAGCAATTCTGTAAGCGAGGTAGGTTCCAGGCATTTCGTCCGACACGAACAGTAGCTCGGCGCCCCGACGGACCACGCCTGATGTCTCAAATCGGATATCGTCAGCGAGCGCGACAACCATTAAACCGCCGAGTGCGGCAACGAAGACTAGGGCACGAGACATTTGAGCACTCCCATGTGAACCGATGCATACGGACCCAAAGGCACGAGGTCATATTGTAGTGGCGTCAAGAGCATCTAATTCCCAGAGTCTATACCTACAATAAAAAAGCACAAACTTTTCTACATCACTGTGAAAATGCAATTGGGACAAATCCGCCTCTCATCCCAAGCAACTCAAAGCAGACGAATGCCAGAAGAGACGCGGAATCGTAATCGTTAATTAACAAATCGAAACGAGCACAACCACATGTCCTAAGAGCTCGCGAATCTCGAAAAGAGCGAACTTAAGTGTAAGTTCTCGTACGAACAGACAGTGCCGTTTTCCGTAAAAGGCAACCACCTGGGACCGCCACCGCAACCGGCTGTTTTGGGTCTCCGCCAAACCGCTCAAAATCTCACTGGTCAGTTCGTTCGTAATCCAGCAAGTCAATCAAGAAACGCAACATCATACGTCTCGGCGTCGAGATGCAAATCGAGTTTGTATGTAGTGTTTGCTACGGCAATCGGACGCGGTAGTTTCTCTTGGCGTCAATAACCTTCGCTCTTTAATCTTTCCCGCAGTTTATCTCAACACCAATATCGACCAGAATGTCTGCGCAGCTCTCGAACGTCATTAAGAATTTCAGCGTGACGAAGCTTTTGAGTTTTCGTGAGAACGATTAGAAGCACCCACGACCACCAACCAGCGAACGCAAATGCGCTGCAGTGCGTTTTAAGAATGTGTTGTCGACCGGGGACGTAACGCCTGCTTGTGCTTGTACATGAACATGCATTTGACGGACGCCGAGGCTGGCTGGCGGATTGATGTACATTCTGCAGGACGGCGTAGTAGTGCCAGCTTGTTTACCGGCGGCTACCATTAGCGCGTCACAGGTCGCCGCAGCAACTTTGTTCACATACGGCATGAGCGTCTCGTCGAGATCAGTTGGAAAGTTCTTTTCGTGCTTGGGTACAACTAGTAGTTTAGAGCCGCGATCTCCAAAGTCCACAATGGCCATTAGATTGTCGTCGTCTTCCCATACTACCTTTTCATTCCTGGCGAGACGCTGTTCGCAGGTCAAAAGAACCAATGACGTGAAAGGGTCCCTTTGCGGCAAGCCTGGACGGTACGTTTCAACTCTCTTTCGGGCTTCATCCAGGGGTAACGTACTGCGGAACGTAGCCAGTTCCCAGTCCGCGAGGAGGTCCGGTATTCGTGTTTTGATGTTAGTTGGCTGGGCAGGCGTATTCTGAAATCCCAACACTGTAATGGTGAACACCACCAACACGGTTCCAACTCTAAGGACGCACTCAAACGCATTTCTCGATTGCAACTTCATTGTTTCTCCTAATTTCCGTTTATCGTCGTTCGGTTGTGAATTGTTGTGTTGCGATACAATCGACCTATCTCCACTGAGCAAGAAAGCTCAGCACCTTACATCATGTCTCCAGCTACCCTGTTGAGCTGCGAACCAGTGTCCCCCGGCGCCCTTGGTGAAGGTAAAGAAGAAGAACGTGCAGGTGCACTCGGAAGGTCAGCGAGGTTCAGGGACAGGCAATACCTGCATCTCAATCAGTTTTTTTGTGAAGATTTATGCGGTTATTTTGAATTCAGCGAGCTCGGATAGTCAACAATAGATCTCGCCTACCGGATAGGTCCCGAAAGTCGAAAGGCCGTCAGCCAGTGAGTGCGATGGAATCCGAGTTCTCGAAACGCAAGCCGAAAGGAAGGACACCAACGAAACGACGGATTCAAGGTGTTCGAAGATAGGGCGATATCGATCGATCCCGTGGCGACTACTCGCAACCAAATCCCGGCTTGCAACAGGCAGCGAAGCGGATTTCCTCGTCCTGTGTCTCTTCCCTTCACGAACGGCACCGTTTCCCTTGTGTCCCTTATTAGAAGGACTCCCAGTGTGGCGGGATCACCTTTAGCGTTAAACTGAGCAAAACAATGGGTGGAGCAGTAGAAGATTCACAATTCGCAGTTGAACTGGAAGTCGCACTAGTCAGGAGGTGCCTTGCGAGCCACAGCGTTTAGCTTGGGTTCTCTTGTGCCTTGCCTAAAACGGACTGAACAAAGGTGTCCGGACCATCTCATTCGTACCCGGTAATTCGATTCATAAGGGATCCGCTCGACCGAACGTTGAAGCGTACTTCGGCTGCCAGGCAGGAGTCGACATCTTCTTCGATTGCCAGTCGCGGAATTTCAACGCGCTGAATTGTTTTGAATACTCGATTAATTGCTCGTTCACTTGACGTTTCGGTAGGAACACGCTAAAAGCATCGCAAAAGCAGAAACAGATTGGTCGCCTCGAAATATCGGAACCAAGCCGTCAAACGTAGTTTTTTTGAAAGGAACTCCAGGAAATGCTGAATCGCCGTGTGATTATCGACACCGATCCGGGGATCGACGACGCCCAAGCGATTTTTTTCGCGTTGTTTTGTGGACAGCTACAAATCGATGCGATCACAACCGTCTTTGGCAATGTGCCGGTGGAGATCGCCGCGCAAAACGCACTGCGCCTTATTGAAATGGCTGGACGCAAGGAGATTCCCGTTTATGTTGGTGCGGCAGAACCACTAATTCGGCGGCGAATTAAGTATGCACCTGACGTCCACGGTAAGAACGGCTTCGGTGACATAGAGTTGCCGGCCCCGAATGGCCAGGTCGCAGACAACTACGCGGCGGCTGAACTGGCGCGGCGTGTCGTTGAAGCGAAGGATGAGATTACAGTTCTCGGGCTAGGTCCGCTGACAAACGTCGCCTTAGCAATGAGACTTGAGCCCCGTTTCGCATCCTACGTTCAAGAAATTATCTTTATGGGCGGCATAATATCCGGATTTGGGAACGTTTCCGCTGTCGCAACCGGAAACATCATGAACGATAGCGAGGCCGCAAAAATTGTATTCAACTCTGGTGCACCGGTAACAATGGTGGGACAGGATGTCACCAGGCCAGCGAGAGTGTTACCTGAACGTCGAGAACGACTCCATCTGACTAATAACGCCATCGCAGACTTCCTGTACAACATAACTGGATACTATGGGAAGTTCTACGAACGAGAAGGCATTCCCGGCTTTCCAGTGCATGACCTTCTAGTGATCCAATATGCGCTCAGGCCGCACCTTTTTAAGACGCAAAAGCTCGCAGTGGATGTAGAGACATACGGAGAATTGACGAATGGCATGACAGTTGGGGACCTACGGCCATGGTCTTCTGCGAAGCGGAATGTAACTGTGTGCCTCAATGTGGACGCGGACCAAGTACTCAACTGGTACGAGGAAGTCATCGTAGCCGCCTGTCGTACAGAACTTATAGAACCGCTCATGATGCAGCGCAACGCTCCGGCGAGCTCGAGCGGCGCCCCCGGCCAGATGATGGCGCTCGAGGCTCACAAGGAGGTCTCGCTGGAACACGCGAACCGTGGTGAGGCGGGCAAGTTGCAGCAGGGCGAGACGCGCCTCGATGCACGCATGTCGAAGGACGCGCCCACGTTTAGCCACTACACGGACAAGATCAAAGATGCCTTCTACATCCCGGAAGGCTTGTTCATCGTCGAGGTCGGCAACCACCACAAGGATTCGGCGGTCTCGGCCGACGTCGCCATCGCGCCACCCGGTGTGCGCACGTCGCTGCACTCCTTGAAGAACGTCGACGAGCGCTACTGGATCCTCGAAGGCACCGGCGTCATGGAGGTCGACGGGGTGAAAGAACGCGTGGGTCCGAGCTCGTTGGTGCGCATCCCGGCGGGCTCCAAGCAGCGGATCACGAATGATGGCGACACGAACTTGAAGTTCATTTGTATCGTGAGCGACCGCTTCGTGCCCAACGAGTACACGCACCATGAAGACGCCGTGGTCCCTTGGTCGGTGGCGGCAACGTTGAAGGAGGGCGAGAAGGGCGAGGCGAGCCGGGCCGAACGCGACGAGCTGTTCATGGTGAGCAAGGGCAACGGCCAGGTCACCGTGGGCTCCGAGAGCATCGACGTGAGCATCTCGTCGCTCGTCCGCGTGCCCAAGGGCACGAGCTACTCGTTCGACAACAGCGGCGCGGATGAGCTCGAGCTGCAACGCTTCTCGGGCCAGAAGGCCCAGCCCTAGCCGCAGATCTCAGCCAGCACAGTCCTGATCGAGCCGCGGAGCACCACCTCGTCGTCGCATGGAGTGGCTTCGGCATTCACGATCGGCACGCGGGGGATAGCCATTTTAAGAGGGGGTTTGATGTTCCAACCGATGTCGCAGTAGGGTGATATGCACCGGACCGTGTTGCGGCTGCACACGAACTTGTGTCACATGGAAGCGTATATGAAGAGAGAGCCCGTTGGGAATTGCGTTCGAGAACGCAATAATGCAGATTCAAATTTACTTGACGTAACTTGCGCGTCCAGCCCAGACTCCCCCGACAATCAGCTTCTATAAGAAAGGTTCAAACGGATGCCGCATAGGCTTTCGCTCGTTTGGGTTCGCCTAACCACTGACGCTATGGCATCGCCGCTCCATGCGCAGAATCCAGAGACCACCGCCTCCGCTGTTATTTCTATCGATGGTAATTGGATCTTAGGCAACGTATGCCTGAATCTGCAGGGATCCGGTGTTGGTTCAGAAGTCGGTTTTTTGTGGTTTTGAGCTCTTTGCCGTACGAGGTCAACTATGTTCGATGACGCAATCACTCTTCTTCAACATTTAGAGGAGAACCATGACCCCAACGTCCACCTTTACCGCGGCCAAACTCGGCGTTTCGTTCATGATTGGGATGATGGTAATGGCTCTGTTCCCTTGGAGGCCTTATACCCGACCGACTTTCGCTTCATCACGAAATACGCAGGTGCCTCGCAACTCCGCGCTCAAGACATCTCTGCCGCACGCGACTACGGCCGAGAAATACGCAACTTATTCACCAAATCGATGACACTTCGAGCGCTCTCTGGTGACCCGGCCTATGCTTGGCTTGCTGTGGACCTCAGAGCGTACATGGATCACCTGACAAAACTTGCGAGTGCTAAGGGTGGAAGCAAGAACTTGATCGATATCGCACGCGAATCGGAAGAAGACATTAGCACCTACTCAATACCGCTCTTTCAGCTCTTCTGGTCGCTCGCCCAGCACTATCTCATGGCTACTGCGCTGACCGACGTGACGTTTTCGCCGCGAGTTGCTGCGTGGTTTGCTACGCACCCTTGGAACCCCTCCGAGCAGGCGCCTACCCAGGGTTCCGGGGTCATCTACCGGTTTCGGCGCCCCTATCTCGAAGAGGTGTTGGAACGTGAGTCCAAGTCGATGACAACTCTGGCGTACCGAATAGGTGAAGCTCGGCCGCCGGATTTGTTCTTCGCAGACATCAGACGCGTCCCCGCGACATTCGCCAAGCGGCCTAGCGGTCAACAAGGCGGATCAATCTACGGATTCGACCAACCCAGAGTTCTGCGCGCCGTATTCGAGAGCGGCGCGGCGGAAGTCTTCGAGTTTCGTCACAGCGAAAACGCAGCCTCGCTGGCGAGCCTAAGAAAGGTCGCTATCCCCGACGATGATCACTTCATCAAGCTGAAAACGGCGATCGAATCCGGGCTAACATCGATAAAGACACGGTTCGGTAGGATGAATTCGGAGTTAGGCCTGCCCGGTGGTGCCGCGGCGTCCGAGTATCTGGGTCGCTTAATTGTAGTGGCGCGACTCTCGATTGATTCGGCCCGATTTAGTCAGCGCATTTCACTCGAAGACGACTACGTCGCGTACCACTATGTGGACATCGAATCGCACGGGTCACACGGATACGCCCACCTTCTCGCCATCGTCAACGAGCGAACGCAGGGTGTATTGGGGTATGTGTCGTCCGAGCCGTTGGGTGGTGTAGCCATCGGAGTAAAGCTGTTCATACTGGTAACCTGGTTAGAAGGTCGGCGGGCCGTTACAGGTGTGGATGGCGGCCTCGATTCCAGTGAGCGTTTCATCGAACAAGCCATTCCTCTTGCCAAAAAGGCCGTTGGTTCCGGGAAGAGAATAGGCCCAAGTTCCGAAATCGATAAAATGCTTCATCACGTCGGCGGAAACGAGCACCTGAAAGAATCCCTCGAGAAGGCGTTTCGTCTTGGCGACGTCACGGCAGGCGTGAACCTTGGATCCTTGCTCGCCGAGGAGTCTCGCTTCGAGGAGGCTGAATCGATCTGGCGCGAAGCGATTGAGCTCGGCTCCGCGGATGCGGCGCACAACCTGGGGGTGATGTGTTTCGGCCTCCAGCAACTCGACCGGTCCGAAAGCGCCTGCCGCATCGCGCTCGAACTGGGAGACCGGGAAGCAAACTACTGCTTGGGTAAGGTGTTCGAGGCAAAAGAAGATTGGATCCAGGCGGAACACTTCTTTCGTCGGGCGTTCGAACAAGACGGCGATCCGCGAGCACCAAACAACTTAGGCATTGCGCTGCTTCATCTGGACCGCGCCAACGATGCCGAATACTATTTCGGTCTCGGACATGAAATGGGGGACGAGCTCGCCGGAGAAAACCTCAACTCGTTGCTGAAACGTAAGTCGGACCCGAAGTAGCAAGCCCCAGAAACAGGTGGCCTTATGCCAGCGTTGAGCCGCCCCTGTACGAATAGCTCTAGCGATCAGATCAGAATGTCATGACGATTATAATTGCGAGAGGCAAAAGAAAGATTTAGTTAGCGCCCGTCGCGGATCGACACAGTATTGTCCAAGGTCCAGTCAATAATCGCGCGCATAGAACGATTCAGACAGGTCATTTGAGTTACCACTCACTACTGTCCCATCGATTCACGCGTTCTTTCGCTCAAACCCTCCACCAGTGTGGCTTGCGGTGATTGTCAACGTGTGAACGATTTGAATTCCAAGTAGTAAGTTTGGCCGTTTAAGAAAATCTAATCCGCTCGCCTTAGCCTTTAATCACAAGCTCGGGTTTTGCTTGCATTGGCGACACGTCGAGAGGATGATGTCGCGAAAAATCTCTTACATTGTGCACCATTTTTTAGCGGAGTACTTCCGTTGGCTTTGCGCGATGTCAGTTCGTTGCCGAAGCCCTCAGTTTGTTGCTGCATTACGATTCCTTAGCTTCAGAGTGCCTCTTTCGTTCAGCACCGGTTTACCTCCGGTCGAACGTGCTGTCGCAGGTTTTGGGATGTCAGCGGTCTCGTCGAGCACGAGAATGACCCCGAGCTGACGAAGGACATGGCGAGGCTGACCACGTGGCACGCAACGTCGCAACTCGGTCATCACGATCCGCGCAACGCCTCGCCGGAGTCGCCGCCAGAGAAAGCGGTGCTTCTCATTTGTGGCGATTTGCTGAGCGTTGCCCAAACACGCTGATCTATGCGGGCAAAGCAGGCAGAACGAGCGACGACAAGATTCGGCCGCTGCTGACCGAGTACTTCCCTTCACGTTTTCGCCCAACGGAAACGAAGAGGAGCAGTGCGAGTGGCTCATCTTCTCGGGTTCGGTGTCGCCGGATCTTTCGTTCCTCGGCTTCAGTGCTCGTAAGCATTGACGGCAAATATCTCGCATTGGCGGCGTCGCAAACATCCGAATAAAGATCAGATGATGCCGACATTCATTTCAAATGTCTTTCGGATACGTTCCTCGCGTCATTCTTCATCGATTTCTGCGATGGCCCCGTTACACGTGGTGCCGACGTGTGTTCCTCACACTAGTGCGTGTCAATCCAACGCCCAAAACAGTTCTAACAAATCCAAGACGATAAGTTAGGCCTCGTCGACGGGATTAATTCCAAAGGCCGTTAGCTGATCATGCGATTTTGCGCCGGTGCCTGAAAAACTTCTTCATAGAATCAAATGATCATCTGGTGTCCATGGCGGCTCGGACAAGACCTCGATCCAAGCTGGTTCATCTGAACCACGGGCGAAGTGGATTTGGCCTGGCCGGATCGTTATTGTTTCTCCCGGACCTAGTACGTATCCTTGACCCCCGCAGGCCACATACAAGGTTCCACGAAGCACACGATAGATCTCAGTAGTGCGGTGATGGAAGTGCTGGAGACTTCGTTCGACAATGGCGACCGCACGCTGAGGTGTGATTTCCGCGACCATTTCAGCTCGATCCTCAGTGACTTTAACGTGAGCTGATGGATATTCGCGCAGAAGTTCGGATCGAAATTGTTCTATTTGTTCTTGGGTCATATCATTACCATCGGCGATCCACCAACGAGCCTCCTTGCTGTTCGAAGTCGAATCCTTGAGCAGTCCGGCGAGTCTTAGCAGCAGTCGCGTGCTGTTCAATGAAAAATTTCGCAATTGGAGGTGAGAATCCTTGTACGGTGTTTAATGGTCATACGCAAGAAGTTTCTACCGTATTGCGAAGATGTCGAGGGAACGACGTGGCGACATCGCACTCCAACCTCCCCGTCATAGGTGAAGGACGACGTCCCAATACGCTTGATGGAATCATTTACAGAGCGGTTGAGAAGAAGCCAGAGAATGGGTATCAACATGTCTGGGAATGCAGCGCAGATTTGCAACATATGGTCGAATTACGGACCATACACGCGAGAGCACAAGGGATTGATGACTTGTTTCGTTTTTCCACAGATGGTGAGTGCCGTTGCTGGGCCCCACTGGCGCTACCGACGACGCCGAGCCGTACTTCCGCCACACCTCTCCTTCGCCTCGCAAGAAGAACCATATCTCCTCCACGGTCTGATAGCGCTTCGGACTAGACGTTCTTCCTGGTCCTAGACTGCAGTGGCACAGTCCCCCCATTGGCGCTGGCAACAGACGGATCTCCGAACCATCGGGTGCGAGATCGTCGTGATCTTTTGGCAGTTGCATGAACTCCATCGGATCCTCAAAGGGACGTGTTGTTTCTGCGGACGATGGGTCTACTCCCGAACGCTGGCCGCTTACGGCAGCGGCCGGTCAAAGCTGTCCTGCCACTTCTCCGGAAGGAGGTCCCCTAGCGAACGCTGGCGGTCGACTCCGAGAAGGACTGCCGTTTTAACGTTCGCCGCGTCTATCTGGTAGATGAGTTCCCTGCATCGGCCGCATGGGGGGAGGATCGCGCCGTTGGCGGTTGCGGCGACGATCCTGGCGATCCTCGTCTCTCCACACTTCACCATCTGTGCAATGGCCGAATGCTCAGCACAAAAACCTATGCCGCAAAGCACGGATATGTTGATACCGGTGTAGATGTGACCAGCTTCCGTCTGGAGTGCTGCTCCCACGTAGCCCATCCACTGCCACCCTGCCTTACCCTCCGCGAGGGCTCGGGCGGCTTTGGTGGATTCGATCGCGCGCTCGATGAGGATGAGCTCTTCCTTGGTCGCTAGCATCAATCTACCTCCCGCAGATCCCGAAGTCGTGGCAGCAATTGCTAGTTGTCTCGCTACGTCGTCCATAGCACAGCAAATCTCCGGTGAACCAGTACCGGGACACTATCACCCACCTCGCCGACGGCTCAAGATAACATCTCAAGCGGGACCGGAGCAACTCACTCGAGGCGCTCACCGACGGGCGGATAGGCTCGTTATCTGTAACTTTTCCGCCGTTTGCAAATCATGAATGAGTCTGGCCAGCGACTTCTGATATTCGCAGTGTTCTAAAGGGTTAATCGCGGCCCGTCCCAAATCCGGTTCGGGTTGGCCGCATGGACGATTCTTGCAGTCTTCCCGTCCAAAACTGGACTTCAGCCGAGAGAAGAGTCGTTCGGATTCTCAAAGTTGCTCGTACTGTCGCCGACATGGAGAGCTGCTACAATCTCGATCGACGCGGTCAGCGACGGTTTCCTCGTGCCCGCAAAAACCGTCGCCGTGCCTCTCAAGTTCCAGCGCGAGGGCATCACCTATGCGGACTTGAGCGAAGAAGAAAAGGAGGAATGGGACGCTCTCGAATGGGACGATGATGGACAAGTGCCGGCGCGTGCTGAAGCTGAGGCCGTCAATCGCTGGCTCTTCAACGCAGATACGGTGGACAAGGTCCTTGAACACCTAATGACGCGAGGTCAGAAGGTTGCTGGTGGCGACCGGCTCGGCAAGACGATCATCTTTGCGAAGAACAACGACCACGCTCAGTTTATTGTCGACCGCTTTAACACTAACTATCCGCATTTCAAAGGTGAGTTCGCCCGCGTAATTACCTTCAAGACGGAATACGCGCAAAACTTAATCGACGACTTCTCGAATGTTGCAAGGGCACCGCACATCGCCATTTCCGTAGACATGCTCGATACTGGAATCGACATCCCCGAAGTGGTGAACCTGGTCTTCTTCAAGCTGGTCCGGTCGAAAACGAAATTCTGGCAGATGATCGGCCGAGGCACGCGATTGTGTCCGGATCTGTTCCGTCCGGGAAGAGACAAAGAATTTTTCTACCTCTTTGACTACTGCCAAAATTGAGTTCTTCAATCAAAATCTCCCACCAACAGAAGGCACACTGTCCGAATCGCTCGGAACACGATTGTTTAAGATGCGGGTCGAACTTATCGTGGCGTTGGACAAACGACTCGATGAACTTGGCATCGGGTCCTTCCGATCAAATGCCGAGGATGCAGAGAGCAGTGTCCGTCGAGAGACGTCGACATTATTGCGATCGCAGGTCGCGGCGATGAATCCGGATAACTTCATTGTCCGGCCGAAGCGCCGCTTCGTCGAGCGATACGCACAGGAAGAGGCATGGGAAAAGCTCGGTGATGAACACGTAGCGGAGTTGGTGCACGAAGTCGCACCATTACCAACTGAACTCACCGACGAAGCCGAGGAAGCGAAACGCTTCGACCTTCTGATGCTGCACCTCCAGCTCGCAGTTCTTCACGCCGAGCCGGGTTTCGACCGCTTGAAGGAACAGGTGCGCTCTCTCGTGGGCATGCTCGAGGACAAGAGCAACATTCCGATGGTCCGTGAGCAGTTGCCGTTGATTGACGCCATTGCCGGAGAGGAATGGTGGCAGGACGTTACGGTTCCGATGCTGGAGACCGCACGCAAGCGCCTTCGATCGTTGATCAAGCTTATAGAGAAGGTTCACCGAAAGCCTGTGTACACGGATTTCGAGGATCTGATGGGACCGGAGGCCGCCGTCGAGTTACCGGAGTTCCGGAATGTCGCGGATCGCAACCGCTTTGTTACGAAGGCTCGTCAGTTTTTAAAGGCGCATGAAACCGACATGCCGGTCCTCAAGTTACGATTGAATCTACGCTAACACGTTCAGATCTTGCGGAACTCGAACGGATGATGCTCGAAGCTGGGGTCGGGA
>Ga0075421_100006675_pt1 | contig 14105 bp, 9 predicted proteins | sample SoiMetdeltSBSDD5_FD_75292 | JGI IMG/M metagenome (GOLD analysis project Ga0075421, IMG submission 75292) | Bulk soil microbial communities from a Populus tree surrounding site in Tennessee, USA - Soil MetaG P. deltoides SBSDD5 | ecosystem: Environmental > Terrestrial > Soil > Tree plantation...
TCCTGTGAGTGGCGCCGTCACCAGCGCCAGCGGCACCACGCCGGCCAGCTCGCGCCCGCGCCAGGCCACGAGCGTCTGCGTCTCGAAGCGGAAGATGGCGCGCACGAGGTCCAGCCAGCGCGTCTCGTGGAAGGGCGAGCCCAGCGGGTGTCGCGCCACGAAGCGGTCGGCCTCGCGCGCGTGCCGCAGGTCCAGGAGCTCGACGCGCAGGCTCAAGGCCGCTCCTGCCCGCGGCGGCGCAGCACGACCAGGCGGTTGTCGTGCCGCACGAACGGCGGCGGCGCGGTCCCGAGGACGGCCTGCTCCTCGAAGTGGCGCGCGACCCACTCCATGAACGCCGCCGGGTAGGCGCCGTCCATGCGGTTCCTCTTGAGCACCAGCCACGCGTCCGCCTTCGCGCGCGGCACGCTCGCGAGCTGGTCGGCCCGCAGCGACTCCTCGTTGCACTCGACGCGCTCCCAGCCCGGGAGCCGCTGCAGGTACAGCTCGAGCAGCGCGTGCTCGTCCGCCACGATGACGTCGTCCGGGCGCGCGCGCTCTGCGAGCCACTGCGCGGCCGCCCGCATGTCGGCGCGATCACCGTCCCGGGAGTAGGCCAGGAGCTGCGGCACGGGCAGCAGCAGCGCCGCGCCCAGTAGCGCGGCGCGCAGGGCGCGGCGGCCGGCGAGCGCCTGCACGCCGCGGCCGGCCAGCAGCAGCAGCGCCGGGGCGGCCGCCATCGCGTAACGCTGCTGCGCCGCGCCGGCCAGCGCCGAGATCAGCAGCAGGAGCGCGGGCGGCACCAGGGCGCAGGCGAGCAGGATGCGGTCGCCGCCGGCGGGACGGCGGAGGGCCGCGACCGCACCCGCCAGCACGAGCAGCAGCGTGCCCGGCCCGAGCGCGTAGCCGAATCCCGCCACGAAGTGCACGAGGTCGTAGCGCGCCGGCACGTCCCGCTCGATGGCGGCCTGCACGAGCCGGGGCAGCGTGCCCCGGCCCAGGAGCAGCCAGGCGCCTCCGGTCACCGCCGCGGCGACGCACAGGAGCGCCACCCCGCGCGCAGGCAGCCAGCGCCTCAGCGCGGGCGCGACCAGGCACGGCAGCAGCAGCAGCGCCGACGGGTGGCAGGCCGCCGCCAGCAGGCCGCACAGCATGGCCAGGGCCGGGCGCTGGCCCGCCCCCGGCAGCGCCCACAGCGTGCCCAGCGTCGCGAACAGGAGCAGCGGCGCGTAGAAGCGCGCCTCCTGCGCGTGGTAGACGAGCCAGGGCGAGAGCGCCGCCAGCAGGCCCGCCGTCAGCGCCACCGGCTCCGCGACCGCGTCGCGGCGCAGGAAGAGCAGCGCGGCCACGGCCAGCACCCCGCACGCGGCCGACGCGGCGCGCAGGCCCACCTCGTCGGTGCCGAGCAGGCTGGTCGACGCCGCCATGAGCAGGTAGCCGAGCGGGAAGCTGCGCAATCCGTCGTGCAGCGTTCCCTCCTGCAGCTCCAGCACGTCGTAGTGGCTGTAGAGCTCGTCGCCGTCGAGGCTCCAGCGCGGCAGCCCGTGCAGCCGCAGGACGGCGGCCAGCGCCAGGACGAGCAGTGCGGGCAGCAGCGCCCGGCGGCTCACGCGCCGCCCCGGCGGCCCGGCCCTTCGACCTCCTCCGTCTCCTCGCTGCCGGGCGCCTCGCGGCGCGCCTCGTCCTCGGGCGGCAGGCCCGGCGGCAGCTCGCGCTCCACGGTGTAGTCGCGCACGTTGCGGGCGTTGGTGAAGATGATGATCTCGGCCACCAGCCCCATCGAGAAGACCATGACGCCCAGGTTGATGGCGGCCACGCCGATGAGCAGCGAGGCGCGGTTGGACGGGTTGGTCTGCAGGCTCCAGCCGTAGGCGTAGTCGAGCAGCAGGTAGCCGCACAGCGCCAGGCCGGCGAGCACCAGCAGGCCGCCGGCCACGCCGAAGAAGCGCAGCGGCTTGGTGGTGAAGCGCGTGAGGAACATGAGCGCGACCACGTCGAGCAGGCGCCGCACGTAGACGCCGATGCCGAAGAAGCCGCGCCGGCCGCGCTCGCGCAGGTGGCGCACGCGCACCTCGCCCACGCGGAAGCCGCGGCGGTGCGCCAGCACCGGCAGGAAGCGGCTCACGTTGCCCTCGACCAGCACCTCGTCGATGACCGCGCGCCGCAGGCCCGTGAGGCCGCAGTTGAGGTCGTGCAGCTGCACGCCCGTGAGCGCCGACATGACGCGGTTGTAGGCCCAGCTCTGCAGGCGGTTGATCCACGGGTCCACGCGCGGCACGCGCCAGCCGGCCACCAGGTCGTAGTCCTGGTCCAGCGCGTCGAGCACGGGATGGACGTCGCCCGGGTCGAGCTGCATGTAGCTGGGCAGCGAGACCACGAAGCGGCCGCGCGCCTCGCGGTAGCCGGCCGTCAGCGCGCGCTCCTCGCCGAAGGACTGGTTGAAGTGCAGCAGGCGCACGGGCGCGCCGGCCGGCAGCCGCGACTTCAGGCGCGCCGTGCGCGCCTCGCCCAGGCCGTCGAGCACCAGGACGAACTCGAAGGACAGGCGCCGCTCGGCCAGCTCGGCCGAGTACTGGCGCACGATGTCCTCCAGCTCCGGGCAGTCGTCCGTGAGCGCCAGCACGCAGGTGACGTCGACGCCGCCCTTCACGTCCGCCACTCCTCGTGCCGCGCCATGGGAGCGTAGCCCACGTCCCTGGGCCGCGTGGTACGCAGGGCCAGCTCGCACATGAGGCCCATCATGAGGAAGAAGAAGGACAGGCAGAAGGCCAGCACGGCCACGGACGGCATGACCACGGTGGAGTAGTTCACGAGGCGCACCGAGGTCGTGTCGACGAAGGCCAGGAAGGTGAGCGCCAGCGCGAGGCCGAAGGTGCCGATGGACAGGAGGCCGAAGTAGTGCAGCGGCTGGCCGGCGAAGCGCACGAGCATGCGCAGCACGACCATGTCCGTGAGCAGCTTGTAGGTGCGGCCGAGCCCGTACTTGCTGTGGCCCTCGCGCCGCGGGTGATGCGCCACCTCGCGCTCGCCCACGCGCGCGCCGACCGCGGCGGCGAGACCGGGGATGAAGCGGTGCATGTCGGCGTAGAGCGTGACGCGCCGGATGAACGAGGCGCGGTAGGCCTTGAGCGTGCAGCCGAAGTCGTGCAGCTGCAGGCCGGTGATCTCGGCCAGCACGCGGTTGGCGGCCTGGCTGGGCAGGCGCCGGTACAGGAAGCTGTCCGCGCGGTGGCGCCGCCAGCCCGAGACCAGGTCGTAGCCCTGCTCGAGGTCGGCCAGCAGGCCGGCGATGTCGGCCGGGTCGTTCTGCCCGTCGCCATCCATGGTCACGAAGACATCTCCGCGCGCGGCCTGGAAGCCGGCCGCCAACGCCGAGGTCTGCCCGAAGTTGCGCCGCAGCCGCAGCACGCGCAGGCGCCGACTCCCCAGCCGGTGCCGCTCGAGGGCCTCGGCCGTGCCGTCCGTGCTGCCGTCGTCCACGACCACGATCTCCGACGGCCGCGCGACGCGATCGAGCGCGGCCTCCAGCTCGACCAGCAGCGGGCCAATCGAGCCGCGCTCGTTGAAGACCGGAATGATGACCGACAGCGTGGCCACGCGGCCGACTCCGGGAACCCTCCGGCCCGACCCCGGCGCGCGCCGAAGACGGGTGGATGGCAGCATCGTATCTTCCCGGTCGCTAACATGAGCCCGATGCCCGCGGTCGTGCTCGTTCCCGTTCATTCGCCGGCTTCGGCGGCCCTGCTGTCGGCGCTCTCGGCGGGGCTGGGCGAGGTGGCCGTGGCACGCTCGGCCGAGGAGGCCGCCGCCGCGTGCGCCGGCCGCCCGCGCGCGCCGGCGGTGCTGGACCTGCGCGAGGCCGATGCCGCGGCGCTGGCCGACGCGCACCGCGTGCGCCGGCTGCTGCCCGACGTGCGCCTCCTCGCACTCGTGGCGCCGGGCCTCCCGGCGCCGCCCGAGTGCGACGCCGTGCTCACCGAGCCGTTCTACCTGGTGGAGGTGGTGCGCTGGTGTGCGCGCGCGTCCGTGGCGCCGGTGGCCGAGGGCCTGCTGGCCGACCTGGCCGCCGGCCTGTCGCACGAGATCGGCAACCCCCTGCAGGCGCTGCTGCTGCAGCTCGAGCTGCTTGCCGCCGACGAGCGCGTGGCTGACATCCGCGAGCACCTGCAGCTCATCGAGGACAGCAGCCGCCGCATCCAGGCCGTGGTGCGCGACGTGGCCGCCGCCGCCGAGCGCCTGCCGATCGCTCCGGCTCCCACGCGCCTCGCGGAGGTGCTGCGCGACGCGTGCGAGCATCTCGCCGGCCGCGCGCCGCGCCTGCCCGAGCGCGTGGCGGTCACCTGCGAGGACGCCGAGCTCTCGGTCGAGCGACCGCTCCTGGCCAGCGCGCTGGCCGACCTGTGGCAGTACCTGCTGCTCGCCGGCGGCCCCAGTGACGTGCTGGCCGTGCAGGCAGGCGCGGCCGACCCGGGCACGCTGGCCATCCGCGCCGCCGCGCGCGTGCCGCGGCTGCCGGCCGACGCCGCGGCGCGGCTCTTCACCCCGCTCTGGGCGAGGCAGGCGCTCGGCCTGCCGGCGGGGCTGTCGCTCACCGGCGCGCGCGCCGCCTTCCGCCGCCACGGCGGCGAGCTGCGCGTGCTCGAGCAGCGCGGCACCAGCCTGACGGTCGAGGCCCTGCTGCCGCGCCTGTGCGCGTCGGGGGTCGCCCCATGATGAACCCGCGCCGTGGCGGCTGGAAGCGCCGCTGGCCGCTCTGGCTGCTGACCGGGGGCCTGGCCGTCGTGGCGGCCACCGGGCTGCTGCGCTCGCTGCACACCGACGACCTCGTGTCCGTCGCGCGCAACCTGCGCCTCGGCGACCTGCCCAACGACCGCAAGCCCGATCCGGTGGCCGCCCTCGACGTGCTCGAGCGCCTGCTGGCGGACGAGCCCGACAACGTGCCGGCGCTCATCGAGATGGCGCGCTCCTGGCAGGATCTGCGCGCCTGGAAGAACGCCATCGACACGCTCCAGCGCGCCTGCGACGCCTCGACCGAGGTCAAGGACAAGATCTTCGCCAAGACCACGGCCATGAACCTGCTGGCCGCGGCCGACGAGTACGACAAGGCCGTGGTCGTCGGCGAGGAGATCGTGGCGCTGCAGCCCGACGAGCCGCTGCACGTGCTGCACCTCGGGCCCATCTACCTCAAGGGCAGCCAGTCGGCACAGGAACGGGTGCTGCGGCGCCTCATGGACCGCGCCGAACGGCGGCTGCAGGACCTGGCGGTCGAGAAGCGCGTGGAGGCCTTCGTGACCGACCTGTGGGGCGAGCCGGACGCCGCCGCCCTCGTGGCCGAGCTGACGCCCGGCGCCGACAGCGTGTTCCGCCAGGGCATCACGGACGACCTCCTGGCCGCGCGCAAGCGCTTCGGGCTCGCCGACGCCACGCTGGGCGGGTACCGCGACTGGGGCGGCTCGGACCTCGTCGTGGCGCGCTCCTGGTGCCAGGTGCTGCTGCGCACCGGCCGCCTCTTCGACGCGCACGTGGAGTCCGGGATGGCGCTGCGCGAGCCGAACCTGGCGCTCGTGCTGCGGCGCGACTTCCTGGACATGCAGGCGCAGTGCGCCATCGCCGTGGGCGACTGGGCGCAGGCGGCCGGCAAGCTGGCCGAGATCCTGGTGGCCTACGCCGGCGATCCTGCCGCGCCGCCGCCCTTCTCGACGCTCTGGGCGGTGTACGAGGCGCGCACGCACGCCGGGCAGTGGGACTGGATCCTGGAGCACGTGGCGCAGGACACCGAGCGCTGGGGCGATGACCCGGTGCTGCGCTGGGCGCGCGCGGCCGCCCTCTACGGCACCGACCGCGCGGTCGAGGCGCGCGAGGCGCTCAACGAGCCGTTCGCCTCCGTCCGGCTGGGCACGCGGGCCTTCTCGCCGCCCAGCCTGCGCCTCTTCCCGACGCGCCGCCGCGACATCGCGCTGCTGGCCTACCACGTGTTCACCGCCACCGGCGACACGCGTTCGAGCGACGCGCTCGACGCGATCCTGGCCATGGATCCGACCGACGCCGAGGCCCTGCGGCTGCGGGCCGAGCAGAACCTGGCCGCGGCGCGCTACGAGGCGGCCACGGCCGACGCCTTCGCGCTGCTGGTGCCCGAGCGGCGCGACCGGGCCGACTTCGAGCGCTGGCGCGACGCGGCCGACACGTTCGCGGTGCAGCGCACCGGCAGCCCGCTGGCGGAGCTGGCGCGTGGCCGCGTGCGCTCCAGCCAGACCTACATGCGCGCCAGCGACGAGGCCATGTTCCAGCAATACAAGGTGCTCGGCCTCAAGGCGCCCAAGGGCCGTTCCAGCCTGCTGGTCGACCAGCTCTACGTGGAAGACCAGCCCGAGCTGACGCTGGCCATCGTCGACGAGCTGGTGGCCGGCAACTCGGTCGAGCTGGCGCGCAGCGAGCTGCGCAAGCTCACGGACGCCTATCCGCAGGTGCAGGAGTTCCGCTTCCGGCTGGGCAAGCTGCTGGTGCGCGAGGGACAGTTCGAGCTGGCGGCCGCGGAGTTCGACAAGCTGCTGGCGGATATCCCGGGCGACACCGAGGTGCTGGACCTGGCCATGCGGACCCGCCTGGCGCTGGCCCAGCCGCAGGAGGCGGCGGAGCTCGTGACGCGCACCATCCTGCAGGACCCGCTGGGGGCGGGCGCCGTGCGCTACGGCCACCGGCTCCTCGAGCGCGGCCGCGCCGACGAGGCGGCCAAGCTGGTGGAGCGCATCCTGCGCTGGACCGATTTCGACGGACGCCTCGACGTGCTGGTGCTGGCCGCGCGCGCGGACCTCTCGCGCGGCAAGCTGGAGGAGGCCGAGGGCTTCGTCGCCAGCCTCGGGACGAGCTACCCGGATTCCTACGACGTGGCGCTGCTCGGGCTCGACGTCGGCCTGGCGCGCGGCAAGGAGGGCCTGGTGCAGGCGGCCGTGGACGCGCTGCGTCCCGTGGCGCCCGGCCTGTTCCCGGACCAGCTCGCCGAGGTGGCCCGGAAGCTGCTCGAGGCGGGCCTCGACACCGAGCTCCTGTCGATCTTCGACGAGACGGTGTGCGCCCTGCCGGCCGCGCGCCTCGCGCTGCGCGACGTGGCCCAGGCGCACAAGGCGCTGGGCGATCCCGCGCGCGCCGACGAGCTCCTCGCCCGGCTGGAGGACGATCGCGACGCCGTCCTCGACCGCTTCCTGCTGCAGTGCCTGCAGGGGCAGCCCGATGGGGCCGCGCGGCAGCTGCGGCTGCAGCCGGCCACCGCGCTGCTCGTGCGCGAGCGCAGCGAGCTGTGCCTCCTCGCCTGCAACGCGCTCATGGACCTGCAGGCGCTCATGGACGGCGAGCCGCTGAGCAAGCTGAACGAGCTGAACGCGCAGGAGAGCTTCGGGCCGGCCCAGCTCGAGCTGCTGGACGCGCTGCTGCGCCTGCTGCCCCAGGTCACGCGCCTCGACGGCGTGCTGCCGCGCGCGGTCGTCGAGGATCCGCGCTCGATCTATCCGGCCGCCGGCGCGGACGTCGAAGCGCTGGTGGACCTGGCAAGCAGCGACCCGGACGGCGCGCGCCAGGTGGCGACCGACCTCCTGTACCTGATCCTCATGCAGGACCGCCCCTTCTGGGCCGACGAGTCGCGCCAGCTCGCGCTGCACGCGCTCACCGAGCTGCCCGGCCTGCAGGCGCCCACGCGCTCGCTGGCCCGGCGCGACCTGTTCGACGGCCGCCCGCGCGAGGCGCTCCAGCTGCTGCAGCCCCTGCTGGTGACCGACACGCCCGACCTGGAGGACTTGCGGCTCTTCCTGCAGGCCTCGCGCGACTTCGAGCACGCCGAGTGGGGCGTGGCCCTCGCGCTCTTCTTCGAGGACCGGCCCGACGCCGTCCTCGAGCTGGCCGACGCGCTGGCCGAGTGGGGCCACGCCGAGCAGGCCCGGCCGCTCTACGAGCAGGTGCTGGCCGCGCGTCCCGGCGACGCGGCGGCGCAGGCCGGCCTGGTCCGCGTGCTGCAGGATCTGCACCTGGGCGACACGATGGTGGCGGCCGCCGAGCAGGCGCTCACCGACCACCCGGACGACGAGGATCTCGCCGCCACGTGCGCCGACGCGCTGGCCTCGCTCAGCAAGCCCAATCCCAAGGCCCTGTCCCTCATGCAGTTCCTGTGGAGCCGGCACGAGGACTTCGACCAGCTGGGCGAGGCCGTGGCGCGCGCCGCCGGCGACGACGAGCCGCTGCTCACGGCCACGCTGTCGCTCCTGGCCGAGCGCGCCGCCGCGCGCCCGGCGGACGAGGACACCGAGCGCTCCTCCGCCCGCGGCCAGGCCCTCGTGCGGGCCGCGCGCACGGCCCGCGCGCACGGCCTGCTGGAGCTGGCGCACCGGCTCAACGAGCTGGCGCTGCGCATGGAGCCCGGGGCCGTCCTGCTCTACCGGGAGCTGGCCTTCCTCGAGCTGGAGATGGGCCATCTCGAGACCGCGCGCAGCTACCTCGAGGTGCTGAGCTTCGTGGACCTGGACGACCGCGACGCCGCCATGGAGCTGGCGCGCCTCGACTTCCGCCGCCTCGGCCAGCCGGTGCGGGCGGCCAACGTCGTGCGGCGCACCTTCAGCAACATGGTCCCGCCGGACATGGTCGAGATCCTCGCGGCCGAGGCCTGGCTCCTGGGTCGCCCCGAGGAAGCGATCACCGACTTTGTCAAGGTGAGCTACAGCCCGCTGATCTCGGCCGACACCTACACGACGGTCATGCGCATCGCCTGGGCCAGCGGCGAGGACGAGGTGGCGCGCCTCACCGCCAACCTGGTGCTGCAGAACACCTCCGAGGGCGACCCGCGCCGCGCCCGTGCGGAATGGCTGCTGTCGCGGCTGCCCAAGCCCGCGCCGCAGAAGCCGACGGCGGCGGGCTGAGCGCCGTCACGCAGGCAGCGCGGCGGGATCCACCCGGCTGGCTGCGGGCACCGCGATCGCCCCCACCGGCCCGAAGCGGTGCCGCTGCAGCAGCCGCTCCAGCCGCGACTCGACGCGCTCGATGCCGTGGTAGTGGCGCAGCGTGCGCAGCGCGCCGAGCTCGTGGCGCGGCTGGCCGGGGTCCAGCTCCCACGGATGCAGGTAGATCACGCCCGGCTGGCCCGCGCGCGCCGAGCGCCGAAGAGCGCCGTCGACGAGGCCGAAGGGCAGGAGCCGGAGGTAGCCGCCGCCTGCCGCCGGCCAGCGCCGCCCCAGGAAGGGCCGCGTGAGCAGCGGGTACTCCCGCAGATCGAGCCCGTCCGGCAGCGCCAGGTGCACGGGCACGGTCGGGAAGTGCACGTCGCCATAGCGGTCGTGGCGCACGGGGAAGACCGAGCTGTCCCACGCGTGGCCGCAGCGCGCCAGCACGGAGAGCGCCCAGCGCGTGCCGCGACCGATCGAGAACGTCGAGGCGCGAAAGCCGTCCACCGGCGTACCCGACAGATCCTGCAGCAGGCCGCGCGCCCGGCGCACGTCCTGCTCGAAGCCCGCCGGCCCGAGGTCGCCCGCCATGCGGTGGCTGTAGCCGTGGCTGGCCAGCTCGTGGCCGGCCGCGACGATGCGCCGCACCACCTCGGGCGTGCGCTCGGCCACCAGGCCCAGCACGAAGAAGCTGGCCTTGACGCCGTGGGCGTCGAGCCGCGCGAGCAGCCGCTCCACCACGGCCTGCGCGCGCGGCGGCTGTGCCGGCCAGCTCTCGGGCGGCGTGGCGGTCCACATGTTCAGGGCGTGGAAGGCCTCCTCCACGTCGAAGGACAGGCCGTGCACCACCGCCGGGCCGGGCGCGCTCATGGCCTTGCCGGCGCCGTGCCGCGCGGGGGCACCACGCGCCGCGCGACGGTGCCCTGCCGCTCGGCCACGGCCGTCCCGGCGATGGCCTCCACGCGCTCGGCCACGCCGGCCCAGGTGAGCTTCTCGCGCTCCACCGTCGCGCGGGCCTCGCGTCCGAGCCGCTCGCGCAGCCCGCGGTCGGCGCACAGGCGCTGCACCGCGTCCACCAGGGCCGAGGGCCGGCCGGGCTGAAAGAGCAGCGCGTCGCGCCCGTGCGTGAGGATCTCGCGCAGGTTCGCCTGGTCGGGCGCGACCACGGCGCGGCCGGCGGCCATGTACTCGGGCAGCTTGAGCGGGCAGGCCCAGGGCGTGGCCGCGGGCTGCACGCAGACGTCCATGGACGAGACCAGCGCCGGCACGGCCTCGTGCTCGACCGCGCCCGTGATCGTGACGCGCGCCGCGACGCCGCGCTCCTGCGCGCGGCGCTCGATGGCGGCGCGGCTCGGGCCGTCGCCCACCAGCAACAGCCGCGTCGTCGGCGGCAGACGGCCGCCGGCCAGCGCATCCACGAGGTCCTCGATGCGGTGCCACGGCCGGAAGAAGCCGGTGAAGCCGATGACCACGTCCTCGCCGGAGCGCGGCGCGCTCAGGGGATAGCGCGCGAGGTCGACACCGTTGCGCACGACGGCCACCCGCGGCCGCGGCACGCCCGCGGCCACGACGATGTCGGCCAGGACGCGCGTCACGCACAGCACGCGGTCGGCGGCCCGCAGCACGCGGCGCTCGCTGCGCGCCGCCCAGCGCCGGAAGACCAGCGTCTCGTGCCCGGCGCGCTCCTGCGCCAGGGGCGAGTTGACCTCCAGCAGCAGCGGGATGGCGAGCCGCCGCGCGGCGCGCACGCCGGCCGTGTTCCCGAGTGCGTGGCGCTCGTAGAGGATCTCGGCGCCGGCCGCGCGGCCGGCCGCCGCGAGGCGCCCGGCGACCAGCGGCCCGTACAGGTGCTCGCCCAGCTCGTAGGCCCAGCGCGGCGCGCGCGCGAGCAGCCGGCCGGTGGACCCGCCCTCGCTGCCCATGCCGCCCTGGTCGCCGCGCGACAGCGCCCACTCCTCCACGCGGTGGCCGCGGGCCGCGAGCGCCGCGCTGAGCTCACGGATGTGCACGGCCTGCCCGTCCCGAGACTTGGTGCGGTGGTGGTAGAGGATGTTCATGGACGGGCCTTCATCGGCCGGCGAGCCGCTCGAACACGTCGCGCATGCCATCCAAGGTAGCTTCCCAGCCGTGTGCCTCGGCCCAGGGGCGCGCGGCGGCGCGGTCCAACTCGGGCAGCCGGCGCAGGCCCGCGAGCAGGCCCTCGACAGTCGGCTCCACGAGCAGGCCCGCGCGGCAGCCCTCCAGGATCTCGGGCGTGCCCCACACGGCGGTGGCCAGCACGGGCGTGCCGCAGGCCAGCGCCTCGAGCACCACGTTGGGCCAACCCTCGCGCAGCGACGGGAGCACGAGCGCGTCCGCCGCGCGATAGAAGCCCGGCAGCTCGTCCGGGCTCACGCTGCCGGCGAAGCGCACGTCGTCGCGCAGCCCGAGGCGCTCCGCCTGCCGGCGCAGGGCGGCCTCGTCGGGCCCGCGCCCCACCAGCACGAGCAGCGGCCGGCGGCCCGGCGCGTCGAGGCGGGCCAGCGCCTCGAGCAGCAGGTGCTGGCCCTTGCGCACCACGAGATGGCCGACGCACAGGAGCAGCCGGCGGTCGTCCGGGACGAGGAGCCGCGCGCGCTCGGCGGCGCGGTCGCCGGGCGTGAAGCGCCGGCCGTCGACGCCGTTGCGGAGCGTGGTCACGCGCTCCTTCGGCAGCCCCAGCGCAAGCACCGCGCGGCGCAGCGCTTCGGCCACGCACACCACGTGGTCGGCGGCGACGAGCGCCGCGCCCAGCTGGCGGGCCACCGCCCGCGAGCGCATCGGGTAGTTGACGTCCGTACCGCGCACGGTGATCACCAGCGGCAGGCGGCGGCCGAGCGGGCCAGCGAGCCTGTCGCGCAGGCACGCGGCGGCTGCGCCGTCCGGCCAGGCGTAGTGCGCGTCGAGGACGTCGGGCTGCAGGGCGGCCGCCGCCTCGCGCAGCGCGGGACCGCTCCCCGCGGCCATCAGGCCGGCGCGCCAGCGGTCGCCGAGGACCGGAGGGCTCCAGAAGCGCGGATGCACCACGCGCACGCCGTCGTCCAGCTCCTCCCGGTCCACGCCGGCCCACGCGCGCCGCGCCCGCGGCACGGGCGCGACCACCGCGAGGTCGGCGCCGTGCCGCTCGCGGTAGCGCCACAGCCGCTCGCGCACGAAGACGCCGTGGTGCGGCAGGCGCCGGTTGGGGAACAGCATGCTGTAGACCAGGAGCTTCATGCCGTCCCCGGGAACTCGCGCACGAAGGCGTCGAGGCACAGCAGGAACCAGAGCTCCGCCGCGTGGTCGTGCGCGCCGGCCAGGTGGCGGTCGACCGCCTCGCGCAGCGGCACGCGGCGCAGCAGGCGAAAGGCCGGGCCGCGCTCGTCGGCCAGGACCTCCAGCAGCCGCGGCCGCAGCGCGCCGCGCAGCCACGCTCCCACGGGCAGGTGGAAGCCCTGCTTCCTGCGCGCGAGCACCGACGGCGGCAGCCGCGGCGCGACGGCCTGGCGCAGCAGGATCTTGCCGCGCCCGCCGAGGAGGCGCGCCTCGCCCGGCAGGCCCGCGGCCCAGTCCACGAAGTCCGTGTCCAGCAGCGGCACGCGCAGCTCGAGGCCGTGCGCCATGGACATGCGGTCGGCCTTCACGAGGATGTCGTCCGGCAACCAGGTGGCGAAGTCCATGGCCAGCACGCGGTGCAGCGGGTCGAGGCCCTGCGTGCGCGCCGCGTGCGGCTCGAAGTCGGCGCGCAGCGGCGAGCTGTCGGCCGCTTCGGGCACCAGCAGCTCTCTCGCGCGCGCCTCGCTCACGCGCGTCATCGAGTGCACATAGGCCCCGAGCCAGTCGTCGGCCAAGTTCTCGAGCAGCGTGCCGGCGCGCAGCGGGCCCGGCACCGACGCGCCCCGTGGCCAGGCGCGCCCGAGCGGCCCGAGGACGCCGCGGCGCAGGCCCGCCGGCAGCCGCGCGCGCCAGCGCTGCTCGAGCACGTCGTAGCGCGTACGGCGGTAGCCGGCGAAGTTCTCGTCGCCGCCGTCGCCCGAGAGCGCCACCGTCACGTGCTTGCGCGCGGCGCCGCACACGACGAAGGTCGGCGCGGCCGACGAGTCGGCGAAGGGCGCCTCGAGGTGCCGCATGAGCCGCGGCAGCAGCCCGGCCACGTCCGGCGCGGCGCTCTCCTCGTGCAGGCGCACGGAGAGCCGCGCGGCCACTTCGCGCGCCCAGGGCCGCTCGTCGAGGCCCGCTCCCTCGATGCCCACGCACACGGCGTCCACGACGCCCGCGCGGCCGGCCATGGCCGCCACGACCGCCGAGCTGTCGAGGCCGCCCGACAGGAAGGCGCCCAGCGGCACCTCGCTCATGAGGTGGCTCCCGACCGAGTCGGAGAGGCGGCGCCACAGCTCGCGGGCGTCGGCGCGCTCGCGGCCGGGCTCCCAGCGCAGCTCGTGGTGGCGCTGGAGCGTGAGCCGCCCGTCCTTCCACGTGGCGCAGTGCCCCGGCGGCAGGGCCTGCACGCCCTCGAAGGCCGTGCGCGGCGACAGCGTGAAGCCCAGCGTGGCGCACTGGAACAGGCCGCGGCGGTCGAGGCGCGGCGTGCCGCCGCCGGCGGCGAACAGGGCCTTGATCTCGGACCCGAAGGAGAAGCCCTCGGGCGTCTGTTGCCAGTGGAGCGGCTTGATGCCGAAGGGGTCGCGCGCGACGTGCAGCTCGCCTGTCCGCAGGTCGTGCAACGCGAAGGCGTACATGCCGCGCAGGCGGCGCAGCATGGGGACGAGCCCCCACCGCAGGTAGCCGTGCAGCACGACTTCGCCGTCGCTGAGCGAGAGCGGCCGGCAGCCCTCGGCCTCCAGCTCGGCGCGCAGCGCGCGGTAGTTCCAGGTCTCGCCGTTGTACATGAGCGCCGCGCGGCCCTCGGCGTCGCGCAGGGGGTTGTCGCCCCCGGCGACATCGATGATGGCCAGGCGCCGCTGGGCCAGGGCCACGCCGCCCTGCACGTGGAAGCCGTCGCCGTCGGGCCCGCGGTGGCGCAGCGCCTCGGCCATGGCGCGCAGGCGCTCCTCGGCCAGCGGCGGCCGGCCGGGCGCGGCGGCGAAGCCCGCGATGCCGCACATCAGGCAGCCTGCCGGTCGCGGAGCGAGCGGTACAGCTCGACGTAGCGCGCCACCATGCGCTCGTGCGTGAACTCGGCCAGGTAGCGGGCGCGCGCCGCGGCGC
>Ga0075421_100006676_pt1 | contig 14104 bp, 8 predicted proteins | sample SoiMetdeltSBSDD5_FD_75292 | JGI IMG/M metagenome (GOLD analysis project Ga0075421, IMG submission 75292) | Bulk soil microbial communities from a Populus tree surrounding site in Tennessee, USA - Soil MetaG P. deltoides SBSDD5 | ecosystem: Environmental > Terrestrial > Soil > Tree plantation...
GCACTGTCATCACCCGAAGCGGCAGAACCGGCCATGGACAGCGTCGTTCGAAGCCGCGCCATGGTCCTCGACGAGATGGCGACACGCCGTCGCACCCAACAGACCGCGGCCGATGACCCGCTGAGAAACGCATTCGTCACGGCGCAGCAACGTCTCGCCAACCTGATGGTGCGCGGACCCGGTCAGATGACGGCGGCTCAGTACGCCACTGCGCTCGACAACGCACAGGCTGAGAGTGAACGCGCCGAGCAGACACTGGCAGAGCGGAGCACAGAGTTCAAGGCTGAACGAAGTCGAGCGCAGCTCGGTCTCGATGACGTGCGGGCGGCCGTTCCATCGCAGAGTGTCCTGCTGTCGTTTGTCAGGTACGAGCGCACGCTCTTCCGCGATCCCCCTGTGAATGGCAAAGCGAGTGCCCCTGTGCCTCCCGTTCGGCGCACGGTGTCGTCGTATCTCGCATTCGTGGTGCGGCCACACGAGCCGGTCGCGGTCGTGCCATTGGGCTCGGCTCGCGCCATCGACTCACTCGTGGCGCGGTGGAGGGAGGCCATTTTCGCTGAAGCGGCACCGGCACCAACGTCGTCCTCAGCAGGGGCCGCCGCATCGCGAGAGTCGGGAGTGGCGTTACGCAGGCTCATCTGGGATCCGGTGACGCCATTCCTCAAGGACGCGAGCCATGTCTTCGTCGTGCCGGACGGTAGCCTGAGCCTGGTCCCGTTTGTGGCGCTGCCTGTTGGCCAGCGGTCGTACCTGGTCGAACGGGCACCCGTCATTCACTATCAGTCGGCCGAGCGGGACCTCGTTCCATCTCCGGTGGAAGTCGGATCTGCCGAGCAGGGGCTTCTGGCGGTGGGTGGACCTGCCTTCGACGACGCGAGCTCATTCGCAGGGGAAAAGGCCAGGCCTCTCGCGCAGAACGGCGAGCGTCCGGCTCAAACGGCCAGGCGATCGAGCGGACCCTGCGACCCATCGAGTGGCGTGCAAGGAACGTTTTCACCTCTCGGCGGCACGCTGAGAGAGGTGCGTCAACTGGCGGGAGTCTGGAACACGTCCGAACGGTCGCGCGTCGAAGCGTCGCGTGTACTCGTGGGTCACGAGGCCAGCGAACCGACGCTCAAGAAGGAAGCGCACCGCTACCGAGTGCTGCATCTCGCGACCCATGGCTTCTTCCTTGGAGATTCATGTCTGCCCGCACGCAGCGGCAACCGTGCGGTCGGTGGGCTGGCTACTGCAGCGAAACCACAACACACGGCCGCCACGCGCGTGGTCAACCCGTTGTTGCTCTCAGGACTCGCGCTGGCTGGCGCCAATCGTCGCCGGGCGGCACTGCCAACCGAGGACGACGGAATACTGACGGCTGAGGAGGTGGCTTCCCTGGATCTTGCCGGCGTGGAGTGGGCAGTGTTGTCGGCCTGCGATACCGGCCTCGGGGAGATCAGAGCCGGCGAGGGTGTGTTCGGCCTTCGCCGCGCCTTTCAGATTGCCGGCGCCAGAACAGTGATCATGAGCCTGTGGTCGGTTGACGATCAGGCCACTCGCGAGTGGATGGTTGCCTTGTACGAAGGCCGATTCCAGAAGCAGCTGAGCACAGCCGCCGCGGTGCACGCGGCGACCGTGGCGACCCTTCGCGCTCGCCGGGCGAAAGGGCTGAGCACGGCTCCGTTCTACTGGGCCGCGTTCGTGGCCGCCGGCGACTGGAAATAGCCGTCGTTACGATGCCGCTCCCTTGAAGGCCACGTTCGCCGTGGCGCCGCTCTTTCCGTCCACGGTGACCTTCGTCGTCTGGGTGCCCAGCCGTTCGTGCCAGACCTCGACCGTATAGGTGCCCGCCGGCAGACCCTTGATCTCGAAGCTCCCGTCGGCCTTGGTCACCGCGAAGTACGGATGTGAGAGCACGCCGCCGTACGCCGCCATCCAGCCATGGACGTCGCAGCGGAACGGCACCATCACTTCCGGCTTGTCGAACGTCCGCGTCGTCTTCATGCCCTTCATCGCCTGGCCGAAGTTGAACTCACTGTTGGCCTTCGGTACGGCGTGGACGTTGTGGAGCGTGGGATCACTGTTGAGGATCGTGACCGGCTGACCGACCTGGACGCCGAACACGTGCGGTGTGTACTTGCAGCCCTTCTGGTCGAGCACGACCGGCGTCTGCGGCGCCGCGAACTTGTGCGCATCGCTCAGGCCATCTTTCACGTACACGAAGGCGTTCTGCAGTCCATTACCTGGTCCGACGAGGAGCACTTCCGACGTCTGCGGTCCTTCGGGCATGCACAACGGATCGGAATCCATGCGGAGAACGCGGGGCTTTTCCGCGGTGCCTTCGTACTTGATGTTCCCCGTAATCGTGCTCTCACCCGGAAGCGGCGCCGCGGCAGCGGCAGGCGGTGCCGGCTCTGGCGTGGCCGCGGGAGCTGAACCCGGTTGCGGGCTCGGCGATCCGCACGCCGCGGCAAGTACGACAACGACGAGCGCCAGTCCAGCAGGGACGCGTATGAACATTGATCTCTCCCGGTATCAATGACCCGTAATGAAACTCAAGCGACCAACCCGCATCATAGCCCACGACCGAACGGGCGGGTGACATCCGGCTTCTTCGTGAAATAGAATCGTCCGCTTGGGTACGAGCCTCGGGCCGTGATGCCTGGGGTCTGGCCGGCGGTCACGCGGGTGACTCCCGCCCGCTGTCTGGCAAACCGGCTTCACGCCGGTCCGCGATATCGATACGCCTAACCTTAGAGGGGCTGCATGGCAACGAAGATCGTCGACAAAATTCTTCCGACCACGATGGTCGGGTCCTACCCCAGGCCGCACTGGTTCAAGCACCAGCTCCTGGGCCGCGACATTCGCGTCGCATTCAAGGAAGTCCAGCACGAGGAGGCGTATCACGACGCTGTGGCGACGGTGATTCGTGACCAGGAATCGGCCGGTCTCGACATCGTGACCGACGGCAACATGTGGTACGACGACTACGTCGGCGTCATCGGTTCGTTCTGCTGGTACCTGTATGAACGGATCGACGGATTCGAGCAGGCCAAAGAAGAGCACCCCTCGACGGTCGGTGTCACCGAACGCAACATGCCGCAGGAAATGCTTCACGACTGGGGCGGCGTCGTCAACAACGGTCCGGTGAAGAACAGCCGCCTGCGATTTACGGACCTGTACAAAGTGGCGAAGTCGCACGCGACCCGGCCGGTCAAGGTGTCTGTCGGCGCCGGTCCAATCAATCTCGCCTGGCACGTGTACTTCAAGCATTACAAGGACGCGAAGGAATTGAGCTTCGCGCTCGCACCGATCTTCAATCAGGAGATGAAGGACCTGGTCGCCGCCGGCGCGACGTATCTGCAGCTCGAGGATCTCGGCGCGTGGCTGCCGCTCTTCACCGGCAACAAGGACGACTACAAGTGGATCCGCGAAGTCGTCGAGCAATGCTGCGACGGCGTGAACGCCAAGATCGGCTGGCACTTCTGCTTCGGCAACGCCTGGGGCAACGACATCCTGAGCGGCAGCTTCCCTGAGGGCTACCAGACGGTGCTTCCGTACTTCTTCGGCACCGCCGGCATCGACGAGTTCGTGCTCGACTACGCCAATCGCCACATGGCCGGCATCGAGTTCCTCAAGAACCTGCCGGCCAACCAGGGCGCGCAGGTCGGCGTGCTCGACATCCGCACCAATGCGGTCGAGTCGCCGCAGATGATCGCCGACCGCGTCCGCAAGGTGGTGAAAGCGGTGCCGGCGGACAAGGTCACGCTCAGCACCGACTGCGGCATGAAGCCGCTCGCGCGGATGGTGGCCAAGCTGAAGCTGCACGCGCTCGCCGAGGGTGCGGCGATCGTCCGCAAGGAAGTCGCGGGAGTCTAAAGAACATTTCGGATTATCGATTGGTGATATTTGATTCGTTGTTGATCGACGGGATCGACGATTTACGATTGAAGGCAGGGCCGCGACGCCGAGAACGCATTCAGTCGAGAAATCAACAGTCACCAATCGCCAACGAATCAACGATCAAAGATCACAAATCTTCAATGCATTGAGGACGACATGGCAAAGATCATTGCAGTTGTAGGCGCAACCGGCGTGCAGGGTGGAGGGCTCGCGCGCGCGATCCTCGCCGAGCCGAACAGCGGCTTCTCGGTGCGCGCGATCACCCGCGATCCGAACAAGGACAACGCCAAGGCGCTGGCCGCCAAGGGCGCCGAAGTGGTGAGCGCGAATCTCGACGACGTCGAGAGCCTGAAGAAGGCGTTCGCGGGCGCGCACGGCGTGTTCGCGGTGACCAACTTCTGGGAGCACTTCTCCGCCGAGAAGGAGAAGGCCCAGGCCAAGAACATCGCGGACGCCGCCAAGGCCGCCGGCGTGAAGCACGTGATTTGGTCCACGCTCGAAGACACCCGTCAGTTCATGAGCGCCGACGACAAGCGCATGCCGATCCTGCAGGAGAAGTATCGGGTTCCGCACTTCGACGCCAAGGCCGAAGCCAACGCGTTCTTCTCGGGCGTCCCCGCCACGATGCTCATCACCTCGTTCTACTGGGACAACCTCTACATGTTCGGTCTCGCCCCGAAGAAGGGCGACGACGGGCAGTACTCGTGGGCGTTCCCGATGGGTAGCGCCAAGCTCGCCGGCATCGCCGGTGAGGACATCGGCAAGTGCGCGTTTGGCGTGTTCAAGGGCGGCGACCAGTACATCGGCAAGACCGTCGGCATTGCCGGCGAGTTCCTGACGATCGACCAGATGGGTCAGAGCCTGGCGAATAACCTCGGTCTCGGATCGGTGAAGTACAACGCCGTCGAGCCCGACGTCTATCGGAGCTGGGGCTTCCCGGGCGCGGACGAGATGGGCAACATGTTCCAGGCCGACCGCGACTTCGAGAAGCAGATGATGGCCAATCGCAACCTCGACGAAGCGCGCAAGCTGAATCCGGCGCTGCAGACCTTCGACCAGTTCGTGAACAAGAACAAGGACAAGATCATGGCGGCGGCCAATCCGGCGCCGGCCGGCACCACCGCCTAGTTCGTGGTTGGTGGTTAGCTGTCAGTGGTGGGGCCGGTCCTTTCGGGCCGGCCCTTTCCTTTTTCCCCCTACAATCTCTCCGTCATGATTCGATCAATTTCCCTTGCCGCGCTCGTTCTCGCCATCGCCGTGCCAATCGCGACGCTCGACGGCCAGACACGCACACCGATCGATCCCTGCGCGGGTGCGCGCGATCTGCGACTGACGAACGGGAAGATCGTCACGATGGATGCGCGTGGATCCACCGTCAACGAGGTCACGATTCAAGACGGCCGGTTCACCGCCGTCGGTCCCCGTGGCAGACAGGGCGGTGGACAGCGCCTCAGTCCATGCACGCGCGAGATCAACCTGCGCGGCCGCACCGTCGTCCCTGGCCTCATCGACAATCACAATCACATCGTCCTGCTCGGGATTCGGCCTGGCTATCACACGCCGCTCGAGTCGGCGGCGTCGATCGCCGAGGTGCAGGCGACGATCAAGGCACGGGCCAGGAGCGTGCCGGCCGGCGCGTTCATCACCTCGATGGGCGGATGGAACCCGGCACAGTTTGCCGAGAAGCGGCTGCCGACGCTGGCCGAGCTCGACGCGGCAACCGCCGATCATCCGGTGCTGGTGTTTCAGGCGTTCACCGGTCCCGCGGCGACCAACACGCGAGGACGCGCCTTCTTCACCGAGCGCAAGGTCGCCGTCAGCGACACTGGCGCGATCGCCGCCAACGCGCCGTCGCTGGCGGCGCTGAACGCGCTGCGCGCCATCCAGACGTTCGACGACCGCAAGCGCGGCACGGCTGATGCGATGGCCTACTCGGTGAGCGTCGGCATCACGACCAACGCCGACATGGGCGCGTTCAATCTGCCGGGGACTCCCGATCTGCAGGGCTCGTTCGAAGCCGACACGCTGGCCAGTGCCGACCAGTGGCGCATGTACGACCCGGTCGTGGCGCTGCACCGCGAAGGCAAGATGACGTCGCGGCTGCGGATCTTCTTCCTCACCATGGACACGCGGCCGGATGTGCCGATCCTGGCCGAGCGGCTGCGCAACGACTTCAACGGCTTCGGCGACGACATGATGCGCATCTCGGGCATCGGCGAGTTCGCATCGAGCTGGCCGCTGTTCGGACAGAAGCCGCCGGAGAATTACACGGCGGCGCTGTCGCGCATTGCCAAGGAAGGCTGGGCGTTCCAGCAGCACAGCCTGTCGGCGATGGAAAACGAGCTCACGGTGAGCACGTTCGAGACCGTGAACAAGACGACGCCGATCAAGGATCTCCGCTGGTCGCTGGCGCACGTCGGCGCGGTCGATGCCGCGACGCTCAATCGCCTGAAGGCGATGGGCGCCGCGGTCGCCGTGCATCCGTTCCAGTTCCTGGCCGGCGCGCGCGCCGGCGGTCCGCCGCTGCGGACGATCGTGGACAGCGGCATCAAGGTCGGGGCCGGTTCGGACTCCGCGCAGATCTCGACGCTGAATCCCTGGAACGTGATCGCCTACATGGTGACCGGCAAGGCATCCGACGGCACGCTGATCAACGCCGGACAGCAGCTGACCCGCATGGAGGCGCTGCGGCTGTACACCGCGGAGAACGGCTGGTTCCTCAAAGAGGAAGCGGCGCTCGGCACGATCGAGCCCGGCAAGCTCGCCGACCTGGTGGTCCTCAGCGACGACTACTTCGATCCGAAGCGCGTGCCCGATGACGCGATCAAGAAGCTGAAGTCAGTGCTGACCGTCGTCGACGGCAAGGTCGTGCACAACACGATGAACTAGCGTTCGCAGTGTCCGGCTTCAGCCGGACACTACGAATCTCAGTTGGTCCGATTCGACGAGAGCGTACCGATCTCCACCAGCCCGATCTTGTTGACACCGCTGTTCGCCGTGACGATGCTGCCCTGAGCCGTCGCTTCGAAGTGACGGAGCACGCCGCCGCCTGACGGAATCGCGAACGTCTGGAATTTTTCCGTCTGCGGATCGAACCGCACCATCGTGTTCGGCCGCACGCCTGACTCGCTGTACCAAATCATGTCCTTGATTTGCGTGATCGCGTACGGCTCCGACTGCCTGCCGCCCGGCGATGGCCATTCCTTGACCTGGCCGGTCTTGGGATCGAAGCGGCCGAGCGTTCCGCGCGGGAAGTCGGTGTACCAGATCACGTCATCCGACGTGATCGTCAGGCGGCGCGGACGCGCATCGGCGTTCGGCAGCGGATACTCCTTGATCTCCATCGTCTTCGGATCGACGCTGCCGATGCGCGGACCTCGGAAGTCGACATACCACGGCACACCCTGCGAGTTCAGCCGGATGCCGTACGGATAGGTGTTGTCGCTCGGCGTCTTCTTGATCACCATCTCGCCGCTCGCCATGTTGATGCGGCCGACGTGTCCCGACTGCAGCGTGAAGAAGATGTTGCCGGTGCGTTTGTCGAGAATCGGCGTGTGTGGCCCGCGCGCGCCGGGTTCGGTGAGCGGATACTCCTTCACCTGCCCCGTCTTCGGATCGAGCCGGCCGATGACGCCTTTCTGAATGCCCGTGTACCAGATATTGCCCTGCGGGTCCTCGGTCAGCCCATGTGGCTGTGTGTTGGCAGGCAGCTCGAACTCGCGAATCTGGCCCGTGCGGGGATCGAGACGTCCGAGCTTGCTCGCAAACTGGCCGGTCCACCAGATGGATCCATCCATGGCCGCATGCGAATCGTGCGGCCGGGAGCCCAGCGTCGGCGCGAGCCACTCCTTGATCGTGACGGTGGCCGGACCGGAGATCAGCACGGCGCCGGGGGCGTCCTTGATCGGGTAATGCGCGCCCAGGTACGACGAGATGGCCTCGAGTTCAGCCGGAGGCAGCTTGACCATCGTCGCGATGCGGTCCTGCCATCCGTCTTTCGTGTAGCCCCACGAGTTGGCAATCAGGTTGAGCCCGTGGCAGCGAGCACAGGTCGCCTGCACCTGCTCGCGGCCGGCACCGTCGGCCAGTTGAACGGGTGGCGGTCCCCCCTGACGCGCGCCACCCTGTCTTCCCGGAGGCGTCCCCGGAGCCGTCCCCGGAGGAGCCTGTTGGCCGGTTGTCGAGGGGGAGACCGTTGCGACGAACACCGCCAGAGCGAGATAGAAGAGCGATCGCGGTCTCATAATGCCTCCCGGTCTAATCGGCAGCTTCCGTGGATTCTATGCCCGTAGACGCATCACTTGCGAGACAGACCCGGCAGATGCCGCTGGTGCGCCACACGCAGGGCGACGAGGTCCGTGTGCTCGATGCGGAGCTCGTTGGCAATCTTGTGGATCTCCCCTTCCTCGGTCATCGAGATCGCGTGATCGGTCGCGGCAACGGCGAACAGGCATCGCATCAGCGCCAGCCTTTCGTCGTAGGTCGCCAGCTCGGCGAACTGCCGTGCGACGAGGAAATTCGCCGAGCCGCCAAAGAGCAGGTTGCTGGTCTTTGCCAGCTGCACGACGACCATGGCCTGATCGTCGGTCAGTGCTCCCTGCTCGCGTACGAGCCCCTCCATCGCGCGCGTCTCTTCCGGAGAGACGTGCTGATCGGCCTGCGCCACACGCCCGAGGAGATACGCGAACGCGGCCAGGAAACGCGCACGGTCAGGGTCGAGGTGATCCAGGGCATCGAGCGTTTCACGCAGCGGCGCGAACTCCTGCTCTCGCGGCTTGTCGACTCCCAGCCATTCGCGAATGGACTTCAAGGGCATGGACCAAGACTATCGCATTGAGACCTTCACAACGCCATCCTCCTCGACGACGCGAACGTCCAAGTCGCTGCGTGACGGGAGAGCGCCCGGGCCATGCCAGCACCAACTCGTCAGATAAAGATTCGCGCGGGCTTCTCGATCGAGAATCGGCATGTCGACGACGGCTCGCAGCGCTTCTGCATTCGCGCTGTCGTACCAGCGAATCAGCGCATACGTCATGTTGACCAGAAGGTACCGGGCCCGGTCGCTGATTTCTGCAAATCGCGCAAGCTCGTGAATGCTTCTCAAGAGAAGCTCGGAGAACTCGCGTTGGCGCGCGTGCCGTCGAGTGAGCCCTTCGCTACGAAGAAACTGCAGCGGCGGGCGATCGGCGACCATCAGATGCTGCCGTTGAAAGCCGCGCACGGCGTAGCCATATACCCATGCGAAATCGGATCGAGGTGAGTGGTCGCGCCAGCGCCCCGTCACACGACGCCAGTGTGGACCGGGTGGACTCGATGGACCGTGGAGTCGTTCGAGACAGCGTGCGGCGTTGTACTTGGCCAGGAAGGAGACCTCATCGTCTCGACCGTCGGCGTCCCGCCGCAGCACATCCCGAATCCAATCGAGAATACAGGGCTCCTGCTCATGGCTGACGCCCAGCATCCCCGCGGACTCGAACGCTCCCCACGCGAAGGAGTTCCTTCTCTCCCGGTCGGCGGCGTTGTTCCTCCACTCTGGCCATAACGTCTCCCACGTGCGTCTCACCGCGCCCCAGTCGATGGCGCCCTGCGCGTCCACCAGCTCCGAAACGGCGCGATAGACCTCTGAACCTACGTAATCCAGGTTCGCCGTGCGCGCCAGCATGTTCTGGGCATCGCGTTCGGAAGCCAGGAGCGAGTGGTAGACGTTCCAGCCGAGAACGAACTCACGAACGTTGTGGTGGAGAAAGCGCACGTGGCCATTCTTCTCCCTGAGCAGGAACCGGGGACGTCCGAAGAGGAGATTCGTCTCCGACTCGAAGTCGTGGAATTGTTCGGGCGTCAGAAAGTCCTGGCGGCGCCGGTTGAGCATCTCGGTCGCGATCAGTCCGAGAACGCCGAGGTTCGCGCCGACACGACTCGCTGCCTCCGCCAGGAACGTCGTCGGCGACGTGGCACCGGAACCGCTTCCGGCGACCGGCACGAATTCAAGAAGAATCGGGAACTCCGCCAACATGGCGAGCGTTTCCGGCGCGGTGCCTGAGCACCTGTCGCCGACACCATCGATAGACAGCTTTGACATCTCGTGGACCTGGGCTTCCATGATCTCGCGATACGCGGCGAGGTCCTCCCTCAGGCTTTCGAAGATATCGTCGCGGCAGGACACCACGATTTTCAGAGCGACGCGCATGCCGAGTTCTTCCCGTACCGCGTCGCACAGGTCCTTCACCGCGCCACGGCCCTGGAGCTTCGAGAGTTCGTCGAGGCCGTCGAGTATCAGAATCGTGTCTGACCGAGACAAGAGCTCGGCCAGCGCGATCCTGGTGCCAGGTCCGTGTGACTCCAGGTATGGCAGTGCCCGGATGTTCTCCAGCAAGCCTTTTCTGCGGTCGAACCGGAACAACGGAAGCCACAGGACTGTGGCACGGTCGTAGAGTTGATTGCGTTCGATCAGGTTGAAGAGCGCGCTGGTCTTGCCGCTGCCCGCCTGACCCCTGACGACCCGGATACCGCTTTGTCCTTCGGCGCACAACCAGGACTCGAGCTCACGTAGAGACCGATCGTCGTCACGCGGAATGTATCCAGAGGATGTGACGCAGTTCTCGATTCCGGTGATCGAGACCGCTCGCTTCGCGGGAGCGGCGTTCCCCCTCAGCACGTCTATGTCGCTCAGCCACATGTGACGCATGCTGTTGCGAAGCGCCGTCGCCTCGACGACGTGCGTGAGCCGATAGCGGCGTTTCAGGAAGTCGACCAACCCCGCGTGGTCGGGGAACATGCTCACGGTGTCGATGCCAAGATGTACGAGCTGCTTCCCGATGTCGTCGACGCTGCGGTTGCTGATTCGCACCTTGGCTACGGCTTCCGGGCAGAGCTCTTCGATGCCCTCCCTTCGCTTGCCGTGTATGGTGAACCGGCCTCGCTGGGCGCGAAGCCGCGGAAACGCCGCATGCGGGATGACCGCGAGGGGCAACTCCTTCATGCGGGGAGTTGGAGCGAGATAGTCCTCATAGCGCACGCCCAACTCGTCGAGCTGATGTCTCATCGGCACGCTCGAGACCTGGCACCTGGCGTTGAGAATGCCCGCGTGCAGGACCCAGATGGTTGGAGCGTCTCGAGGCTGGTCGTGCAACGCAAAGTGAAGTGCGACGCCGAACGAAGAGCTCCAATCGAGAAGCCGGGTTGGAAGGAAGTGGTGCTGCATTTCGAACAGGGCATCCCAGTCCCTCGTCAATGGGAGACCGGCATCTGCGAAACCCGCCCGATGCTCGAGAAACCGCTCGTAGAGTTCGCGCTCGTGATGGAGCCCGACGTCGAATCGCAGCAACGATGGAACGAGGGCGTAGCTGGCCCGTGGAGAACCGCGATACCAGATCGCCTCATCGGATCCAGGTATGTTCAATGCCAACGCCGCCTCGCGCAGCTGCTGTTGTGCGGCCAGGAGGTTGGCAAAGAGCTCCTGGAGCGTGAACGCCTCCAGAGGTCTTTCGGGCATGCCGTCAAGCATTGTCGAAATGTATTTCACGCGATACCACAAAGTCGTCCCTGTGCGTACAATGCGACAGCCCCGATGAGACTTGCTGGCACGATCGCCGTGGTGATTGCACTGACGTGCAGCGTGAGCGCGCAGTGGCGGCATCGCGATCCGAACGCGCCGCGGACTCCTGACGGCAGGTTGAACGTCAACGCGCCCGCGCCGCGGACGGCGAGCGGCACGGTGGATCTCTCCGGCCTCTGGCAGACCGACGTCAAATACAACTTCAACCTCGCGGCCGATCTCAAACCAGGCGACATCGTGATGCTGCCCTGGGCGCAGGCGCTCTACGCGGAACGCCGCGACAACAACGGCAAGGACGATCCCGAAGGATTCTGCATGCCTCCGGGATTCCCGCGGGTGAACGGCGTGCCGTTTCCACAGAAGATCATTCAGCTCGCGAACGCGATCGTCATCCTCTACGAGACACGGACGACATTCCGCCAGATCTTCCTGGACAGCGCGCACACGCTGGCCAGCGACCCACAGCCGACCTGGATGGGCTATTCGAAAGGACGCTGGGACGGCGACTCACTCATCGTCGAGACCACCGGCTTCAACGACAGGACCTGGCTGGACGATGCCGGTCATCCGCATACGGAGCAGATGAAAGTCACCGAGCGATTTCGCCGTCCGTCGTTTGGTCAGCTGCTCGTCGAGATCACCGTCGACGATCCCAAAACGTATGCGAAGCCGTGGACCGTGACGCAGGCGTTTCAGCTGATCGCGGACGGTGAGTTGATCGAGTACGTCTGCAACGAAAACAACCTCGCTCCGCCGCATCTGGTCGGCAAATAACGCTGTCCGCTCGTGGGACAGCATATCCCGCGCGCGGACGTGCCGCCTGTGGTAAGTGATTGCATCTATGGGATCGCCGCCCGGCATGACGATTGATCTGCGGGGCGTCATGAGTTTCTGGCACACGCTCGAAGTCGCCGCCCGAACCTGGCGGCGCACGCCGGCGATTGCGTTCGTGATCGTGTCCACGCTCGCGCTCGGCATCGGCGCCACCACGACGGCGTTCACCATCGCCTATTCGATTCTGGTCCAGCGCTTCCCCTTCCCCGACGCCGACCGGCTGGTGTGGGTCACCACGTCCGACAGCCGGACGAAGGGCGACGGCTCGCCCGTCATGGACTCGAATCGTCTGCCGCAGTTCGCCGATTGGCAGCAGCACCTGACGTCGTTCGAGCAGATCGGCGCCTGGGCCGGCGGCGCACCCGACGTATTCACGGTCACCGGCGCCGGAACGCCCGAGCGGGTCAACGGACTTCGCGTGACGCACCAGCTGCTTCGGATGCTCGGCGCGACTCCGGCGAACGGACGTCTCTTCCGCCCCGGAGACGATGTCCCGAAAGCGGCCCAGACGGTGGTGCTCTCGTACGGCTACTGGCAGCGCCGCTACGCGGGCCGCACTGACGTCGTGGGTCAGTCCGTCACGATCGAGAACGTTCCGCATCTCGTCGTGGGCGTGCTGTCGCCCGACTTTCCGCTGTCGGGCAGTGTGTTTGCCGGTGCTCCGATCGACATGTACTTGCCCTTGGCTGTTGACGGCGACGAGGACATCGGCGGCTTCATGGCGGTCATCGGCCGGCTGCGGCCGGGAGTGACCGCGGAGCAGGCGCGCGCCGAGCTGGCCAATCGTCAGGCGGCACTGTCGATCGGTAAGTGGCAGTGGATGACGGTGCTGGTGGCGCAGATCGCGCCGCTCTCCGACCTCGTCACGCGGCAGGCGCGGTCACCGGTCCTGTTCCTCTTTGCCGGTGTCGGATGCGTGCTGTTGATGGCGTGCGCGAACCTCGCCAACCTTCTGCTCGTTCGCGCGAGCGGCCGCCGCCGCGAGATGCAGCTGCGGACCGCGCTTGGCGCATCGCTGCGACAGGTCCTGGTGCAGACGACGGCCGAGAGTGCGGTGCTGGTCGGCACCGGCGGCGCAATCGGTATCGTGCTCGCCGTGGCCGCACTCGATGTGCTGCCTCGGGCGACATCGCTGTCGCTGGCGCGCGTTGGCGATCTGCAGATCGGCTGGCCGGCAATCGCGTTCGCAGTCGTTGCCTGCGCCGCCATCACGTTCGTGTTCGGCGCGGTGGCGCTCCTTCACCTGCGTCGCCGCGACGTGCTCGACGGGCTGCGGCCGCACGGCGGCATCACCACCGAGCCTCGAGCCGTGTACGCGCAGCGGGTGGCGCTGGTCACGCAGGTCGCCATCGTGATGGTACTGACGGTCACGGGCGGACTGCTGTTGCGCAGTCTGACGGCGCTGCTCGATGTGGACCCGGGATTCAATCCGCGCGGGGCGATGGCCATCCGCGTCGATCCGGCCGGACGCCTGAAAGGCCCCGACCGCCTCCCGTTCTTCAATCAGGTTCTCGAACGCGTCGCCGCCGTGCCGGGAGTGCAGTCAGCGGCCATGACCATTCACGTGCCGATGGGCAGCCGGCCGAGCATGGGGTGGGACGCGATTCCACAAGGACGCGAGTACAAACCCGCAGCCGACAACGCCGCCGGACGAATCGTGAGTCCGGGCTACTTCGGAGCCGCCGGCATCCGGATCATCGAAGGACGTGACTTCGATGCGCGCGACGTCCGGCCCAATCCGTTCGTCATGGCGATCAACGAATCGTTCGCGCAGCGCATCCGCGCGGAGGGCGGCGATCCCTTACGCACCCGGATCCTCGTGCTCGGCAATGT
>Ga0075421_100006677_pt1 | contig 14103 bp, 10 predicted proteins | sample SoiMetdeltSBSDD5_FD_75292 | JGI IMG/M metagenome (GOLD analysis project Ga0075421, IMG submission 75292) | Bulk soil microbial communities from a Populus tree surrounding site in Tennessee, USA - Soil MetaG P. deltoides SBSDD5 | ecosystem: Environmental > Terrestrial > Soil > Tree plantation...
GGGCCTGCCATCGTTTACCTCTCCGGACTTCTCCCTCCTGGGGGCACTCTGGCCCGGGGCCCTGGGCATCGCCCTGATGAGCTTTACTGAGACCATCGCTGCCGGGCGCGCTTTCGCCACCAGCGAAGAACCGCCTCTTCGGCCAAACCAGGAGTTACTGGCGACGGGACTGGCGAATGCCGGCGGTGCGTTACTGGGAGCCATGCCGTCGGGCGGCGGCACCAGTCAGACCGCCGTGAACCGCCTTGCGGGTGCGCGAACCCAGATGTCTGCGCTTGTCACAGCGGGAGCCACATTGGTGACGATGCTTCTGCTCGCTCCTCTCATTGGGCTGATGCCGCAAGCGACGCTTGCGGCGGTGGTCATCGTGTACTCCGTTGGGTTATTCCAACCAAAGGACTTCCGCGCCATCCTCGAGGTTCGACGCACGGAATTCATCTGGGCTGTAGCTGCTCTCGCCGGCGTCGTGCTGCTCGGGACTCTGGAGGGTATCCTCGTTGCTATCGTGGCGTCGCTGGTATTTCTCGCTCAACAGACAGCCAACCCACCGGTCCACGTGCTGGGGCGCAAACCAGGTACCAACGTGTTCAGACCCCGCTCGAAGGAGCATCCCGAGGACGAAACCTTCCCGGGTCTGCTACTGCTGCGACTTGAGGGGCGGGTCTTCTTCGTTAATGCCGATCGCATTGCAGAAAAGATGAGACCGCTGGTCGTGGAAGCGAAGCCCAGGGTCGTGGCCCTTGATCTCAGCGGCGTGCCGGACCTGGAGTACACGGCACTGAAGATGCTAATCGAAGCAGAAAAGAGACAGCGTGAGCGCGGCGTGTTGGTGTGGCTGGTGGGACTCAACCCTGAAGTGCTGGCCATGGTGCAGCGGTCGTCGCTGGGCAAGGTCCTGGGGCGAGAGGAGATGCACTTCAACCTGGAGGTGGCTGTCGCGAAGTACCTGGCACTGCGGAGTGCTGTATGACGCCGCCGCTCAATCAACTCAGGTGAGCTCGATACGGGCGCGATGCCCAGGAGTGAAAAGTGAACCCTCTCACCCATAAAACCAAGACTGTGGCCACGATTGGTCCGGCGTCGCAAACGCCCGAGATCATCGGGCAGATGATTCGCGCGGGGATGAACATCGCGCGGCTCAATTTTTCACATGGCGAGTTCGCCGGTCATCGGCAAGTTATCGAAAACATCCGGACAGCCTCCAGCCACCGGGGACGTCGAGTGGCGATCATGACCCATCTGTTTGGTCCGAATATGCGCATTAGTTCGCACGGTGAATTCTCTGTGGATAAAGTTCATGCAAATTAAGCAAGGTCCCAATCGACCCTTCTTGTTGGCAGTAGGCAGCCACTGGGTAAGCCTTACGGGGCTTGCCCTGGCGCTGACGGCCCTGATCTCATGGATGTTTGTTCTTCCCGTGCAGCTTCGCGGGCATGCTGGCAACCCCTACATCGGCATACTTATTTTCATAGCGATCCCGGTAATCTTCTTTGCTGGCCTTGGAATGATTCCACTCGGCATCTTCCTGGGTAGGCGACGAATAAAAAGAGGGATGGAACAGGCCATCACCGAGCCGAAGCTGGCGCTCCGCCGCTTGGCATTGTTTCTGGGTTTGGCAACCCTGGTGAACCTGATCGTGGGCACGCAGTTGACTTACCGAGCGGTTGAGCACATGGAATCAGTTCAGTTCTGTGGGCAGACCTGCCACGTAATGACCCCAGAGTTTTCGGCTTTTCAGAGCTCGCCACATTCACGCTTGCAGTGCGTAGACTGCCATGTGGCTCCGGGCGTCAAAGGCTGGGTGGCCAGCAAGGCGGCAGGCACTCGTCAGCTGATGGGTGTGCTCCTGAACAACTATCCACGACCGATTGCTTCAGCCCTGGAATCAGACAAGCTTGTGCCTTCCAGTCAGACGTGCGAACAGTGTCATTGGCCGGATATGTTCAGCGGAGCACGGTTGCGCGTCAAGCTTAAGTACGCGGACGACGAAGCGAACTCTGAATCTCAGACGGTTTTGACAATGCTCATTGGGGGAAACAAAGTCAGGGGCATCCACGGGTCGCACTTTGGCAATGGAGCGAAGATCCGATTCGCAGCGGCAGACCGGAAGCGCCAGAGTATTCCGTGGGTTGAGTATGCAAACGCGGTAACAGGTCAGAAGCGCGAATACCTGGCCGATGACACGCCGCGGGAATCTGTGAAGGATCTCCCTATCCACGAAATGCAGTGCGTTGACTGCCATAACCGTCCGACACATGCCTTCGAGCTGCCGGAACAGGGCGTGGACAAGGCCCTGGCTCTCGGCGAGGTCCCGGTGTCACTTCCCTACTTCAAGAGGCAAGCCGTCCAGATTCTGAAAGCATCGTACGCGAGTAATGCAGAGGCTTCCGCCAAAATTCCCGCCGCGTTGACGGCTTACTATCGCCAGAATCATCCTGCGTTATTTGACCAGCGAAGTCGCGAGATTGAGGGTGCAGGCGCTGTGCTCGCTTCCATGTACAACCGCAACGTTTTTCCGGATTTGAAAGTGACCTGGGGTACGTATCCCGACAACAAGGGCCACACCGACTTCCCGGGATGCTTTCGTTGCCACGATGAGCGAAAGCAAACCGGGGGTAGCCAGACGCTCACGCAGGATTGCTCTGCCTGCCATGAAATGCTGGCAATGGAGGAAACGTCCCCCAAGATCCTGGAGACGCTTGGGTTGGCGGACCGGTTGAAAGAGATGAGGAAGCGGTGAGGAGCATGGCTCTTTTGGAGGCCTTGACTCAAGGCGGACTCAGGACGGATTCATCCAACGACGAACCTTCAGGTGTGAGAAGCAATGAACCCTCTTACTCATAAAACCAAGATTGTGGCCACGATTGGTCCCGCGTCTCAGACGCCAGAGACGCTGAGGCAAATCATCAGCGCGGGGATGAACATCGCGCGGCTCAATTTTTCGCACGGCGAGTTCGATGGCCACCGGCAGGTCATCGAAAACATCCGGGCAGCCTCCAGCCAGGCCGGACGTCGGGTAGCGATCATGGCCGATCTGCCCGGGCCGAAAATGCGTATTGGCAAATTTGGCGTGGAAAAGATTGAACTGAAACCCGATGACCAATTCATCCTCACGACTGACGATGTAACCGGCGACCAGCAGCGCGTTTCGGTTACGTTCTCGCGTCTGCCACAAGCGGTGAAGCCGGGGGATCTGCTCTCGCTGAATGACGGCTTTGTTCAACTGGAAGTTGTGGCCGTCCGCGGCAACGACGTGGTCTGTGCCGTCAGAGTTGGGGGCGAATTGCGATCCCGAAAGGGACTGAACCTACCGAACATTGACCTTGGCATCGGGGCCTTCACCGAGCACGATCGAGACTGTCTTCGATTTGCTTTGGAACATGGCGTGGACGCGATCAGCCAGTCCTTCGTCGAGAGTGCCGCAGATATGCAGGCCGTACGGCAGGCAGCCAACGAGCTTGGCCGCCAACCCTTCATTATCGCCAAGATCGAACGGGCCCGTGCTTTGGACCACATCGACGAGATTCTGGAAGAGGCCGACGGCGTCATGATCGCTCGTGGCGACCTGGGAGTGGAGGTGCCGATCGAGCGAATAGCGGTGGTGCAGAAGGATCTCATGCGGCGCGCCAACCAGCGAGCCAAGCCGGTCATCACCGCCACGCAGATGCTGGAATCGATGACCAGCCATCGACTTCCCACGCGTGCTGAAGCGACCGACGTATCGAACGCGATCCTCGACGGGACCGATTGCGTGATGCTCTCCGGCGAGTCTGCGATGGGCAGCTATCCTGTCGAAGCCGTGGCGATGCTGGCCAGGATCGCTGCTGTAGTTGAGCCAACCCGGCGCCACGTTCCAGTCAAAGAGATGTATGCGGGCCTCGATCTTCGGGGAAGAATCCGTCCTCAGCATTTGCTCGCGGTGAGCGTTGAGGCCAGTTTGGAGTATCTGTCACCCGCAGCCGTCTTCGTACGCAGCCGGACCGGCGCCACCGCCAGGCGTCTGGCCGCCTTTCATCTTCCGGCCTGGATTGTCGCCGTGGGTGACCAGGAGAAAACGTGTCAGGACTTGCTTTTTTCCTATGGAGTTCATCCCGTATACGAACCGAAGCCGCCGGCTGCATGGCGCGGCTACGTCAAAGAGTGGCTGCAGCGCCACGAGGTCCCAGGCGAGTTTGCCCTGGTCACGCACGGACCCTCGGCCCAGGAGGAAGGATCAACGCATCGAATGGAAGTCATTGAGCTTTGAACTCCGTCCCCACTGGGAACGCCATGGCAGGTTCCCTATCAGTGCTGCGGTAATTCTTTCACAGCTCTCCTGCGCTCAGCGAAAACGATATGGGTCCTGTTCAGCTCGTCAAAGCGGACAATACCGCGAGCGCAGCTTTGCATCAACCCGATCGGAAAGGACACTCTATGAGAGAGAACGAACCACGAGTCGATGCCATCAGCCTGGCTGATGAGGAGGGGGTGAAACAGGTTCTCATCGACTCAGTTATGGGATTGTGGAACGTAGTCAACAATCTCACCCGGCTGCGTCCTACGCGCCAGGATCGTTTCCGCGTTACCATCTTCGGTTCAGCTCGGTCCAAGCAGGGGACCTTCGGCTACGAGGAAACCAAACGCCTCGCCGCCGCGCTGTCAGAGCTGGGCTGCGACATTATTACAGGCGGCGGCCCGGGGCTGATGCAGGCAGCCAATGAAGGAGCCGCCAGTGTTTCCAGACCCGGACGCTCTGTCGGCATCCGTGTCGAACTGCCGTTCGAGCAGGATGTCAACGCTTTTGTGACGCAGGCATTCGAGCATCGAACGTTTTTTACACGCCTGCACCATTTCGTGCTCGCTTCCGACGCTTTTATTGTCGCTCCCGGGGGCATCGGCACGGTGCTCGAAACTCTGATGGTTTGGCAACTGCTCCAGGTCGGTCATCTCCGAGATGTGCCACTGATTCTGGTGGGTCGGATGTGGCCTGGCCTGGTCGAGTGGGCGCGCGCCACAATGTTGTCTTTCGAGCCACCCCTGGCCAATCCTGAGGATATGTCCATTCCTCAGTGTGTCGTGAACGCGGACGAAGCCATCGCCCTGGTGCGCCATTACCACGACAGATGGACGAGTTCACATCGGTGAGCCCAATTCCTCCCAGCGACGGGGTGTGCCCGCCGATTGCACGCTGTTGAGGTGAACCTTGCAGTTAACTCGCTATTTGAGCATTACGAATGATTGTGACCGCTCCAGGACGGTTTTGTTCGATGCTCTGGCCAACGGATTGTTTGAGAGACCAGTGCTTACAGTGATCCTTGATCGCTCTGTCGGCTAACTTCACATCGTCAGAACGACGCGGAATTGTGCGTCGCCGCTCATCATTCGCGCGTAAGCCTCGTCCGCCTTTTCGAGCGGATAGGTTTCAATCATGGCCCGCACTCCGGTCAGTTCGGCGAAACGCAGTGTGTCCTCGGAATCTGCTGGTGTTCCCGCGGCCCAGCCTTGAATGGTTCGACTTGCACTAATGAGCTGTACCGGTGTGACCTCAATGGGATCAAATGTTGCACCCACCACCATGAGCTTGCCGTTCGGCCCCAGACCGTCGATCAGTGCGGACATTGCCTTCGAGCTTGGGGCTGTCGCTAGAATTACCTGTGCGCCGCCCAGTTTTTGCAATACCTCTGCCGCATTCGTCGATTTGCTATCAATGTAAACGCTCGCTCCGAGCTTCTTTGTGAGCGCCGCGTTTTCGGACCCCCGCCCGATCGCCGCGACCCTATAACCAAACTTGTTCGCAAATTGAATTCCGAGGTGACCCAGACCGCCGATACCCTGCACCGCAACCAGGTCGCCGGGGAGCGCACCGCTGTGTCGCAGCGCGTTGAAGGTCGTAATTCCTGCGCAGAGCAGTGGTGCGGCTTCGACGGCACCTAGACTGTCTGGTATCGCCACCAGTGCCTCCACAGGAGCCACCATATATTGCTGATATCCGCCGTCATAGCTGATGCCCGCAATCTTGAGATTACGGCAATTGCGAAAATCTCCTCGCCGACACGAGAGACACGTGCCGTCCTGGCCGCCGTGCCAGCCCACGCCGACGCGCTGCCCCGGCTTCCACTCGGAAACACCAGCACCCAGTTCATCGATGATGCCCGCGACCTCATGTCCGGGAACGCGGGGATACTGAATTCCGGGCCAAGCGCCTTCCTTCGTCAGCACATCACTGTGGCAAACACCACAGGCCTGCACCTTGATGCGCACGTGGCCTGCGTCCGGCATAGGAATCTCGCGCTCGACGACTTGGAAATCGGCTCCAGCCTTAGGTATCTGCGCGACCTTCATTGGCGCTATTGCGGCTTTTGTAGTTGCCATAAGCCCTCCTTGTAGTTTTCAGATTTTGTTGAAAAGCACTTACTGATGCTGGCGAGGCAAACGAACATTGGTGGCGCAGCTCTATGGCCCGACCTCGAAAATGATTTCCAGCTCGACCGGGGTACCGAGAGGGAGGCTTGCGACGCCATACACCACTCGGTCACCTCGGCGCTCAAGCCCTTGGTCCTGCGGTTGTGAACAGAGCTGCCTGGCCCAGCCCCCAAAGATGAGAGCTCCACAGGCCAACTTCAATCTCCGCAGAGCTCCTTCACAAGAATTTCACAAATCCAATTCAACAATGGATCAGAGTTGCCAAAAGCTCCCTTGCTTACATAACGCCGGCAGCTGTCTAGTCGTTGGGGTTAAAGCGGTAGCCGACCCATGGCTCAGTGAGAATATACCGTGGGTGGCTAGCATCGGGCTCGATCTTGCGACGAAGCTGATTGATGGCAACGCGGAGATACTCAATCTGATCAGTTGATTGCCAGCCCCACACACTTTGCAGGAGAGCTTGATGAGTGACGACCTTGCCCGCATTGCGCACTAGATACTTCAGCACCTCAAACTCCTTCGGCGTAAGACGTATCTCCTTTCCGGCCACCACGACTCGGCGTTCATCCGTATCGATGTAGATGGCGCCAACTGTGAGGACTCGCTGGTCCGTTTCCGAACTGGACAATCTCCTCAGAACCGCTCTTACGCGAGCCATCAGCTCGTCCATTCCAAACGGCTTGGTCACATAGTCGTCGGCACCCAAGTCCAGGGCTGCAACTTTATCACCCTCCGAGCCCTTGGCTGACAGAACGATTATCGGTACCGAAGAAAACTCCCGGATTCCGCGGCAAACTTCCAGGCCCGACATTTCAGGCATCACCAAATCTAGAATGACGACGTCGGCAACGTGTTTGCGGAGCTGGGTAAGAGCCTCCTCGCCACTCGAAGCTGTGATGACTTCGTAACCGCGCACTGGCAGACTGGCGCGCATGACTCGCAGAATCTGCGGCTCGTCATCCACCACCAGCACGACCGGCTTGCTCACGTCTCATCTCCCAGCGAGGTCAACGACTCCGAGGCGACTCTTGTTTCCACGAACAAAGTGAAATAAAACGTCGCGCCGTGCCCTGGGGTACTTTCTGCGCTCATCGTCCCGCCATGCGCCTCGACAATGCCTCGGGCGATTGCCAATCCCATTCCTGTCCCCTCATGTCGGCTCACAGCCCGGCTGCCACCTCGATAGAACTTGTCGAAGACTCGAGATAGTTCGTTTTCGGGAATTCCAGGCCCCTGGTCCTGAATGCTGATCTTGAGTGTGTTGCCCTCGATCTCGCCGCGCAGAACAATTTCGCTTTGCAGCGGCGAATACTTGGCGGCGTTATCCAGCAGATTGGCGATGACGCTAGCCAATAATCGAGAATCGACTCGCACCATCGGCAAATTCTCGGGACATTCGACTCGGAGCGTGTGATTTCCAAGCTCAGCCGCGCACCGATCGCGAGCGTTGTCAAGAATCTCCGTAATAGAGCCCCACTCTTTGACGGGATGCAATTCACCCGCCTCAATCCTGGCCATCTCCAGCAGGTTCTGAACGAGACGCGTCAGTCGGTTGACTTCCTCGCTAATGATCGAGTGGAACTCGTGCAGCGTCTCTCGATCCCACTCGAGGCTTCTCTCCAAGAGGTTGTCCACTGCAGCTCGCATGGAAGTCAGAGGTGTTCGCAGCTCGTGAGATACAGAATCCAGCAGCGCAGACTTAAGCTGATCACTCTGCCGGAGAGCCTCGGTTCGACTCAACTCTTTCAAGAAGCGGGCTCGCTCTAATGCCAAAGCAACCAATCCGCTGATCGCTTCAATGGTGCCAGTCACCGTCGGTCCAGGAGTCAGAAACAAGACTCCTGTGGTCCGGACGCCCACCTTTAGGGGAGCATAAGTGGCTCCAGCCACCGGATCAACCTGCATTTCCCCATTCTGGAAGACTGCTCTCAAGAATTGTTGAGAGACTGAAACGGGACTCTCGGTGGAACTGACGGTCAATTCTTTCAGATTGCCAGATTCATCGGGTGTGAAAATCCTGCAATCGTTAATGTTGAAAAGTTCTGTCACTTGTCTGGAAATCGTTGACACGGCCGTTTCAGGATCGAGTGTCATAATGATCGCTCGGCTGAGCTGGTAGAGGTTCCAGACTTCTTCGCGGCCTTTTTCCGCTTCGCTCGCTCTCTTACGGGCAGCCGAGGATAGTTGGCTGGCGATAATGGCTGTTATCAGAAAGGCAAACAGTGCGACCCAATTCTGTGGGTCATGAATCGTGAGGGTCCCAACAGGAGGCAGAAAGAAGAAGTTAAAGCAGAGCATTCCGCCGATCGAGGCGAGGAGAGCTGGACCAATACCTTGACCCGCAGCCGTGAACAGAACAACCAACAGAAAACTGAGGGCAACTGTCGTTGCGTTGACTCCTATGATCCAAAACTTGTAACAGACCGTGATTGCGGTCACTCCAAGTAACGGTGGAAGGTAGCTTAACCATCCATGGCGCACAAGGTTCCGCATAACCCCATTGTTATGGAACCGCTGAAATCCAGATCCACGTCGGCCGCCACCGCTATGGCGCAGCTGGTTGTGGATTCACGGCGGAGAACTCCACAGGCTACTCCTGCTAGCCGCACAAACCAAGAAACGTTATGAACAGCCTTTCTCCCCCAGCGGGTGGACCGCACGGAGGGCGCGATTCATTAGTGCTCGCGAACTTTCAGCTGCCGGTCGAGCGATGAGGGCTGTCTAACGCTGCGACTCACCTGGGCCACGATTTCCTGCCATTCCTTTCCTGAAATCTCTCGTTCAAGCAGGTCCAGCGCAATCGTGACCACATCGTTATGGTGCAGCTTGTGGCCGCCTGGTTTGTCGCTAAGCTGGAGCCAGATCTCATGAATCTTATTCACTTGCTGCTCGGTCAGCTGAGGTGGATGGGCTCCCAGGAAGAAATCGTGCAGTGTGCCGTCGGGTTCAATCACCCGAAAGCAAACTGGATGTTTTGGTTTGCTCTGTAGGCGCTCCCAGGCTTGCCCCAATCGCCTGGCCTGTTCTTCGGGACTCATCACGGAAGAGCTGCCAGCAATAATCATGGACGAGTAAAGTTGAGCTGCCGTTTGGGCGATAGCCGCAAAAATCTCCGAAGAAGGGACCACCAGCAGATCCACATGCTTTCCTGCCTTCTCTGCCAACGCGACGACCTTGCTGAAAAGCAGCTGTTCGTAGTCTGTGAACAGCCGCTGCTCACTCATGCCCTGGTATCCTGCGCCGGGTCCTTTGATCACCTGAACCGTCATCATGACCAGATCCTGTTTGCCCGTATGGGTGAGCTCTAGGGCCCTGCGAACGTGCTCTAGAGTATTGTAGTCCCGCACCAAACAAAGTGTGTTGCCCGGGCGTACCTCCACCGTCTCCGTGGAAATCTTCGCCCGGGGCTGCAGCCGGAACTGATCTAACCCGGCTTTCTCCCGAGCACTTCGACGCTTTTCATTAACGCGCTCCGATGCAAAGAAAATGGTCGCGAAAACCGCGGTGATGCAAATACCGCTGATGGTGGCCACCTGCTTGGTTATGAGGTTAATCCCAGCTAAAGAAAACAGGAAAAGAGCGATAGTTCCGAGCCCTAAAGGAATTTCCGTTTTCCCGATCTTGAGATTGAAAGGGACCTTCCATTCTCGAGGAGACTTATCTTTGAAACGGAGAACAAGGATTGCCAGAGCATTGAACGCGAACGACCAGATCACTCCGAAGGCGTACGCTTCGCCCAATACGTAAACGTTTCCTCGCGAACCAATGATGGTAGCCAGCTGAAGGAAGACGATCAGATTGATCATTCGATAGGTTGTCCCGTACCTTCTGTGAGGGGCACGAAACCAATCCGTCAAGACACCGTCTTCGCTGACCCGGTTCAAAACACCGTTAGAACCGATAATTGCAGTATTTGCTGCACCAGCCAGCATTAGAAACCCAACCACCACAATAAACGCTTGGAAAACCAGTTTCAGCGACTGAGGACCCACGAGGTTCATGGCAATGCCACTGATTAGATTGTCGAAGTACTGGGGTCTCACGTTGTCGGGAATAATGGCGTAAGCGAAGAAGGACACTAGAGAAGTGAACAGCAGCGAGTAGATAAAGATCACCATTCCCGCTCGCGTCAGGTTCTTGTGCTTCGGGTACTCAAGCTCGCGATTGACTTGGGCGAGTGATTCTTCTCCCGACATTGCTAGAAGAGAATGGCCAAAGGCGATCAGAAGGCCAATCAGCCCCAATAGCCCACTCGCATCAAGCGGAAGCCCAAAATGGGGCTGGGGTTCTGCTGAATCATGCGGTTGGGCTATGGCCGGGTGAGCCTCACTGGGTAGTTCTCTCAAGGCGCTGGGCGAAATGTTGGGAAGCCAGCCAACCGCATCACGGTTGAAGGAGAGGTGTGATGGTACTGGCGATGGCGGAAGGCGCTGCTTATCCGCGCGAGTGAGAATCGTGAAGCCACACCACAGGATTAAGGTCACCACCATGCCAGTGGTCACGTACATGATCTTCAACGCGTCATCGGAAGACTCGTGAATACCTTGTATATTGCGCCACCAGAAGTACAAGATAATGAGAATGGCAATTCCAGCAGCCAGCAAGTTGACGGTCTCTTTGGTTGGGTTCCACGGCTGCCCAAAGTACGTCATCGTCTGCGCGACAAGGCCGACGATGTATTGCCCGGCCGACACGCCGGAGATGGGCCCGGTAAGAATGTAATCAAACATTAGGGCAGAGACAGAAACCTTCGCAAACGTTCCGCCGAGGGATTCCTTGACGTTGCGATACACGCCTCCCCGAGTGAACATCGCGCAGGCTTCAATATAGACAGCGCGGACCGCGTAAGAAAAGAGCATTACGCCCAGAATGAACCAGGGAGCTGCTCGTCCAACAGCCCGCTCAGCAATACCTCCCACGTAATATGCCGAGGAGCCGAGATCATTCAGTACAATCGCGGCCGCTCTCCAGAATGAAATGAACGACAACATTACTGAGGTGGCAACGACGACCCTGGTACCATGACCTGTATGCAAATCCGCTTGCGTTGACACAGGGGCTGGGGTTCTCTTTCTAGGGAACTCGGCAGGAGCAAAACGACCCAGAATGCAAAAAGGCCACTAGGCAACGAACTCAAATCCGAGTGCCTGTGGCCTTTTGATTTCCTGACAACCGTAACCTTGGCATTCTTCCACTTATGCCGACGAGGTTAGCTGACGGGCTCGGGCTGGGAAGCCGCCCTACGACCGGACGTGAACACGATCATTCCACAAAGGTCGATTCGCCCCGCAGCGTGCCGAGACTTGAGCACGCCGTGTTGGTTCCCCCGCGTCCGTGCTGAGACGGACTCTAGGCTGTTGGATCGCCCTGCTCCTACCACCATCTCCGGTCACTGTACGCGAAGTTTCATAAAGAAGTCATAAAGAGTTGATAAAAATTTCGTTAAAAGAGAGTTAGGAGAGGGAAGGGGTGGGATTGACAATATAGGTAGTGAAACGCCAGGAAACAGGAAAGCCAGTAGCGGTGCCGTCCTGCCGAAGCCGAATGTAGAGGTCTGGGCCCGAGGGGATTCAGCTTCGCTCGGTCGCTGGCCGACGTCTATTCCGCCACACTATGAAGCGAGCCAGACAGAGTGAAGCGAACACAGGAAGGTCCTTGAGGAAGAACACAATTCTTCGCGTTGCGACTGTTGCAATGCGGGTGATTCGGATCGGATAGGCAATACTCGCCATTGCAGGCGCCAAGCAGACGTTCTGGAGAACTCCAACCAAACGCTCTGAATGGCTAAAGCCCACGTGCGTTAGCATTTCTTAGTCTCGATGGCTTTGTTTCCCCTCGCGAAAGGGGCATTGGAAATCTCCTTGCCCTGGAGGAAAACTATAGTCCTGGCTGGGTAAGGAAGTCATAAGACGAGCATAAAAAGTTCGTTAAGAAAGCATCAAAAGATCGTTAATGTCGGCGAAGGCAAGATGGTAGAGGAGTTGGGAATCAAAACGACTAATTCGTGCTGATCAAAGAATGGTAGCGTTAGAGGATGGTCCGGAGATCTGCGTAACTGCCGCGGCCAATTGACTTCGGTGGCCCATGCGCACGAGATTCCGACAAAATCAGCTTTCTTGGATTAGAAGTTCGAGTCCGCAGTCTTTCGTAGTTTCCGGTTAGCCGACCAACCGGACAGAACGGAGGGGCAGTTTCCGATAACGCCGTGTTTCCTCCAGACTACACTAGCACTAGCTTGCCTGTCAGTGTGCTTGTTGAGGGTGAAATGGAGAGCTGGGCGCCCCGCTAGCGGGTATAATCAGGTACTCAAGCCAAAGGGGTGGAGGTCCGGCGATGCGATACACCGAGCGACTCACCGAAACAGCGGCACGCCTGATGTTGGCGATTATCTTGCCGATGTGTGGCATGGGCGTTTCGTCCCGCGCCGCAGCGCAGGCCACTGTGCCCGAGATTCCCAATGGTCAGACACTCGTCGACCTCATCGGTGGACTCTATGCGAAAGTCGCGACCGCATACACCAAGTGTGACCTCGATACATTCGTGTCGATGCACGCTCCCGACGTTGAGCTGTACCACGGCGAAGTTGGCTGGCTTATGGGTCGCGACGCCGCAAGGAACATCCTCGCCCAGGGGGTGTGCGCCATGCTGAAGAAGGGAAGTTCCGCATTGAGGTGATACCTGGAAGCGGCGTGGCGTATCCCATTCCACGCTTTGGGGCAGTGGCATTCTCGACCGTCGTTTTTTGGCAGCATCGAAGCGGCGAGCCTGAGACCAAGGTCGGGACCCACAAAGAAGTCACGGTACGGGAGCAACCGCGACGGAAAATGGATCGTTGCCCGGCAAATCGCCTACGCACACGAGCCAGGGAACCCAAAGTGATCGGGTTACACACTATTTAAGCGATTTCGGCGTTAAGCAGCGGAGGGAGCCAGGGAGAGCTCGAATCTCGGCCTGCCGTCGTGTTGTTGACCATATGTGGCGTTATCGGAAAGTACCAACCACATCGCGCCCGGTTTACGGGCGTGAGCCGCGGCGGGAAGGTTTTGTGGCGCGGTGAAGGTTTACAACGGGACCGTTTCGGGAGTTTTTTCATCCGGGTTCAGCGTTCTCTTATGGATGAAGATACGTACACTGTAAAGCTCTACGGCACTTCGGCACAAGGTCCCAAGCTTGCCGGCGAATATCGTATGGTTATTCGTCCTGCTTCGCGAACTACTTCCAACAAAAGAATGAGGTTAAAAGGGGCTTGGCAAGTGGGTTGTCGCGTCCGGCGCGGGTTCAAGCCTGGGTTGTTTCTCTCAGCGAGTGTAGGAAGGTTTTTGAAGGTACTGAGTTTCAGATTAGGAGGATGGCTCGCCCGAATGTGGACCAATCAGCAGAGTCAGTTTCAACAGGAGGTGCCGATGAAAGATCGAATCAAATGGTTAGGTGTGGGTGTAGGCGTCATGTACGGGACGCAGCTCATGATTCTGCTCATTGTTCACAACCTCATTTCCACAAGCGCGCCACCCGAGTTCTCAGATCTGCTAGCCACGGTGGTTTGAGATGGATCATCTTGAACACGGCCGTGAGTGTTACGAACGTCGCGCGTGGGGTGACGCCTACCAAGCTCTCTTGTGCGCAGATCAGGCAACGGCGCTCCACGTCGACGATCTCGAGCTGCTGGCGACAGCGGCCTATCTGACCGGCCGCGACCTCGAG
>Ga0075421_100006678_pt1 | contig 14102 bp, 10 predicted proteins | sample SoiMetdeltSBSDD5_FD_75292 | JGI IMG/M metagenome (GOLD analysis project Ga0075421, IMG submission 75292) | Bulk soil microbial communities from a Populus tree surrounding site in Tennessee, USA - Soil MetaG P. deltoides SBSDD5 | ecosystem: Environmental > Terrestrial > Soil > Tree plantation...
GGCCAGGACGCCAACGGGGTCGGCGGGAACAACGACCGCCCGGACTTCAACCCGCAGGGGCGGCCCGGTGTGCGCGCCATCCCGGCGACCGCGACCAGCCCGAGCCCGACCGGGTTCATCAACCCGGACGTGGTCATCGGGCGGACGGCCGGCGGCGCCGACATCTTCGCGCCGATCGACCGGGCCGAGGCCCGCTATATCGGGCTCCCCGCGGGGACGGGCCGGACCGGGACGCTCGGCCGCAACACCGAGCGCACCCGGGGGGTCAACAACTTCGACTTCAACATCCTCAAGCGCATCCCGGTCACCGAGGGGGTGCGCTTCGAGGTGCGGGCGGAGTTCTTTAACGTCTTCAACCACCCGCAGTACGGGCTGACGAGCGCGAGCCCCTTCGCCCCCGGGGGGGCGGGCCCAAGCGCCTCGGCCTTCACCTCGCCGGCCGGCCAGTTCCTCCAGCCGCAGTTCGGCGACGGCGGCGGGCGCGTCATCCGGTATCAATTGAAGCTGATCTTTTAAGAACACGGATGACACAGATGCGACGGATTGGCACGGATGCTGATCCGTGAACATCCGTCGCATCTGTGTCATCCGTGTTCCGTTAGAGCACGTAGGGCTGGAGCATCTCCAGGCGCCAGCCCTGGTGCCACAGCACGTCGTAATTTGCCCGGTAGTCTTCGTATACCCAGCCGTAGACCTGGGCCTCGTGCCCTTCGCCGGGGCGCCAGGCCGCGGTATAGAGCGTCTGGCCGTTGACGACGTAGACGCTCAGCAACTTCAGCCGCCAGCTCTGTTTCCAGAGCTCGTCGTATTTTTTACGGAAGTCCTCGTACTTCCACCCGTAAACCTGGGTCTCGGCCCCGGTGCTCAGATGCCAGGCCGCGGTGTAACGCGCCTCGCCGCCCACGACGTAAACTTCCAGCAACTTCAGCCGCCAGCTCTGTTTCCAGAGCTCGTCGTATTTTTTACGGAAGTCCTCGTACTTCCACCCGTAGACCTGGGTCTCGGCCTCGGTGCTCGGGCGCCAGACCGCGGTGTAAAAGACATTCCCGCCAACGACGTAGACGCTCAGAAGCTTGAGGCGCCAGCCCTGCTTCCAGAGCTCGTCGTATTTTTTGCGGAAGTCCTCGTACTTCCAGCCATAGACCTGGGTCTCGCCCTCATTGCTCGGATGCCAGGCCGCGGTATAGCGCACCTCTCCGTTCACCACGTAGACCTTGAGCAGCTTCAGCCGCCAGCCCTGCTTCCAGAGCTCGTCGTATTTTTTGCGGAAGTCTTCATACTTCCAGCCGTAGACATGGGTCTCGCCCTCATTGCTCGGGCGCCAGACCGCGGTGTAGCGCACCGGGCTGTCGACGGCCTTGCGCCGGATCCACTGGCCGGCGCGCGGAACGCCGCGCAACACGTGTTGCCACGTCCGGCCGGAATCGTCGGAGGCCTCATAGTTGGCAATCGGTGCCGGGATCGTCACAAATGCCCCGCCGTTACCCTTATTGGCTTCACCAAGGTTGGTCACCGCCAGGTGAAGGTGATAGGCCCCCTCATTGGCGCCTGTGTCCCCGACCTTGGCGAGCCCTCGCCCCTCACTCACCGAGTCGCCCTTATTGACCGTGGCCGAGTTGAGAGCCAGGTGAAGGTAATCGCAGTATTCGTGATCCGCCTGCTTGATCGTCACCAGGTTTGCGGCGGCCGAGCTGTCCGAATCTTCCTTCACCGCATTGACGACCCCCGGGGCGGCGGCGGAGAACGGCGCGAGATTTGACTCGGACTGTGGCTTGCCGGCGAGGATCAGGTCCCAGCTGAATGACGCGTAGCCCTTGTGGCTCCCCGACGCGGTGTCAAATCCCTGGATCACCTGCCACTCTTGCCCGACAGGGAAGGGCAGATGCATGAAGCTGGTTAAGCTCAATGGCAAGAGCTTGGCATCCGCGGCGTTGTCGAGGTTAGCGGAGACCGGCGCCAGGAATGCCGCGGGCGTCCGGGTCAACCGGCGCGAGAGTTTCGGCGTCAGCCCGCCGGGCGGGACATGGCCGAAGGTGTAGCCCGCGTGGAGACCCTCTTCCTTACCCGTGAGGTGCCTCGCGCCGGCCAGCGCGCTGATGCCGGCCTCGGTGAGCGCGATCTTGAAGAAGGCGGCGTCGTCGAGCAAGCCGTAGAACTGCCGGCCCCCGCCGTCGAGCGCCGCGTCAAACGTGTCCTTGCCGAAGCGGAGCTTGCCGGAGGGGAAAAGGCTGCCCGGCGTGAGCGTGCCGCCGGTCTGCTTCCCGTCCAGGTAAACCGTAAATGTGTTGCCGCTGCGCACGACCGCCAGGTGGTGCCAGACGCCGGGGCCGAGGTTGGCGGCATAGGTCTGCTTCACGTTGCCGATCTGGACCACTAATTTCTGCTGGCCCCCGGGCGAGTCGGCGAGGAAATCGCCCTGCCCGATGAAATACGTCCCCGTGCCGTTGACGGCCAGCAGGGGGCCGCTGTAGGCGTTGGGGTATTGCAGCATGAAGCGCACGGCGACGGTGTGGTCGCCGGCGAAAAACTCGGCGAAATCGAGGTCCGTGTCCGCGTAACCTCCCCAAGAACATGCTAAAGCCATAAGAGCCTCCGAAAAGTTATTAACTGCAGATTACTGTCAGCGATTGTCGCCTCTCCCATCGTCACTTGTCAGTCCAGGAGCCTGAGGTAAGCCACGATGTCGGCCTGGTCCTGAGGCGTGAGGATCAACGGGTCCTTGGGGTTGCTGATCGCCTTAAAGAATTCGGCGTAGTGCGCCGCGACGTCCGCGAGCGTTTTCGCCGAGTTGTCGTGGAAGTAAGGGGCAGTCCGCCTGACGCCCCAGAGCGAAGAGATCTTGAAGGCGTTGAAGTTGGTGAAGCCGCCCGCCTCGCCCGTGATCAGCGCCCGCCCGGGGTCCGGGCTCGGGGGGAGGGTCGTCGAGCTGCCGTCGGCATTTTTGAAGATGAACTGCCGCACCGGGTTCTTGGCGATGTTGCGCTCGGAGACGCCCGCCGAGAGGAATCGCGTGCCGGCCGGCACCCCAGGCAGGGGGAGGAACTGGTTGGTCTCGTTGAGCATGGGCCCGCTGTGGCACGCGGCACAGCTGCCGGCCTTCTGGCTGGGGCTGGTGAAGGGGACGTCGATGAAGAAAAGCCGGCCCCGTTTCTCGGACTCCGTGCGGCCTTCGGGAAGCTCAGGGGCCTTGCCGGTGCGCGCAAAGCGCCTCAGCGCGTGCGAGCTGAAGAAGAACTCCGACTGCTCGAACTCCGCGAGGCGCTGGAGCTCTTTGTCGCTCGGCTCGACGGTGTTCTGGGCATGGTCGCGGATCGCCCCGAGCGCCTGTTCCCTCAAGTCGGAATGGCGCCCGTCGAGCATGAGGACCGGGTCGAGCGAGGGAGTGTTAAGAGTCGAGGGGATGCCGCGGGTCAAGACGACCGAACGGGCGTACGGGTCGTCGGCCACGCTCACGTCCGGGTGCAGGGGGATTTCGACCCGGACCGTCGCGTCTTTGAGCATCCGCGAGACGCCGTTGCCGTGTCCATCGTCGCTGCCGTCATGGATGAAGAGCGGGTCGTAGGGGTCGACCGCGAACCGCCACTGCGCTTCCTCCGGCGAGACCGTCCCGGTCTCGAGGCTGTGGCAGGTGAGGCAGGTGCGGCCGTTGCCGCCGAACGTCTCTTTGATGAAGAGACGCTTGCTTTCGCGTCGTTCGCCGATGCTATTTTTTGCCCCTTCGCCCTGCGCATGGCCGGGGAAAGTGGTCACCACGGCAGCGAGCGAGAGCGTCGCGGCCGTGACGAGGAGCTTGAATCTTGTCGGACTGTTCACTGTAAAAGCCTTTCTCGCGGGGGTCTGGTTTGGGGATTACTCGAAATCTGAGCGAAAAATATCGGGGCCGGACGCGAGCACGTTGTCCGGGTCGTAGCGGCGCTTCGCCTTGATCAACTCGTCCCAGGACGGGCCGTAGTGCTGCCGCCAGTCGCGGCGCGACAGCCGGAGGGCGCTGAACGGGTAGTGCGTGCCCCCGAGAGACCGGTTCTCCTCGAAGAGCGCCCGATTGCCGTCGAGCATCCGGGCGACGACGCCCGGGTCCGAGGTCGGGGTGCGCAGCATCGCCAGGCCGACGAAGTCTTCTTCCTTGGGGACCCGGAAGAGCGGACGCGTGAAGGGCGTACGCGGCCAGAAGAAGAGCTGGATCACGTCGGCCGCGCCGAGGTCTTCCGGGGTCAACCGCGGCAGCAGGCCGCCGATGTAGGCGGCGGCCGCCGACCCCGGGATGCAGAGCGTCAAGTCGGGCCGCGATTTCTTGAAGACCAGGTCGGGAATGCTGTCGACGTACTCCAGGTAACCGTAATCGTGCACCTGCTCGGAACCGGGGAGGTGGCTCAACCCCGCCAGCAGGCCGGCGTCGTCGGGCGTGTTCGGCGGCGTAAAATTGCGCGTCGCGATCAAGATGTGTCCCCAGCCGCCGCTCGGCGACGGGAAGAGCAAGGCCGACGCGCCGTCAAATCGGCCGTCCTCCGACAAGCGCGCCGCATCCCGCATGAGCGTCGTCAGGTCCGGGTAGACGAGCACGAACTCCCGGATTTTCTCCGGGGCCGGGACGAGGCGCATGACCGCCTTCGTGATGACCGCGCACTGGCCCTGACCGGCCAACGCCGCCTCGAACAAATCGCGGTGGTGCGCCTCCGAGCAGGTGACGACCGCGCCCTCGCCGGTGACCACCTGCAGCTCAGAAACATTGTCGACCTGCCCTCCATGACGGTAGGTCGCCGGGCTGATGCCGCCGATCGAGAGCGTGCCGCCGACGGTCAGCCCGAGGAAGCTGGTCAGCACCGGCGGCGTCATGCCACTGGAGAGGGCGACCCGGACCAGCTCCCGCCACTGGATTCCGGCGTCGGCTTCGAGGCGGTCGCCGAGGATCACATGGGCCTCGCGCAGCGACCGCAGATCAATGACCACGCCGGCGCGGACCTGCGCCTGGCCGAAGGGCAAGTGCCCCTGGCCCCGCGCCGCGATCCGGATGCCGTGCCGGCGACAGAACCGGACTATCCGCTTGACGTCCTCGACCGACCCCGGCTTGAGCACGGCCAGCGGCTGTTCGTGGACGATTTGCCCGTAGTCCTGGGCGTACTCCGCCCGGGTCTCCTCGTCCAGGTAGAGCTTGCCGTCGAGCGACGGCAACTTTTCAAAGTCCGTGCTTGATGCTTCCCGGGCCGACGCCACCCAGCATCGAGTGACGGGCTCGAATCCGACCACCAGCGCGCCGACGCCCAGCGCCTTCGCGAAGCTCCGGCGAGATAATATTCTTGGCACTAACTTATCTTCCACTGCTTCCCTCCTCTCAGCTCGCGGGGGAAGATAGCGGCCCGGGCGACTTGAAATCTTTAGAGCGTCTTGAAATTCTTCTGCGTTTTTCCTGAAAGCGGGAGGGGGAATGGAACACTGATGAGACGGATGCGACAGATCGGCACGGATTAGATTAGTGTCAATCCGTCGCATCCGTCTCATCAGTGTTCCATTCCCCCTGATCTACAACCTGATAGACAGCGAGAGAGGAGATCCCGCACCCGCCGACGACGGCAGCCATGGCCAGCGCGCTGCCGTCATGAAGCCAACTCACCATCCAGGCCGCGCCCGCTGCGAGTGAGAACTGAAGGGCACCCAGCCAGGCTGAGGCGGCCCCGGCCTGCGCGCTCTGACCTTGCAGCGCGACTGCCGTGGTATTGGGATAAGTCATCCCTAAAATCCCCACGTATGCCCAAAGGGGCACCGCCACTCCCCAGAAACCCCAACCCAGGTAGCCGGCCAGGGCAAGGAGCGAGCCGGCGATGGCGAGCGCGAGGAGTGCCCGCCGGAGCACCCACCTCACTTCTCGCCTCCGGAGCAGCCGGTGGTTCAGCTGAGACCCGGCGATCAGCGCCGCCGCGTTCGTTCCGAAGACCCAGCCGAAATGGCGTGGGGGGATGCCGAAGAGCACGATGAAGACGAAAGGGGAGCCGGTGATGTAAGCGAACATCCCGGCGTAGGCTAACCCGCCCGCGAGCGCATGGCCCACGAATCCGCGATCCCTCAGCACCCGGAGGGCTCTCGGCCTCTCCGGGCTCACGCGCCGGGTCTCGGGCAGCCACCCGAAGACGGCGACCCAGCTGATCAGGCCAATCGCGGCGAGCAGGACGAAGAGCGCCCTCCACCCCGCGAACTGGCTGACCGCGCCCCCGACCAGCGGGGCGAGAATGGGCGCCGCGCCCATCACCAGCATGAGCATGGAGAAGACGCGCGCGGACTCCTTCGCCTCGAATCGATCCCGAACCACCGCCCGGGTCACGACCATCCCCGCGCAGGCGCCAACAGCCTGGACGAAGCGCGTCGTGATCAGCCACCCGAGCGACGGCGCGAGCGCGCATGCCAGCGAGCCGGCGGCGTAGACACCCAGGCCGAGCAGCACCGTCGGCCGCCTGCCCAGGCGGTCCGAAAGCGGCCCGTAGAGCGGTTGACCCAGCGCGAGCCCGACGAAGAACGAGGCCAGCGACAGTTCGACTCTCGCCGGCGAGATGGAAAAGCTTGCCGCGATCAGGGGGAAGCTCGGCAGGTAGAGATCAATCGAGAGCGGCCCGAAGGCCATCAAGGCCCCCAGGATCAAAGTCAGCTTGCGATTACTGTCGGCCGGCACGCCCATGGATTCGTTTGTGGTGTCGCGCCCCAGGGCGCGGTGGCATCGTCACGCCGGCGATGCCGCCGCACCCTGGGGCGTCAGGATAAGTGTTTCGGGGTCAAGGCTCCGGCGTCAGCCGCGCCTGCGTCGCGCCGTCAAACACCCTGCGACCGAAACGCATCGGCAGGTACTCCACCCGCTGCCAGCGTTCGAGCAGGTCGTCGTAATGCGGGCTCTTCGGGTCGCCGGACTGGCCCGGCGCGGCGATGAAGCGCGAGTTGCCGAGGTTGCCGAAGTCCACGATCTGGCGGTACTGGGCCGAGTGCAACTGGTGATACTCCTCCCAGCGGACGACCGACGCGACGTTGACCGTGAACTTGTCGCCGCCGTTCGGGATGCTCCGGCTGAAGATCGGTTTGAGCTGCGGGTTCTTGTCGAACGGGTTGTGCGGGAAGAGCGCATGATGCGCCCGGTCCCAGCGCCAGGCCGTAATGTCGTCGGTGCCCTGCGCCTCGGCCATCTTCGCCAGGCCTTCCCCGAGCGCCGCGGCGAGCGTGTCGGCGCAGGTCTCGATCTGCGGGGTCCGCACGTCGTCGCACCACGCCGTGTTCCTTTCGAGCGCCGCTTCGAGCGCCATGCCGACGAGGTAGATGTTCTCCGAATACGCGAGCCACAGCTTGTCGCCGAGCGCCGGGTCGGACAGCTCGTCGGCGAACAGGCGCTCGCCGAGCTCCACATACCACGCCTCGAAGATCGCCGCCCGCGCGCTCTCTCCGGTGACGCCCAAGTCCCAGTTGCGCAGCATCTCAAGGGCCTGCCTGCCGCGCTCGTCTGCGGGCTGCGTCCTCAACATGATCGGCAGCAGCTCGCGGGCGTGCAGCGCCGTCACGTCCCCCTGCATCGCCGCCATGTCGTCGGGCGAGTGCTTCGGCTTGCGCCTGATCATCTCGATGATCCGGGCGGCCCGGTACGGCGCGGCGAAGTTGGTGCCGATGAGGTGCGGGTAGTCGTCGCCCGCGACCTTGTTGTTGGCCGTGACGATGTAGCCCTGCGGCGGGTTGTAGAGCTTCGGCAGCTCGGCGAAGGGCACGTACCCCCTCCATTCGTGCTCACCCGTCCAGCCCGCCACGGGCAGGCGGCCGTCGTCCCCCTTGGGGCGCACCGGGATCGCCGCCGCCGCGATGTAGCCGATGTTGCCCCGGCCGTCGGCGAAGACGTAGTTCTGGTCGAAGGGGCGGTGGTCGCGCGACCCCTCGAGGAACTCCCGCCAGTCGCGGGCGCGGTTGTAGGCCAGCGCCGCCAGGATGCCGTTGTCCGTCGGGTCGTTACCCGTCCAGCGCAGCGCCAGCGGTCGACCGGCCGGGTCGATCACGTCGGAGATGAGCGGGCCGTGGCGCGAGATGCGGACCCTGAGGTTGACGTCGGCCTTGCCTTTGACCTTGATCGTCTCCGGCACGACGACGAGCGGCTCCCACTCACCCTTGAACTCCGCCTCGTTGCGCTCGTTGACGTGCTCGACGTAGAGGTCCTGCGAATCAACGTTGACGGTGGTCAGCCCCCAGGAGATGTAACCGTTGTGGCCGAGGGCCACGCCCGGCGCGCCGGGGACGGTCGCGCCGATCACGTCCAGGTCGCCGCCCGTCAGGCGCGCCAGGTACCAGACCGCCGGAATCTGCGAAGTGAGGTGCGGGTCGCTGGCGAGCAGCGGCTGGCCCGTCGTCGTGTGCGCGCCACTCAGCACCCAGTTGTTGCTGCCGAAGCCGTCCGCGCCCAGGCCCGTCTGCCCCTCGATCCGGCGGTTGAGTTCGAGCAAGCCGCTGACGATTGACGAATCGAGGCTCGGGGCCGAAGTCCGCCCGCTCTTGCCGGCCGCGCCGCGCTTGGCGTTGGCCGCCAGTTGCGCGCCCGGGATGATCGTCGGCCCGTCGTCGGTGTAGGCGGGCATGAGTTGCGCGGCCTTCGCCGGGTCGCCGAGCTTGGCCGTTAACTGAACGCGCAGCAGTTCCTTGTCCCAGTTAGAGCTGACGCCCCAGGCGAGCACTTTGCTCAAGACCACCACGTCCTCGGCCCGCCACCGCTCCGGCTCGACGCCGAGGATCATGAATTCTTGCGGCAGCTGGCGCTCGGCGCTGTTGAGATAAGCGTTGACGCCCGCGACGTAGGCCTCGATCGGCTGCCGCTCCCGCGGGCCGAAGCGCGCCCAGGCCGCGGCGGCGGCGCGGTGCAGCCCGACGGTGCGGAACAGGCTGTCGGTCCCCAGTGCCGCGTCGCCGAGAATTTCCGCCAGCCGCCCGTTGCCGACCCGGCGCTGAAATTCCATCTGCCAGAGCCGGTCTTGCGCGTGCGCGTAGCCGAGGCCGAAGTGCGCATCGACCTCGTCGCCCGCCCGGACGTGCGCCACGCCGTCGGCGTCACGCTCGATCGTCACCGGCCCGATGAGGCCGCGGATTTGCACGACCCCTTGCGCCCGCGCCGCCGCGGGCTGCCAAGCGATGCTGGCGGCGCCGATGACGAGCAGCGCCAATAGAGTCGTCAGTTTTGTGCGTGTGCTGAATAAAAGCCACATTGTCTTGTCCTTGTTCCTCTCGTGTTGAAGTCACGGCAGTGGCCCGCAGGATAATTGCCGGCCCCGCCGCGTGAGCAGTTGCTAAGCCGGGCCGCATGCCTACGACACTCGCCCGGCTTACGGGAGACGATAGGCGACGGGTCGGCTTGAAATCTTTAGGGAGTTTTGAAAGTCTTCTCGGGGTGTCTTCAAAGCGAGTGGGGGAACGCTCAGGCCGCCTGGCGCGACTCGCCCTGCCGCAGCAGAGAGCGGGTCTCCTCACGCAATTCTCGCAGGTGAACCAGCGCCTCGTCGAAATTCTGCGGGACGCGGAAATCTTCCATGGCGAACATCCCGCGGTAGCCGGCGTCGGCCAGCAGGCGGAACAGTTGTGGCCAGTCCACCATGCCCCGCCGCAGCCCATCCCAGCGCCACTTCCAGGCGCCCCCCTCCCTCAGCCAGGAGACGTTCTTGATGTGGACGTTAGCCACGTGCTCGCGCAAGAGCTGGACGCCGTACCCCCAATCTTCCTTGCCCTCAATGACCATATTCGCCGGGTCGAACGTGACCGCGACGGCGTCGGGGTCAAGGTCGCCCACCAGATAGTGAGCGCTGGTGAAACTGCTCATGACCGTGCCCCAATGAATCTCGAGCAGCGCGGAGACGCCAGCCGCCTTGGCCCGCTTGGCGAGGCTTTGCAGGCTGGCCTTGACGCTGCGCAGAATCTCCGCCGGCCTCGCCCGGTGCTCGTAAGAAGGGACGACGGCCTCTTCGAGAGCCTGGGCCCCGATGTCAGCCTTGCCGGCGCGGGGCAGGGTGACGCGGAAGTATCTGACGCCGGTGCGCTGACAGATGCGCATCAGCGCGTCGATGGCGCCGTCATTAGTCACGCCGTAATAGGTGTTGTACACGGTTAACTCGAGCCGGTGTGCTTCGATACTCCGTTTGATCTGGTCGCACTGGCAGTAGAGCCGCGGTAAGGAGACATGGTAGTCACCGCGGACCCTCAACTCGACGCCCTGGTAACCGGCGCCCGCCGCCAGCTCGAGGCAGTCATCCAAGGCGAACGCCGGCAGGGTCGAGGTACAAATGTTCACCGGACTATCCATGGGGCGGCTCCGTCAAATCTTCTTCAGGTAAGCGAGCAAGCCCGGGATGAGTGGTGCCGGGAGCTGAAGTCGTCGCCTTCGACCGCCTGACGGAGAGCGTCGAGGTTAGTGGTGACCTCGCCGGCGAGGCTCACTTTCTCTTGAGACGGGGCTGGCGCAGCGGAGCTGCCAGGACTGGCATAGTAAGCGCCGACGCCCATTACCCCGATGATCAGCGTCAGGACAAACTTGATTGCGCGAACTGAAAGTGCGGGCAGACTGGAGATCATCTGCCTGGATCTGCTTGCTCCTCTCATCGGTTGTCTCCTCTGGCCATTTCTGGCGATTGCTGGTTGCTCCTCTTGCCACTCTGAACGACAGGCCGTCAGTCTTGCCGACTTCAAGGCAGGTCTAGCTGCAAGTCTCCCATGGCCCCTCCGTTGCAGTGTTACAACGCCTTCTTCATGTAAGCCACTATCGGAGCAATGTCCTCATCGGGAATTTGCGGTAAGGGAAGCCCGCGCACGGAGCTGATGAAGAAGAAGAACTGCTGGTAGTGCTTGACCACCTCCTCGAGCGTCTTGGCCCGGTGGTCGTGGAAGTAGGGCGCGGTCTGGTTGATGCCCCGGAGTTGTGGGATGCCGAACCGGTTGAAGACATGCCTGCCGGCCACGGGCTCGAGCGCTCTGATGTCAGTAAGCACCGTGCCGGGATCACTGGAGACCAGCACGGCGCTGGTGCCATTTTGCAGGTCGACGGTGTAGCGCTGCGTGGGCAGGTCGAAGCCGGGCCCATGGATGGGGCTACTCGCGAAGCCGGTTGGAAGCGGGTTGGAGATGCCGACGTTGATCAAGACCGGATTGGTCGACCCGTCGAAGGGCGGGAAGATGCGGTTCTCGAGATTCTGCACCTGCGCCGGCCCGCCGTGGCACTTGGCGCAGAAGAAGTTGAACTTCTCCTTGCCGCGCTGCTCGAACTTGGTGAGCGGCGGATCAATGTCTGGGATCGGCCGGCCGGCGTCGATGGCCTCCGACAGTTTTTTGACCTTCGGAGACGAGAAGATGTGCCGCTGGAACTCGGCGACCGTCTCGAGGAACTCCTGCGTCGGCTGCGCGGTGGGCTCCATGTGCGCGTTAACCGCCTTCAGCGCCTGCTCCTCGAGCGCCTCGGCCGTGCGATCCCACTGGTAGGGGGCGGTGTGCTTGATCATGTTGAGCGGTGGGGCCGCGCGCGTGAGCGTCACGTGTGTCGCCGTCGGATCGTCGGTCAGGCGCACGTGGGCCGGGAGCGGCACGCGCACCTTGATGAGCGCGCGGGTGCGGAGCAGCGTGAAGTCCTCCTTGCCGTCGTCGGCGTCGACAGACCGGAAGAGCGGATCGTCGGCGCAGGGGTTGGTCTTCCTCGCACGCTCTAGCCTCTGCCAGCGGGCCTCGACGGTTGCGGGCGAGAGGCTGAACCCGTCCCGCGGGTCATGGCAGGTGGCGCACGAGCGCCCGTTGCCGCCGGGGAAGGGCAGGAAGAAGTTGACGGCTCCCTTGAGCACCTTGGCGCGGTTGGTGCCGAGGCGCCCGAAGTTGCCGGCCTCGATCTCCCGGAGGATGCGATCGAGGCCGGCCGCCTCGCTGCCGAGCGCCGCCGGGATGCAGCCCGCGGCCGGCGCGGCTGAGCTCTCGGGGCCGGCGCAGTAGGCGCCGATGCTCGTCATGCCGGCGGTCAGCACGAGGACGAGTTTGAGCGCGCGTGCGGAAAGTGCGGGCAGGCGGTCGAGCGCCGGCACGGACCTGCTTACTCTAAACATCACTCACCTCCTCTTGTTTGCCCAGCTCCGCGGCTTCCCGGCGGGCCAGCTCGATCTTCGTGCTGTCGATATCCGCGCCGACCGCTTTCCCGTCGGGGCCGACCCGGCGGGCCAGCTCCTGGGTGACGTCCCCGCCGCCGCAGCCGAAATCGAGACACGCCACCCCGTCGGTGAGGCCCAGGCGGTCAAAGAGCGAGGTGGTACTCGGGTGCATGACCCGGGCGAGGATTCTCAGCCGCTCTCTGTCGGTGACGCCGCCTCGAATGAGGTAATGCTGCAAGTCTCCCATGGTCCCTCCGTTGCAGTGTTACAGCGCTTTCTTCATATAGGCCACGATGGGGGCGATGTCCTCATCGGGGATTTGCGGCAGGGGGAGCCCGCGCACAACGTTGATGAAGAAGAAAAATTTCTGATAGTGCCTGACCACTTCCTCGAGCGTCTTGGCCCGGTGGTCGTGGAAGTAGGGCGCGGTCTGGTTGATGCCCCGGAGTTGCGGAATGTCGAACCGGTTGAACACCTGGTTGCCGCCGACAGTCTCGAGCGCCTTAATGTCGGTGAGTACCGTGCCGGGGTCGCTGGAGACGAGCACCACGCTGGTGCCGTTGGGCAGGTCCACGGTGAAGCGCTGCGCGGGCAGGTCGAAGTCGGGCCCCTGGATCGGGCTCTCCGGGAAACCGGTCGGCGGCGGGTTGGAGACCACGACGTTGAGCGAGACCGGGTTGGTCGACCCGTCGAAGGGCGGGAAGATACGGTTCTCGAGGTTCACAACCTGCGCCGGCCCGCCGTGGCACTTGGCGCAGAAGAAGTCGAACTTCTCCTTGCCGCGCTGCTCGAACTCAGTGAGTGGCGGGTCGATGTCCGGGGCGGGCGCGCCGGCGTCGATGGCGTCCGAGACCCGTTTGACCTGCGGCGATGAGAAGATGTGCCGCTGGAACTCGGCGACCGTCTCGAGGAACTCCTGCGTCGGCTGCGCGGTGGGCTCCATGTGCGCGTTTACCGCGGCGAGCGCCTGCTCCTCGAGCGTCTTGGCAATGCGGTCCTGCTGGTAGGGGGCGGTATGCTTGAGCATGTTGAGCGGGGGGACGGCGCGCGAGAGCGTCACGTGGGTGGCCGTCGGGTCGTCGGTCAGACGCACGCGGGCCGGCAGCGGCACGCGCACTTTGACGAGCGCGCGGGTGCGGAGCAGCGTGAAGTCGTCCCGGCCGTCGTCGGCGTCGATCGACCGGAAGAGGGGATCGTCGGCACCGGGATAGAAACGCCGCGCCCGCTGGAGCCTCTGCCAGCGGGCCTCGACGGTCGCGGGCGAGAGGCTGAACCCATCCTGGGGGTCATGGCAGGTGGCGCACGAGCGCCCGTTGCCGCCGGGGAAGGGGAGGAAGAAATTGACCGCCCCCCGAAGCACTTTGGCGCGGTCGGTCCCGAGGCTCCCGAAATCGTCGCGCTCGATGTCGCTAAGGATGCGGTCGAGGCCGGCCGCCTCGCCGCCGAGGGCCGCCGGGGTGCGGCTCGCGGCTGAGCTCTCGGGGCCGACGCAGTAGGCGCCGACGCCCATTATGCCGACGGTCAGCATGAGGGCGAGTTTGAGCGCGCGGGCGGAAAGCCGGGGCAGGCAATCAAGCGCCGGCCTGGAATTGCATGTTCTCAACATCACTCACCTCCTCGCCGACCGACGCCTCTCCCTGCTGGCTGACCGAACGCTTCCGGGTGGAGGTAAGTGCCGCGCTCGTTCGCTGGCTTGTTCTCTTCGACTTTGATCCGGTGCTTCTCGGCGTAGGCGTCCCGCCGAGTACCCGTCACCTGCCACGAGACTTTGACCTGCGGTTCATCAGTCTTTATCGTGAAGCGATTGTTCTTGATCTCGCTGGAGACGATGGCCCGCGCGAACCGCCCGATGACAGTGAGTTGGTAACGGTAATCACTGTTGAGCGCGGTGAAGTAGGCTGGCAGTTCGACGACCGCATGACCTTTGGCATCGGTGGTGATGTTGCCATCGTAGATGTTCATCATGTCGGGCGACTCGACGAAGGAGTG
>Ga0075421_100006680_pt1 | contig 14098 bp, 12 predicted proteins | sample SoiMetdeltSBSDD5_FD_75292 | JGI IMG/M metagenome (GOLD analysis project Ga0075421, IMG submission 75292) | Bulk soil microbial communities from a Populus tree surrounding site in Tennessee, USA - Soil MetaG P. deltoides SBSDD5 | ecosystem: Environmental > Terrestrial > Soil > Tree plantation...
TTCTCGCTGCCGTTCTTCGGCAACACGTACACTCAGTTCTTCGCCAACAACAACGGCAATATCAGCTTCAACGCAGGGATTCCCGCGTTCACTCCCCAGGGCCCGCAGGGCGCCACCCAGCCCGTCATTAGCCCGTTCTTTGCCGACGTCGATACGCGCGGCGCCGGAAGCGGCCTCATGTCGCTACGCAACGACGTTCCCAACCAGATCATCGTGACCTGGGACAATGTCGGCTACTTCGACTCTCACGACGACAAGCTCAACGCCTTTCAGCTCGTCGTGCGCGGCCCGGATTTCAATGTCCCCGCGGGCGAGGGCAACATCGGATTTTTCTACAAGAACATGCAGTGGGAAACCGGCGACGCCAGCGGCGGCACGGGCGGCTTCGGCGGTACCCCGGCCGCGGTCGGCTTCGGCGATGGCGCGAGCAGCGGCAAGGTCCTCCAGGGCTCGCTCGAGAACGGTATCGCTGCGGCCGTCCAGAACCACCACATCTGGTTCGATCTCGGGCTGGCTCCGATTCCGCCCCCGCCAGACGGTGGCGTGACGCCGCCGCCGGTGACAGCGGTGCCGGAACCGACGACGATCGCGCTCATCGGGTCAGGCCTGGTGGGGCTCGCGCTTCGTCGCTATCGCAGGCCGAAGGAGTTGACGGTCTAGCGCCACCCTCTTTCTGCCGCGTCGGCGGGCCCGGCTCCACATATGTCGCCGGGCTCGCCGATGAGCGGTTGCCTCCCGCGGCGCCTCTTGCTCTGATCTCGCCCCGCGGAAGTCCGGTGAAGCGTCGCATGGCCGCCGGCTAGGTCTCGGCCACCGCGGCTCGGTCGTCGGCAAAGTTATCGAACCCGGCCTCGGAATGGACTGACCAAAGCAGTTTTTCGCTTATTTACAGCTCCGGCGCGCTCATTGCACTGTTTTCCAACGGTGGCGTCGTCGGCAAATATTCCGAGAGGGAGACGCGTTCAATGAGATCCAGGACATTGCTTTCGGTCTTTGCCTTTACTGCCCTGTTGCTGGGCGCGACGATGTCGGCGCATGGCGTCGTCGAGATCATTCCCCAGAGCGCACTGATCCCGTCCACGACGTACTACACCGACCAGATCGGCGGCGGCGTCGGCACTGCCCTCGTCATGACCGGGGGCGGCAATGCGGCCAACGTCGGGCAGGTCCGGAACGATGACGGGTTCAGCGGACCGATCAACCTCGGCTTCTCGCTGCCGTTCTTCGGCAACACCTTCACCCAGTTCTTCGCCAACAACAACGGCAACATCAGCTTCAACGCGGGTATTCCGGCATTCACGCCGCAGGGCCCGCAGGGCGCCACCCAGCCCGTCATCAGCCCGTTCTTCGGCGACGTCGATACCCGCAACACCGCGAGCGGTGTGATGTCGCTCCGGAACGATATTTCCAATCAGATCATCGTCACTTGGGACCAGGTCGGCTACTTCGACCAGCACGCGGACAAGCTCAACAGCTTCCAGCTCGTCGTCCGCGGCCCGGACTTTCAGGTCCCGGCGGGCGAGGGCAACATCGGCTTCTTCTGGAAGACCATGCAGTGGGAAACCGGTGACGCCAGCGGGGGCACGGGCGGCTTCGGTGGTGACGAGGCCGCCGTTGGCTTCGGCGATGGCGCGAGCAACGGCAAGGTCCTCCAGGGCTCGCTCGAGGCTGGTATCGCCGCGGTCGTCCAGAACCACCACATCTGGTTCGACCTCGGGCTCGCCCCGATTCCGCCCCCGGACGGCACCCCGCCGCCGGTGACCGCGGTGCCGGAGCCGACGACGCTGGCGCTGCTCGGGTCAGGCCTGGCCGGACTGGCGCTTCGCCGGTACCGTCGGTCCCGCGTCTAGCGCGCGTTTTCCGGTGCGACCTCGGCGAGCCCGGTCGGACACGCGACGCCGGTGCCGCCGAGGCCGCAGTACCCGTTTGGATTCTTCGCGAGATATTGCTGGTGATACGCCTCGGCGTAGTAGAACTCCGGGGCGTCGAGCACTTCCGTCGTGATCACCCCGTAGCCGGCCCCGGTGAGCAGACGCTGATAGGCGTCGCGTGACGCTTCGGCGAGACGGCGCTGCTCCGGTGAATACACGTAGATCCCCGAGCGATACTGCGTTCCGACGTCGTTGCCCTGGCGCATTCCCTGGGTGGGGTCGTGGCTCTCCCAGAAGACCTTGAGCAGCGTCGCGTAATCGACCGCGCGGGGATCGAACACCACCCTCACGACCTCGTTGTGGCCGGTGCGTCCGGTGCAGACTTCCTCATACGTCGGATTCGGCGTCAACCCGCTCGCGTAGCCCACCGCCGTCGTGAACACGCCGGGGAGCGTCCAGAACTTGCGCTCGGCGCCCCAGAAGCACCCGAGGCCGAACATCGCCAGCTCGAGACCGGCCGGGAAGGGCGGCGCGAGCGGGCGACCGTTGACGAAGTGAGCGCGGGGGACCGGCATCGTTTCCTTCCGGCCCGGAAGCGCGTTCTCCGCGGTCGGCATCACCAGCTTGGCGCGCGAGCTACCCCACATGACGTTCTCCTCCCGTGATGATCGCTCCATTCCATTGTGGGCGCCGCCCCCGCCGCGGTCAACCGCGCCGGGCGCCGGGCGGTCGCACGCGTGCGCCCCGCTCTCCGCGCCGCGCGCCTTCTCCTGCGGCAGCGCCGTGCGTTCCGGCGCCGCGCGCCTTGACAGCCGTTGATAGCCCGGCACATGATGCGTCGCGTTTTCCGGCAGCGTCCCCTTCGCGCGAGAGCGAGGCGCATCCTGACCGACCCGTCGATCCTGCATCGCCGTGACTTCCTCCGGGGCGCGCTCGCCACCGCCGCGATCGCCGGCGGAGGCTGGACGACCGCGGGGTGTGCCCGCCGGCAACCGCCGCCGCCGCCCCCGATCGACCCGCTCGAGCTCACGGCGACGCAAGCCATCGCCGCCATGCGATCGGGCGACCTCAGCGCGGAGCGCTACGCGGAGCGGTTGATCGCGCAGGCAACCGCGCTCGGCTCGCTCAACGCGTTCATCTCCATGGACGGTCCCCGCCTCCTCGAGGCGTCGCGGGCGTCGGATACCGCGCGCACGCAGGGCCGACGGCTCCCTCCGCTCCACGGCCTGCCGCTACTCGTGAAGGACAACATCAACACGGTCGCGCTGACGACGTCGGCGGCTTCGCGCGGTCTCGCCCGTAACCGCCCCCAGCGCGACGCCGAGGTGGTGGCGGCCTGCTTGCGCGCCGGCGCCAACCTGTTTGCGAAGACGAACATGCACGAGCTCGCGTTCGGCATCACCAGCAACAACGCCGCGTTCGGGCCCGTCCGCAATCCCTACGCTCCGTCGCTGATCCCGGGCGGCAGCAGCGGCGGCAACGGCGCGGCGGTGGCCGCGCGCATCGCATCGGCGAGTCTCGGCACCGACACCGGCGGTTCCACGCGCATCCCGGCCGCGCTCTGCGGCATCGTCGGCTTTCGTCCCACCGTCGGCCGGTATCCGGGAACGTTCGATGCCGCGAACGTGACGTCGGTGGTGCCGCTCTCACACACGCGCGACACGCCGGGGCCGATGGCGCGCTCGGTCGCGGACGTCGCGCTGCTGGACGCGGTCATCACCGGTGAGAGCACCGCGCTGCGCCCGGAGCGCCTGAGCGGGCTGCGGCTGGGCGTGGCGCGCGCCAACTTCTTCACGAATCTCGACACGGCGTTGGCGGCGGTCGTGGACAACGCGCTGCGAGAGCTCCAGGCGCGCGGCGTCGTGCTCGTCGAGGACGACATTGCCGATCTGAGAGCGCTCAACGACGCCGTGAGCTTTCCGCTCGTGTTCTACGAGACCAACCGCGATCTCCCGCTCTACCTCGCCGCCAACGTTCCCGGCCTCACGTTCCCCGCCCTCATCAACGCGGTGGCGAGCCCGGACGTGAAGGGCGTTCTCCAGCTGCTCTCGGGATCCGGCGCCGTTCCGATGGCGGTGTACCGCGAAATCGTCTCCGCGCACCGGCCCGCGCTGGAAGAAGCGTATCGCGTGTACTTCCGCCGCAACGGCGTCGCCGCGTTGCTGTTTCCCACCACCGTGCTGCCCGCGCGACCGATCGGACAGGACCAGACGGTGGAGCTCAACGGCGCCCAGGTCCCGACGTTCCAGACGTTCATCCAGAATACCGATCCCGGGAGCAACGCCGGGATTCCCGGCCTCAGCATCCCGGCCGGTCTCACGCGCGACGGGCTTCCCGTCGGCCTCGAGCTCGACGGACCCTCCGGCACGGATCGCCGCCTGCTCGCGATCGGGCTCGCGATCGAGGGCGCGCTCGGCACCTTGCCCGCGCCCGATCCGCTTCGCCGAACCCGCTAGCGGCGGCCGTCGCGATCGCGGGGCTTCCCGCGAACGCGTCGCGCGTTTCCGGTAAGATCATCCTCGACGACGCTCCCGCCAAGGAGGACCGACCCGTGGCCCGGACGATCATCGACATCTCGATGCACCTGGAGAACGAGGTCGCCTCGGATCCCCCGGGTTACGGCCCCCGCATCGAGTACCTCACGCACCGGGATACCGCGAAAGACGTGACGGCATTCTTTCCCGGGCTCGAAGCGCATCAGCTTCCGGACGGCGAGGGGTGGGCGGTGGAGTGGATCCGGCTGATGACCCACAACGGCACCCATCTCGATGCCCCGTACCACTTTGCCTCCACCATGAACCGTGGCGAGCGCGCCATCGCGATCGATGAGGTCCCGCTCGACTGGTGTTTCCAGCCCGGCGTGAAGCTCGACTTCCGTCATTTTCCGGACGGCTACGTGGTGACCGCCCCGGACGTGGAGGCGGAGCTCGCGCGCATCGGACACAACTTGCAACCGCTTCAGATCGTGGTCGTCAACACGCGCGCCGGCTCCGCGTACGGCACGCCCGAGTACGTCGCCGCCGGCGCCGGCATGGGCCGCGAGGCCACGCTGTATCTGCTCGAGCGCGGCGTGCGCGTCACCGGTACCGACGCCTGGAGCTGGGATGCGCCGTTCGTGCACACGAAAGAGAAATTCTTGCGGACCGGCGACGCCGCCCTCATCTGGGAGGGCCACAAGGCCGGCCGCGAGATCGGGTACTGCCACCTCGAGAAACTCCACAATCTGGAATCGTTGCCCGCCGACGGCTTCACGATCGCGTGCTTTCCGGTGAAGATCCGCGGCGCGTCCGCGGGCTGGACACGCGCGGTCGCGATCGTCGACCGCTGACCCGTCGTCAGAAAGGAACCAGCATGAGCACACCCCGCCTCATGGGCGCGGAGGTCCGGCGCAAGGAAGATCCGCGGCTCGTCACCGGCCGCTCCGCCTACGTGGGCGACATCGCGGTCGCCGGCCTTCAGTACGTGGCGTTCGTGCGCAGCCCGCACGCGCACGCGCGCATTCGCTCGATCGACACGAGCGCGGCACGCCGGAGCGCGGGCGTGACGCTGGTCCTCACCGGTGAGGACATCCGCCGCTACACGGCGCCCGTGCCGCTCGGCGGCGGCGGCGAGGGAGGCGGCCCCACCGACGGTGACGTGAGCGCGGGGCGCCGGCACTACCCGCTCTCGATCGGCCGCGTGCGCCACGTCGGCGAGGCGGTGGCCGCCGTCGTCGCCACGTCGGAAGCGCTGGCCGTGGATGCGGCCGCCGACGTCGTGGTGGACTGGGAGCCCTTGCCCGCCATCACCGATGCCGTTGCCGCCCTCGAGGAGAACGCGCCCCGGATCCACGACGATGCCCCGGGCAACGTCGAGCACGTGAAAGAAATCCGCGCCGGCGATCCCGATGCGGCCTTTGCGCGCGCGAAGCGCGTCGTCCGGCAGCGAATGAACAACCAGCGCCTGTCCGGCGTGCCTATCGAAGGTCGCGCCGTGCTCGCCGCACCCGATCCCGCCACGGGCGGCATCGTCGTGTGGGCCACCAACCAGGCACCGCACGTGCTGCGCAACGACATCGCGACGGCGCTGAACGTCCCCCAGAATCTCGTGCGTGTGATCGCGCCCGAGGTCGGTGGCGGCTTCGGCGTCAAGTTCGGTCTCTATCCCGAGGACGCCACCCTCGCCGTCATCGCGCGCGTCCATCGCGTTCCCGTGCGGTGGACGGAGACGCGCCTCGAGCACATGATGACGACCACGCACGGGCGCGCGCAGGTCGCGGACGTGGAGGCGGCGGTGGAGGACGACGGCACCATCACCGCCCTCCGCATGCGGGTGACGGCGGACATCGGTGCCTATCCGATCTTCACGTTCATCCCCGAGCTCACGCTCATGATGGGCGTGGGCGTGTACCGCATTCCGAATCTCGATCTGAAGGCCACGTGCGTCTTCACGAACAGCACGCCGGTCGCCGCCTATCGGGGAGCGGGACGGCCGGAGGCGGCGTACTACATCGAGCGCATGATCGACGTCGTGGCGGCCGAGCTCGGGCGCCCGCCGGAGGCGGTGCGGCGACGGAACTTCATTGCGCCCGACGCCTTCCCCTATCAGGCGCCGACCGGACAGCGCTACGACAGCGGCGAGTACGATCGCGCGCTCACCAAGGCCCTCGACATCGCGGAGTACGGCAAGCTGCGCGCCGAGCAGCGCGAACGACGGCAGCAACCGGACGCGGCGCTGCTCGGGATCGGCATGTCGTGCTACGTCGAGATGTGCGGGTTCGGCCCGTTCGAGAGCGCGGTGGTGCGCGTGGAGCCGGGTGGCACCGTCACCGCCTACACGGGGACGTCGGCGCACGGGCAGGGACACGAGACGACGTTCGCGCAGATCATCGCGGATCACCTCGGCGTGGACTTCGACAAGATCGTCGTCCGTCACGGTGATACCGCCGCCATTCCCATGGGCAACGGCACCGGCGGCAGCCGGAGTCTCGCCGTGGGCGGCTCCGCCATCATCGGCGCCGCCGCGAAGGTGCAGGACAAGGCGCGACGTATCGCCGCCCACATGCTCGAAGCGTCCGCGGACGACGTCGTGCTCGAGGACGGGCGCTATCAGGTGAAGGGCTCACCGAAGAGCGCGCTCACGCTCGCGCAGATTGCGGCCACCGCCTACGGCGCCGCACTCCCCGCCGGCCTCGAGTCGGGTCTGGAGGCGACCGATTTCTTCCGTCCTCCGCAGCTGGTCTATCCTTTCGGTGCGCACGTGGCCGTGGTGGAGATCGACCGCGCCACCGGACGGGTCACCGTGCGCCGCTACGTTGCCGTCGACGACTGCGGCGTCCGCATCACTCCCAATCTGGTGGCGGGGCAGGTGCACGGCGGTCTTGCCCAGGGAATCGCCCAGGCGCTCCTGGAGGAGGTCGTCTTCGGTGAAGATGGTCAGCTCCTGACCGGCTCGCTCATGGACTACGCCGTCCCCCGTGCCGGCGATCTCCCGTCCTTCATCACCGACGCGACCGTCACGAAGACCCCGTTCAATCCGATGGGGGCCAAGGGCATCGGTGAGGCGGCGACGATCGGATCGACGCCGGCGATCGTCAACGCCGTCGTGGATGCCCTCGCGCCGTACGGCGTGCGTCATCTCGACATGCCGCTCCGCGCGGAACGGGTGTGGCGCGCGCTGCCGAGATGATCGATTCCGATCGCCGCGTGACGTCGCTGTTGGCGGTGTGACAGTGCACGCCCGCGTATGTCTTTGGCAAACGGCACGTTTCGGTATGGCGTTCCGGTTGCATCGCGAGCGAGGGTGCGCCGACGTCTCATCATCGTCGATCGCTCTCGCGAGTCGCTCTACGAGCTCTTGCGTCAGGCGTTTGCCAAGCAGGACGACGTCGAGGTGATTCGGGACCGGCGGCTGCGCCGCTATCAGTCGCCGGTCGAGGGGCGCGCCCGCCGGCGCCGGCGAGTGGAGCGACGCACCCGCGCCGACGTCGATCAGCTCATCGACACCGTCGGCTGGGCCGAGCTGATGTTGCCGTAGCTCGTCCGCGCGATCACACCTGCCTCCGTCACCGACGCCGCCGAGGGAGAAATCTTTTACCTACCGCGGACCGATGTACAATGACCGCCCGTATGGCACGGCTCGCACCCGGGACGACTCGATCGAAGAAAGCGCGGCGCCCGAAGGGGCGCGCGTTGTTGATCGTGTTACCGCTCACGCCCGAGCGCGTCCTCCGGCGAGCGGCGAAGCGCTTCGTGGACGACGCCCCCGATCGCTGCGCGAAATGCGGGAGCACGTTCGTGGGGCGCGAGCCCGCGTTCATTCACTGCTTCTACTGTGGCAAGATGGCGCGTATCGCGAACGCGTCCCTGCTCGATCAGGAGCTCTTCGAGATCCGCTCCGGTCTCCGCCTCGCGTCCTGAAGGGGGCCCATGCCCCTCGACGCCGCCGCACTCCATACGTTCGTTCAGGGCCGTTGGGAGGGCACGATTCTCCCCGTGCTCACCGAGTACGTCCGCATCCCCGCCAAGTCGCCGATGTTCGATGCCGCGTGGCGCGAGCACGGACATCTGGATCGCGCGGTAGCGCTCCTCGAGCGCTGGTGCCGCACGCGTCCGATCGAAGGGCTGCACGTCGACGTCATGCGGCTTCCCGAGCGAACGCCCGTGATCGTCGCGGTCGCGCCCGGTCATGGTGACGGAACGGTGCTGCTCTACGGCCACTGCGACAAGCAGCCCGAGATGACGGGCTGGGCGGAGGGTCGCGGGCCGTGGACGCCGGTGCTCGAGAACGACCGTCTCTACGGGCGCGGCGCCGGCGATGACGGCTACGCCACGTTCGCCGCGCTCACCGCGATCGAAGCGCTGCAGTCCCTCGGCGTGCCCCACCGCCGCGCGGTCGTTCTGATCGAGGCCTGCGAGGAGAGCGGCAGCTACGATCTGCCCGCGTACATGGACGCGCTCGCCGGCCGCCTCGGCACGCCCGAGCTCGTCGTATGCCTCGATTCCGGATGCGGCAACTACGATCAGCTGTGGGCGACCACGTCCCTGCGCGGCGTCGTCAACGGCGTGCTCACGGTCGAGGTCCTCACCGAGGGCGTTCACTCGGGCTCGAGCGGCATCGTCGCCTCGAGCTTCCGCATCGCGCGGCGCCTGCTCAGTCGGCTCGAAGACGAGCGCACGGGCGAGATCCTGCTCGCCGACTTGCACGCCGACATCCCGCCGCAACGTCTGGCGCAGGCGCGGGAGGTGGCGAAGGTGGTCGGCGACGAGGTGGCGGGACGCCTGCCGATGGTGCCGGGAATGCGGCCCACCCACGACGACCCGTTCGAGCTCTTGCTCAACAGCACATGGCGTCCAGCGCTCTCGGTCACCGGCGCCGCTGGACTTCCCGCGCCCGCCGACGCCGGGAACGTCCTCCGCCCGCGAACGTCGCTCAAGCTCTCGCTCCGGCTCTCGCCGACCACCGATGCGGAGCGCGCGGCGCGCCGGCTCAAGGAGGTTCTCGAATCGGATCCGCCGTACGGGGCGAAGGTCACGTTCGAGGCGGAGACGCCCGGCAACGGCTGGGATGCGCCACCGATGCCGGACTGGCTGCTCGACTCCGTTCACCGTGGTTCTCGCGCCCACTTCGGGCAGCCCGCGATGTTCCAGGGCACCGGCGGCTCCATTCCGTTCATGAGCATGCTCGGGCAGCGGTTCCCACGCGCGCAGTTCCTCGTCACCGGCGTCCTCGGCCCCGGCTCCAACGCCCACGGTCCGAACGAGTTCCTGCACGTGCCGACGGCGGTGAACGTGACCGCGTGCGTGGCGCACGTTCTCGCCGATCACCACGCCGCCGGCGCGCGCGCCCGCGCCTGACGCCGCGCCCTCACCCCGCGCGGTTCGGTGCACGCGGCGCGCGGCGCTCGCCCCGCGCGCGCGCATCGACGGCATGAGCGCGGTGTGATATGGAAGGCCCCGATGAGACATGAGCGGTGAGCGCGTCGTCCTCCACGGTTCTCCTTCTCGTACGCCATGCCCGAACGGCCACGACCGGCGTCGTGCTGCCGGGGCGGGCGCGCGGGCTCCATCTCACGGAAGAGGGCGTGCGGCAGGCGGAAGCGGCGGCCCGGCGCATCGCGCGACTTCCGCGCGTGGCCGCGGTGTACGCGTCGCCGCTCGAGCGCGCGCGGGAGACGGCGGCCGCGATCGCGCGCGTGCGTCGCCTCGCCGTGCGCGTGATGCCCGGGCTCACCGAGGTGGACGTGGGGGAATGGGTCGGGCGATCGCTGGCGCGACTGCGGCGAAGGGCGGAGTGGCGCCTCGTCCAGCGCCATCCGAGCGGCTTCCGCTTTCCCGGCGGCGAGTCGTTCGCGGAAATGCAGGCGCGGGTGGCGTCCGCCGTCGCCGACCTCGCCGCACGTCATCGCGGGGGCACGGTGGTGGCGGTGTCGCACGCTGATCCCATCAAGGCCGCCGTCGCCCACGCGGTGGGGGCGCCGCTCGACCTCTTCCAGCGGATCGCGATCGCGCCCGCATCGATCACCGCGATCGTGTATCGCCCCGAGGGCCCGCTCGTGCTCACCGTGAACTCGGTGAGCGGCGACCTCGACGGTCTTCTCCGATGAGCGCGTCCTTCGATTTCGCCGCTCCCGAGCACTTCGCGGCGGGCGCCGTGGGGGAGCCCGGCCAGCGCACGTTCTATCTGCAGGCGAGGGAAGGCGCCCAGCTCATCACGCTCAAGGTGGAGAAGGAGCACGTGGGTGCGCTTGCCGATTATCTGGCGGGTCTGCTCGTGCAGCTGTCCGCCACGCCGGACAAAGCGGCGGAGGCGGCGGAGCTCGTGGAGCCGCTGGAGGCGGTCTGGGACGTGGGCGCGATCGCCGTCGGCTACGACGAGGACGCGGGCCGGGTGGTGATCGTCGCCAACGAGGCGACGGCGGAAGACGCCGAGAGCGAGGAAGCCGGTGTCGCGCGCTTTCGCATCACCCCCGCGCAGGCGACCGCGTTCGTGGAGCGTGCGCGCGAGCTGATGAAGGGTGGGCGTCCGATTTGCCCGATGTGCAGCCGGCCAAAGGATGCGACGGGCCACGTGTGCCCGCGCAGCAACGGGCACGTGGTCGCGCAGGGCTGACGCGCTCGGTGACGTCGCCCCTCGACCTCCTCGCGCGGGGTGAAATCGACGTCAAGGGCCGGATGCCGGCGAGCAGCAACGCCACCCTGCTCGTCGAGGTCACGCTCGCCGGCGCGACCACGCTCGCCGTCTACAAGCCCGGGCGTGGCGAGCGGCCGCTGTGGGATTTCCCGCCCGAGCTCTTCCGGCGTGAGATCGCCGCCTATCATCTGTCGGAAGCGCTGGGATGGGATCTCGTGCCGCTCACGGTGGCGCGCGCCGGACCCTACGGTGACGGCTCGCTCCAGCTCTTTGTCCACGCCGACTTCGCCCAGCATTACTTCACGCTGCGCGAGGATCCCGCGCACGAGGCGCGCTTGCGGCAGATCTGCCTCTTCGACGTGGTCGCCAACAATGCGGATCGCAAGGGCGGCCACTGCTTGCTCGGCCCCGACGGCGTCATTCGTGCGGTCGATAACGGGCTGTGCTTCCACGCCGAGCCGAAGCTGCGCACGGTGATCTGGGACTTCGCCGGCGAGCCGATCGCCCGTGCGCTTCTCGATGATCTCCGGCGCCTGCTCCGCCGTGGCTTTCCCGATGACCTGGCCGCGCTCCTGGACGAGGAGGAGCGCGCGGCGCTCGTGAGGCGCGCGCGTCGCGTGCTCGCGAGCGGTCGTTTCCCCGAGGATCACACGGGTTCGCGCTACCCGTGGCCACTCGTGTGAGCGTCGGCCGCCGCCGCGCGAGTGTTCGCCCCTCGCGGAACATCGGACGCGGCCCCGCGCCTCAGGCGCGGCCGAGGTGGGTCAGGATGAACGCGTAGTCGAACGCGAGCTCGCGGAGAGCGTCGTAACGGCCGGAGGCGCCGCCGTGGCCCGCTTCCAGGTTGATCTTGAAGAGGAGCAGGTGGTCGTCGGTCTTGGTCGCGCGCAGCCGCGCCACGTACTTCGCGGGTTCCCAGTACATGACCTGGCTGTCGTAGATCGATGTCTTCACCAGCATCGACGGATAGCGGCGTGGCCCGACGTTCGTGTACGGGCAGTACGTCTTCATGTACTCGTAGTGATCGCGAAGCTTGGGATTGCCCCACTCTTCGAACTCGCCCACGGTGAGCGGCAGTGACTCGTCGAGCATGGTGTTGATGACATCGACGAACGGCACGCGCAAGAGCGCGGCCGTGACCAGCTCGGGGCGCGCGTTGAGGACGGCGCCCATGAGGAGGCCTCCCGCGCTCCCGCCCTCGATCACGAGCCGATCGGCGGCGGTGTCGCCGCGCGCGATGACGCATTCGGCGGCGGCGATGAAGTCGATGAACGAATTGCGCTTCTGCATCATGCGCCCGGCGTCGTGCCATCGCTTCCCCAGCTCGCCCCCGCCCCGGATATGCGCGATCGCGAACGCGATACCGCGATCGAGGAGGCTGAGCCGGTTCGAGGAGAACGTCACCGGATAGGGAAGGCCGTAGGCGCCATAGCCGGTGAGCAGCATCGCGCTCGTGCTGTCGCGCGGTGTGTCCGCGCGGTACACCGCGGAGATGGGGACACGGGCGCCGTCGGGCGCCACCGCATGGAACCGCTCCGACCGATAGCGCGCGGGGTCGTAGCCGCCCAGCACCTCCGTCCGCTTCAGGAGCTGGAGATCGCGCGTCGCCATGTCGTAGTCGTACACGGACGACGGCGTGATCAGCGACTGGTAACGAAACCGGTAGCGCGTGGTCACGAACTCCGCGTTGGGCTCGGACGACACTTCGTACGTGGGCTCGGGGAACTCGATCCGATGGGAGGCGCCGGTCGCGATCTCGGTCACGCGGAGTCGGACGAGTCCGTCCTCGCGCGCGTGGAGCACGTAGTGGTCCGCGAAGACATCCACGTCTTCGAGCATCACGTCCTCGTCATGGGGCACGAGCTCATGCCACCGCGCGCGCTGGGGGTCATCGACGGGCGCGTGCACGAGCCGGAAATTGCGGAGGCCGTCACCGTTGGTGCGGATGTAGAAGAAACCGCCACCGTGATCGACCGCGTATTCGTGATCCTTCTCGCGGGGGGCGATGAGGCGCCACTCGTCCCGTGGCCGATCCGCGCGCAGGTACCGTATCTCCGTGGACGTGAAGCTTCCCGAGGCCGCGAACAGGTACGCCCGGCTCCGCGAGCGAGCGACGTGGACGCGAAACAGCTCATCTTCTTCCTCGTAGAGCAGGCTGTCGTCGTCGCCGCCGCCGAGGACGTGGGTGAGGAGCCGGTACGGTCGCTTGGCGTGGTCTTCCACCACGTAGAACAGCAACGCGGGATCGGCGCCCCACGCCACGGCCGTCACCTTGTCGATGCGATCCGGAAGCAGCGCGCCCGTGACGAGGTCTTTCACGTAGAGCGTGTAATCGCGAAAGCCGGTGTAGTCCACGGTGTACGCGAGCCGGCGCGCGTCGTCGCTCACCGTGAATGCGCCGAGGGCGAGGAACGGGTGGCCGGCGGCGAGCACGTTGAGATCGAGGATGACGTCTTCGGGCGCGTCCAGGCTCGCCGCCTTCCGGCACATGATCGGGTACTGCTTGCCCTTCTCGGTCCGGGAGTAATAGAAGTGGTCGCCGCGCCGATACGGGACGGTGTGGTCGTCTTCCTTGATGCGGGCGAGCATCTCCGTGTAGAGCGCGTCCCGGAGCGGCGCCGTGGGAAGTGTCACGGCATCCGTGTACGCGTTCTCGGCGCGCAGGTAGGCGAGGACCTCGGGGTCCTCCTTGTTCCGGAGCCAGGCGTACTCGTCCACGCGGCGGTCGCCGTGGATGACGTCCGCCTTCGGGATCGTGCGCGCGCTCGGCGGCGTCGGGCGCGTCACCGCGCTCGGGAGACCTCGTTCTGCGCTGCTGATGCCGCCGCCACGCGGGCGGCCCGCGTGCTCTCCGGCATGTGGCACCCCCTGCAATCGGTCATACCGAGCATACTCCGGGGCTCCAGGGCGCGGCCGGCGTGCCCGGCTAGGAGCCGAGCTTGCCGGCGAGGTCCACGAAGTCGGCGGCGACGACGTCGAAATCGTGCTCGGGCTTGAGATCGGTGGTCTGGCCCGGCCCGTACTCCGTGGGCCGCGGCACGAAGGCGGTCCGGAAGCCGCAGCCGCGCGCAGCCACGAGGTCGCCGTTGTGGGCGGCGACCATCATGCAGCGCTCG
>Ga0075421_100006684_pt1 | contig 14095 bp, 14 predicted proteins | sample SoiMetdeltSBSDD5_FD_75292 | JGI IMG/M metagenome (GOLD analysis project Ga0075421, IMG submission 75292) | Bulk soil microbial communities from a Populus tree surrounding site in Tennessee, USA - Soil MetaG P. deltoides SBSDD5 | ecosystem: Environmental > Terrestrial > Soil > Tree plantation...
CTTCTTTTAAGATCATGGTCGCGTCGCTATCGCTAACGGCTGCCGGCAGTATTCTTTTGCTGTATGCTCATTCTTACACGTCCGCCCTGATGGCATTAATTATTATCGGTGCCGGGTTTGCAGCAAGTTTTCCGGTTATTCTTGGATATATCGGCCAGTTATATGCAAACCTTTCAGGCACTGCGTTCAGCATTGCATTTGTAATTGCATTATCCGGCAATGCGCTTATCAATTATGTCTTTGGATTTATTTCGAATGCTTATGGCACAAAACAACTTCCTGTTTGTATGCTTTCGATACTAGCCTGTTTATTCATTCTTATCTTTTCAATTAAACAAACTATTTCATCTAAAATAAAAATGTAAATAACGTATGCTGGCAAAAATATGGTTGCAGAATGCAAGAGACATCATGAATAAAATTGAAGAAACGCAGATGCAGAAAATTCAACAAGCAGCCGGGATAATGGCTGATACCATACAGGCGGAGCGCTGGGTACATAGTTTTGGCTGTGGTCATGCTACACTGCCTATTGAAGAAATGTATCCACGCATTGGAGGGTTTGTCGGTTTTCATCCCATGATAGAATTACCGCTTACCTTCTTTACAAATATTGTTGGGGGTATGAGTGTTCACAATTTTGTTTTCCTGGAGCGGGTGGAAGGTTATGGTACTGAAATAATGAAAGGATACAACTTTGACAAGCGGGATTGCATGTGGGTGTTCTCTCACACGGGTATCAATGCGGTAAATATTGATGTAGTGCTGGAAGCAAAAAAGCAGGGAATGAAAGTGATCGTTTATGGCTCAGCACAAGAAGCAGAAGGAAAAAAATCAAGACATAGCACGGGAAAAAACATTTTTGAGCTTGCCGATCTTGTTGTTGATACCTGTGTACCCATCCAGGATGCAAGTGTTCCTTTAAAAAACCATTTTGATAAAGTGGGTCCCGTTTCCACCATGGCATTTGTAACGGCGGTATGGATGACAGTAACAACAGTGGCGGAGATATTGGCTGATCGCGGCGTCAAACTTTTTATTCATCCTTCACATAATGTGCCCGGAGATACTACTGCAAAAGAAAGATTGGAAGAAGCGCTGGCGGAGTATAAAAGGAGAGTTGCGGGAGTGTAAACGTCAATGGTCAAAATATCTCACGGATTTCACAGATTTACACAGAAATAATCCGTGAAAATCCGTGGCATCTTTGAGAGAATGAAAAGTTGGACACACTTAATACTCTATAGCTATCCGGTCACCATTCACGAAAAAGTTGATCAGCGAACAGAACCCTGAACGGAGCGTCGCAAGGGACGGTCAATAGAATTCCCTCCGCTGGCTTCACAATAAAATTTATCTTGCGGCACTAAAAACTATCCAATGAAATTAGTTTCCTTTTTGCAGGATGGCCACGACAGGCTGGGTGTGTTGATCAATGACCTTGTCTATGATATGGAGGTGATTCATCCGGATCTTCCGAACAGCATGGGTTTGTTTTTAAATTATTGGACGGAGTCTTTTCCTGTGGCGCAAGCGGGCGAATTAATGTTGCGCGAAGGTGAAAGGACCAGCAGTAAAGGAATGCCTTTGAGCGAAGTGCCTTTACTCGCACCGGTTCCTTTTCCTGCTTCCTGTCGTGATGGTTATGCATTTCGTCAGCACGTGGCGGCGGCAAGAAGGAATCGCAAAGTGGATATGATACCGGAGTTTGACCGGTATCCTGTTTTTTATTTCACTAATCATCATAGTATACAGGGCCCGGGTGATGTGCGTTGCATGCCTGATCATTTTCAGAAACTGGACTTTGAACTGGAAGCCGCAATCGTTATTTGCAAACCCGGAAGAAATATAAAAGCTGATGAAGCCGATGAATACATCGGTGGATTGATGATCATGAATGATCTTAGTGCCCGAAAATTGCAAATGGAAGAAATGCTATTGAATCTCGGGCCTGCAAAAGGAAAAGATTTTTCAACCGCTATAGGTCCATGGCTTGTTACGTTAGACGAATTGGAAGAATTCGTTGTGCCATGTAAAGAAGGTCATGTTGGTAAAAGCTGGAATCTTTCAATGAAGTGTTGGGTAAATGGTGTACAGGTGAGTGAAGGCAATCTTTCTGATATGGACTGGACATTTGCAGAGATCATTGAAAGAGCTTCTTATGGTGTTGATCTTTTTCCCGGTGATGTGATCGGCAGTGGCACTGTAGGTACCGGGTGTTTTTTAGAATTGAATGGGACGGGAAAGCTAAAGGATCCAAATTATACAGAGCAATGGTTAAAGGCGGATGATGTTGTTGAGATGGAAATCGATGGATTAGGAAGACTAACCAATACGATTGTTGCTGAAGAAACCGATTGGAGCATTCTTGAAAAAAAGACCGAAGTCGGAAGTCAGAAGTCTGAATAATTCCAGGCTCCTGACCTCAACATTCGGGTATAAGGTTTATGATCTTACTTTTTTCTTCGGGGTTGCGTTCCCTTTGTTATTCACTTTACCAAGGAAAGAATCAGAAACTTTTAATTCTTTTTCGGCATTTACTGTAGCGGAACCGATTCCATTATTATCCACTTCCAATTTTTGCACAACAAAATCGCCGGCCTGGATACTGCCAACGCTATTGCTTTTGATCACTGCATTGTCTGCGCTGCCTTTTAATTTTAACGTGCCTACACTTTCATTTTCGAGGTGAAGCGATTGTAATGCCATATCAAGATTTACTGACCCTACACTTTGATTCTTGAATTTCAGGTCGGAGAATTTCAATTGCTCCTCAGATGAAGTGCCGCCTACCATGCTCAGGTACATGCTCTTCAGATTTTTGAAAGTAACATACACGATCATCTTCTTTTTTGAGTTGATGTTTACATCCTTTGTCATAGAGATCTTGAGCGTTGATCCTTCATTTTCCACGATGATAAGATCGATCAGGTTATCTTCGGCTTCGATCTTTACAGCTTCTTTATCGCCCTGTGACAATTGAAGGCTAAAAACGCCGTGGGAAGTAAGGTCATTAAATGATTTTACCGGTATGTCTTTGGTAATAACATTTCCGCTGCCTTCTATTCTATCCTTTTTTTCCCAATCATTCTTCTGGGCTGATGCAGCAAAGCTGATCGCGGCAAACACGACTAAAAAACTTTTTCTCATGGCTAATTGATTTATATGTTTTTAATGCGAAATCTTTCGTATAACGAATATGAGATAATTTTTGTTACGCTGCAAATAAAGATTTGATAAAAGGCCGGCAGTGAGTTTGAAAGGAACAATGGGTTTTTGTATACTCTTTACTGATATTTGTTGAATGATATTCGATCTCAACGATCTCACAACAATTGAAAAACAATATTACCTGCAGCACGTGGTGGCACCGCGTCCCGTCTGCTTTGCTTCTACAATTGATAAAACCGGTAATGTGAACCTTAGCCCGTTCAGTTTTTTCAATTTATTCTCAACCAACCCACCTGTTGTAATTTTTTCTCCGTCACGAAGAGTAAGAAACAATACTACCAAGCATACGTTGGAAAACGTAAAAGAAGTGCCCGAAGTAGTGGTAAATATTGTTACCTATGATATGGTTCACCAGGTTTCATTGGCAAGTTGTGAGTATCCAAAAGAAATAAATGAATTTGCAAAAGCCGGTTTTACTTCCGAGCCCGCAACATTAGTAAAGCCGCCAATGGTAAAAGAAAGCAAAGTAAAAATGGAATGTAAAGTGATTGAGATTAAATCATTGGGAACAGAAGGCGGAGCAGGAAACCTTGTGCTATGTGAGGTAGTAAGATTGCATATTGATGATTCCTTACTTGATGAAAATAGAAAAATGGATCAGCGTCAAATACATCATATTGCAAGATTGGGTGGCGATTGGTATTGCAAAGTTGATGAGACCAACCTATTTCACGTTACAAAACCAAACACAGAATTGGGTATTGGTGTTGATGCATTACCTTTTTCAATCCGCAACAGTAAAGTGCTTACCGGAAATAATTTAGGGCAATTGGCCAATGTAAACGAAATACCTGTTATTGAACCTTCATTTGATGATGCCCATTTGAAAAACATCATTCAGTATTATAGTGTGAATCCTGAGGAAATGGAAAAAGAATTACATACTTATGCAAAAAAACTACTGAGTGACGGAAAGGTAAAAGAGGCATGGCAGGTTTTGCTGGCCAGTTGATCCGTTTTCATTTAAATAAGATATTGATCACATTCTCGGTTTGCTTTTTTATTTTACAAACCGCGACGCAAAAACCAGAAACCCAAAAGGGCTAAATACAAAATTTGACGACCATTGGACATAGTAAAATAGTAGTTTAGGGTGTTAGCGAGGGCAGGTAGATTTGTTCGGCAGGTTTTATTCATTGCAGGCAGTATTCCATTTTTCATGTCTCAGGAAGAAATAAAGGAAGGTGGCAAGATCTTTTAAAGCTATCCCGATTTTGGCGATCGCAAAGTTGGGAGGATGGTTACCGAAATATTCATTCAATAATTGGAAAATGGGTTTATGAAAAAAATTCCACTTAATGTAATTGCGTTCATATTCGTTATGCTATTATCGTGCGGAGAAAAATCAGCTCCCCCTGATCCATTCGCTGATAATGAAATCAAAGCAACTATATCTGTTGATGGGGCTGCTCCCATTTTATGTGAATCGAAAGGGAATGCAACTCTTTTTGTAAGGAGGACTGAATCAAATGGAACGATAATAACTACTATCGTGGGCTGTTCGCAGGTGAATATTTCTCTCGCAAATATTTCAAGCCCCGGAACCTATTTTATAGATTCCACGCTATCGGGGCAGAATAGTTCTGCTTCGTGTCAATATATCGTCGGGAATCCCTATGCTCCCACTGACATGTTCTTTTCTTCTGCCTATAAGCAAAATACCGGAAACCTTCCCGGCACTGTCGTAGTTGAAAGTGTTTCATCTTCGTATATAAAAGGGACTTTTAGTGCTTTTTGCATGAATAATACAGGAAAACAGGTTCGGATAACCAATGGGAGTTTTAAAGGCAATTTTTAGCGTCGTGTCAAAGACATCATTCAGTATTACAGTCATCCTTTTTCTAAACCATTGCGAAGGAGTGTAAAAAAATTTCCTGAAAGGTGAAAACTCTTTGTACATTTAAATAACAAAGTCACCGAACGAGAAACGTTCTTACTATTGCACCATGCCTTCGAATTTATTCCTACCACTGAAGATCCATTGTTAAACATAATTTTTTGATATGAAAAAGCTAGTACCATTTTTACTGGTAGTTATACTGCCTATAATCTCAATTGCACAACAAACCAAAGATGATTACCTGGTAAAAAGTAAAAAACAAAAGACAACCGCCTGGGTATTCTTGGGAGGCGGAGTCGCAATGGGAGTTGGAGGTGTAGCCTGGGCGGCTTCAAATTGGGAGAGTACCGGCCCGGATGTTTTATTTGTGATTGCGGGCGCTGCCATCATAGCAAGTATACCTCTATTTATTGCTTCAGGAAGAAATAAGAGGAGAGCTGTTAGCATGACATTTAAAAATGAGCGAATGCCATCGCTGCAAAAAAACAGTTTTGCTTACAAGGATTTTCCATCACTATCACTCAAGGTTCGATTGTAGAATGAGTTGCCATGCTACAACACCCTTAAGTTAAAAACTTGATTTATGAAAAAAGCCACCATTTGCCTTTTATTACTGACCATCACCTGCACAAGCATTGGTCAGCAAAACAATGTATCTTATCCATCGCCGGCAAAGGAAGACTACCTCCAAAAAAGTAAAAGACAAAAGACCGCCGCATGGATATTGAGTTCCGGTGGAGCGGCGCTGTTCATTATCGGGGCTGCTATTGATTCCGGAGAACCTGAATTCAATCCAGTTTGTTTCTGTTATGTTGGTAGCAATGATGGTGCAAGAGCTGCGTTGATGCTGGCAGGTATCGGTGCTATTGGCGGAAGTATTCCATTGTTTATAGCCTCAGGAAGAAACAAGAGAAAAGCTGCTAAGCTGGCCTTGATCAACCAATATGTGCCGGGTTTTCAAAAAGGAATTTTATCGGCTAGAGCTGTTCCATCATTATCGCTTAAAATAAGCCTGTAACGGGATTGATGCACAATACTTAAAGTGTATGGAAACCGATTCGGAGTACTGTAGCATGGATCCGTTATCGGAACCGGCATTTTTGATTGAGAAAAATAAAGGCGATATTAGTAATACCGTTAACAAAAATCATAAACCGTTAAATCATTAAATCATGAAAAAGTTATTCTTTGTTTTATTAATCAGCAGCACAACAGTACCTATTTTACACGCACAAGATGTCAAATTCGGGTTCGCTGCTGGTGCTGCATTTGCTAACTACAAAGCAAAAGCTGATGGGATAAGTTTCAGCGCAGAGGTCAAAACGGGTATCACTGCAGGTATATTGATTGATATCCCGGTTGATAAGAACTTTAGTTTTCAACCTGCTCTTAATTTTGTGCAGAAAGGAACGAAATATGAATTTTCGGATTTTGGCATTACAGAAGAAAGTAAAATGACAGTTAACCTTGTGGAAGTCCCTTTGAATGTTTTGTTCAATTATCCTATTACCGGCGGTACCCTTTTTGTTGGCGCCGGTCCATCAGTAGCGTTTGCTCTATCCGGAAAAGAGAAATATGATGACGGTACACAAACTGATGAAAACGAAATTAGTTTTGGAAACGATCCTGACAATGATGACATGAAAGGATTAGATCTTGGTATTAACCTCCTTGGTGGTTTCCGGCTTACTAATGGTTTATTTGTGTCAACAGGGTTTAATGCCGGTTTGAATAATTTACTCCCGGGTGGTTCAGATGAAGGCACCCTTAAGAGCAATTATTTCAGTGTAAAAATTGGCTTTATGCTGAATTGTGCTAAGAAAAAAGCAGAATAGAACCCTGGAAAAACAGCATTAACACTTATTGAGTGAAATTCCCAAGAATTCCGCAGAGAAAAAGTTTACATATTACTTGCCAAAAACTTTTTTCAGGAGCGCGGAGGTTCTTGCTGCCGGGTTGCTGCGAATATTAGCTTCCTCAACTCCTATCCTGTCAAACAGCGCAAACAAAGTTTTATCAGCAACGTGATCGGCAAGATCAGGATTCATCTTTTTTACCATAGGAACTTTATTGTACCTGCTTACAGCATCACCATAGTATTTTGTAGCATTTGTCTTTTCCAGGGATTGATTGATAACAGGCAGAAATGCGGCTTTCAGTTTGGCTGAAGTTTTTTCACGGAAGAAATTTGTGATCGAATTATTCCCGCCCGTAACAAGCTTCAAAGCATCAGTAACCGTCATTTGCTTGATCGCATCAACGAATATTGGCGTTGCAAATCCAACAGCATCTTCCGCACCGCGATTGATCGCTTCGATCGCATCATCACACATTTTTCCCATGCCAAAATCACGTAAGGTCTTTTCCATTTTCTTTGCATCGGGAGGAAGCAGCACTTTATACAATTCATTTTTGAAAAACGCATCCGGTTTGTTTAAAAAGGAAACCGCCGAATTGATACCGTTATTCAGTGCTTCTTTTACACCGAGACCGGCTTCCTCTTCAGTAACATTTGAATTCTTTTTGCCAAGTGCACTTTTTGCTTTATCAAAAATCGATTGAGAATTTGAAATTAGGGCAAGATTGACTGCAAGGAAGATGAGTATTAGCTGTTTCATAGTGCGTCAAATTTAATTCAAAAAAACCGGCAGGCGAAAGGCACCAGGGCTTCTTTTAAAAACTATAACAATATTACAAGTAGCTACTGGTTGGCAAAGCGTTGCATCGGCTTTCATCTTTGATAATCTTGGGGTCAACCAGTACCTTTGCCCCGGTTTTTTAAAATTTTCTAATGAGTACCATTTTACATCTGTCGGAACAGGAACAAATACGAAGGGAAAAGCTGGGTGATCTGCTGGGAATGGGTATCGACCCGTATCCTGCAGAATTATTTCCGGTAAATAACAACGCAGCAAATATCAAGAAGCAATATACCGATGAGAATAAAGAGATATTTAAAGATGTGTGTATAGCCGGCCGTATCATGAGCATTCGTGATATGGGAAAGGCAAACTTTGCCGTGATACAGGATTCATCAGGGCGAATTCAATTATATATAAAAAGAGACGATATCTGCCCCGGTGAAGACAAAACCCTTTATGACATCATTTGGAAGAAATGCACTGATATCGGGGATATCATTGGTGTGAAAGGGTATGTATTTAAGACAAAAACGGGGGAAATCTCTGTCCATGTACAGGAGCTATCGATCCTTGCAAAAGCTTTAAAGCCATTACCCATAGTTAAAGAAGCCGAAGGTCAAACTTTTGATGCTGTTACCGATCCCGAATTTAAGTACCGCCAGCGTTATGCTGATCTTATCATTAACCCTGAAGTAAAAGAAGTTTTTACAAAGAGAACGAGATTTATCAATGCTATCCGGGAATTTTTGAATGAACGCGGTGCATTGGAAGTTGATACACCTGTTTTACAGGGTATTCCGGGAGGCGCCGCAGCAAGACCGTTCAAGACACATCATAATGCATTGGATATACCGATGTATTTACGGATTGCCAACGAGCTTTATCTAAAAAGATTGATCGTTGGTGGTTTTGATTGGGTGTATGAGTTCAGCCGCAATTTCAGGAACGAAGGAATGGACCGCACACACAATCCTGAATTCACTGTATTGGAGTTTTATGTTGCATACAAAGATTATGTATGGATGATGGAAACTACAGAACAGCTTTTGGAAAATGCGGCGATGGCTGTGAATGGTACGACAAAAGTGATGGTTGATGGAAAGGAAATTGATTTCAAGGCGCCGTACCGTCGTGTAACCATGACCGACGCAATCAAGGAACACACCGGCTTTGATATTACCAACATGGGCGAAGAACATCTGCGGAGTGTGTGCAAACAACTGCACATCCAGGTAGATAAAACAATGGGGAAAGGAAAACTGATCGATGAAATATTTAGCGAAAAATGCGAGCATCACTATGTGCAGCCAACATTCATCATTGATTATCCAAAAGAAATGAGCCCGCTTACCAAAAAACACCGGAGCAAGGAAGGATTTGTCGAAAGATTTGAACTAATGGTAAACGGAAAAGAGATCGCTAATGCATACAGCGAATTAAATGATCCTATCGATCAGCGGGATCGTTTTGAAGAGCAAACCAAACTTATGGAACGTGGCGATCATGAAGCGATGTACATCGATCATGATTTCTTAAGAGCACTTGAATACGGAATGCCTCCTACAGCCGGTATCGGCTTTGGTATCGACCGGCTTTGCATGTTATTAATGAACCAGCCTTCGATACAAGATGTCCTTTTATTCCCGATGATGAGACCGGAAAGGAAAGAAGAAGAATAATGTTAATCGACAAATAAGTCCTTGTAAAGGTTTGCGCCTGGCACAACACTGTAGTGCGAAAGATCACTGATACCTTCTTTCAGCAACACCTCTTCATCAATAAAACAATTGCCGGTACAATCTGCCGATGGCTTATTCACAATATAATATGTAGCATCTGCAAGTATATCGGGTATGCGGCTCATTTTGGCTAGTGCTTCGCCGCCTAATAAATTTCTTACGGCAGCAGTATCGATAGTTGTTCTTGGCCAAAGAGCATTTGATGCAATCCGGTATTGCTTTAACTCAGCAGCCCACCCAATCGCCATCATACTCATACAATATTTTGTCATTGTATAGGCTACATGTCCGCCAAACCATTTTGGATTTAAATTTATCGGTGGCGATAACGTAAGTATATGTGCATTGCCAGACTTCTTTAAATGCGGTATGCATGCTCTTGTAACAAAAAAAGTTCCTCTAACATTGATGTCATGCATCAGGTCGAAACGTTTTGGTTCGGTTTGTTCCGTCGGTGTCAGTGAAATTGCAGATGCATTATTAATGACGATATCAATTCCACCAAATTGGGCTACCGCCTTCTCAACCGCAGCCTGTACCTGGTCTTCAAAACGAATATCACATTGTACTGGTAACGCTTTGCCGCCTGCATTTTCAATGTCTTTCGCTGCTGAAAAGATAGTACCGCCGAGTCTTGGATTTTCTTCAACAGACTTTGCTGCGATAATCACGTTGCCGCCATCTTTAGCAATTCGTAAAGCAATAGATTTCCCGATACCCCGGCTGGCCCCTGTAATAAAAGCAGTCTTGTTATGTAATGACATATCAATATTTTATGTGGTGAAGATAGGCAAAGGCAGTGCAAAATGAGTTTGATCCCTTAGGAATTCTACGAGCCCGGCAGTAAAAAATGAAGTAAAAAAATGGAGCAGTTTTGCTCTTTTGCAGTTCCTTAACGGACATTATGTTTGTACCAGAAGTTGATTGATAAGATTACTGCTTCCAATATCCAATGTCCAAAAACCGTCCAGAAGTTCTTTAATCCAAATCCTGATAAACCAAAGTAAAATCCGTATCAATCAACTTTCTTCTTATGAAAATTCAGGGACCCGTTTTAATCCAGGGCCTGATGAAAAACCAAAATCGAAGAATCCCGTATCCGTTGAAACGCTTTAAGGTTAATTGAGCTTGAAAAAAATTATCTCCCGAACCGCGGGAGATTTTTTATTTAGTGCTCTGGTAAAATCGGTTTTGTCCCCATTATCTCATCTATCTCTTTTAATATTTCTCCATTCAATTTCGGGTATAGTTCAAGCGACGACAGATTTTGTTGCAATTGTTCTTTTTTAGTCGCGCCAAGAATTGCAGTGGTTACATTAGGGTTTGTGACACACCAGGCAATTGATAAAGTGGCAAGACTTGTCCCAAGCTTGTCCGCCACCATTTTTAATTTTTTAACCTTCAGGATCTTCTCATCAACCAACACTTGCTCTTTCAGCCATTCAAACCCGGGCATGGCAATGCGTGAATCTTCAGGGACCCCATTATTATATTTTCCGGTTAATAATCCACTCGCTAAAGGGCTCCAGATCGTAGTACCCAATCCAATATCCCGGAAAATCTTCAGGTAGTCATTTTCCATTTTATAACGGTTGAATAAATTATACTCCGGTTGTTCTACCGCTGGGCCGATCAAATGATTTTCTTTTGCCACCATATAAGCTTCGGTAATTTCCTGTGCACTCCATTCGCTGGTGCCCCAGTATAAGATCTTTCCCTGCTGGATAAGAATATTCATTGTCCATACCACCTCTTCCATGGGAACAGATTTATCAGGACGATGACAGAAATAAAGATCGAGATAATCGAGCTGCATTCGTTGCAATGCTTCATGACAAGCTTCAACAAGATGTTTCCTGCTTAATCCTTTTTGTGTTGGTTTGTTATCGGGTCCGTGCCAGCCCCAGAATGCTTTGCTGCTAACTGTATACGAAGTACGATCCCATTTTTTGCTTTTTAGCACTCGTCCCATCAGTTTTTCACTTTCACCGCGACTATACACCTCCGCATTATCAAAAAAGTTTATGCCATTATCATACGCGATGCCCATCAACTCATCTGCTTTTGTATCATCAAGCTGTTTGTGAAATGTGACCCAGCTGCCATAAGAAAGTACGCTAAGCTGTAAGCCGGTTTTGCCCATTCGTCTATATTCCATTTTTCAAATTTTAGGATGTAAAAATAAAATGTTCAATGATCAATGATCAATTTTCAATGCACGATGTATTGCGACAGCAATCGACTTAATGATCAACCAGGAAGAAGATATAATTGAAAATTGAATATTGACCGTTGAGCATTGAAAATTTAAGAGCTATCTCGGGGTGTTTCCTTCCTTCACATTGAAGGGTCCAATAGGAAACTTGAATTGAATTGATCTTAGATCTTGTGTGGCTTCAAGACCCTGCGTACCGATCAGGTGTTTATCGGGACCGTCTAGCCTTGCAGGCTTGTCGGTGTAAAATTTACCTGCACTTTGGTCCCACCAAAGTTCAGGGCAGCGTAAAGTATCACCATCGATATTTATCACTCTAACACTGTCCCGGAGAAAAACTTTGTTCAGGTTGTCGTAGTAAATACCATACATAGCAGTAAGCCAGCTTTCTGTTTGCAGGCTATCGCCATAAAACTCTACATAAAGTGTATTTGGAAATTCGGTGTAAACAGTATCATGCTGATAACGGTTCATTAATGGCGCCGTAAGTTTTGCCTTTATTTGCCCGCCCTGGCTTAAATAACTTTCTACAGTCTTTGCTTCTTCTTTGAGATTGATATTTCTTGTCCATTGATCGATGTCTTCCTGTTTATTCTCGCACGAAAAAAGGAGCACAAGGCACAAAGTGCAAGGCACCAGGAATGCTGAATAGCGATATGAACGTACAAGAGTGCGACGTCCCGAAATTCTTCGGGATTTCGCTTCGCTCAACAACAAAAGGTTTATATAGTTGCTGAAGCTGATCACATAAAAAAATTAACAATGCAAATTAAACCCTTAATCGTATTTACGTTTGGTAAACCAAAGATCGCTTAAAGTAAATCCAACTGAAACCCTGAATAAATTCTCATTTATCGGGTTACTGTTATTTCCTCTTTTGATATACTCTGCAGAAAGATTTACAATAGAATATTGCGTGCGGAATCTTCTGGCAGCATCTTTCAGATTAGCGATGGGTAAACTAATTCCTGCTGAAACTCCCCAGCTTGGAAGCTTTTTATTATCTAAATAAATGTAATCGTTGCCGACGAACATTCCTGCACGATAAGCAAGCAGGCTTTTATAGGTTTCTTTCATTCGTGGTCTTAACTGGCCGCCAACCCGCAATTGCCAGTTGCTGCGCACTGCATCGGTTTGTCCGTTAAACCGATAATTATCCCAATTGGTACGAAGAAGATCTGCTCCGAAAAGCCAGCCACTCTTATTCGCATCGGGCAATTGTTCAGCAATAAACCCAATTCCGAAGCTTGATGGATAATCGAGATTTCCTTTTACACCAAGCTGCTCATATACACTATCCAGCCGAAGTTCTGAACCATCAGATGCATCAACAAAGTAAGTTTCTCTTATCAGGTTATTCTTTGAATCAAGCCTGTGCTGCACATTTCCAAAGGCACCAAACTGGATATATTTTGTTCCGTCCTTATTGAGGTCGAGCCGGTATTGAACACCCGTGTTGAAAAAGAGCCCGCCAAAATTTGTTTTGGTTTGATGATTTGAAGCGCTGTAAATAACACTATCATTCAGGAAGTATCTCCTTGTACTGAAATCTTTTTTTCCAAACAAGTAACCGGCATTTACGCCAATGCTGAAATTCTTTATGGCAACACCTGTCCCCAGATTAAAAAGATAAGAACCACCATCTCCAGTAAACAAGGTTTGCACCGTATCGATCATTGCTCCTGTCAATGGATCATATATTCTTTCATTCCTGTTGATTTTATAACTAATAGAAGAAAGCGGTCTTAAACCAAATACAAGTCCCCAATTTTTTCTTATAGGAATGCCTACCTGCATATAAGAAAAGTATCCGTTTGATGACGTAAAGCTTTGCGGAGTATTTGCTTCTTTCAACGTTCTTGTGTTGAAATTGATACCTACGTCCAGCAACATTCTTCCGTAAACCAATTTCCTGGTATTAGGTTCTTTGATCGCAAAAAAACGTGAATATGATGCAGGGTTTAAAAAATTTATCGTAGGAAAGTCTTTGCCATTTCGCGGATCAGAAAGGCCCGTGCTTGGATGAGCAGAATAACCGGCACTCAAACCTCCCATGCCACGATTATAGATAGTGGTGTTAGGATGAAGATCGCCCAATCCATATCTTGAATAAGGTGAATTATCCTGTGCCACGAGAACGCCATTAGCTATTAGTTGTAAACAGACAGCCATTGCTATATACAGGACGTATGTGGAAGGCTTAAGAGCGAACAATTTTCTTTGAGAATTCGACATTGAATATTGAGCATTTAGTCCCGGAAAAATTCCCCTAACTCCCTGTTTATCTTACTGGTTATTCACTTCGCTAATGGCATATAGCCCTTTGAAGATCAGTTCGGGGTCTGCAAATATCTGGTTTTTAAGATGGGGAGCCAAATAGACTAAATCACCCCCGGTTAAATGGACGTTAAAGTTGCCATATCTTTCC